>Ga0207647_10000326_pt1 | contig 39076 bp, 35 predicted proteins | sample KBSCornC2_FD_184295 | JGI IMG/M metagenome (GOLD analysis project Ga0207647, IMG submission 184295) | Corn rhizosphere microbial communities from Kellogg Biological Station, Michigan, USA - C2 (SPAdes) (version 2) | ecosystem: Host-associated > Plants > Roots > Rhizosphere ... | reverse complement strand
TTGGGCTGCCGGTCGCAGTCGATACCGAATCGAGTGCCTCGACCAGCGGCACGCCCGCCTTGAAGGTCACGCCGAGTGTGCGCGCGAAGCGCGCGATCGCCGAATGAGTCAGGATTTGCCCGACGACAGGAATCTTGAGCGAGGCGCGCGCGATGAAACGAGCGAATCTCGGCGAGCGCTTGTACACCAGCATCACGCCAACAACCGTGGCGACGATGATCGCGGTCATGATCAGCCAATGCTGGGTGACGAAGCGCGACAGGTTCACGTATAGCAGGGTGAATGCCGGCAGCTTGGCACCGAAATTCTTGAACACTGACTCGAACTCGGGGATGACGAAAATCAGCAGGATCATCGTGACGACGAAGGCGACCGCGAGTACTGCGGCCGGATAGAACATGGCCTTCTTAACCTTGCCCTTGATCGCCTCGATGTTCTCCTTATAGGTCGCCACGGTGTCGAGCACGGTGTCGAGCACGCCCGCGGTTTCACCGGCCTTGACAAGGTTCGTGTATAACTCGTCGAACTGCACTGGGTAATTGCGCATCGACTCGGCCAGCGAAGCACCGCCCTCGATATTGGTTTTGAGGTCCAGCAGCATGTTCTTCATGCGTGGATTGGCTTGACCGTTGGCGATGATGTCCAGGCCCTGCACCATGGGCACGCCGGCCGCCATCATCACCGAGATCTGGCGACTGAACACGGCGATCTCTCGCGACTTGATCGTGCGTCCGGTCGAGCCGAACAGCGGTTTGGGCTTGGGCTTGATTGTCGTTGCGTTGACGCCCTGGCGCCGCAGTTCTGCCTTGAGCAACGCGGCTGACTTTGCCACCTGCTCGCCCTTAAGTTTCTTGCCGCGCCCATCGGTGCCCCACCAGACAAACGTCAGGCTCTGGTTGACCTGCGCACGTGTCCGGCCAACATCGGCTGAGTTGGGTTTGTTGCGGGTGGTCGTCGCGACTGTGGCCATGGGGGGTGCTCAACCTGCGGAATGTGGTTAAGAGTACATTAACTCTAGCGCAAAAAATGCGCGCAAGTGCAGAAAATGTCGACAGAATATTACGACAGGGCTCTCTTTGTGAGCCGGGGCTGGGGAATGGAATTCTGTCTGAACCAGGGTTGATCGGATGCGTGGTTTTCTTCGCTCGACAGCGAAGACGGCTCAATCTTTCGTGACCCGGTTGATTTCGGCCAAACTGGTAACGCGTTGCTTGACCTTGAGCAGGGCCGAAGCGCGTAGGTCCCGCACCCCCGAAGCTTTCGCCGCCGCAGCGATTTCCATCATATTGCCGCCCTTGAGGATGATCCTGGTGATCGCCTCATTGATCGGCATCACCTGATAGATGCCCGTGCGTCCCTTGTAACCCTCGTTGCATACAGGGCAGCCGACGCCGTCGAATAACTGCAGGCCGCTGAGATCCTCCTGCGTGAAGCCTTCAGCGAGCAGTGTCTCCGGCGGCAGGATCAGCGGTTTCTTGCATTCGTGCAGGCGCCTTGCGAGGCGCTGCGCGACGACAAGGGACAGCGCCGAGGTGATGTTGTACGGGGCGATGCCCATGTTCATCAGGCGCGCGACCGACTGCGGCGCATCGTTCGTGTGCAGCGTGGACAGTACCATGTGACCGGTCTGCGCCGCCTTGATTGCAATCTCTGCTGTTTCGACGTCGCGGATTTCACCAACCATGATCACGTCCGGATCCTGGCGCAAAAAGGCGCGCAGCGCGACCGCAAATGTCATGCCGCGTTTCACGTTCTGCTGGACCTGGTTGACGCCCTGCAGGCGGATTTCGACCGGATCCTCCACGGTTGAGATATTGCGCCCTTCGATATTGAGTATGTTGAGCGCGGTGTAGAGAGATACAGTCTTGCCCGAGCCGGTCGGCCCCGTCACGATGACCATGCCGTACGGCTTCTGGATCGCATTGACGAACAGATCCCTCTGATCGTCCTCATAGCCCAGCTTGTCGATACCCAGCCGCGCAATGGAGGCGTCCAGGATACGTAGTACGACTTTCTCGCCGAACAGAGTTGGGCAGGTGCTGACGCGGAAATCCACCGCCTTGGTCTTGGACAGATTCAGCTTGATGCGACCGTCCTGCGGTACGCGGCGTTCGGAAATGTCGAGGCCCGACATTACCTTCAAGCGCGCGGCCATGCGCGTGGCCATGCGCGGCGGCGGCGAAGTCACCGCGCGCAGGATGCCGTCCATGCGGAAACGCACGCGATAGGTGTTCTCGAACGGCTCGAAGTGGATATCCGAGGCGCCGCGGCGGATCGCATCGACCAGCACCTTGTTGACGAATTTCACTACGGGCGCATCGCTGTTGTCGCGCGCGTCGATGCCCGTTTCAGCTTCCTCCTCGCTATCACCGACGACGAGTTTTTCCAAGCCGCCGGCCGCATCGTCGAGCGCTGCGAAGCCCGCCGTGCCCATGCTGTAGACTTGGTCAATCAGGCGAGAAAGCTGTTCCGAATCGATCAGCACCGCCTCGACCGCCGACTTGGTGTGGAACTTCACGTCATCGAGCGCGCGCGTATTGGTCGGGTCGGCCACGGCAACGAATGTGCGCGGGCCGCGCCGGTAGATCGGCAGCACCTGGTGCTTGTTGGCCAGATCCTCGTTGATCAGGTTCTGCGGCACCTGGTTCAGGTCGATCGCCTCGGAATCGAGCAGCGGCACGCCGAATTCCTCGGACATCGCCACGGCCAACTGCGCACTGCTGACCAAGCTGCGCTCGAGCAGCAGGCTGGCCACTGGAATCTTCTGCTTCATCGACGCATCGCTGGCGCGACGTGCGTCGTTCTCCGAGAGCAGGCCCTGCATGACCAGGCGCTTGGCAACGCCGCTCAAGCCGGCCAGCGAGGGGCCGGTAGCGGGTGCGGGTGCGCTCATCGTGGTGGTCATGCCTACCCCTACATATATGTAGTTCAAGTATAACGATTTTCCCGACCAATCGTAGCGCCAATGAAGTCCAGCGGCAGCATGATTCGTGCTGCGGCTGCGCAGAGCAGAGCGACTTTCTTTGTCGTGTGGTGCTTACGCGAGATTTTCCATTACTATCGAAGAACATCCCGATTCGCGCACCGGGCAGGTGTGCCCGGAATTGAACTACGAATTAGGGCTGCTGCTGATTCATAGTAGGAAAACGTGTCTTGCTTAGTATCATCTTGCCTGCGAAAAACGAGTCTGCCGCCCTGGTCGATTTGCTGCCGAGATTGCGCGCAGCCCAGCCGCAAGCGGAGATCATAGTCGTCGACGACGGTTCAACCGACGACACCGCAAGAGTGTGCAACGCGAACGCCGTCAAACTACTCTCGCAACCGTATTCGATGGGCAATGGCGCCGCGATCAAGCGAGGCGCTCGCGAAGCAGCCGGTGATGTGCTGGTGTTCATGGATGCCGACGGCCAGCACGATCCGGCGGATATTGCGCGCCTCGTGGCCAAGCTTGACGAAGGTTTCGACATGACCGTCGGCGCGCGCGACTGGTCCGGACAGGCTGGTGTCGGTCGCGGTGTCGCCAACACGATCTACAACTGGCTGGCCAGCCACATGACCGGATTCAAGGTTGCAGACCTCACCTCCGGTTTTCGCGCTGCGCGCGCCGGCAAGTTTCGTGAATTCTTGCACCTGTTGCCGAATGGGTTTTCCTATCCGACCACAAGCACGATGGCGTTCTTCCGGAGCGCTTACGCCGTGACCTACATGCCAATCAAGGCCGCGCAGCGCATCGGCAAGAGCCATATCCGTCCGTTGCGTGATGGCGTACGCTTTCTGCTGATCATCTTCAAGATTGCGACGCTGTACTCACCTCTCAAATTGTTCGCGCCGGCAAGCGTTGTCTTTTTTATTCTTGGGCTTGGCAATTATCTGTACACCTTTTTAACGATGCATCGCCTCACCAACATGAGTGTTTTGCTTTTCTCGGCCGCAGTGATCGTGTTCCTGATCGGATTGATCTCGGAGCAGATCACGGCGTTGACATATCGGCGCGATGCATGAGTCAAGAACGATCGTTTCCGGATGCGGAATTTCCGATCGAGTCGTTGCGAAATCGCGAAATCGTAAGGCCAACAACCCATGCGCTCAGATCTGCAGTGATCGTAACGATACGAAAACCAGCGACAGCTGTAATAGTGATGCTGATTGGCCATGCCGATATCAGCAGATGACCCGCGACCCATTCGAAGACGCCAAGTCCTTGTGGTGCGAATAATGCAACAAATCCGGCAGCCCAGGCGAGCAGATAACACGAGGCTACTCGCAGAACCTCACTGTTCTTCGGGCCAAATGTTGCTGCCCAGTACGCGCAGAAACTAGCGGCTGCTGCAACCCAGAAAAGGGCTGTGGCAAATATAGACATCAGGATTCTGGTGACGGTCTTCGCGCCGCCTCCCCAAACTTTCAGTATCCCGAGCGCTGTGATGACAAGCAGCGTCAATGCGCAGGCGAGGACCCACGCAGCGATACCGTGCAGGAATTCGATGCCTTCGAGATAGAGCAACAAAGAAGCCCCTAGCGCAGCGCTCACGCCCAACGCTTGGAGGTGTTCGACGATGAGGATGGAGAGTGAGTCGGTCTTGCTCACGTCAAGCTGGCGGTAAGCGGCGAAACGGGAGACGCTCTGCCAGATACCGCCCGGCAGATACTTAGCCGGCAAGCGCAGGACGGATATCAGAGAGAGATCGCGATATCCCAGTCGCAGATCGAGAATGTGCGCAAACGCGATCGTGGTCAGTGGACCGACCCATTGAGCCACGCCCCAGCACAGCCAGGCTAATAGCAAATACCGGACGGAGATGGCGGCCAATAAAGGCGCCAAGCGGTCGCTTGCTCGATATGCCGAATACGCCAAGAATCCCAATGCAACTGGGATAAACAGCTTCCTGGCTACGGATAGCCATTTTGCAGCGAATTCTCTTATAAACATCATGTGCAAATAAAATTTCAGGCGATGCGCCGCCGCGCTACGAGATAGCGTGCCGGTAGCTGGGCGGGCAATGCCAACGTGAACGCAATCTTGTCGAGCGCCGACAACTCGGACAGCCATACGGTCCGCAACAGTTCACAAGGCAGGCGTACCATGGAAAGCAACCGTTTGTGGATACCAAACTCGCTACTGTAATAGCGGCGTTGTCGGTCCGCATAACTCTCGCTGTTTCGCGTCTGGCGTCGTGACCATAAGGCGTTGGGGACGGGAACGAAATCGCCTTGCAGAATCATCTTGGTCAGCAGAATGAGATCCGCAGCTGAATAATTGGGGATAGGCCCTGTAGCCCGCAACGCAGCGGTGCGCATTAGTCCGTACATGGGGTGCATATTGGCCCAAAGCAGCGAAAATATCCGTGCGAGGGGATCCATGCCACGCGTGTCAAGTATGCCGGCACGATCGCCGTAGGGTTGAGAGGATGTATCGATCCATTGAGACTCCGGGACAGCGATCACCGCGCTCGGCTGGCGGCTCAGTATTTCGATGCACTGTGAGACCAGATTGGGAGACCATAGATCGTGTCCACCTGCCCACATGAACAACTCACCCCGTGCCGTATCGAGGCAACGCTGAAAGTTGGCCGTGGAGCCTTCGTTGATGGAAGCGTATAGAACGCGAACACGTGGATCAATCTTGGCTATTTCGCTGCAAATCTCCTGCGTTCGGTCGGTTGAGGCATTATCCGAAAGAATGAATTCGATTCTTTCGTAATCCTGCGCCAGTAGACTCAGAAGAGATTGTTTCAGGAACTTCGCCTCGTTATAGACGGGAATTCCTATAGTGACCAGTGGTAACTTCGGAGGAGTGTTGATCAACGTGCTATGCCTTGGCTAGATAGATCGGATCACATTTTTAACGATGGCTCTGGGGGCAATGAGTGCGAACTATTTCGCTCTCTCTAAGCTTGTTTAAGCTCGGCGGGCTCGTTTCTCTATAGCCAGTTAGATGCGCCGAAGATAGCCACTAGGCGCCACGGTAATCATTGTCTTCGCTTCGATATCTTCATCAATTGCGAATTCTGGATGGTGCGTCAGAAACTCGTGTACAGCGGTCTTTGGGTTGTTGCCTTTGCGCCAAGGACGGTCGGAAATCAAGTCGTCAGGCATGTCTTCAATCAGCGTGTCGAAGACTACGCAATAACTGTCCCTGCTGACTAAGGGGGCGTATGCCTCCAACTCTGCTAAAACGTGGTCATGTGTGTGATTGGAGTCGAGCAGGACCAATACGCGTGGGTAGCTGCGAGATATCTCATGGACTTTGGCGATAGTTTCTGAGGCTACCGATGAACCCTCTATCATGTCGATCCGATGCGCCATCGGATGTTCCTCGATTGCGATGCGATTGTGCGGGCGGATGGCGATGTCGACTCCCAGTACACGGCGATGGGTGTTATGCGGGTCAAGCGCTGCTCCAGCTTCTATCGCATCGCAGTAGTCAAGCAGAGCGAGTAGAGATGCACTCATGATCAATGAGCCGCCGTGTGCGATGCCGGTTTCGATGACCAAATCGGGTCGTGTTCTCCAAACGATTTCCTGGATCGCGACCATGTCCTGAGGAAACTGAATAAGCGGCCGTCCAAGCCAACTGAAGTTGTAAGCGTATTTATGTCGCGTGATTTCTCTCAGCCATATCCGGGAAAGTGCCTGCACATCCTTGTCGTCCTTCAGCCCCGCAATATTTCGGGCAACTTCAGCCTGAAATTTTTCGATTTCGTTTGTCACTTAGAAAGTCCTTCCAGTAAGTGGATCGGGGGCGGATGAAGTCGATACCTGAGGAGCCGGTATTGGCAACGAGATCCAACGCCGATACGTAGGGCGTGAATTCGCCATGCAACTGCGCATATGGAACTTTGGCGTAGTCCATGTACTCCACGCGAACTCCAGCTTGTTCGAATCCTTGGTGGTCGAGATATTTACTTGCGCCGTGGCCGGTGAGATAGGTGTCGCCACCAAGAGCAAGGACGATGTCGAGAACCCTGCGACTTCCGGAGCCTTCGATACCTAGTTTTTCCGAACTGAGAAATTTCTCGCGGCTATCAATTCCGAAATACTGGCAAAGAGCCAGTACAGACGCTTCACTCAGGCTGCCAATATTCTCGTAGTCGTAAGCGTAGACCGATTCGACCAAATTCAACATTTCGCCTACATACGGTGAATCTATATAGGCATCGCTTAGCATCTGTAGGTGTTCATCGCGCCAGTCGTCCTGATTGTTGATTTTCACTTCGTTGATTTTCTGCCCGAGTCGAAGGCTGTACAACGGTACGGTAAGCCACTTCATTCCACGCGAGGTTTTGATCTGGACGCGGTTGACGAAGCTGCCTTTCGAAAACTGCACGTCTGGGTAGTGAACGAAGGTGTCGGCCATACGGATTTGTTCGAGCATTCCGACCCAAGGGAACAGCATCGGTTGGGAAATGACGATAATCATGCGTCGAGGAATCGTTCCATGATCACGACATCTTGGTGCTGTCCGTCAATGAAGAAGTGGCGTTCCAGCCGGCCTACTTCGCGATAGCCGCTCTTCATGTAGAACGCGATTGCTCGCATGTTGCCAGCCAGCACTCGGAGAGTGATCTTTCGCAGCGCCAACGTGTGGCGAAGATAGCGGTCGAGGAGCCGGCAGGCTTCCTGTGCCAATCTACTCCCCTGTGCTGAAGGGGAGAGGCAGATGCCCAGCTCTCCGACGCCATGGAAACGATCAATGTTGGTGGCCTGCACGTAGCCAAGCACGGCGTCATCGCTACGGGCAGCCACTACGAAGAAGGCCATGTCATCGCGCGACGTGCGATCAACCAGCCAATGCCGTACCCGTTCAATCGAGTTCGGTCTTGCCTGTGTCATCAGCAACGCCTGCAGTTCGATATCGTTGCGAAGTTCCGCAAGAGCTCCGAGATCGGATTCGCGCCATTCGCGAAGTACCAGCTTGTCACCGTTGAGCATGGGTGTCCCTCACAAATAGAAGTAATCCAGTTCCTGCTTCGACAGCGTGGCGACGTCGGAGATGATGGCCTTTGCATGCACGGGGTTCAGGCCGACAAATACGGTTTTGACATCGCTGGGCAGCTCGCTCGGCGGCAGGATGGGGCGGCCATTGGACTCCTTGCCTTGGAGAAAGGGATTCTGGTCAAGGTAGCAGGCAATGCGCTCAGGGTGGGTCAGATTTGCGAAAATGAACGCGCCGTAGAACCCGGCACCATAAACGGCAATCCTGTCATCGTCGGTCAGGCGGGCTTCGCGCGCACGCACTTTGGCGGCGGCATCTCGCCAGAAGTCAGCCATCGCTGAAAGTTCATCGCACGTACGCTCGATTTCTGCGCGTGCTGCGCGCGAATTGGAAATCTTCCCGTCGAGGGGTCTTTCCGCCACCACCACGAATGCCCCGCGATGCGCATGGGCATCGATTTCGCGCAAGTTCAATCCCGCATCCCAGAGCAAGTGCCCAAGCGAGGAAGGCGTGAAATGGTTGCAGTGATCAACTACGATGAAATCCGCGCTGTTACCGAACACGTTCGGGATGACAAAGTAGAAGATACCGCCCGGTTTGAGCAGTTTAGCGATTTCACGCGTGCTTTCGGTAACCGTGGGGATATGCTCCATGGAGAAGAACGAGGTCACGACGTCGAATCGGGAATTCCATTCTTCTTTCGTCGAGTTCACTGCCCATTTGTCGGGTGCGATGAATTTCTCCCAGAACGGGACATAGCGCGCGCTAACATCGAACACGTGTGGTGTCACGCTTAGCGTCGTCGAGCATAACGCGCGTATTGTCGAGCTCTTGGCGCATCCGTAATCAAGCAAATCCACATGGCGCTGGAATCCCAGCTTTTTCAGTAAGACCTTCACTTGATGCTCGGTGCGATATGTCGTCTTGCCGTCGCGAATCTCATAGATCTGATCTTCTTCCTCGCTGTCAACGAGGATGTCGTATTCGGCATCGTAGTAGGCATCGACATTCGTGATGGCACTGGTTTGCAAATGGCCACAACCCGGGCAAGCGAATACGCGCGTTTCATCTGGGTGGATGCGACATAGTGATGTCAACGACTGATAGGGCGCCGACGAGTAGATTGGCTCACCGAGCTGTTGGCCGCAGATTGAACAATGAAGCAAGTGCATGGACGGCCCTAGTCAGCGCAAAGCTCGGGGTGAATACTCCGGAAATCGACACCGGTAGCGTATGAGCCCTTCCATCCGTGCGCCAACCCCGTTGGGTTGTCGAAATTGAAATAGCGAAATTGCAGCGACCAACGTGATCTGCTGCTATGGTTGAACCCCGACGCGTGAAGGGTGAGGAAATCAATAATGACGAGATCGCAGGGGGTCGTGAGCGGCGCTGCCTGTCGATACCGTTCGAGAAGACTAGTCTCACCTTTCAGCCGGAGTGCGTAGGCACCCGTTTTGTCGCTTTCCGGCCGAGTCAGAACCGGGACCGCGCCACCGGTATGGGAGCCCAGGCAGAATTGGACTGGCCCAAGTTCGGGCGTCATATGTACGAGTGGGCTCCAGAACACCAAACCATCCAGGCTTCGTAACTGCGAGGGATATTCCTGGTGCCATTCGGCACGGAAGCGATCTTCGCGTGGATTGTCGATCCGGATACCGAAGCCACCGCCAGCGATTCCGGGAATCGATCCCGGACGAAGCGCCTTGAACAATTCCTCATGTCGAGAGTCAGCCAGCAGGCGGACAAAAGCAGGAATCTGTTTGACTGCGTCGTAGATCTCGCTGCCGTATGAGCGATCAAGCGCAATCAGCGATTGGTAGCCATCGTCGAAGTGTTCCATGGAAAATGCGGGCCGCGCATCGGGGATGCTGTGCCGCTTCATGACTTGGCCGATTACCCGGTAAACCGCATGCTGGATCGGAAGGATATCCGATTCAGGATCGTAGAAACTCGGCACGACAAGCACGCCGTTGCGGTGGAACTCTGCCACTTGCGCGTCCGAAAGCAAGTCAGGTGCGCTCACGGTATGCTCCGGCGAAATGGCCTACGACCAAGTGTGCTACCCGCCCGATGTCATCGTCGCTCATGTCGTGATAGCTGGGCAAGTTGATCGCACGTGCTGCCAATGCATGGCTGGTCGCCTGTCGTGGATACGACTCGAACATCGGCAGACTGGACAAGGGCCAGAAGAATACGCGGCCATCAATATTGGCCGCTTTGAACGACGTGAGCAATGCTTCCCGATCGAACGAGGTGCCAATGTTTGCGACGATGGTTGGCATCCAGTAGCCATTCATAGTGCTGGCTGGCTCGGGATTCATTCGCAACGGTAGTCCTCGCAGAGAGTCGCGGTACAGTTCGAAAACCCGCCGCTTGCCAGAAATTAGCTCGTCAATACGCTCCAATTGGGCACAGCCAATCGCCGCTTGCACATTCGACATCTTGTATTTGTAGCCGACGCGCTCTGGCCAGAACTGGCGCGTTTCGCCGCGGGCGCGGCCATGATTCGATAGCGTCAGCACGCGTTCGTACAGTGCGTCATCGTTGGTAACAAAGATGCCGCCTTCGCCGGTGGTGATGGTTTTGGTGCCATGGAACGAGAACGCGCCAAAGATACCCATGGAGCCGGCGCGCCGACCGTGCCAGATTGAGCCGATTGCTTCGGCTGCATCCTCTATGAGATGCAGCCCGTGCTTTTGCGCAATGGCCGCAAGTGTGTCCATATCGCAAAGATTGCCGTAGAGATGCACGGCGAGTATTGCCTTGGTGCGCGGCGTGATTGCGGCTTCGACCGCAGCCGGATCAAGGCACCAGGTATCCGGCAAAACATCCACCAGCACAGGCTTTGCGCCGAGGTGGATGATGGGCGCGGCCGATGCGATCCAGTTGATATCCGCGAGTATCACCTCGTCGCCCAAACCGATGTTCAGCGCTGCCATTCCCAGATGCAATGCTCCCGTACCGCTGGAAGTGGCGATGGCATGGCGGACGCCGAGATGCTGTGTGAACAGTTGTTCGAAGCGTGCAATGTATTCGTAGCACCGCTCGCCCCAGCCGTGCGTAACCGCATCCGCCGCGTAACGGATTTCCCTCTCCGTGATCGATGGCTTCGTATAGTAAATTCGGCTGTTTGTGCTTTCGGCGCTCATGACACGATGAGTTGCGGGACTGCAGTGACGAACTTTCCACCCCATTCGCGAACATACGCAAGTTGTGTGGTGATTTCCTCTCGCAGGTTCCAAGGTAGGATTACCACGAAGTCGGGACGCGATTCGCGGATGCGTGCTTCGGCGACGACCGGTATGCGCGAGCCGGGCAAGTAGCGGCCCTGCTTGTGGGGCGAGGCATCCGCTACGTAGCCGAGCAAATCGGGTCGAATTCCGGCGTAATTCAACAGAGTGTTGCCTTTAGCTGCAGCGCCGTAGCCAACAACCAGCTTGCTGTTGCGCTTGCAATCGATCAGGAACGCCAGGAAATCATTCTTGATGGCGTCAGCCAGCGGCTGGAAATCGTGGTAGTAGCCCATGTCCAGCATACCTGCGGCAGCTTCCTTGGCCAGCAGCGCGGCGACGGCGTGCGTTTCACGATGGGAGGCATCGGCATGGCCGGCCCATAGACGCAACGATCCACCGTGCGTGGACAGTTCCTCCACATCCCAGATGCGCAGCTCGTGGCTGGAGAATACCTGCTGAACCGTGTGAAACGAGAAGTAGGAAAAATGTTCATGATAGACGGTGTCGAATTGGCGCGCTGTGACGAGTTGCAACAAGTGCGGGAATTCGACGGTGACGACACCTTCAGGAGCGAGTATGGCGGCAAGGCCCCTAACGAAATCGTTGAGATCGGGCACGTGTGCCAGGACGTTGTTGGCAATGACGAGATTCGCTTTCCGCTGCGACGCCGCGAAGTCCAGAGCAAAGCGTTCGCCGAAGAAATGCTCCAGCGTCTCGATGCCACGTTCACGCGCCGCCGTCGCAGTGCTGGCGGTCGGCTCGACGCCGATGCAAGGGATGCCGCGCGCTTTGACGTATTGCAGCAGGTAGCCATCGTTGGAGGCAATCTCCATCACCAGATGATGTGGGCTCAGACCCAGTCGTTCCACAGCAACCGACACGTACCATTCGGCATGCGCCAGCCATGTGCGGGAGTACGAAGAAAAATACGCGTAATCGTTCGAGAACAGCGCATCGTGTCTCTGCACTTCGTCCACCTGCACGAGATGGCAGTTGGCACAGGTGTACAAACGCAGAGGAAAATGCAGCTCTGGGGCATTCAGGTCTGCGGCGCTCAGGAAGGCGTTGGACGGGGGCGCGCTGCCCAGGTCAAGGAACACGTCGTGCAGCGGTTTGGCGCAAAAACGGCATTTCACAGGACTACTCCGGTAAACACATTGTCGATCAGCGCATAGCTGCGATCGCGCTTGGACAGCGTACTCACCGGTTGCGGCCACGCAATCGCCAAGCGCGGGTCGTCATGACGCAGACCGACTTCGTACGCCGGTGCCCACGGGGCGGTGTGCATATAGAGCAGGTGCGTCTCGTCAGTCAATGTCTGGAATCCATGAGCGAAACCTTCCGGAATGAAGACCGCACGATCATTGTCTTCAGCGAGCTCCAGTGCATGCCAGTGAAGAAATGTTGGAGAGCCTGCGCGCAGGTCCACGGCTACGTCGAACACGCGACCACGCAGACACCGGACCAGCTTGGCTTCGGCTACGGGGGGCGTTTGGTAGTGCAGTCCACGAATGGTGCCGCAGCCGTGAGTCTCGGAGAAGTTGATCTGGGGGAAATGCAAGCTGGTTCGTATTGCGGAAAGTTCCTTTTCGCAAAAAAGGCGCGTGAAGCGGCCCCGAGCATCGCCAGTGGGCGTATGTCGGATTTCGTACAGGTCCGCAAGTGGAGTGGGATACAGGTTCATGTTGCCCACTTCAAACCATGTCGCCGGGCATCGGTGACGTAGGCAGCGAGATCGTCTGTGCTATCGACCCGACCGGATTCGTGGAAGTTGCGGTACCAAATAGCAGTTCGAGCTAGCGCGGTCTCGATGTCCCACACCGGACGCCATGCTAGTTGCGCCGCGGCCTTGCTTGTATCGAGGCGCAGGTTGGCAGCTTCGTGCGGATGCGGCGATTCATCTGTTTCGACACGCAGTGCATTCCAGTGCACAGCCAGTTGCTCCGTGAGAGCGCTCACGCTGATTTCACCGATAGCACCTGGACCAAAGTTCCAAGCATCGGCCAGATTGGGGCCGCTCCAGAGATGCTGGCCAAGCTGCAAGTAACCGGAGAGTGGTTCCAACACATGTTGCCAAGGACGGATGGCGTTAGGGTTGCGCACCTTGAGTACTCGTCCAGTGATAGCTGCACGCACCAGATCAGGTACCAGACGATCCTCTGCCCAATCGCCGCCGCCGATTACGTTGCCGGCACGAGCAGTGGCGATGCGCGCAGAAGAATCCGGCGTGCTGAAAAAGCTCTTGCGATAGCAGTCCGATATCAATTCCGCGCAAGCCTTGGAGCTGCTATACGGGTCGTGACCGCCCAGCGGATCGGTTTCGCGATAACCCTTCGGGCTGGCACGATCGGCATAAACCTTGTCAGTGGTGGCATTGACCAGCACGCGCACCGATGAGCAGGCGCGTACGGCCTCGAACAGATTGACCAACCCCATCACGTTGGTTGCGAAGGTGATAGCTGGGTGGCGATAACTACGTCGCACCAGCGGTTGTGCTGCCAGATGGAATACGATCTCTGGCCGATAGCTATCCAGAACCTTGCGAACAGCCTCTGCGTCCCGCAGGTCTGCACGATGATCGGTCACGTCGCAAAGATTCAATATGGACCAATGCGAAGGTGAGGTGTCCGGGGCAAGCGCAAGTCCGGCAACTTGCGCACCAAGCTCGCGTAGCCAAAGCGCCAGCCACGACCCCTTGAAGCCTGTATGGCCAGTGACCAAAACGCGTCGGTCCGCATAGATGTCGCCGAACAGATTCAAGGCCATACTTTCCAGGGAGCACTGCCGGATTGCCAGAGCTCTTCAAGCTTGATCTTGTCACGCAAGGTGTCCATCGGTTGCCAGAAGCCGCGATGGGTGTAGGCTGACAACTGTTCGTCATGCGCGAGACGCTCGAGCGGTTCGCGTTCCCAGATCGTCGAGTCGTCCTCGATATAGTCGAGCGCACGGGGCTCGAGTACGAAGAATCCACCATTGATCCAGGTACCATCGCCGGCAGGCTTTTCCTCGAATCGCGTGATACGGTTATCCTCGATGTCGATGGCGCCGAAGCGCCCCGGCGGTTGCGCGGCGCACATTGTTGCCAGCGTGCCCTTTTCGCGATGGAAGGAGAGTTCCGCTCCGATATCGATATCCGCCAGGCCATCGCCGTAAGTGAAGAAAAAGCTATCTCTGCCGAGATAGCTCGCCACGCGCTTGAGGCGGCCGCCGGTCTGCGTCTTCTCGCCGGTATCGACTAGGGTGACGCGCCACGGCTCGGCATGCTTGTGGTGCACTTCCAGTCTGTTCGTAGACATGTCGAATGTGACGTCGGACATGTGCAAGAAATAATTCGCGAAGTACTCCTTGATCACGTAGCCCTTGTAGCCTAGGCAGATGATGAAGTCGTTGACTCCGTGGTGCGAGTAGATCTTCAGGATGTGCCAAAGTACCGGCATCCCGCCGATCTCGATCATCGGTTTGGGGCGCACGATGGATTCTTCACTGATCCGCGTGCCGAGGCCGCCGGCGAGGATGACTGCTTTCATCAGTGTAGTACTTCCAAGAAGTGCATACGATGGAACTCTAGTTTACTGCTTGCGGGCCGATACAGCCTGCATCGCTGTAGAGATGGATGTACGGCCGTCATCGTGAATCCGGAATCGATGAAACCGTGGATGGCTATCTGTCGAGCAAGGCACGAAACGCCTTGTTTTGCGCTGCCTCAGGCAGCTCAAGCACAGTCTGCGCGTAGAGTTCTTCCGCCGCGGCATGTTGGCCGCTGGCGGCCAATAGCCGTAACAGGTTCGCACGCATCTGTATGTCGCGCGGCTTTTCCTTGACGGCGTCGCGCGCGAGTTCGAGCGCAAGTACGGAATCGTGCATCACATTGAAAGCGTAGCTGGCATAGATCGAAAGCACGCCCGTGTCGGGCGGTGTATGTTGTAGGGCGGCGAGGAAGCTATTCACCATTTCGCTGGCGGGAAACTCGCAAGCCGTTTGCAGCACGCAATTGTTGAGCTGGTAAAGCGCGTCGACGTCTTGCACCGACGGTGGCTGCGTGGCGAGCTTATGCTGCATGCGTGCCCAGGTGCCGTCGGGGGGCGCGCGATGCAGGCGCGCGGAAAGCAGCAGCAGGCCTTGATCTGGCAGGATATTGGCGCCGGGCATGGTGGCGGCATGTTCCATCGCCTTGAAGGCATCGGGGATCAGCGGCGAATCGGCGCGGTTCTGCGATAAGACCACGTAGGCGTTCGCCAAATCGTAGGCGGCCCGCGGCGAGTCCGGATTCATTTGCGCTTCGCTGAGTGCGAACAGGAGCGGATTGCTCCAGTTCAGCGCACGGACCCAAGTGACGGTGGCAAAGAACAGGATGAGCACTATGCATGCGGTTGTGCGCACAAATGGCAGCGGCGTTGCGATGGGCGGCGCCGCAAAGGAAAAGAGCGCCAGATACAGGCCGATGCTGGCAAAGTAGTTGCGATGCTCGAAAGCGAGTTCGAGCGGGATCACCGTGCCCGTAAGCAAGTGCGCGGCAAAAAACCAGGCGATGCCGATGGTAACCAACGGGCGCGTATGGCGCAGGCGCAGCGCCGCGACGAGAGCGACTGCCAGCCCCAGAATCGCAAGCGTCGTGGTCGGTGGGTCGAGCAATGCGTGCGATAGCCGGATGGTGTCGTGGTTCAGTGCCATTTGGTTCGGCAATGGCAGCAGCGACCATTGCACGTAATCCCACAAAATGCGCGGCTCGGTAAGCAGGCGCTCGCCAAGCGTGAATGGACGGTTGACCCACGCTGCAGAGGGCAGGTAATGCGTGATCACCCAGTACATCGCCACGCAGGCGGGCAATATGAGCAACACGAGATACATCGCGAGTAGGCGAAGGTCCATCCTGCCGTTGGTTCGCGCAAATCCGAACATGATCCATTCGGCAATCAGCGCGTACAGCGGCAACAAGGCGGCCGATTCCTTGGCCAGTCCGCCCATTGCGGTGCCCAGCACAATGCTCGCCGAAGCGAGCATGAATCCGGATTTTCCATCGCGCATGCGCACGCGAGCGGCGATGTAGCCCCACAGTCCGGCGAGCACGAACAGCTGGCAGAGGCTTTCCATGCGCTGCACGATGTAGGCTACGGCCGTGAAATTGATCGGCGCGAGTAGCCACGCGGCCGTTACGCACAATGCCAACAGATCGGAACGCGGTGCATCGAACGCAGGCCGACGCGCGCGCAGCAGCGCGCGCAGCATGCCGAACAGCAGCAGGCCGTTGATCAAGTGAATGATCAGGTTTTCGGTTTTCATGCGCAGCGGATCGTCGCCACCCAAATACCAATCGACGGCGAAACTGATCATCGCGAGCGGGCGATGCGCAGCTGAAGGCGGCCCCAACGTGGCGATGCGCAGCGACTCCCAATCGAACAAATGCATGTGCACGTTGGTGTTGAGGACGATGTTGATAAAGTCGTCGAACACATAGCCGCCGTGCAGCGAAGGCCAATACGCGATGACGGCGAGCGCCAATGCGGCAGCAAGACCGAGCCAGATGCGGCGGTTGGCCTTCGGGGGATTCATGCGTCTGCGCCTACAAAGGCGGCGGTGGTCTTCTCGATGGACATGACAATTCTTTCGCGATCCTTGAACGAATTCGGCTTGCGAATCGGTGCAATACGGCTCAATTGGAGTGAGTCGCCTTGTCTGAATTCGCCTTGGCCTGATCGAGGAAGTTCCTCAGTTCCGTCAGCCCGTTTCGATCATTGGTATCGTTGCGGTTGATGCGTTTGGAGGTTTCCGCGTATGTGAGCTCGGCTTTCTCTCCCATTCCATTGTGAACATACGCTCGGGCAAGAAAGGCACCAACTGGTGCATCCGCGCCCGGTTGCCAGGCCAGTTCAGCCTGCGACAACGCTTGCTTCCAGTCGCCTGCATCCGCGTAGAGGCGCGCGGCGGTAAGCCGCAAGCTCCATTTGGGTTTTACCCTATCGGGTTGATTGTGTGCTATCGCCAGAATGGCCACTATTGTGTTGGCCAAATCCATGGGGCCGGCACCGACGCAGATGCGCTGATCGTTGACCGAGGCCAAATCCGCGAACTGGTGCATTTCGTCGAGGGTGACGAACGGGCGAGCCAGTTCCACGGCATCATGCAGATCTTGCGGGGAAGCGCTTCCCGAAACAACGCAATCAACCAACACTCGTTCCAAATAGGCAAGTTCGCGAACGCGTGGATTCGCGTTTTGTAACAGGCTGTCGACGGCGACCTTGGCAAACTTCACGTTGCCTTGGCGAATTGCGTAGAAAGCCAGAGTGGTGTTCGCGCGCATCGATCCCGGATGGTACGTGGCTTCCTGGATCAATAGGTGCCCCTCGTCGGCCCACACGGATGCGCGCGCATGCGCAGCCACGCCCAGCGCTAAGGCATAACCACCCGCTGCGAGCATACCCAGTTTCCAGCGCGGCAAAGCTCCGGGCTCGATGCGGCGGGTGAGGAATTCCGCCGTGCCGGCCAAGCAGAGCAGCAGGCCGAATGCGGGCAGGTAGTTGCGATGTTCGAAGAAGAGTTCCAGAGGCAGAATGCTCGATTCGATCGCATGCGCGACAAGAAAGAAAAACCACCCGGCGAAAACACTCGGCGCACGTCTGCGCAGGGCGACCGCCAGCACGCTGATCGCGCCCAGCGCCAACAGCGCGAACAGGGTAGATGGTGGCGACAACAACCCGGTGGACACGGCGAAATCGTCGTTGAACACACCCATCGCCGGGCTGCGCGGCAGCAGTAACGCCCCGATGTAGTCCAGCAACGCTCGGCCTTCTGAAAGCAGGCGTTGGGGCAAAGTGAAATCGCGAATGGCGTAGCCGCCAATTAGGCGATCCGGCTGCAGCACAAAAATGACCGCTGCCAGTATTGCGGGCACGAGCAGAAACACGCTGTAGAAGATCGCAAGCATGCGCTTGGCTGCGGGCGGCTGGTGTTCGTCGCGGCTTTGCTGAAAATAGGCTAGCTCGAAGACGAGGCACAAGGCTGGCGCGACGGCCGCATTTTCCTTGCCCAAGAGGCCGCAGACCAGCAGTAGCGGAAACAGTACGAACAGTCCACATCTGGCGCGGCGGGTCTGTCCTAGTTCCAGCGCCGTGCGAGCAGCAAGGTAGGCCCACAACGCCGCCAGTGTGAACAAGGTGCTGATTTGCGCCATTCGCTGTACGGCATACAGTACCGTGCTGACGTTGAGCGGGTGCAACAACCACACGGCTGCAAGCAGCCCTGCCGCAAGATCTGCATGCTCGCGCAGATGCGCATCGTGCGCCAGGGCGCGGCGCAACATCCGCCAGCCTACAAAGCCGCACAGCAGATGCAAGAGGAGGTTGCCGAGCTTGAACGAGAAGGGGGTGTACCCGCCGGCCCAGGCGCTGAACACGAGCGTGGCCATCGACAACGAGCGTCCGAACATTCCGGACGCATTGCCAAGCAAGGCATGCTGCAAAGTGTTATCGCCGTGCAGCCACTCGAGGATTGGGTTGAGGTTGTTTGCGTCGTCCAGCACAAATGGGCCATGAAGACCGATCCAATATGCTAGTAGCGTTCCCAACAGCGCCACGGCGAACACCCATCTTGCGCTGTGCATCAAGTCTCTTCCAGAAAAGGCCATGTACGCCATTTTGCCGCCGAGCATATCTATAGGCCCGCACGCGTGCGAATTCGGAAATAAAGAAACCCCGCTTGCGCGGGGTTTCGGTGGATCGTGAAACTCGAATTTCGTCAACGATCAACGACAGGTCGACGGATAGTACTTCGGCGCGCTGCCGCTGCCGGCGCACACCCAAGTCGTACCCACCGCGGCCGTGGCAGTGTTGGTTGGTGTGAATGTCAGGATCGTATTTAGGGTCGCGGGGGTTCCCGTAACCTTGATTGTGCCCGTGGTGCATTCGGTCTTGAGAACGTTGGCATCGGCGCCGTTCGTGCCAACAGACACGCCCAAACAAGCAGAGGCGCTGGTGACAGCACCGGTGGCCAGAGCATAAGACGCAATGTTTTCCGCGACTGTGGTCTTCATGCCGTCGGCGATCACGGCCAAACCTGAGACGCGGGAGCGAACAACATAGTCTTGGTACGCCGGCAGCGCGATGGCGGCCAAGATGGCGATGATCGCGATGACGATCATCAATTCGATGAGGGTAAAGCCCTTCTGCAACGTTTTCATGGGTGTTCCTTGTGGTGACTTGGGGACGCACATTCGATCGGGCTCGGCTCGGCCGCGTGTCCTTGGCCCCCGGCCAAGTGCGATCGAATGTACGGGACTTGTTCAGCAAATGCTGTGCCAAGTGAACAGCGTCACGTTTGAACTTTTTGGAATTACAAACAGTTAGCAGTTTCCGCAACTAACCGAACGGAACCGCAAAGCAGGTCTCTGAATTCAAAAATATGCGCTTTTGCACAATGCGACGAAAAATGTCACAAACTGCCGTGTTTGGGCAGATCGCTTGCGTCACTTCGATTAAAAACCTGCACGCAATTGAATCGCGGCGACTTCGATCTGCTCACCATGGGTCGATCGCGAGTACGTCGAGTGGCTGTTTGGTCGCCTGCGACAACACCATCGTGTAGGCGTCCGCGCGCCCTGACAATGGCAGGTAGGCTAGCTGACCGATCGTCTGGCCGTTGGTGTCCACGTAGTGGTTGACGATCGCCCCATTGACTGGTGATTTTGCGGCGAGGTCGCTCAGCGGTTTGGCCTTGACCAGCATCGCATTGGCGACATCGGCGTAGGGCACATAGTATTTTGGGAATTTTTCGAGATCCTTGCCGCTGGCGCCGGAGAACGTCAAATCGTTCCTTTCCTTCGTGTCGGTAGGCAATTTCGCGCCTACGAGGCGCGGGCCAGTCCATGAGCGCGTTGCAAATTCGGGTTGCTTGGCTTGAGCGAGGTCAGCGTCATCTAGATCATTGGCATAGATAGGGATGAAGCGGTCGAGGGCTGCAACGATAAACACCGGCCTCGCCAAGGCGATCACCGACAGCCCATAGAGGAACGCCGCAGCTTGCAGCACCGCAATGCAGGCAAGATCGAAGCGCAACCCTTTCTTGCCGGCCTTGTAGATGACCAGGGTGAGTAGCGGACCGATAACGATATCGACTCCCATGATCAGCAGCATAAGGTTGCTGCCGCCGGCAACCTGGAAGTACGGGTGCGGATACCAGACGAAATAGATCAGGCAGCCGACGATGGCGGCGATAATTAGGCTGATGCCGAGATGGATGCCGGAGGCTTGGAAACGGTTCATTGGTGCAAGGTGGCGTCGATGAATTTCTGCGCAGGATAACCGCATCGCGGAGGTCCGAAAACAGGGCTGCAGGTCTGCACCGCGGTGCGTCGGCGCACTCGGCGATGCGTCGTGAATCCCCAGGCGCCCGAGCCAATGGTGTCATGGCTGTCGCTGCTTGTGCCGCTTCCGCAACACCCGCAAGCACATCCGCGACATCCTGTCGCGCTGGGCTTGGCCAGCCATGACGAGGTAAACTTTACTTCGGAAATCGGGGCGGGCGCGGCTTGCCCCGCACGGTTTCTCTTTCCCTCCCGAGGAGTTTCGCCCATGTCTGTGAAAGTCGCCATCAATGGCTATGGCCGCATCGGCCGCAATGTGCTGCGCGCGCTGTACGAGGCGGGCCGCACCAACGAGATCGAAGTCGTCGCGGTGAACGACTTGGGCGATGCCGAAACCAACGCGCACCTGACCCAGTACGACACGGCGCACGGGCGCTTCTCGCATGAGGTCAAGGTCGAGGGCGGCGATATCGTCATCGGCAAGGACAAGATCAAGGTCTGCGCCGAGCGCGACCCGTCCAAGCTGCCGTGGAAGGAACTCGGCGTCGACGTGGTGCTCGAATGCACGGGCCTGTTCACTTCGAAGGCCAAGGCATCGGCGCATATCGCTGCGGGCGCGAAGAAGGTGATCATTTCGGCGCCGGGCGAGAAGGACGTGGACGGCACCTTTGTCTACGGCGTCAACCACGACAAGATCACGGCCAAGGACCAGGTCATCTCGAACGCGTCATGCACGACGAACTGCCTCGCGCCGCTGGCCTGGGCAATCAACCAGAAGATCGGCATCGTCCACGGCCTGATGACGACGATCCATTCGTACACGAACGACCAGGTGCTGACCGACGTGTTCCACAAGGATCTGCGCCGCGCGCGTTCGGCGACGATGAGCCAGATTCCGACCAAGACCGGCGCCGCCGCCGCGGTCGGCCTCGTGCTGCCGGAATTGAACGGCAAGCTCGACGGCTTCGCGATGCGCGTGCCGACGATCAACGTTTCCGTCGTCGACCTCGTTTTCGTCGCCAAGCGCGCGACGAGCAAGGAGGAGATCGACGCGGTCGTCAAGGAAGCGAGCGAAGGCCGCTTGAAAGGCATTCTCGGCATCAACCGCAAGCCACTGGTCTCGGTCGACTTCAACCACAATCCGCTGTCGTCGATCTACGACGAGACGCAAACGCGCGTCATCGACGGCACGCTGGTCAAGGTGCTGTCGTGGTACGACAACGAGTGGGGCTTCTCGAACCGCATGCTCGACATGACGCTGGCGCTGGCGAACGCCAAATAACCGCGCAATGCCTCCCTTCTTCCGGCGGGAGAAGGGAAGCGCTTCGATTGTGCGGCGCGTGGCGATTCACGAATCTGAATCGCCGTGCGCGCGTGCCTTCTTCGTGTCCCGGCCTGCTGCTAGGCTCGGGACACCCTCGAAGAAGGAGTTTCCCATGCGCAATATCACCAAGATGGCCCTGCTCGCGGGAGCGGCGCTGCTCTGGTCCGGGGCGGCGAGCGCGCGCGAGATCACCTGTGAGATGAATTTCGATCTGTCCGGCTGGTCGGCGTTCTACAAGACCGCCTCCGGTCACGGCATGATCAGCTGCAGCAACGGTGCGAAGATGAAGGTCGATATCCGCACTAAGGGCGGCGGCATCACCTTTGGCAAGTCGGAAATCAAGAACGGCTACGGCAAGTTCACCCACTTGTATGACATCGAGGACGTGCTCGGCAGCTACGCCACGGCCGGCGCGCATGCCGGCGCAGTCGACTCGGCCGAGGCGCAGGCGATGACCAAAGGACCCGTCTCGCTCGCCATTTCCGGCAAGGGCAAGGGCTGGGATCTAGGCTTCGCCTTCGGCAAATTCACGATTCTGCGGCCGGGTGCAAACCCGGATGCGGACGAGGACGAAAAGGAGGACGCCTCCCAGCCGCAAGAAGCCGTGACGCACCCGTTGGGGAACAATCTTTAGCGCGCGGGTTCAGTGCGCATCTTTTTCCGACTGAATCGTCTCCAGTAGCGCGATCTGCAGGCGCGAGTGCAGCTTGACCAGCGTGCGCCAGAGCAGGGCGAGGACGAGCGCGCTACCGACGAGGACGGCGACGAGCAGTTCGGCCGGCGGCAGAATCGATGACGACAGCGCGCTGACGAGCAGCAGCATCGCTGCCGTCGTCACCAGCGGCAATACTTCGGCGACGATGCGTCGCGCGGCCTGGCTGCGCCGCCCGCTGCCGCGCACGCTGACTTCGGCAAGCATCATCGCCAGCGCCTTGAGCTTGCGGTAGGCGGCGATCAGGAACGGCAGCGAGACGAGTAGGGCCGCGCCCCAGATCAGCGCGTGCTCGATCGCGCGGTTCGCGATCCACGCGGACAGGTCGAGTGCGCGCGACGAGGCGAGATAGGCGCCGCCACCGAAGATCGCGGCGACGAGACAGAAGTTGACGAAGGCCTGCAACAGGATACGCCGCACCATCGCCGCGATCACGGCGCGGTCGCCGTCGAAGCGCAGTCCCTGCAGCCATTCGGTATACATGTGCAGAATGCGGCGAAAGCCGCCCGGCGTCGCCTGCGCGAGCCGGTGCGCTAGCGGGTCGGCCCAGCGGATCAGGTACGGCGTCAAAAGCGTGGTCAGCGCCGACACGGCGACCGCGACCGGATAGAGAAAGCCGCTGGTCACCTTCAAGGTCGCGCCGAGCGTGGCGATGATGAACGAGAACTCGCCGATCTGCGCGAGGCTCATGCCGATGCGCATCGAATCGCGCCCGCTCTGGCCCGCGGCGAATGCGCCGAACGTGCGCGCAAGTGTCTTGCCGAGCAAGATCGCGAGGGTGATCACCGCGATCGGCCAGGCGTAGTCGACGAGCACGTGCGGATCGAGCAGCAGGCCGATCGTGACGAAGAACACTGCCGAGAACATGTCACGGATCGGTTCGATCAGGTGTTCGATGCGGCGCAGCGACTTGGCTTCGGCGATGATCACGCCGATCGTGAATGCGCCGAGCGCGACCGAGTAGCCGAGCTTGATCACGACGAGGCAGAAGCCGAACAGCAGGCCGAGCACGCTGACTAGCAGCATCTCATTGCGGTTGATGCGCGCGATGAAATCGAGCAGGCGCGGCACGGTGAGGATGCCGACGACGAGCGAGGCGACGAGGAACACGGTCAGCTTGCCGAACGTGGACAGCACTTCGCCGGCCTCGACGCTGCCGGTCTTGGCGACGCTCGACAGCAGCGCGACCATGCAGATCGCGAGCACGTCCTCGATGATGAGGATGCCGAACACGGTCTGCGCGAATTTCTCGCGGCGCAGGCCGAGTTCGTCGAGCGCCTTGATCGTGATCGTGGTCGAGGAGATCGACAGCATCGTGCCGAGGAACAACGCGTCCATGTTGCGCCAGCCGAAGGCGAGGCCGATCTCGTAGCCGAGCCAGATCATCGTGACGATGCCGACGAGCGCAGCGATCAGTGCGGTCGCGCCGACCTGGCGCAGACGCTTGAGCGAGAATTCGAGACCGAGCGAGAACAGCAGGAAGACCACGCCGAGTTCGCCGAGCGTGCGCGTGGATTCCTCGTCGGTGATCAGCGCGTACGGAGGCGTGTGGGGGCCGATCAGCACGCCGGCGGCGATGTAGCCGAGCACGACCGGCTGACGCAGCAAATGGAAGACGACCGTCACCACGCCGGCAGTCAGCATGATGATGGCGAGATCGTGGATGAAGGCGACGGTATGCATGCGCTCTCGCGATCGACTTGCCTCATCTTCGCGGATCGCGTGGCATTGGGCAATGCGCGGCAGGCTCACATCCTCAAACACGAGGACAACGAAATGATGCGGCCATTCCAAATGCTGCCTGCGACGGCCTGACGGCCTCCCAGGATTCCGCTTACGTCCCGGGAGATTTCATCCCGACGAGCATGATCGGCTTGAGCTTGGCCCAGGCGAGCACGCCGAAATAGAACGTGCCGAAGGCGAGCACCGTCCATGGCTTTTCCACCCAGAGGCCGCTGCCGGGCAGGTGCATGTCCGCGATCACCTGCGGCGTGATGCCGAACTTGGGAAACGGCAGGAACACCGTGGCGAATGCGCCGGCGAGGTAGGCCATGCCCGAGACGATCCAGCCGCCGAGCATGCGCTGCATCTTCGCCTCCATCTGCGCACGCGAGGTGAACAATTGCAGGAAACGGCTGACGAACAGCCAGAGGAAGGCCCAGATCGGCCAGGTGCTGCCGAATGCCAACGAGAATCCGAGCACGAACATGAGATAGAAGGCCGTCAGCCCGGCGAGGGACAGCGCGCGCTTGATGCGCGACACGTCTTGCATGCCGAAGACCACCGCGGTGAACGCGCCCGAGTGCATGACGATGAACTCGATCAGCATCAGCAGCATCAGGTCGCGCACGCGGGCATAGCCGATCAGACCCGGCGCGATCCAGGCGCAGAGAAAAGTGGCGGCGGTGATCAGGTCGGGCAGCGCGTTGAACGCGCGCACCAACGGACCCTCGTAGTCTTGATCCTGCATGACGCCCCCCCTGGCGACCCGTGGGATATTCATTGGCACAAATTGTGCCAATGGCGCCGCCTTGAGCGCGCAGCGGGTAAAATGTCTCTCCCTTCTTTCCACGAACCCGGGCAGGAACCGCGCATGGCCATACTTCGCATGACTTCACTCGACCTCAAGGGCAAGCGCGTGCTGATTCGCGAGGATTTGAACGTGCCGCTCAAGGACGGCAAGATCGCCGCGAGCCAGCGCCTCGAAGCAGCGCTGCCGACGATCAAGCTCGCGCGAGACGCGGGCGCGCGCGTGATGGTCATGTCGCATCTTGGGCGACCCAAGGAAGGGCATTTCAACGAGCACGAATCGCTCGCGCCGGTCGCGGCGTGGCTCGGCCAAGCGCTCGGCCAACCGGTGCGCCTGCTGCGCGACTACTTGAACGGCGAAACGGTCGACGTCGGGCCGGGCGAGGTCGTGCTGCTCGAAAACTGCCGCTTCAACGTCGGCGAGGAAAAGGACGACGCGACGCTGGCCGAGCGCTATGCGATGCTCTGCGAGATCTTCGTCATGGACGCGTTCGGCACCGCGCATCGCGCGCAGGCCTCCACGCACGGCGTGATCCGCCGCGCCCATGTCGCCTGCGGCGGCCCGCTGCTGATGGCCGAACTCGACGCGCTCGGCAATGCGCTCGAACATCCGAAGCGTCCGCTGCTCGCGATCGTGGCCGGCTCGAAGGTCTCGACCAAGCTCGAACTGCTGCAAAGCCTGATTGCGAAAGTGGACCAGCTAATCGTCGGCGGCGGCATCGCCAACACATTCATTGCGGCCGCCGGGCATTCCGTCGGCAAGTCGCTGTACGAGGCCGACCTGATCCCGATCGCGCAGAAAATCATCGCCGACGCCAAGGCGCGTGGCGCCGACGTACCGATTCCCGAGGACGTTGTCGTCGCGCCCGAGTTCAAGGCCGACGCGCCGGCGACAGTGAAGAAGGTTGCCGAAGTCGCGCCCGGGGACATGATTCTCGACATCGGTCCGGCGACTGCGTTGCGCTACGCCGAACTGATCGAAAAGGCCGGCAGCGTGGTCTGGAACGGCCCGGTCGGCGTGTTCGAGTTCGACGCGTTCGGCAAGGGCACCGAGACGATCGCGCATGCGATCTTCCGCTCGAACGCGTTCTCGATCGCCGGCGGCGGCGACACGCTCGCCGCGGTGGAGAAGTACGACGTGGCCGACGGCATTTCCTATATCTCGACCGGCGGCGGTGCCTTCCTCGAATTCCTTGAGGGTAAGGAACTGCCGGCCGTGGCGGCATTGAAAGCGCGCGCGTGACCTTGTCCGGCGGAGAAACCAAGCTCGTCCTGTTCGACCTCGACGGCACGCTGATCGATTCGGAAGTCGGCATCGTTGCTTCGATCGAATACGCGCTGACCAAACTTGGTGCGCCGCTTCCGCCGCGCGAGGAATTGCGCAAATGGATCGGGCCGCCGCTGCGCGCGACGTTTCCGCTCGCGCTCGGCGACGACGCGGAAACCATCGAGCGCGCGGTCGCGCTGTATCGCGAGCGCTTCACCGAGATCGGCTGGCGTGAATATGTTGTGTACGCGGGCATCGCCGAGACGATCGATACGCTGGCGCGCAGCGGTGTCAAACTTGCCGTGGTCACTTCCAAGGTGGATCTTTATGCCGGCAAGATCGTCGCCAGCCTGCCGTTCGGCGCGCATTTCGCGAGCGTCTACGCCGCTGCTGCGGGCAGCGCGCACAGCGAGAAGGCGACATTGATTGCGCGTGCGCTCGGCGACTTCGGCGTCGACGCGCGCGACACGGTCATGGTGGGCGATCGTCATTTCGACATCGACGGCGCACTTGCCAACCGCGTGCATGCGCTCGGGGTGACCTGGGGTTTCGGCGACCGGGAGGAACTCGCGGCGGCAGGCGCGCACGCGATCGCCGAATCGCCGCGGGAACTCGCCTCGTTGCTGTCGGGTCGCGCACGCGCGAGAGCGGTTTCGCACTGAGTGCAAGAATCCCGTAACGCAGGATTTGCGATGATGTCGACCGAACCTGCAACGAGATCTCGTCGTGACTTCAACCCCGCCCATCGTCATCGGCTGGCGCGAATGGCTGGCTTTGCCTGAATTGGGCATTCCAGCGATCAAGGCCAAGATCGATACCGGCGCGCGCACCTCCTCGCTGCACGTCGATACGCTCGTCGTGGATGAGCGCGACAGTGTGACTTGGCTGCATTTCAGTGTTTCCGCGACCGGGCGCAGGCATGCTCTGCCGGTGCGATGCTCGGCACCAGCGATCGCGCGCCGCACGGTGACCGACTCGGGCGGCCATGCGACCCTGCGCTGGTTCATCCGCACGCGCATCGAACTCGGCGGAGCCTGCTTCGAGACGGAAATCAACCTGACCGACCGCCGCAACATGCTGTTCCCGATGCTGCTCGGCCGCAGCGCGTTGGGCGACCGTTTCGCTGTCGATCCGGCGGCCTCCTACTGCTGCGGTCGGCTGAAATCGAGGAAAATGGGAAACGCTGCCTGATCCAATGCCTGCCTGCGCTTCCGCAGTGATCGCCTTTGAGTAGATCGGAAACCCAATGAAAATCGCGATCCTCTCGCGTAACGCCAAGCTTTATTCGACGGTCAGCCTGATCAAGGCGGCGCGCAAGCGCGGCCATCGCGTGCGCGTGCTCGATCCGCTGCGCTGCTACATGCGCATCGAGCCGGGCAAGTTCCTCATGCGCTACAAGAGCCGCCCGCTCAACGGCATCGACGCGGTGATCCCGCGCATCGGCAATTCGATCACCTTCTATGGCACCGCGGTGCTGCGCCAGTTCGAGATGATGGGCGTGTATACGCCGAATTCTTCCGACGCTGTGCTGCGCGCGCGTGACAAGCTGCGCTCCATGCAACTGCTCGCGCGCGAGAACATCGGCTTGCCCGCGACCGTGTTCGGCGACAACCCCGACGACACCGCCGACCTGCTCGCCCTGCTCGGCGATGCCCCGCACGTGATCAAGCTCAACGAGGGCGCGCAAGGGCAGGGCGTGCTGCTCGCCGAGAAGCGCAGCGCCTCCCAGGGTATGATCGAGGCGTTCCGCGGTCTCTATGCGAACTTCCTCGTGCAGGAATACATCAAGGAAGCCAAGGGCGCGGACATCCGCTGCTTCGTCGTCGGCGGCAAGGTCGTCGCCGCAATGCAGCGCCAGGCGCGCGAGGGCGAGTTCCGCTCGAACCTGCACCGTGGCGGCATTGCGACCGTGGTCGATCTCGACAGCGCAGAAATCGACACTGCGGTGCGCGCAGCCCGCGTGATGGGGCTCAACATCGCCGGCGTCGACCTGCTGCGTTCGAAGCGTGGGCCGCTCGTGCTCGAGGTCAATTCCTCGCCCGGGCTCGAGGGCATCGAGGGCACGACCGCGGTCGACATCGCCGGGGAAATCATCGAATACCTCGAGCGGCGCGTACGCCAGCGGGCGGCACGCGCACGCTGATCTGTTTGGTCCGGTTGCGCCGGATTCTGACTTACGAAGGTCTTCGTTGACATCCTCGCGGAATTGGAACTACGATGCGCTACGTAGTCCTTCCATTCATCACAATCGGGGGTTCACCGTGAAACAGTTTTTCCGTCATTTGGCCCTGCTCGCGTCCGTGCAGGTACTTGGTCTGGGCTTGGCCATGGCCTCGGACAAGGTCGTCGAAAAGCCGGTCGCGGCCGATACGCCGGAGAAGTTCGCTGCGACGGCCGCGCAGATCCGCAAGGAAATGGGCGCCGAGGGCCGCTACGAGTTCATTCGCGCCGACGACAAGGCCAAGGCCGACGCCGACCTCGACACCATCGCCGCGATGCTGCAGAAGGCTGGCTCGGTATCGGCGATGTCGCAAAGTGACCAGGTGCAGCTGTTCAACACCCAGGAACATCTCAACGGCATTCTGACCCACAGCGACCGCAATCGTCTGGTCTGCGAGCGCCGCGCGCCGGTCGGCACGAATATTCCGCAAAATACTTGCAAGACCGTGGCGGAAATCGAGAAGATGCGTCGGGACTCGCAGAAATACATGAACGATCATTCGCGGGATGCGAATAGCAACAGCGCGGCGATGAACAGGATCGGCGGGGACTCCGCTAAAGGCGCTCACTGATCTCTGACTTGTGAGAATATCGGCATCATGACTTCGTCAAAGCCAAGTCCTCGTCCGACCGAAGCGGAGCTCGATATCCTGCGTGTGCTCTGGGACCAGGGCGCGTGCACGGTGCGCGAAGTGCATGAGCAGCTGCACGCCGATGGCGGCGCCGGTTACACGACCGTACTTAAGCTATTGCAGATCATGCACGCGAAAGGGCTGGTGGCGCGCGACGACGCACAGCGTGCACATGTCTATCGCGCGACGGTAAGCCGGCAGCGTACGCAGAAGCGCTTCCTCTCGGAGATGGTCACGCGCCTGTTCAACGGCTCGCCCTCGCAGCTCGTACTGCATGCGCTCGGCGAGACGCCGCGTGCCTCCAAAGCCGAGCTGAGGCAGATCCGCGAGTTGCTTGATCGCATCGACGGTGGAGGCAAATCGCAATGAACGCGCTGATCGCCGAACTGGTGCCGTACGTCCATGCGGTGGGATGGACCTTGCTGCATTTTCTCTGGCAAGGGGCGTTGATCGGGTTGGCCTACGCGCTGCTGCGCAGCGTGTGCACAACCAGCGTTGTGCGCCATCGCCTAGGCATGCTTTGCCTACTGGCGATGCTCGTCTGTCCGCTGGCGACGCTCGCGCTGCTGTGGCCCGCGCCGGTCGATCCGGCCGGCCTCTCAGCGGCGGCGGCGTCCGCCTCTGCGGAGAACGTTTCCGCATTGACCGATACGCCGGCCACGGGTTTTGAAGCGTGGCTGCCTTGGTGCGTGGGCCTGTGGCTGGTCGGCGTTTGCGCGATCGCGTTGCGCTCGTTCCTGCACTGGCGCCGTCTGGCCGCGCTGGTGCGCACCGCGACCGCTCTGCCGCGCGATTGGCAGTTGCGCCTGATCGAGCTACGTCAGCGTTTCGGCATCCTGCGCCCAGTGCGTCTGCTCGCTTCGTTCGCAGTTGCCACGCCAACGCTGATCGGCTGGCTCAAGCCGACGATCCTGCTGCCGGCGAGCCTGCTCAGCGGCTTCAGCCCGGAGCAGATCGAGCTGATCCTCGCCCATGAACTGGCCCATGTGCGCCGCTACGATTACATCGCAAACCTGGTCCAGGTCATCGTCGAGACGCTGCTGTTCTATCACCCCGTCGTCCACTGTATCTGTGCCGATGTGCGCCAGCAGCGCGAACAATGCTGCGACGATCTCGTGCTCGGTGTCGGCGGCGGCGAGCGTCTGGCCTATGCGCGCACGCTGGCCGATCTGGAAGAATGGATGCAAGGCGAGTCGCGCCACGGCTTTGGCGCGACACCTGCGCTCGCTGCCAGCGGTGGCGTGCTGCTCGAACGCGTGCGTCGCATCGTCGATCCGCGTCCCGCGCAATCGCCCGGACTTCTCTCGCGTGACAACGGCATGACCTTGCCCGCCCTGGTTGCCGGCGCGGGTCTGTTGCTGGCGCTGCTGCGCCTGCACGCGCCGTCGGCGGAAGCGCTCGGCGCGGCGTTGGTGCGCGCCTCGGCGACGAACGCCGAATTGCTTGCGCTCGCGACGCTGCGCATCCACGCCGATGCATCGATCCCGGTACCGCGGATCACGCCGGCGGCGCTCGTCGTTGCGGCGCCGCCACGTGAGGCGGAGCGCCAGCTCGCAACGCTCGTACCGTCGGCATCGCAGGCGACGGAGCGAACCGAGACGCCCGCCGTGATCGCCGCCCCTCACGCCGCAGTGCCGGAAGCCGGCTCGATCTCGCCGCCGGCCGCTTCTGCGCTGGTGCAAGCGCCGGCAGCACCAGCTCCGTCGCCAGCCGTTGTCGCCGAGAAGACGCCGTCCGCTGCAATTGCGCCACCGGGACCGCAGCTGTTGCGCGTCGTGCAGCCGTCGTATCCACTCGATGCGCTGCGCAACGGCGTCGCGGGCAAGGTCGATCTGGAGTTCGAGGTCGATGCCGAAGGCCGCGTGCGCGACATCCATGTGCTCACCGCGCAACCGGCCGGCGTATTCGAGCAATCGGCGATCGCCGCATTGCGGCAGTGGCGCTTCGCGGCGCCTGCAGCGCCGGCCCGTTACACGCGCAGTTTTGCGTTCACGCACGGCAATAGTGCGGCGGAAAATTGCCATGAAATCACCGGTTCGCACATTTGCAGGCGGCCAAATTCGGAAACCGAGTCCAATTAACGAAACCAATAGATCGGCTTAACGTCGATTTAATCGAGCGATGCCTAACATCCTCGTCACTGTACTTGCTCGACACTCCCAAGGTCAGGTCAGGTGACTGGCAGGTTACGGTAATCGGGGCAGTAGCTTTAAGCCCAAGCGAGGTGCGTTCCCCCAATGGCGCCTCCTTGGGCTTTTTTATTGGGTGTTTGTCCCGCATTTCAGCCATCGCCCATGATGGCGAAAGTCAAAAAAAGCGACCATCCTGGCCGCACTTCTCACTAATATCGACTTGCTCCCGACGTCCCCGGCAAGTTTTGATGCGCGGCCGGACGGGAACTCGAAGCCTCGTGCGGCGATCCAACCACGACCGGCCGAGCAATTCGGACGCTATACGGGTAAGCTTTGCATATGCGCATACTGGTCATCGAAGACAATAGCGATATCGCCGCGAACATCGGCGACTATCTCGAGGAAAAGGGCCACACGGTCGATTTCGCCGGCGACGGTGTCACCGGCCTGCACTTGGCCATCTCGCATGACTTCGACGCGATCGTGCTCGATCTCACGCTGCCCGGCATGGACGGTCTCGAGCTCTGCCGCAAGCTGCGCCAGGAAGCACGCCGGCAGACGCCGGTGCTCATGCTGACCGCGCGCGACGCGCTCGACCAGAAGCTGACCGGTTTCGATTCCGGCGCCGACGACTACATGGTCAAGCCCTTCGCCCTGCAGGAACTCGAAGCACGCCTGTCGGTGCTCGCACGCCGCGGAAAAGGTATACAAAGCCGCGTGCTGCAGGTCGCCGATCTGAGCTACAACCTCGACACGCTGATCGTCACGCGCGGCGACAAGGCGATCCAGCTCAACCCGATCGGGCTAAAGCTGCTGCAGAACCTGATGGAATCGAGCCCGTCGGTGGTAACCCGGCAGGAGCTGGAAACGCGCGTCTGGGGCGAGGAACTGCCCGACAGCGACTCCCTGCGCGTGCATATCCATGGCTTGCGCGCCGCAATCGACAAGCCGTTCGAGAAGCCGCTGATCCAGACGCGCCACGGCATCGGTTATCGCATGGTCGATCCCGACGCGGCCGCGAACTGACTGCGCAGCCTGCTTGCGTAGCGCCGACACTTCGCCGATCCTTCGGCGCGCATGAAACCCGCGAAGTTCCGCCGGCGGCTACGCAGCCGCATCATTATTTCGTTTGCTCTGTTCGGCTTTGGCCTGACGGCATTGTTTGCCGTCGCATCGATTTATCTGCGCTCGCGCCTGGAAGACCAGCTCATCAATAACGGGCTGGCGCGCGAGGTCAAGAATTTTGTCGATTTCAAACGCGAAAATCCCGATCCGAACGCACCGTACAAGCTGAGCAGTTACGACATCGATATCAAGGGTGCGAACTTTTTTGCCAACGTTCCATTCGATCGGCGCCAGTACGACCAGACTGGTGTCTACGACATTGAAGAGCTAGGGGCGGAAAACAAGATTCGGCCGTACAAGCTTGCCGTCTACAAAGACGACAACTACTGGGCGTTTTTGCGTTACGACATCAGCACACAAAAGCTCAACGAGCGGCAGTTGCTAACTGCGCTTGGCACCAGCGTGTTGTTGTTCGCGTTGCTTTCCCTGCTCATCGGCCGCTGGCTCTCGCGTCGCGTGATGAGCCCGGTTACTGAACTGGCGCAGCGCATCCGCACACTGCGGCAGAAAGGCAAGCCGGAACCACTCGCGCCACATTTCGCCGATGACGAGGTCGGCGAGTTGGCAACCGCTTTCGACGACTATTCCCGGCGCATGACCGCGATCGTCGTACGCGACCGCGACTTCAACGCCGACGTCAGCCACGAACTGCGCACTCCGCTTGCGGTGATTTCCGGCACGACCGAACTGCTGCTCGGCTCTGACAAGATCGACGACAAGATTCGCGAACGCCTCAAGCGTATCGAGCGCGCGGCAAAACAATCGACCGAATTGACCAATGCACTGCTGCACCTGTCGCGCAGCGAGCGCAGCGCGCCGAACGATGGCGAAACGACCGACGTTGCCAAGGTTGCCGAACAGGTCATCGACGTCTATCGCTCGCATATTGGTCGCAAGCCGATCGACGTGCATCTCGTCGTCGATCAAGCGGTTGAAGTCGTCGCGCCATCATCGGTCGTCGCGGTTGCGCTGGGAAATCTGATCGGCAACGCGTTCAAGTACACGCAGAAAGGCGACGTCATCATCACGGTCGGCGCCAGGCGCGGAGTCGTGACGGTCGAGGATTCCGGCCCGGGCATCAAGCAGGAGGATGCGGACAAGCTTTTTCAGCGCGGCGTGCGCGGCGAATCCTCGACCGGCACCTCGGGCGCGGGCCTCGGTCTCGCCATCGTTATCCGCCTGTGCCAACTCTTCGATTGGCACGTTTCGCTTGCGCCGCGCCCGCAGGGCGGCGCCGTCGCCACGCTCGATTTCCGTTTGCGCTCCTAGGCCGCCCTACCGCTTTCGATAGGGACGAGACGACCGCCCAGCGCGGCCACGTCGTCGGGATCATGCGTGATCACCACCATCGGCACGTCGAACTGTGCGCGCACGGCGAGCAGTTCTGCGCGCAGGCGCGCGCGCAGCGGTGCGTCGAGCGCGGCGAACGGCTCGTCGAGCAGCAGCAGGCGCGGCTTCGCCGCGAGCGCGCGCGCGAGCGCGACGCGTTGGCGCTGGCCGCCGGAGAGTTCGTGCGGATAGCTCGCTGCGAGCTTGCCGAGTGCGAAGCGTGCGAGCAGGGCGTAGACCTCGGATGGGGCGCGGCGCGAATTGAATATCGTGCTGCGCGAGGTCGCGAACGCGACGTTCTGCAGCACGGTCAGGTGTGGAAATAACGCGTAGTCCTGGAAGACGTAACCGATGCCGCGCTGGCGTGGCGGCAGGTCGATGCCGCGTTGCGTGTCGAACAGAGTTGCATCGCCGACGCGGATCGCTCCGCGCTCAGGCCGCATCAGGCCGGCGATCGCGTACAGGGTCTGTGTCTTGCCGGCGCCCGAGGGACCGAACAGCACGGTCACGTCGGCCTCGCTCGCAAACGCCAGCTCGAGGCGGAACTCGCGACCGCGCGCGCGCAGCGTTTTGGCGATGTCGACTTCAAGCCGCATTGTCATCTCCGTGGCGACTTCGCTGCAGCGCCTGCGCAGCGAGCACGAGCGCGACGACGGCGACGACGAGCGCGACAAGTACGAGCGCCTGAGCGGTTGCGTCGTCGCCGGCCATGACCGCGTTGTAGATCGCGATCGATAGAGTTTGCGTGCGGCCAGGCAGCGAGCCGGCGACCATCAGCGTCGCGCCGAACTCGCCCATCGCGCGTGCGAATGCGAGCAGCGTGCCGGCGCAGATGCCGCGCCATGCCAGCGGCAGGCTGACGCGGAAGAACACCGCGGTTTCATTCAGGCCGAGCGTGCGTGCTGCGCGCTCGAGTTGCGGATCGACCTCGCGGAACGCGGCGCGCGCCGCGCGCAGGATCAGCGGAAACGCGGCCACCGCTGCCGCGATGACCGCGCCTTGCCAGGTGAAGATGAGGCTGATGCCGAAGGCATCGTGCAGCCAACTGCCGATCGCGCCGTTGCGCCCGAGCACGACGAGTAGGTAGTAGCCGAGCACGGTCGGCGGCAGCACGAGCGGCAGGGTCAGCAACGATTCGGCGGTGTCGCGCGCGAGACTGCTTTTGCGACCGAGAGCGCGCGCCGTGGCGACACCGAAGATCAGCGCCAGCAACGTCGCCAGCGCGGCGACCTTGAGTGTGAGCCAGAGCGGAGAGAGGAATTCCAAATGGGCTATGGACTGAGCGGACTGAATCCGTATTTTGCCAGCGTCGCCTGGCTGGCGGGCGTGGCGAGGAATTGCACGAAATCGCAGGCCGCAGGTTTCTGCTTGCAGGCGCCGATCGCGGCGACGGGATAGCGCACGGGCGTCGCCGTCGGCACAGTCAGCGCAACTTTTACTTTGCTCGCCTGCGCGGCTGCGTCGGTTGCGTAGACGAAACCGGCCTCGGCTTCGCCGCGCGCTACGTAGTCGAGCGCCTGGCGCACGTTCTGTGCCTGCACGAATTTCGGTTGCAGCGCGTCCCACAGCTTCGCGTCGACCAGCGCTTGCCTGGCGTAGCGTCCAGCCGGCACCGAGTCGGGATTGCCGATTGCGACATGCTTGTAGGCATTCTGCACGAGGTCGCCGAGCTTCGCCGGCGCCGTGCCGTCGGCAGGCGTGATCAGCACAAGCGTGTTTGCGGCGAAATCGTGGCGCGAGGCCGCGTCGATGCGCCCGGCGCTCGCGGCACGATCCATCATCGCCTCATCCGCGCTGGCGAACACGTCAGCCGGCGCACCTTGCTCGATCTGCTTGAGCAGCACGTCGGAAGCGCCGAAGTTGAGGTTCACCTGCGTGCCGGGGTGCTGCGTCTCGTAGGCGCGGGCAATGTCGGTAAACGCGTTGGTCAGGCTTGCCGCCGCGGTTACGACGAGATCGTCGGCGCGCGCGCTGGTTGTGCTGGCGAAAGTGGCGCCAAGAATCAGCGCATAGTTAAACCGTGAGGGCGATCGGGAAGGGCGAGTCATGACCGGTTCCGCGTCGATATGGCCAAGTGACTATATTGCTTCGCGGCGAATGTAGCCATCCCGGCGTGCGGCCGGGCCGAGGAAGGCGGAGCTAGTCAGCGAGCAAGCGCGACAGCGCCCGCAGTTCTGTCGCACAGGCGAGTTTCGCCTTGCGTTCGATGTCGCGATAGGCACGGACGACCTTTTCGCCGGTCGCAGTCAGCGTCGTGCCACCGCCGTGTTCGCCACCCTTGTTTGCCGCGATCAGCGGCTCGGCGAAGCTGCGGTTGAGGTCGTCGGCGAGCTGCCAGGCGCGCTTGTAGCTCATGCCCATCGAGCGGCCTGCGGCGGCGATCGAGCCGGTCGCCGCGATCGCTTCGAGCAGGTCCGCCTTGCCCGGGCCGAGCGCATGCTCGGCGTCGAGCAGCAGGCGAAAGCGCAACGCAGGCGATGGATGGGCCATAAGACACAATAACGTGAAACCACCGGGAAACGTATCAGCGGATATACTGCTGATGCATCGATTTGTGATTAGGTCTTCAAATTCTTTCGTATAATCTGAAGTACCATCAAGCATTCTGCTGCCAGGCACGGGTCCGCTGAAGGCAGCCACCATGGATTCGGGGGAATCACGTGCTGACCATTATCCGGCGATTTGTCGCCTTGTTTGCACTGTTTGGTGCGACTTCCGTATTCGCCCAGACCTATACCTATTCGATTTACGTCGACGCTGACAACAGCGCGGCCACCGGCTGCAGCGTAAGCCTGCCGGGCGGCAACATCGCCAGGGCGGAATCGGTGCTGACCGCGACAATCAACGCGGGCTCGCCGCCGCAGGTCGCACAGGTAACCCGCAGCACCTGTGCGGGCGGCAGTTTCGGCGCGCCGGTCGGATTCGGCAACGCCGCGGTCAGCGTCGGTGCGGGTAACGGCGGGACCACGTCAATCGAACTGAGCGGAGCGCTTGCGAACATTGCGCCCGGCGCGACGACAATCCGACTGTACGTCGTTGCACAAAGCACCGATGGCAGCGATGTCCTCCTGACCACCACAGGCGCGCCGGCCGGTGCGCCAATCCTGCTGGCGGTGAACACGCTGCCGGGGCAGGGCGCAGTCCCCGCGCCAATGATCGGCATCCCTGCTGTGTTGCTGCTCGGGATGGCCCTGCTGCTGATCGGCTCGCGCTCGGCACGCCGGCGCATGATCAAGCGGTTGATGCTCGGCCTCGTGCTGTTCAGCGGCATCGCTGGCGGTGCCGCCCTGTTCAACTGGAACGGCGTTGCGCCGCTCGCGACGGATCCGGCCGGCGACTCCAGCAGTGGCGAAGCTGCGATCGACCTGCGTTATTTCTTCGCTGCTTTCAGCAATAACAACGTCTTTTTCCGCTTCGACGTCACCGGCGATCTCGCACCGCCGCCGCCCAAGCCCGTAGCCGTCCCGGACACCTACAACGCCACGATCAACACGCCGCTCAATGTCCCGGCACCGGGTGTGCTGGCCAACGACACCTTGAACGGCGGCACGATCAGCGGCCATACCAACCCCACGCACGGCACGTTGGTATTCAACACCGATGGCAGTTTTGTATACACGCCGACGACGGGCTACACAGGGCAAGACAGCTTCACCTATACGTTGACCAACGCCGGCGGCAGTTCGACCGCTCTCGTCAATATCATCGTTCTCAACGGGCCGGCCGCAGAGCCCGACAGCTACACGACCGTCGTCGGTACCGCACTCAACGTCTCCGCGCCCGGCGTGCTCGTCAACGACAATCTCGGTAATCCGAACGCAACGCTGCAATCGTTCGGTGGCGGCAGCTTGGGTGGTTCGGTGACGACGAACGCGCCTGGCGCGAGCGTTGCGCTCGGTACCTCGGGCGGCACCTTGACCTTGAATGCCAACGGCAGTCTGAGTCTGACTGCGCCGACGACCGCCGGCACCTATACGTTCCTGTATCGCATTGGTAACGTGAAGGGGACATCCGACGCCACGGTGACGATCCAGGTCAACCAGCCACCGTCGATCACCAGTGTCGGCCCGGCGAATTTCTCGGTCGGCACGAACGGCACGTACACGATTACAACCACGGGTACGCCGACGGTCACCTCGATCACGCTGACCGGCTGCACGCTGCCGGCAGGTCTGAGCTTCTCCTACACCAGCGGCGCAACGGCGACGATCTCCGGCACGGCGACTGCCCCAGGCACGGTGAGCTGCACCGTAACCGCGAGCAACGGTGTAAGCCCGGATGCGACTCAGACCCTCGTAGTCAATGCCACCGCGGGACCGACGGTGACGGCGGTGTCGCCGCCCAACGGCCCGACAGCGGGCGGTACCGTGGTGACGATTACCGGCGCGAACTTCACTGGCGCGACGGCGGTGAGATTCGGTGCGACGCCCGCGACGACGTTCACGGTGAATCTGCCCACGCAGATTACGGCGACGGCTCCGGCCGGCAGTTCGGGCACGGTGGACGTGACGGTGACGACGCCGAGCGGAACCAGCCCGACAGGCCCCGCCGACAAGTTCGCCTACTTCGGACCGCCGGCCAGCATCGTCGTGGCCAGTGGTACGCCGCAAAGTGCGGCGGTAGGCACGGCTTTCGCCGCGCCTTTGGTCGTGACGGTGTTGGATGCTTCGAGCAATCCCGTGCCTGGCGCGACAGTCACTTTCACCGCGCCCGCGAGCGGCGCGAGTGCGAACCTCGGTGTGGCGGCGGTGACGAACGCGAGTGGCCAGACCCAGGTCACCGCGACGGCCAACAGCACCACCGGCGCGTATTCGGTGAGCGCAAGCGTGAGTGGTGTCGTGACCCCGGCGACGTTCTCGTTGACCAACACCGCCGCAGGGGCAACGCACTTTGTTGTCAGCGCACCCGCGACGGCGACCGCGGGCACGGCGTTCAGCTTCACCGTGACGGCTTTGGACCAATTCAATAACACCGCCACGGGCTATAGCGGCACGGCGCATTTCACGAGCACGGATGCACAAGCAGTGCTGCCGGCGGACTCGACCCTGACCAACGGCACGGGCACGTTCTCGGCCACGTTGAAGACGGTGGGCAGCCAGACGCTCACGGCGACGGATACGGTGACGGCATCGATCACGGGTACGTCAGGCGCGGTCACAGTGAGCGCCGCTGCCGCGACGCACTACTCAGTCAGTGCCCCTGCCTCGGCGATCGCGGGCACGGCGTTCAATTTCACCGTGACGGCGCTGGATCCGTTCAACAACACGGCCACGGGCTATGCCGGGACGGTGCACTTCACGAGCACCGATGCACAAGCAGTGCTGCCGGCTAACTCGACCTTG
>Ga0207647_10000325_pt1 | contig 39086 bp, 26 predicted proteins | sample KBSCornC2_FD_184295 | JGI IMG/M metagenome (GOLD analysis project Ga0207647, IMG submission 184295) | Corn rhizosphere microbial communities from Kellogg Biological Station, Michigan, USA - C2 (SPAdes) (version 2) | ecosystem: Host-associated > Plants > Roots > Rhizosphere ... | reverse complement strand
ATAATTTGGCTTGCGACCAAGGAATGGTCCGCCTGATGCGGTGAGAAGTATTTTTTCAATCGGGTTTCTTGTTTCACCGACAAGGCATTGGAAAATGGCAGAGTGCTCAGAGTCAACCGGAATAACAGGGACTCTTTTTTCAATGGCCTTTTCCATAATGATATCACCCGCAACAACCAGGGTTTCCTTGTTGGCTAATGCAATTGGTTTGCCGGCCGCAATTGCATTGAGTGTAGGTTTTAATCCTGCATAACCAACAATTGCAGCAAGCATCATATCATAAACATCCATCGACGCTACCTCTTCCAATGCTTTTTCTCCTGCAAAAACTTTGACATCGGTTTTTGCTAAAGCGTCTTTTACTTTCAAATATTTCCTTTCATCGCTAATAACTACAATGTTGGGATTAAATCGTAATGCTTGTTCAACCAGTAAATCATCATTGGCCCCGCAGGTGAGCACTTCAACAGAAAACTTATCGGGATTGGCAGCAATGACTTCAAGAGTTTGCGTGCCGATAGAACCTGTGGAACCAAATAGAGCAATTCGTTTTGCAGGAAAGGTTTGACTCATGTTGGATTAAAAAGACAAGTTAGTCATTTGGGGATTAATAATCAATGTCAATCGTGAATTGTGAACTGAACGTTCTGATCAAAATAAATATCGTTAGTGTGCGGCATACAAAAAAGCTTTTTCAGGATTACCTGTTGATGATTGACGATTTCGTCCACTTTAATAATTCATCTGCTATTTTGCGATCGTTGCTTAACCTGGGAACTTTATTTTGTCCACCCAGCTTGCCGACAGATTTCATGTAATCTATAAAACCGTTTTTTCGAACAGTTCTTATTTGCAGTGGCTGCAAAATATTTCCGGTAATCAAATCATCGTAATAAATATTTTTTTCACGAAGATTACGGTCAACTTTTAACGCAAACGATTCAATATTGGAAGGTTCATTTTCAAATTCAACAAACCATTCATGAAAACTTTTTCCTTCTCCTTTTTGAATCATTGGGGCAACTGTAAATTCAGTTATGTGCACATTTTCTTCTTTGGCCGCTTTCAGCAAACTCTGTTCCACTTCTTCACCAATCACATGCTCTCCAAATGCGGAAATAAAATGTTTAGTTCTTCCGGTTACAACCAGGCGATATGGATTAACGCTCAAAAATTTTACGGTATCACCAATATTATATCCCCACAAGCCCGCATTGTTATTTACAACCAAAGCGTAATTTTCTCCCACCTTCACATCATGCAGGGAAAGCCTTGTTGGATTTTCATTGAAGATCTCGCTAGCAGGAACGAACTCAAAAAAGATTCCGCTGTTTGTGTTTAATAACAATCCTTCTTCAGCCTGTGTGTCCTGAAATGCAAAAAAACCTTCCGACGCAGGAAATGTCTCTATACTGTCAACCTTCTGCCCGATACTTTCAAACAACTTTGCTTTGTAGGGTTCAAAATTCACTCCCCCATGAACCAACACGGAAAAGTTCGGGAACAGTTCTTTGACTTTTTTTCCGCTGCGTTCAGTTAACCTGTCAAAATACATTTGCACCCATGGTGGAATTCCGCTAATCAAAGTCATGTTTTGATTAATGGTTTCATCAACAATCCTATCAAGCTTGGTTTCCCAATCTTCAATGCAATTGGTTTCGTAGCTTGGAAGTTGATTTGCCCTCAAATAATTTGGAACATGATGATTAACGATTCCGCTTAATCTTCCGGTTGGTATTCCACCTATCCTTTCCAGCTCGGGAGATCCTGATAAGAAAATCAGTCTACCGTCCGCAAAAGCACTGTTGCCGGTTTCGGCCATGTAACAAAGCAAAGCGTTTCGTGCAGTATTAATATGGTTGCTGATTGATTCCTTAGAAATGGGAATGTATTTCACCCCGCTGGTTGTGCCCGAAGTTTTTGCAAAGTAAATTGGCTTGCCTTTCCACAAAATATTGTGTTTACCTTCTTTAACTTTTTCAATGTAGGGTTTAAATGCTTCATAGTCCCTGATTGGAACAGCTTGTTTAAACTCTTCATAGGAATTCACTTTATCAAAACCGTGGTCCTTTCCGAACTCCGTGGTCTTTCCCACCTTTAGTAATTCCTTAAGTATTGAATCCTGGTCCTGGAGGGCAGTGCCCATTCCTTTACGGATTTTCGCATATATATATGAAGCAAACGGCTTCGCTAAAAACGACTTTATTTTCATGGCAAGCTGAAACGGGCACGAAGATACTGATTAGAGGTTAAGAGCTTCCTAATTTGGCTATATAACGGCAGTTTTTGTTGGCAGCAATCATTTTTAACCTTACCTTTGCCCACCTAATTTTTGAACCATTATGTTCGCAGTAGTAAAAATAGCCGGTAAGCAATTCAAGGTTGAAAAAGACCAGACTTTATATGTTCCTAAAGTTAATGGCAACGCCGGTGATAAAGTAGAATTTGCTGATGTCATTCTTGCTGATAACAATGGCAATTTAAAATTCAGCAACAGTGGCGTAAAAATTTCAGCCGAAATTCTTGACCAGGTAAAAGGTGAAAAAGTAATTGCGTATAAACAAAAACGCAGAAAAGGTTTTCGCAAAAAGAAAGGTCATCGTACCCATTACACAAAAATCAGAGTAACTGAAATTGCTTAAATCGTAATTCTAAAATCGAAAATCATAAATAACTATTTATGGCACATAAAAAAGGTGAAGGTAGTGTAAAGAATGGCCGTGACTCAAACAGCAAACGTTTGGGCGTAAAAATTTTTGGTGGCCAACCTGCAATTGCCGGTAACATTCTTGTTCGCCAACGCGGTACTGTTTATCATCCCGGAAAAAATGTGGGTGTTGGTAAAGATTATACCTTGTTTGCACTTGCTGATGGTGTTGTTGAATTTAAAAAAGGAAGACAAAACAGAACGTTTGTTTCGGTAAACGCTGTTGAAGCATCTGCATAATGTTTTGAAGTTGTTAGTAAAAAATTTGATAGTTTAAAATTTGTTTCTAATTTTACTATCGTTAATTTTTATTACTAACCGTTAAATTCAAAACAAAATGGCAACAGCAAAAAAAGCCGCTAAGAAAGGTGGCGCTAAAAAAGCAGCTAAGAAAGCAGCTCCAAAAAAAGCAGCAAAAAAAGCAGCTCCAAAAAAAGCAGCTAAGAAAGCAGCTAAGAAAAAATAAGACCTCAATTTCAAAGGTTATAGAAGTCCCGAGTCATCGGGACTTTTTGTTTTATATAGTTTACTACTTTGCACTTATGGACAATTATGAAATAGCCGATCAATTATCATTGCTTGCAAAGCTGATGGATATTCACGGCGAAAACGCTTTCAAATCGAAAACCTATTCTTCCGCGGCTTTTGCTATTGAAAAACTTCCGCAGCAGATTGCTTCGCTATCACACGAAAAAATCTTTCAAATAAGAGGCGTTGGTGAAAGCGTGGGCAGAAAAGTAATTGAGATTTTGGAAAACGGGGAACTTCAAATTTTACAGGAATATATTTCTAAGACTCCATCCGGCATTTTGGAAATGATGAATATAAAAGGGCTCGGACCAAAAAAAATTAATATGCTATGGAAAGAGTTGCATATTGATAGCATTGAAGAACTTCAAAAGGCTTGTGAAGAAAACAGGATTGCCGATAAAAAAGGATTCGGAGAAAAAACACAGCAAAACATTTTAAACTCCATCAACTTTCAACAACAGAACGCAGGTAAATATTTATATAAACAGGTAGAAGCGTTTGCAGAAGCATTTACTGAAAAAATAAAAACAAAGTTTCCAAACGATAAAACTGAAATCACCGCAGAGTTTAGAAGACAACTTGAAATCATTGAAAAACTGGAATGGGTGACCACCGTTTCAAAAGATGAATTGAAAAAGTATTTGCTGAACGACCAGATTCAATTGGTAACCGACAGGGATCGCCTGCTGGTTGTAAGTGCAGAAGAAACGCTGTTGCTGGCATTCCACATTGTTTCGGAAAAAGAATTTTACAGCAAACTTTTTGAAACCAGTTGCAGCGATGACTTTTTAAGTGAATGGAATACCAGGGTAAAAATGGCGGACAAATCTTCGGAAGAAAAAATATTCTCCTCCGCCGAGTTGCCTTACATCCCTCCTTTTTTAAGGGATAGCAAATCCATTCTTAGCAAAGCCAAACAAGCTGATTTTAAAAATATCGTTGAAACGGGTGACATCAAAGGACTGATTCATTCCCATAGCAATTGGAGCGACGGCGGTCATACTATTGAAGAAATGGCAAACGAATTAATCAGTCTTGGCTTTGAATACCTCGTTATTTCCGATCACTCCAAAGCTGCTTTCTACGCAAATGGTTTAACCGAACAACGGATTTGGGAACAACATCGTTATATTGATGATCTCAATAAAAAACTAGCTCCATTCAAAATTTTCAAAAGCATTGAGTGTGATATTTTAAATGACGGTTCGCTCGATTATGACAATAAGGTTCTTTCAGCGTTTGATCTGGTGATCACTTCGGTTCATAGTAACCTGGACATGGATGAAGAAAAAGCAATGAAGCGATTGCTTGGTGCTATTACCAATCCTTACACCACAATTTTAGGACATATGACGGGGCGATTGCTTCTAAAAAGAAAAGGTTATCCTGTCGATCATAAAGCAATTATCGATGCCTGTGCGGATCATCATGTGGTGATTGAAATCAATGCAAGCCCAAGCCGGTTGGATATGGATTGGCGTTGGATTGATTATGCAATGGAAAAAGATTTGATGCTTTCTATTGACCCTGATGCACATACAACAGATGAATTCCATAACATCAAATACGGAGTGCTTGTCGCACAAAAAGGTGCTTTGGCGAAAAACAAGAACTTAAGTAGTTATTCATTGAAAGAGTTTGAAGACTTTTTAACAAGAACAAAAAAATTGAAAGGCATTAGCTGATAACAGGCAGTCGAACAAAAAACGTTGTGCCTTTTGCTTCTTCAGTTTCAAACCAAATTTCACCTCTTGCCTGCTCAATAATGCTTTTTGTCATTGCAAGTCCTAAACCTGTGCCTGAACTTTTTGTTGTGAAGTTGGGTGTAAAAATTTTCGAACGCATTTCTCCGGGAATGCCTTCGCCGTTATCTTTTATGCTTATGGTAATCTGCCCGTCTTTCTGGGTTTCATTGATTCTTATTATACAATTCTCTTTTCCCTGGCATGCATCGACAGCGTTGGCCAATAAATTTGTGAACACGCGGTTCATGCGTGTTTTATCTGCTTTCATCACAACGCTGCCGGCAACCCGCTTCCAGTCAATATCAACTTTTGGATTTGAATTATATAGATCGACCAAAATGCCAATCACCTGGTGCAGATCAACCAATTCAATTTTTTTATTTCCAATATTGGCAAACTGGGAAAAATCGGCAGCGATCTTCGATAGGTGATCAATTTGTTCAATCAAAGTATTTGCGACGTTTGCAGTGAGGTCCTTCACATTTGATTGGTTGGAATCAATTGCTTTTTGCAAATACTGGATGGAAAGTTTCATTGGCGTTAACGGGTTCTTTATTTCATGCGCCACTTGTCGGGCCATTTCTCTCCACGCCCCTTCCCTTTCACTTTTTGCCAATGCCTCCGCACTTTCTTCCAGTTGATGAACCATTTTATTGTATTGCTTCACCAGTTCTCCTATTTCATCATTTTTTTTCCAAACAATTTCCTCATTGGTTTTGCCAAGCGTAATTTCTCTCATCTTATCGCCAATTACAGAAAATGATTGAGTTATTTTATTTGTGATGAATAAAGCAATTACACCGGCAATCAAAAAAATAAATGCATTCAGATTGATAATCGTCACAAGGAAGTTTGATATCTCTTGCTTTAAATCGATTTGAGAAGAGAAGTAAGGAATATTTAAGTACTGAACAACTTGTCCCTGGTCATTTCTTACGGCTGCATAAATACTCCAGTAATTCAACGAACTCAATTTTTCTTTTTGAACATACTCCACCTCACGCATGCGGCTTAAATGATAAAATGCCAAAGGGTGCATCTGTTTGCTCAAAATACCTTTTTCGTAAACTTCGTTTTCAGACGATACCTGGAGATTTCCATCAAGATCATAAATGTTTACATCTGCATTATGAATATCAGCTACTTCGTCAACAAGTTTTTGAAGATTCGAATAAGAAGCAGAATCGGACAGGCTACCATTAAAAGCAGTCGTATCACTTAATCTTTTTTGTAGTTCCCGTACCATGATGCCAGCCGTTCTGCTCAATTTATCTATGTTGTTGCGATTATACCTGTCAATAAAAAAAGAAATTGTGGAAGCACCAATAATCAAAAATGAAAGTATGCTGATGAAAATTATGGTTCCTTGTATTTGTGATCGTATGGTGAAGTCAGAGAACAAATTGAACGAAGAACGGTCTTTGAGCAACCTTAAAATAACGGCAATCAGTTGCAGCAGCACTACCATAAAAAGAAATGCGCAAAAAAGATAGGAGAACAGTGTGATGCTTTCAATTAATGAATCTCTTTTTTTTGCGATCACTACAATTTTATTATTGTTAGCTCTGTACCACAATTCATCGAAATCCCCATTTTGCCTTTCGTCGTATTCTGTTTTTGGAATCTCATCCGGGGATATTGAAATCTGGAAAGGATATTTTCCCGATGACGTGTTTAAAATCCTGTCCTTGTAAATAGCATAAGAATAAATGGGTGATGTTTCTTCATCTCTTAAACTCACCTGTTTTAAAAGCTCTGGATACAAGGCATCAGTATTTCCGTACTGCCGCGGCGTTGAAATCATGAAAAATGATCCAAATGTATTGCCGGCACTATTTTTTATAAGCCGCCTTGTGATGTAAGTTAAACGATCAAATGAGGTTTCAAGAAAGTTGAGATCAGCAATACCTGTGGGCTTGCTTTGAACTGTGAAGACCGTATTGAGTTCAGGAAATGTTTTTGGATCGCTGTTGTTTACAGGTCGATTTAAAGAATCGAATATATAAATCCTAGTATCGTATTTGATCGCATAGTTTGTGAATATTTCCCTGATAATACTATCTCTTAAAAACTCGTTTTGCTTTTGATTATAGAATCGATGAAAATTGTCAGCAAGAAAATGATTATCGAGATAAGCAGTTGCAATACTTATAGTGCTGTTCGTCGTTGGATCCGTTAAACGGTCATATTTTTCTGCTATCGATTTTCGTATTTTAACCTCATGCTCCCTATTGCCTTGTAAAATAATTGCAGCCAGCGAAACTGAAAAAATAAAGATCCAAAACAATGCTCCCGCGACCGTCACCCTGAAACGGTTGATCAAAAATTTTTCCTGGCTTACCAATAAAGTATACAGCACCAGCCAAAGCAGCACAGGAAGATGAAAAAGCACAATTGCATTACCCGAACGAAACGTCAAAAACAACAAGCCAATAAATACAAGGCAGAAGTAGATGTAAACGTAATTGTCCCTGAATGCTGTGAAAATAACCCGGAAGAGCAAACGCGTAAAATAATAATAGCTTAACGAAAGCAGCGCAAGAATGATAAAGCCAATGACGGTAAAAAAATCAAGACTAAAAAAATCTGTTACATTAAAGGAGACCTTTGAATCCGATACCAGGCTGCGAATAATATTTGCGAATTGAAAAGTTGAAAAGATCAGAACAAAAACGGTAATAAACCCGATAACAAACCGTTTGTTCCCTTTTAAAAATTCAGGCAACTTTTGCTGCGGGCCCAAATTATACCACGCAAACAAAACAATCCAGCAAAAAACAATAGCATTGATCAGTAAATCGCCAAGAGATGCGTTGAGGTTGTTGGTTGCATAAATAACCGGATCGAATAATTGAAATTGCCTGAAGGAAAAAAACTGTTCGAAGGGAAAAAGCAAAAACCTTGACACAATTAAAGCAGCACCAAAAAACAAGATTCCATAAACTGCCCTTGTCTTTCTTACAATGCTTTCTGCCAAAAATTGCAGGTAGATAAACAACAAAAGCAAAGCTGTCAACCGCAAAACAATGGTCAGTGCATTTTTAGTGCTAACATTTGTATGCGTAACCTCCCTAATGTAGAAAAGAGTTTTTTTATTTAGAGATTTAATGGGATAGTCGGTGGAATCGTTGGCAATTAAAATTTTATTGATCGCTTCTTTATCATGAATAAAACGTGTTTCCAAATACTCAGTTTTGACGTAGTATTGACTTAGTATCGGAATTAAAACATAAGCAATGATATTGTTGCTCATCCCCGAAAAATGCAGCGTGGTTTTTACAACAACATAATACCCGTTGGCAAGTTTCTGAAAATAGCTTCCATCCTGCAGGGAAAAATCGGCTGTTGGCGGCAAAATTTTTTGATTGTTCCAAAAAAGCAAATCCTGGTTATCTGAAATTGTTTCTGCAAAAAGAAAAACACCATACTCTTTATCTGCAATTTTTTTGAATTCATCTTCCGATTCCGTTTTTAAAACCAGCTTTCGCATTAAAACAGTATCCAACAACAATTGCCTGGCATCCTGCTGTTGATTAAGGATATACCGCTGCAACAATTTCTGTTGATGGCTGATTGAGGGCTGTACTTTAATGTACCCTGCAGAAATGAGGGATAAGAGAAACAAACCTAAAGCAATAAAAAATAAACTGCGTTTAGGCAGGCGGCTATGTGATGTCGGAAGGTTCAATCCTTTTCTCGTTTGATTTGATTCCAGATAGAATCCATTTCCTGCAAAGTCATCGCGTTTAAATTTTTTCCGGATGCCATTGCTTTTGCTTCCATCTGGCTAAAACGGTTAATGAATTTTTTATTGGTAATCTCTAAAGCATTCTCAGCGTCAATATTCAAAAACCGTGCAAAGTTTACCAGTGAAAAAACAAGGTCGCCAAACTCCTCTTCAATCTTTTTTTGATCCTCAAGAGAAATTGCTTCCTGTAATTCTGCTTCTTCTTCTTTCACTTTGTCCCAAACCTGCTCCTTGTTTTCCCATTCAAATCCAACTTGTTTTGCTTTTTCTTGTAAACGCATTGCTTTTATCAACGCAGGCAATGTTTTTGGCACCCCGGACAAAACTGATTTCTTTCCTTCTTTTAATTTCAGTTTTTCCCAATTACGTTTTACATCCTCGTCGTTTTGCACTTCAACATTTCCATAAATATGCGGATGGCGATCGATCAGCTTTTGACAAATTCCGCCAATCACCTCATCGATGGAAAACTGATTTTGTTCAGACGCGATTTTTGAATAGAAAACAATGTGCAGTAAAAGATCACCCAATTCTTCTTTGATCGATTTCCAATCATTTTGAGTAATAGCATCAGTCAACTCATAAGTTTCTTCCAAAGTCATTTGCCTGAGCGACTGAATTGTTTGCTTTCGATCCCAAGGACATTTTTCTCTTAATTCATTCATTATGGAAACCAAACGTGCAAAAGCTTCATTACCCTGATTCATACCTTACAATTGAAAAATTGAAAATAAAAAGAAGAAAGCGGTCAGCAGAATAATAGTCAGTAATCCCAGAAAATTTAACAACAAAAACTTACCCAGGGTTTTACCTGTACTTTGACCGTAAAAGTTTTTCATTTCAATCCACAAATACAAAGGCCAAAGAAAAAATAAAAGAACCGCAAGAACGTCAAACACTCCCCAATGCAGCCAATCGCCCAAAGCATTTACTGCAAAAATTAACAGCAACAAAATGAAGCTGAAAATATAATGATAAAGCGTAAATATGGCATGGTCGCTATAATAAAACTGCTTTTGCCTGACGTACAACACTTTTAAAATCAGCGCAAAGAAGGGCAAGGAAATGAACAACATGTAAGGCAGCCTGTGAAGAAACGCTTCTCCAACCGCTTTCATCATTTCCCCACTTTGATTATTGTATTTGTGACTTAGCTCAATTGTCTTTCTTGAAAAGCTTCGCACGATCCAGCCATCTTTTTTACCAGCCGGCAACGAGCCCTGAATCGAATCATACTGTTGAATACTGCTGTAACTTTTTGAGTTTATGCTTATCGTTGTATCTCCTTCATACAAATTCGAATAGGAAACCGGCTTGGTTGTATCCTTTAATAAACTGATCCGGCGCAAATATTTAGTGCTGTCCTTGGGGTTCTCCGCTAAGGTCTCCTGGTAATCTTTAATTTTTTCACGACGTTGTTGCGCTGTAAGCGGTTTTGAAGTTTCCACGCTTACAAAACCATTTTCGTTTTTCATCCAAAAAAAGACGAGGAAGAAAACCGCAGACGTAAAGAGATACATTCTGATCGGGTGCAGATAACTATTTCGTTTTCCATCGCAATATTGCTTGGCAACAAAACCCGGCCTCGTTAAAAGGTATTTGAGTGTATGAAAAAAATTGCCGTCAAAATGGAGAATATCAAAAACAAAATGTTTGGTCAGAGACCAAAAACTTTCTTTGGTTTCAACGTTTTGCTGTCCGCAGATGTGACAATAGCGGCCAATAACAGTAGTTCCACAATTTAAGCAGTTCTTTTCCTTACGTTCCGGTTGATGCGACACGCCAAATTTTTCTTAAAAATAGGGACAAAAACGTCAGATGAGAGATTGTTTAGAACATTGAGCAAAGCATTTTATATTTTTGAAAAAACAATATCTTAATGAGACCGATCTTTCTTGCTTTTATACTGTTCACAGCCCTGTGTTCTTCTGCTCAGTATTATTACAAAGACATCATCAACACAAAAGAATCTTCTGACCTCATCAAAACTTATTTAAAGAATAAAGTAAACCGTGTCGTGCTCAGTAGCTACGACGCTGACGATACAAAGAGCGATAACTTATTTGTACAACAACAGTTTTTCCCAAACGCAAAAATGTTAAAAACCGTTACCGGAACCGGGGAAGAAAACCGCAACACTTCTACCCTGTATACATATGCCGACAATAACGGAAACATCATAAAAACCGTTGACAGCTCAGGAATTGTTGTAAGTACAACAGTTTATGATTATGACGATAATGGAAACCTTGCTTCGGTAAACACTACCTCCTCCGATACGGTATCAAGTTCATCTGAACAACATATTTGGCGATGGCAGAATGGCAAGCCGGTAAAAATGATCCGCATTAAAGACAGGCTTGACACCACCTATGTAGACTTTAAACTGGATGAAAACCGAAATGTTTCTGAAGAAACAGCAACACACAAAAAGGTTCAATCCCCACCGTTTTATTATTATTATAACCAAAACAACCAACTAACAGATGTTGTAAGATACAGTGAAAGAGCAAAACAATTGCTGCCTGAATACATGTTTGAGTATTCGTCGTCCAACCAGGTAATTCAAAAAATTACAGTGCCTACCAATAATTCAGATTATCTAATTTGGCGTTACCAATACAATCCGCAAGGATTGAAAGTTAAAGAAGTGGTTTACAGCAAACAGGACAAAAAAAGTCCTATTGGGAAAGTGGAATATCAATACTCGTTTGACCAGTAATGCAAATTTGACCAACGATTGAAGAAAATGGCGGTAGGTTAATGGAAGACGTTTAGCAGTTGGCCCTCCGTGGTTGCTGTAATGATCGCTTTGATGTTTAATTGCCTAAACGACCCGCAGTCGAACTGATAAAAAACTGATCATGCAAAGAAACGCTGCTTCAAAATCTGTAGAAGATTATTTGAAAAATTTTTCGGGCGATCAACTTATTACGCTGGAAAAAATCCGAAGCGCTATAAAAGCTGTTGCACCAAACGCAGAAGAAAGTATTTCTTACGGCATTCCTGCATACAAACAAAATGGAATAATCGCTTATTTCGCCGGTTTTAAAAATCATTGCAGTTATTTTCCGGGAAGCTACGGTGTGATCAAGTTACTTGAGGCAGAATTGAAAGCATATAAAATATCAAAAGGAACAATTCAATTTCCGGTAAACAAGCCCCTGCCTTCTTCGCTTGTTAAAAAGCTTGTGCTTGCAAAAATGACGGAAAACGAAACAAAACTAAAAAGCAAAGGGGCAAAGCCTAAACTATAAAGAGCACCGAAGCTTTATACCGCCAATAGTACTTGCGTTGAGAAAAAACTGAAACAAGCGAACAATATTTTTGCTTTGACGACAAAGGAAAAAGTACAAGTGAGCCACGCAATGAGAGTTGAATCCTAGCAACGAAGCTCGTTTCATAAAATTCTTCGTCCAACCAATAAAGCTCATTATCACAACTTATCCCTTTTTGATAATGCGGAAGTATATTTGCAAATGCTTAAAGTTGGCTTATTTGGCGCCGGGCATTTGGGTAAATTTCATTTAAATAACTGGAAGGAAATTGACGGCGTTCAACTGGTCGGTTTCTTTGATCCTGCTAATGCCACTGCAAAAGAGGTTTCTGAAAAATATAACCTGAAACGATTTACTAACGAGGACGATTTGATCAATGCATGCGATGCAATTGACATTGTGACTCCTACTCAATATCATTTTTCCATTTGCGAGAAGGCCATAAAAAAATCTAAACATGTTTTTGTTGAAAAGCCAATGGTGCACACCATGGATGAAGCGAGAACATTGGTAAAGCTTGTGAAGGAATCAAAAATTAAATTCCAGGTAGGACATGTAGAACGATTCAATCCCGCGTTTTTAGCTGCCCAAAACCTGGAGCTAAATCCAATGTTCATTGAAGTGCATCGCCTGGCCCAGTTCAACCCGAGAGGAACGGAAGTAAGTGTGATTTTGGATTTGATGATTCATGATATTGATGTGATTTTAAGCTTGGTAAAGAGTGAAGTGAAAACCATTTCTGCAAGCGGCGTTGCTGTGATGACTGAAACTCCCGACATTGCAAACGTTCGTATTGAATTTAATAATGGCTGCGTGGCAAATTTGACATCAAGCAGGATTTCAATGAAGAAGATGCGCAAGGTTCGCCTGTTTCAAAAAGATGCCTACATCGGCATAGATTTTTTGGAAAAGAAAACAGAAGTGATCAAACTGAAAACAGAGAAGGACGAAAATGCCTTTGCCTTTGATATTGAAACACCAAACGGAATAAAAACAATTGCCATTGCCAATCCCGAAGTTCCCGAGGTGAACGCTATTAAGAGAGAACTGGAAGAATTTGTAGCGGCTATAAGAAACAATACACAACCAATCGTCAATGAAATTGATGGTTTCAGGGCAATGGATGTGGCGCATCAAATTCTTCAAAAGATCAATTACAATCTAATTGCTTCCTGACTGAATGGCTTTAAAAAAATATATTCATCCGGCGTGGTATGCACTCACTGATTATGTTTCGGCTGCCATTGCATGGATGATTTTTTATTTCTTAAGAAAAGAATTATTAAACCAGCCTTTGCAAATTGATGATAAGTTCTGGCTTGCGATATTTTTTATGCCGGTAGGATGGATTTTGATTTATGCTTTGATTGGAACCTACAATTCCATTTACAAAAAATCAAGACTGGTTGAATTTACGTCAACATTCATTTGCACAGTCATTGGATGCGTTGCCTTGTTCTTTCTTTTTCTGCTTGATGATGTTAATAACGATTACAATTATTACTATTCTGCTTTTGCAATTCTGTTCGCACTACAATTTGCTTTGACCTGGACCGGAAGATGGATCATTTTAAGCATCGTAAAGCAACAATTGGTTTCAAAGACCATTCGGTTTAAAGCAGCTATTGTTGGCAACTATGAAAATGCTTTTGAGGTTTTTAAGGATGCCGAGAAAAGATTAGAGGTAGAAGGTTATTATGCACTGGGCTACATTGGGACCAATGAAAACGGAAAAAATGGCCAGCGTTTGCTTTCGAAACTTGGAAGCATCGATCAACTCGAAAACATCATTGATCAAAATTCAATTGAGTTGGTAGTGTTGGCGGTTGACAAATCGGATCAACCGATGATTGAAAAAATTATCAACCGGCTTTCCGAAAAAAATGTCGCTGTAAAAATTCAGCCGAGTGTTTTGGATATTCTTTCCGGCTCTGTAAAAACAAGCAATGTTCTTGGCGCCCCGTTAATTGATCTGCATACAGGATTGATGCCGCAGTGGCAACAAAACATCAAACGGGTTATTGATTTTGTGGCTGGTTTTTTTTCATTGATCATACTTTCGCCTTTGTTGATTTTTGCTGCAATAAAAGTCCGCACTTCATCAAAAGGTCCTGTGCTTTATATCCAGGAACGAATCGGTTACAAAGGCAAGCCTTTTAAAATGTACAAGTTCCGGTCGATGTATACCGATGCTGAACAAAATGGTCCTTCTCTTTCATCCGATAACGATCCAAGAATAACGCCGTGGGGAAGAATTATGCGTAAATGGCGGCTGGATGAATTACCGCAATTGTGGAATATTTTAAAGGGTGAAATGAGTTTGGTCGGACCAAGACCTGAACGCAAATTTTACATCGATCAAATCAATGAACGCTTTGCGTACTACAAATACCTGTTGAAAGTGAAGCCCGGGCTTACCAGTTGGGGAATGGTTCAATTCGGATATGCACAAAACGTTGATGAAATGATCGAACGAAGCAAGTTCGATTTAGTGTATATCGAAAACGTTTCGCTCCTTGTTGATTTTAAAATTATGATCCACACTTTGCGGATTATTTTTCTTGGAAAAGGCAAGTAAGAAAAATCATTTTTCTTTTTTAAAACTAAAGCTTCCTTTCTACTCCCTATTATCAGGCTTATTTGCCAGCCCACCCTCATCAATTTCATTCAAAAATCCATCGCTCCCTTCACCTGATAAACCAATTTCCAAAGCATTAAAAGACCGGAAGAATTTTATATATTTTTGAGCAAAACATATCTTTTGAAAAAACTGGCTGTTCTTCTTCTTGCTTGTGGCCTGCAGTTCGCTGCCTCTTGCCAATACTGGCAACAAAAGCTGGATTATACCATTGATGTAACTCTGAACGATGAAGACAAAACGCTGGATGCTTTTGAGAAAATTGTCTATACCAACAACTCGCCCGATACACTCCATTTCATCTGGTTTCATCTTTGGCCTAATGCTTACAAAAACGACCGCACCGCTTTCAGCGATCAGCTTCTGGAAAATGGTAAAACCGATTTTTATTTTTCCGGTAAAGAACAAAGAGGATATATCAACCGCCTTGATTTTAAGGTAGATGGCGCAACTGCAAGAACGGAAGATCATCCGCAGTACATTGATGTTGTGAAACTGGTTTTGCCAAAGCCTTTGTTGCCCAATCAGCAAATCACGATCACCACTCCTTTTCATGAAAAGCTGCCGTTCAATTTTTCCAGGGGCGGCTATGACGGCGAGTCGTTTCAAATAACGCAATGGTATCCCAAGCCTGCAGTATACGACCAAAACGGCTGGCACCCAATGCCTTATTTGGACCAGGGAGAATTTTACAGTGAGTTTGGAAGTTTCGATGTGAGAATAACCGTTCCCAAAAATTATGTGGTTGCAGCGACAGGCGACCTGCAAAATGAAGACGAAAAACAATGGCTGAAAACAAGAGCAAATTTCGAAGCACCGAAAGCTAAAAAAATTATTCATCAGCCAAAGCCAATGGTAAAATCAAAATCAAATTCAAAACCGGCTGCTCCAAAAATTGTAACGACAACACAAACAAAAACACTTCAATACAAGCAAAGCAATATTCATGATTTTGCATGGTTTGCTGACAAACGGTTCATTGTGAATCAGGACACTTGTCAATTAGCATCAGGAAAAAATGTTTTGGTTTCTTCATTTTACACGCCTGCTGAAGAAGAGCAATGGAAGAACAGTGTTCAATATGCAAAAGATGCACTGCGTTTTTATTCAAACGAAGTTGGCGAATATCCTTACAATACGGTAACGGTTGTTCAAGGCCCAGAAAGTTTTGGTGGCGGAATGGAATACCCAACCATCAGTGCAATCTCGCCAATGCCATCGCCAAAAGATTTAGATGAAACGATTGCTCATGAATTGGGTCATAACTGGTTCTATGGAATTTTAGCCAGCAATGAGAGAGATCATCCCTGGATGGATGAGGGCATCAACACGTTTTACCAGTACAAATACATGCAACAGAAATATGCAGTGAACAAAACAAATGAATTGCTGTTTCAAACCATTGTCAAAAGAAAAAAAGATCAGCCGATAGAATTGCCTGCAACAGATTTCAGCTGGATCAATTATTTCGCTGTAGTTTATCATAAAACCGCCGATTGGACGCAGCTTTTGGAAACCGAATTAGGGACGGATGTTTTCAAAACGCAAATGCATAACTATTTTGAAGACTGGAAGTTCAGGCATGTTCAACCGGGGGATTTCAAAAACAATTTTGCAAAATACTTAGGCGCAAGCGCCGACTCTGTTTTTTCCTTGTTAAATACAAAAGGTGTTCTGCCGAACAATCAACTAACGGGCTTTAAGATGGTAAGTCCCTTTATTAAAGGCTCCATAAAAAGCTTCCTGCGCAATCCTTCGAAAAATGTTCTGATCTTATCTCCCGCCGCGGGCATTAACGGTTATGATAAGTTAATGATTGGTGGACTGATCAGCAATTACAAATTGCCGCCGAACAATTTTCAGTTCTTTGCCATTCCAATGTATGGAACGGGATCGAAAAAATTTGCAGGCATCGCCAAATTGAATTATTCAATTATGTCGGACGCGGCTGTTCGCAAGACGGATATTTTTTTGAATGCATCGAGATTTTCGATGGATGAATTCACTGACACAGCAGGAAGAAAACTGTTTATGCAATTCCAAAAACTGGTTCCGGGAATTAAGTTCACTTTCAAGGAAAAAGATGCGAGAAGCACAGTGAATAAATACATTCAGTGGAAAACTTTTTTAATCAATGAACAATCCTTGAGAATATTTCCTGATACCATATTCAATGGAAATGATACTACTTTACTGCTTCGCTATTTACTGCCAAAAGAAAACCGCTATTTAAATCAACTTCAGTTTGTTTATGAAAATTACCGCGGATTGTATCCATTCAACATCAACCTGCAAATAGAACAGTCAAAAGATTTCCTGAGACCAACAGTTACGGCAAATTATTTTTTCAATTACAAAGAAGGCGGATTGAACGTAAGATTCTTTGCAGGAAAATTTATTTACACCAATGGGAAATCCGTCAGTAAGCAATTTGCCAACGACCGTTATTTTTTAAACATGACCGGTCCGAATGGTTATGAAGATTATACGTACAGTGATTTTTTTGTTGGCCGTAATAAATTTGAAGGCGCATCAAGCCAGCAGATCATGATTAGAGATGGCGCATTTAAAGTGCGGACAGATTTACTGGCAAGCAAGGTCGGAAAAACAGACAACTGGTTAACTGCTGCAAATTTTACGGCAAGTCTTCCTCAAAAAATAAATCCACTATCAGTATTGCCTGTAAAAATTCCGCTCAAATTATTTTTTGATGTTGGCACTTATGCAGAGGCCTGGAACCGCAGTTCAGATATTGACCGCTTTTTATTTGATGCGGGTTTTCAAATTTCAATTCTGCAGGATGCGGTAAACATTTACGTTCCGATTGCATACAATAAAGTTTTCGGTGATTATTTCAAATCGACACTGGGCAAAAACCGTTTCTTAAAAACAGTTTCATTCAGCATTAACTTTTATACAAAGGGAATTAAAGACGCCAACAGGATAACAGAATTTTGATGTCTTCCAATAACATAAAATATTTACAGCAAAAAGAAATTAATAAACAAGCATGGAATAGATGCATTGATGCAGCAGCAAATGGTTTGATCTACGCTTATTCTTTTTATTTAGATGCAATGGCCGATCATTGGGATGCATTGGTGCTGGATGATTACCAGGCAGTAATGCCATTGCCATGGAGAAAGAAGTTTGGAATTTATTATTTGTATCAGCCTTTTCTGACAGCGCAATTGGGCTTATTCGGCAATAAGATAAATGCTGATCTTCTTGAAAACTTTTTACAAAACATTCCTTCGAAATTTAAGCTGTGGGAGTTCCCGCTAAATCAAAAAAACATTTGTCAACTCGATCATTTCAATTTATACCAAAGAACCAATTATGTTCTGAATCTTGATCAACCTTACGAAGTTCTCTTTAAAAATTACAGGGAAAATATTAAGCGGAATATTAAAAAATGTTTTCAATATGGGTGTTATGTGAAGCGGGATATCGATGTCAGCAAAATCATTGGGCTAAACAAATTACAGGCGAAAGCTGTTTCTGAAAAACAATACCAGAATTTTTCGCAGCTGTATCAGCTTCTAAAAAAGAAAAATGCAGCAAAGAGTTATGGTGTTTACTCTAAACAAAACGAACTGCTTGCATCTTGCGTTTTTATTTTTTCGCACAAAAGGGCTTACTATATTTTTGTCGGCAATCATCCCAACGGCAGGACACTCGGAGCTTCGCATGCATTAATCGACGCTTTTATTAAAGATCATGCAGCCAAAGAACTTTGGCTTGATTTCGAAGGAAGTGATGTTCGCAATCTTGCCTTTTTTTATAGCAGCTTTGGAGCGAAGGAGGAAATGTATTCTGCTATTCAAATGGATCGCTTGCCCTGGTATATAAAATGGATGAAGAAGTAATTGCACTTGCAGGTCGAGGCATAATACATCGTAATTCAATCACCCTTGGGACCTGTGGTAACCTGAAAGACCTAAATCTCTTTCAACTCGCTTAACAAGGCTTCAGCAATTAATAAATCAACAGGCCTTGTAATTTTAATATTGTTCTCCTCTCCCTCTATCAGCGAAATTTTCAATCCGAAAGATTCCACAACCGTGGCTTCATCGGTAAATTGTTCTTTGTAATCAATATTAAATGCAGGCAATAAGATTTTACTATGAAAAGTTTGGGGCGTTTGCACCATCACTACTTTATTTCGATCCAGCACTTCATTATCATTTCCTTCTTCATTGAGAATACGAACACTGTCCTTTGAGCGAACAACAGGCACAGCAGTTCCCATAATCAATGCATGCTCATAGCATTCGTGAATCAAGTCTGCGCTTACTAAACAGCGAACTGCGTCATGAACAAAAACGATGGATTCTTCACCAACTAACCTCAAACCGTTTTGCACGGAATGAAATCTTGTTTCCCCGCCAAAAGTTACCTGTATACGGCTGTAATCGAAAAAAGCATCAATAATCTCTTTACCAATATCGGAATAATCTTCTGGTAATACCAGGATGATTTGTAAATCATCGTAAGCTTCAAGAAAAGCTTTCAACGTATAATAAAGGACAGGTTTGTCATTGAGCAATAGAAATTGTTTGGGCATTGGGTTTCCCATTCTTCTTCCCGTTCCACCAGCTACAATAATTGCGTACTTATTCATCTTTGTTCATTAGGGTTTATGGCGTGCAAGCTGAAAAACTTTGACAGTAGCAATGTTGATTGTAAAGAAAACTTCAATGCTTATAAAAATTTTAGACCTTTCCTATTCTGCTACTTACACTGGGCAAATTTGCAGCTTTTTTGCACACGATAAATCGAAAATTTAGGGAATTGATCGTTTTGGAATTTGTGATCTAAGGCTTATAAAAAAATTGTTTAATCAAGGGAGAAGAACTTCACATTCATGAAGAAGTTTTTCTTTATTGATGGCTACTGTTCCCACCTCCTCGCAAACCAGGCCGCCGGCTATGTTAGCAATCTCCGCCATTAGCTGAACGTCCTTTGTTGCTGCATACACTAATGCCGCAACAGCAATTACAGTATCGCCCGCACCTGACACATCTGCGATGTTGCGCAGGTGCGAAGGAATGATCGCAGAGCGATTTTCCTGCTGATAGAAAACACCTTTTTCAGAAAGCGTAATAAAGGAAATATGATGGTGAAGAAGATTCGATAATTCAAGGTGAATGTCCTGCAGCAAACGAAGGTTCACACCAGCAAATAAAAGGTTCAATGCATCTTTGACTTCTTTCAAATTAGGTTTGAAAATGTCTACGTTTCTGTATTCCAGAAAGTTTTTTCTTTTTGGATCGACAGCGGTAATAATTCCATTTTCTTTACAAACAGAGATAACAATTTCAATGACAGCTTGGGTTAAAACACCTTTGTTGTAATCTTCAAGGATAACAACATCTGGTTTTTCCTTTTCAATAAATTGTTCAAAAGTGTCGATAAGTTTTTGCTGGTCTTCTTCATTCAAATCATTTGTCACTTCTGCATCCAGTCGCATCATGTGTTGATTACGACTGATCACCCTTGTTTTATTTGTTGTAATCCTGGTTTTACTTTTGAGAGAATAAGAGGTACGAATATTTTGATCAACAAATAAAGAATTTAACTTCTCTGCTTCTTCATCATCACCGGTTACTGACAAAACAAATGCTGTTGCACCAAGCGATTGAAGATTCAAAGCAACGTTTCCCGCGCCGCCAATCCGCTGCTCTTTATTTTTTAATGATACAACAGGGACAGGTGCTTCCGGTGAAATGCGTTCAACATCGCCCCACATGTAGGTATCCAACATCACATCTCCAATGACTCCAACTTTTATCGAAGAAAAATTTTGAAACAGATCTTTGAAATTTCCCATGCTATGCTTCCGACTTTTTGCGAGCCAAAGCAACGAAATAAATTGGAATTCCGATGAGAACAATAATCAATCCCGGCCACGTGTACTGTGGCTTATATATAATGAGCAATAAACAAAATGAAATTCCCATTAAGATATAGATAGCAGGCAAAACAGGATAGCCAAATGCTTTATAGGGTCTTTCAACATCTGGTCTTTTATTGCGAAGAATAAAAATTCCTAAAATTGTCATCACGTAAAAAATGACTACAACAAATGATATCATATCAAGCAAATCGCCATACTTGCCACTCAAGCATAAAATAGATGCAACGATCATTTGTGCCCACAGGGCCCATTGAGGAACGGCGTTTTTATTTAATGTAGCAGCCTGTTTAAAAAACAATCCATCCTGAGCCATAGTATAATACACACGGGCCCCGGCCAATATCAGCCCGTTATTACATCCAAATGTCGAAATCATGATCATAACTGCAATTATATATGTGCCTGCTGAACCAAAAATTGCTCTTGCTGCTTCCACAGCCACACGGTCTTTCGGAGCAGATGCAATATCCTGCAATGGCAAAACCGCAGTATACATTACATTGGCCATCACATAGACGATAGTTACAATCAAGGTTCCCAAAAACAGACTAAAACCAATGTTTCGTTGCGGGTTTTTTATTTCACCTGCAATAAAAGTCACGTTGTTCCAGGCGTCGCTACTGAAAACACTTCCCACCATTGAAGCAGCAATTGCACCCATGACTGCGCCTACGCTGGCATAAGGAATAACCGTCCATTTTGAAACGCTACCCGCAATGCTTGCCTGTCCTTTACCGATTTCCCATGCGTGGCTCCAGTTCGTATCCCACACGCTATGCTTCAATGCAAATAAACCGCACACAATCAATCCAAATAAGCTTAACAATTTTGCTGAAGTAAAAAGTGTCTGGATAAACTTCCCTTCTTTGATGCCACGGGTATTATTCCATGTTAGTAACACAATCAAAACAATAGAAACAATTTGTGCGGCGGATATTTTTAAAAAACCAAGATTCAGTAAAATATTATCCTCGCTTAAGGCAGGAATTATATAGGCAGTGAACTTACTAAAGGCAACACCTACAGCTGCAATCGTTCCGGTTTGAATTACAGAAAACAAACTCCATCCATATAAGAAAGACACAAACGGGTTATAAGCTTCTTTTAAATAAATATATTGACCACCCGCCTTTGGAAACATTCCACTTAACTCTCCATAACTCACTGCAGCAACCAAAGTCATAAAACCGGTGATTAACCAAACGGTAATTAACCACCCTGCACTTCCCACATTACGGGTTATATCTGCACTTACTATAAAAATTCCTGATCCAATCATTGATCCGGCAACAATCATCGTTGCATCTAATAAGCCCAATGAACGTTTGAACGATTTATCTTCTTGAATCGCTTCTTCGGCAGTTAGTAAATGCTCTTGCATTGCAATGATTTTTTTTCAAGATAAGTATTTCATTTTAATAATGAGATGAAGAACTGATGGCAAAAAAAATCCCGCTGATGTAGCGGGATCGATATCAATGAAACAAATTTATTTTTTCTTCGAGGAATATTTTTCATTTAAACCCTTCACCAAATCTTTCGTGATGTTGTAGGCAGAGTCTTTATAAAAAATAAGAGCTGGCTCGTAGGCGAAAATGAAAGCATAACCTTTGTCTTTATTGTACTCGTTTAAAAAATCTTCAATCTTCGTTTTGATTTCATTTTGCTTCCTCATTCTGAAATCCTGCAACTCGTTGTCGAGTGATTGCATTTGATTGGTGATCTCGATTTCAAGGTTTTTTAAATCCTTTGCTGCTGCTTCTGATTCAACCTGCGAAAGTTGCTTCTGCGAATAACCGTTCACGGCATTTTGATACTTGGTGCGCAACTGCATTTTCACTTTTTCATTCTGATCATCTTTCTGAAGAATTTCATCCTGCATCTCTTTAAATTGTTTGAAGTTGGATTGAATTGAATCCCATTCAAAGTATCCGATTTTAAAACCAGTTGCAGGAACTTCCTTGATATTATTTTGCCTTGCAGAAGCTTCTAAAACGCCTGAAGATTTTTTTTCGGAAAAATGCAAATAGAAAAGTATTCCAACTGCAATCAAAAGAATACCGTTAACAATGTACACTGCATTTTTCATCCGCTGTTTTTTTTGCAAAATAACATTTGATCACATGTGAAATGAAATGATTCAAGTCACTTTAGGAAACAGTTAACGTAAGCCCGCTTGCATCTGTGTTAAAAATTTTTATGCACTAATCAGCATTAGTACTATTCAATTCCGTTGCCGTGCTCTGTTCAGCGTTCAATAATATTGAACATTGTTCTGCCATCTTCACAATCATTAAAACAAAAAGGAGCAAGATTGCTCTTACTCCTTAATTATTTAATTATTGTCTATGCTTAATGCTTATTCCTCTTCATCAAAAGTCATCGCCTCCCTTGCAGTCTGCAACAATTCGTATTCTTCTTTCGAACCTACGATCATGTTTTCAAACTCACGCAAACCCGTACCTGCAGGAATCAAATGACCTGTGATCACATTCTCTTTCAATCCAAGCATTTCATCTGTCTTGCCTTGAATGGCTGCAGATGACAATACCTTGGTCGTTTCCTGGAAGGAAGCAGCAGAGATCCAACTTTGTACACCCAATGATGCTTTAGTAATACCAAGCAATGTTGGAGCTGAAGTTGCAGGTTGTGCATCACGATATTCAATCAATTTTTTGTCATTACGACGAAGGATTGAATTTTCTTCACGCAATTCACGCAGACTTACAATCTGTCCTGCTCTCATTCTTGAAGATTCTCCCGGATCGGTTACCACTTTTTTATCGAAGATGTAATCATTCTCTTCCAAGAACTCGAATTTATCCGTCAAATCTTCTTCAAGGAATTTCGTATCTCCCGGATCAACAATCGATACCTTACGCATCATCTGACGAACAATGGTTTCGATATGCTTGTCGTTGATTTTCACACCTTGCAAGCGATACACTTCCTGGATTTCATTCACCACATATTGTTGTACAGCGAATGGACCCTGGATTGCTAAAATATCCTGCGGAGAAATTTGGCCATCGGACAGAGGAGAACCTGCTTTTACGAAGTCGCCATCCTGTGCAAGAATTTGTCTTGTTAATGGAACCAGGTATTTTTTAGTTACACCGTCTTTTGCTTCAATGATGATCTCCCTGTTACCACGTTTGATAGCTCCCATTGTAACCACACCATCAATTTCAGAAACGATAGCAGGGTTAGATGGATTTCTTGCTTCAAACAATTCAGTTACACGTGGAAGACCACCGGTAATGTCTCTCAACTTACCAAGCACACGTGGAATTTTCACAAGCACGGTACCCGCTTTTACTTCTTCGCCATCTTCCGGAATAATGTGTGAACCCGTAGGAAGGTTGTATGATTTTCTCTCTTTACCCTCTACAATCAAAGAAGGAATCTTTGTTTTATCTTTTGTTTCAATCACCACTTTCTCACGGTGTCCTGTTTGTTCATCAGCCTCTTCGCGGAAAGTGATGCCTTCAATTACGTTTTCAAATTTCACTGCACCATTTACTTCAGCAACGATGACGTTGTTAAATGGATCCCATGTACAAATCACATCACCCTTGGCAACTTTCTGCCCGTCTTTCACTGCCAGCGTTGCACCGTAAGGAATGTTGTTTGTAATTAACAGGCGATCATTCTTTACATCCATAATACGCACCTCACCGGTACGACCAATTACGACCTGTACATTTTCACCTTCGTTATTTTGGGTAGTTACTGAACGTAAACCATCAAAATGAATTGAACCATCAAACTTCGCGGTCAGTGTAGATTCTACTGCAGCAGAACCGGCAACACCACCCACGTGGAAGGTACGAAGTGTCAACTGTGTACCAGGTTCACCGATTGATTGTGCAGCTATGATACCGACTGCGTCGCCGCGTTGTGCCAGGTAACCTGTTGCAAGGTTTTTACCGTAACATTTTACACAAGTACCGCGTTTACTTTCGCAAGTAAGAACTGAACGAATTTCAACGGTTTCAATTCCGGCATCTTCAATTTTCTTTGCGAGAACATCAGTGATTGCTTCGCCTGCACCAACAATCAATTCATCATTTAGCGGATCATATACATCATGCAATGAAGTACGTCCTGCGATTCTATCGCTTAGTGGTTCAATGATGTCTTCATTATCTTTCAACGCAGAGGTTGCAATACCACGCAACGTTCCGCAATCTTCTTCTGTAATTACAACATCCTGTGAAACGTCAACAAGACGACGGGTCAAATAACCGGCATCTGCTGTTTTCAAGGCTGTATCGGCCAAACCTTTACGGGCACCGTGTGTAGAGATGAAGTAATCCAATACATTCAATCCACCCTTAAAGTTGGAAAGAATTGGATTCTCGATGATCTCGGAACCAGTACTACCCGATTTTCTTGGCTTCGCCATCAAACCTCTCATACCTGCGAGCTGTTTGATCTGTTGCTTGGAACCACGGGCTCCACTATCCAACATCATGAATACAGAGTTGAAACCTTGTTTATCGCTACTTAATTCGCGAATCAGTGTTTCGGTGATTCTTGTATCCACACGCGACCAAATGTCAACAATCGCGTTATAACGCTCGTTGTTAGTGATCAAACCCATGTTATAGTTTTCCCACACTTCTTCAACTTCTCCTTTTGCATTATCCAAAAGTTCCTGTTTGATATCAGGGATGATAAGGTCATTGATCGAGAATGACAAACCACCCTGGAAAGCTGTGCGGAAACCAAGTTGTTTGATATCATCCAAAAACTTAGCAGTCTTTGGAATGTTTGTGATAGAAATGATATCGCCGATGATTTCTCGAAGGTTTTTCTTCGTCAATAATGCATTAACGAAACCAACTTCTTTTGGAACGTGCTGATTAAAGATTACACGGCCAACGGTTGTATCAATTAATTTTCTTGAAATCGTTCCATCTTCTTCGTTGCGAACATTTGCTTTTACCTTGATCCACGCATGAAGATCAACACGTTTTTCATTGTAGGCAATGATCACTTCTTCTTCGCTATAGAAAGCTTTTCCTTCGCCAAGAACTTTTTCTTTCTCAGTAGATTTTCTTCCTTTCGAAATATAGTACAACCCAAGAACCATGTCCTGTGAAGGAAGCGTGATTGGTGTACCATTCTGGGGATTCAAAATGTTGTGGGAAGCCAACATCAACAACTGTGCTTCAAGGATCGCAGCATGGCTCAACGGAACGTGAACAGCCATCTGGTCACCGTCGAAGTCAGCGTTGAACGCCGTAGTTACCAATGGGTGCAATTGAATAGCCTTACCTTCAACAAGCTTCGGCTGGAAGGCCTGGATAGACAGACGGTGCAGCGTTGGGGCACGGTTTAACATTACAGGGTGACCCTTCAGAATATTTTCAAGAATATCCCAAACAACCGCTTCTTTTTTATCGACGAGTTTTCTTGCGGACTTAACTGTTTTTACGATACCTCTTTCAATTAATTTTCTAATGATAAATGGCTTGAACAATTCAGCAGCCATATCTTTGGGTAAACCACACTCGTAGAGTTTTAATTCAGGACCTACAACGATCACTGAACGGCCTGAGTAGTCAACACGTTTACCCAAAAGGTTTTGACGGAAACGGCCCTGTTTACCTTTCAATACGTCGGAAAGGGATTTCAATGCGCGTCCGCCTTCTGCTTTAACAGCATTTGACTTACGTGAGTTGTCAAATAAGCTGTCAACAGCCTCTTGTAACATACGCTTTTCATTACGTAAGATTACCTCAGGAGCTTTAATCTCCAACAAACGTTTCAAACGGTTGTTACGAATAATCACACGACGATATAAGTCGTTCAAATCAGAAGATGCAAAACGGCCACCGTCCAAAGGAACCAATGGACGCAATTCAGGTGGAATTACAGGAATGTATTGCATCACCATCCACTCAGGACGGTTGCTGATCCTGGTTTGTGCATCACGGAAAGATTCAACAACAGACAAACGCTTCAAAGCGTCTGCTTTACGTTGCTGAGAAGTTTCAGTAGCTGCCGCATTTCTTAAATCAAATGATAACTGGTCCAGGTCTATTCTTGCCAAAAGATCGTGTACTGCTTCAGCACCCATCTTTGCAATGAATTTATTTGGATCATCATCAGGCAAATATTGATTGTCTTTTGGAAGTGCATCCAAAATATCGAGATACTCCTCTTCGGTCAAAAGATCGCCATAGTTCTGACCTTTATCTGCACGGATGCCTGATTGAATCACTACGAATCTTTCGTAGTAAACAATAGTTTCTAATTTCTTAGAGCTCATTCCCAGCAGGTAGCCAATCTTATTCGGTAGCGATTTGAAATACCAAATGTGTACAACCGGTACAACTAATTTGATATGACCCATTCTTTCGCGGCGAACTTTTTTCTCTGTTACTTCAACACCGCAGCGGTCGCAGACGATGCCTTTATAACGAATGCGTTTGTATTTACCACAAGCACATTCGTAGTCCTTTACAGGGCCAAAAATTCTTTCGCAGAACAAACCATCTCTCTCAGGTTTGTAGGTACGATAGTTAATAGTTTCAGGCTTCAACACTTCACCAAAGCTCTTTTCCAAAATGCTGTCTGGAGAAGCCAATCCGATCGTAATTTTTGAAAACGTTGGTCTCGGACGATTGTCTCTTTTATTAAAAGCCATGTTTTATAATTTCTGATTTTTAATTTCTGATTTCTGATTCGTGAATGGTCAATCGTGAATACATTCTGTGTTGAAGATTCACGATTGACGATTGACGTTATTATTCTTCAAACTTGAGATCTAGACCTAAGCCTCTCAACTCATGAACCAACACATTGAATGATTCAGGAATTCCGGCACGTGGTACATTCTCACCTTTTACAATTGCTTCGTAAGTTTTTGCACGACCAATGATATCATCAGATTTGATCGTTAGCAACTCCTGCAAAATGTTAGAGGCTCCGTACGCTTCCAATGCCCAAACCTCCATCTCACCAAAACGCTGACCACCAAATTGTGCTTTACCGCCCAATGGTTGTTGAGTGATCAAGCTGTAAGGCCCGATGCTTCTTGCGTGCATTTTGTCATCAACCATGTGGTGCAACTTGATAATATAAATAATACCAACCGTTGCTTTTTGGTGGAAACGTTCACCGGTTTCGCCATCATACAAATAGGTATGGCCGAATGAAGGCAGACCTGCTTGTTCAATATGTTTAGCAATATCTTCAGTTGAAGCACCATCAAAAATTGGTGTTGCAAAACGTACCCCTAATTTTTCACCTGCCCAACCCAAAACTGTTTCATAAATCTGCCCGAGGTTCATACGGGAAGGTACACCAAGAGGATTCAAGACAATATCAACCGGAGTTCCATCTTCAAGGAAAGGCATGTCCTCCGCACGAACGATCTTGGCAACGATCCCTTTGTTACCGTGACGACCGGCCATTTTATCACCCACTTTCAGTTTACGCTTAACGGCTAAATAAACTTTAGCAAGTTTCAATACACCGGCTGGCAATTCATCACCGATTGAGATGTTGAATTTCTCTCTCTTGTATCTTCCTAATTCTTCGTTGTACTTAATGCTGTAGTTGTGCAACAAAATGTTGATTTGTTCATCAACGTGAGCATCGCCGGTCCAACCAAGAGGATTTACATTGAGGTAATCAATGTTGGCTAAATTCTTCGGATTGAATTTGGCTCCTTTACCAATCAACACTTCGCCGAAGTTGTTGCTCACACCTGCAGAAGTTTTTTCCTTCAACAGGGTTTGTAATTTATCGAGCAACACTTCCATTAAGTCAGCAACATTCTTTTCATGCACTTTCTCCAATTTCTCCAATGCTGCCTTCTCACGAACTTTTGCATTCTTGTCTTTCTTCGCTCTTTGGAATAATTTCTTGTTAATCACAACACCTTCCACTCCATTCGGTGCTTTCAATGAAGCATCTTTTGCATCACCTGCTTTGTCACCAAAGATGGCACGCAATAGTTTTTCTTCCGGTGTTGGATCGGATTCACCCTTTGGTGTGATCTTACCAATAAGAATATCACCTTCTTTTACCTGGGCACCTATGCGAATGATACCGTTTTCATCCAAATCTCTTGTTGCTTCTTCAGAAACGTTTGGAATATCCGGGGTCAATTCTTCTTCACCCAATTTCGTATCACGAACTTCAAGTTCATATTCAGAAATGTGAACTGAAGTAAACATGTCTTCTTTTACAACCCTTTCGCTAATAACGATAGCATCCTCGAAGTTGTAACCTTTCCAAGGCATGAAGGCAACCTTCAAATTCTTGCCAAGTGCTAATTCACCATCTTTGGTTGCATAACCTTCAGTTAAGAAATCACCTTCTTTCACCACCTGGCCTTTCTTCACAGCAGGCTTCAGGTTGATGGAAGTTTCCTGGTTGGTTTTGATAAACTTAGTAAGCTTATAAATTCTCAGATCATCTTCGAAAGAAACCAAGCGTTGTGCTTCATTGCGGTTGTAACGAACGTGAATTTCATTAGCATCAACAAATTCAACAACACCGTCACCTTCCGAGTGGATCTGGATTCTTGCATCACGTGCAGCCTTGCCTTCCAAACCAGTACCAACGATAGGCACATCTGGACGCAACAGCGGAACAGCCTGGCGTTGCATGTTCGATCCCATCAATGCACGGTTGGCATCGTCATGCTCAAGGAACGGAATCAAGGATGCTGACAAACCAACAATCTGGTTTGGAGCAACGTCCATATATTCCACTTCATTTTTATCGAGGATCGGGAAATCACCCGTTTCGCGGCTCACAATTTTATCTTCAGCAAAATTTCCTTTATCATCTAAAGGTGTATTTGCCTGGGCAATTTTTGCATTGTCTTCTTCTTCTGCACTTAAGAAAGTCAGTTGCTTCATATCCACTTTACCGTTATGAACTTTACGGTAAGGCGTCTCGATAAAGCCCATTTCATTAATGGCAGCATGAACGCAAAGCGTGGAGATCAAACCAATGTTTGGACCTTCCGGTGTTTCAATGGTACACAAACGGCCATAGTGTGAATAGTGTACGTCACGCACCTCGAAACCTGCTCTTTCACGGCTTAGACCGCCGGGTCCGAGAGCTGAGATACGACGTTTGTGCGTGATCTCGGAAAGAGGATTTGTCTGATCGAGGAACTGAGATAACTGAGAAGTACCAAAGAATGAGTTGATCACAGAAGAAAGCGTTCTTGCATTGATCAGATCAACCGGGGTGAAAACTTCGTTATCACGAACGTTCATTCTTTCACGGATCGTTCTTGCCATACGTGCCAGGCCAACACCGAATTGAGCATATAACTGCTCGCCCACTGTACGTACGCGGCGGTTTGACAAGTGATCGATATCATCAATCTCGGCCTTACCGTTAGTCAAGCGAACGAGGTATTTGATGATTAAAATGATATCTTCTTTGGTCAGTGTCTTTTGATCCAATGGTGAACTCAAACCAAGTTTGCGGTTAATCTTATAACGTCCAACTTCACCAAGATCATAACGTTTGTCCGAGAAGAACAATTTATCAATGATACCACGAGCCGTTTCATTATCAGGAGCATCCGCACCACGCAGTTGGCGATAGATCACCTGTACAGCTTCCAACTCCGAGTTGGAGGTATCTTTATTTAAAGTATTATAAATGATTGCATAGTCACCTCCAACATCTTCTTTTTGAACAAAGACAGACTTGATATCCATTTCAGAAATGGTATCGATTGCTTCTTCATCCAAAATAGAATCACGCTCCAGGATAACTTCATTACGTTCGATAGAAACTACCTCACCGGTATCTTCATCAACGAAGTCTTCAACCCAGCTCCGAAGAACACGCGCAGCCAGGCGGCGGCCCACATATTTCTGCAGAGACTTTTTATCGCCTTTTACTTCATCAGCCATTCCGAAGAGTTCGAGAATGTCCTTATCGGTTTCGTAACCGATAGAACGAAGCAAAGTTGTTACAGGGAATTTTTTCTTACGGTCGATGTAAGCATACATCACATTATTGATGTCTGTTGCAAACTCCATCCAGGCACCTTTGAACGGGATCACTCTTGCCGAGTAAATCTTAGTTCCGTTCGGGTGAATCGACTGACCGAAGAATACGCCGGGAGAACGGTGTAACTGGGAAACAACCACACGCTCAGCTCCGTTGATAACGAAAGTACCACGAGGCGTCATGTAAGGAATGTTACCAAGGAACACGTCCTGAACAATAGTTTGGAAGTCGATGTGCTCTTCATCATTACAGCTTAAGCGAAGCTTTGCCTTTAAAGGCACTGCATAGGTTAAGCCACGCTCCATACACTCTTCAATGGTGTAACGTGGAGGATCGATGAAATAATCGAGAAATTCCAGCACGAAAATGTTGCGCGTATCGGTGATCGGAAAATTTTCCTTAAACACGCGGAACAAACCTTCAACATTTCGTTTGTCAGGGGTTGTTTCTAACTGGAAGAACTCCTTAAAAGATTGGATCTGTACAGCCAGAAGATCGGGTGTTTCGGCGATGTTTCCAATCTTACCGAAGTTAACCCTGTGATTCAATTGTGTAGGCATATGATTAAAAACCGGTTTTTTGTATTGACGGCAAAACCGTTACAGGCCTTTATTCCAGAGGAAATAAACGCTATTGTAACAGAACTATTTAAGCATGAATTGCGACGTCAAAATGTTTTTGGCCAAAACTAAAGGACTGCAAAAGTAAGGATTTAAGCTACACGAGCAAGGGTTTTTCTTCACAAAGATTAAGCCGAAAAAGTTTTGGGAATGCTTTAATAGATTGTAATTTTTTTAAATGCAAGCGGAATAATCCATCACAGGTTATTTCATTTCGGCAAAACGAGCCCGCACTGGAATCGTTGCTATTGTTGACCGGGATCATCTATGTCTGCGGAAGTTGATTTCAACAAAGTATAAAAACAAAAAATCCCGACGAAACCGCCGGGATTAATGTATTTAACTTAGAAAATTAAGCGATTTCTACTTCAGCACCAGCTTCTTTAAGTTTGTTTGCTAATTCATCAGCAGTTGCTTTGTCCACACCTTCTTTAATCGGTTTTGGAGCACCATCTACTAAATCTTTAGCTTCTTTCAAACCAAGACCAGTCAAGTCTTTAACGATCTTAACTACGTTCAGCTTAGATGCACCAGCCGCTTTCAAAATTACATTGAATGTAGTTTTTTCTTCAGCAACAGGAGCCGCGCCGCCAGCAGCAGGACCCGCTACAACTGTAGCAGCAGCTGGTTCGATACCATATTCTGATTTTAAGAAATCAGCTAATTCCTGTACTTCTTTAACTGTAAGGCCTACTAATTGTTCAGCCAGATTTTTTACGTCAGCCATTTGATTTAATTTTTACCGTCTTCATTCCACGATTAATGTAGTCCGACGGCGTGTTTAAAAAAATTGTTTTTATTATAGTTTACAGTTTCCAGTTTTTAAGCTTACAGTTAATGACTAACCGTAAAACCCAAAAAGGCAAACTGATGAACGCTTATTCTGCTGCCGGAGTTTCCGCACCCGCAGCTTGTTTTTCGTGGTGGTGCAACAAAGCAGCCAGCACTCTTTTCGCAGGTGATTGCAACAAACCGATCACCTCGCCGATCAATTCATTCTTAGTCTTGATCTGGGTTAAGGCTTTCAGGTTGTTATCACCGCTGTAAATATCACCATTGATGAAAGCAGCTTTCAACTCAGGCTTCTCTCCTTTGCTATCGGTACGGAAAGAAGAAATGATCAAAGCAGGTTCCTTTGGATTTTCAGAGAACATTAAAGCAGTTACATTGTTCAATGAATCGAACATGCCTGAATAACCTTCTTTGTTCAAAGATTCCAGTGCCTTTTTTATCAACGTGTTCTTAGCCACTTTCATTTCAACATTTTTGCTGAAACAAGCACGGCGCAACTTGGTGACCTGGTCTACGGTCAGCGATTCTGTATTGGTAACATAGAAGTTGTTGTATTGAGAGAATTTCTCTTTCAACGCTTCTATTACTTCATTTTTTTGTTCTTTAGTCATTGTAATATTTTTTTACAACCCATTAATGGATTAGTGAACAAAACCTTTTGTGTCGATTGCAATGCCAGGACTCATTGAAGAAGCCATGGTTAAACCTTTGAGGTAAGTACCTTTTGCAGTTGAAGGTTTTGCCTTAATGATCGCATTGATCAACTCCTGTGAGTTGGCAGCGATTTTATCAGGAGAGAAAGACACACGTCCGATTGAAGCATGGATGATACCAGCTTTGTCAACCTTAAATGCAATCTTACCGCCTTTTACTTCATTAACTGCAGCAGCTACATCGTTGGTTACTGTACCTGTTTTCGGGTTGGGCATCAGGTTACGGGGACCTAAAATTTTACCCAAACGACCAATCTTAGGCATTACAGCAGGAGTTGCAACAATTACGTCAACATCGGTCCAGCCACCTTCGATCTTACTTACAAATTCATCTAATCCAACAAAGTCAGCACCGGCAGCTTTTGCCTCAGCTTCTTTGTCAGGGCCGCAAAGCACCAATACTTTTTTTGTTTTACCAGTACCGTGAGGTAAGGTAACCGTACCACGAATAGCCTGGTCAGCTTTTTTAGGATCTACGCCTAAACGGATATGCAAGTCAACAGACGCATCGAACTTAGTAGTGTTCACTTCTTTTACCAATGCAGAAGCATCTTTCAAAGAGTAAGCCTTGTTCGCATCAACTTTTGCGTTTACTGCTTTTCTTTTTTTAGGAATGAATGCCATTGTTAATTCGTTTTAATAGTTCAATTAATTTTTATCCCATGGGGCTTTACCTTCTACATTCAGACCCATGCTGCGAGCTGTACCGGCTACCATGCTCATGGCGCTTTCCAAAGTGAAGGCATTAAGGTCGGGCATCTTGTCCTTTGCGATCTCTTCGATCTGTGCCCAGGTTACCTTGCCAACTTTTTGGCGGTTTGGCTCTTTTGAACCACTTTGAATTTTAGCGGCATCCTTTAGCTGAACGGCTGCTGGAGGAGTTTTAATGATAAAGTCGAAGGACTTATCAGAATAAACAGTGATTAATACAGGGAGAACTTTTCCCATTTTGTCTTGAGTCCTTGCGTTAAACTGTTTGCAGAATTCCATGATATTAATACCCTTGGAACCCAACGCCGGACCAATTGGAGGTGCAGGGTTAGCCTGGCCACCCTTGCACTGGAGCTTTACGAAGCCAGTGATTTCTTTTGCCATTTTCTTCGATTTATTGGTTCAAGCGACTTTTCATCTCAGCGACTACTTGGTCTCCCAAATTCCTCATTTCCCTTGAAGGGACTTCTAAAGAACTAATTGGGGTCGCAAAGATAGGGTATGGAATGGAGAATCGATAATTGAAAAGGCAGAATTTTGTTAAGTGGATGTTGAGGTTTAAAAGCAAAGTTAGATCCGTTTTGGCCGGGGATTGCAGCTGCTAAGTTTTTCTGAGCCCGGAGGTTCGTCAATCTATAAGCTTTTTTTTGGCCGCACTCTTTTGTTTTAGCCAACCTACTCAGCAATGCTTCGGGGAGTACTGGTTGCAAACGGTTTCGCTTTTGAGCATTGACGATCAGGCTTACAGAACCTTCAAAGGGAGCCCGCAACTTCAGCCCAATAGCTGCAATCACGACGACTTAATCAAGTTTTTTGTGCTTCCATTTTTTGAAATCAAGATAATCGAGGTAGTAAATAATCTTGATTGATAAATTATTATTCTGTGGAGACGAAATTGTGTTATCAAAATTTTTGAAATAAGTGTAGCGTACATTCCCATCGCCGGCAAAGCTTTCATCTTTCCAAACAATATTTACAAAACTTCCCGGCGCAAATTCCCATGTGTAAACTGCATCAATATTGAAAATGTTGAGGTTCTGATTTTCGATTGAAACATGGTGTTTTGTGGGAGAAATTGTTCCATCGGCATTCAAATCATACAACTGTTTATTTTCAACCTTACTCCAATAATGCCTTGCCCTGAAGGTAATTCCGGACCTGTTATTGAAATTATACTTAACAGAAAAAACATTTTCAATTGTTTTTAAATCGCGGCGGGAAAATAAAATGTCTTCCAAAATTTTGTTTCCCTTTGTATCCGTCACATCGTTTCCGTTTATATCCTTCTGAAAATATTTTTCATAAAATCCTGCATCGTTCGTTGCAGGGTTGTAAAGGATACTATGCTTTATAGAAAACTTATCGCTGAAACGATAACTGTGTTGAAAGTTGACCTGGTGATTTGGACTGTGAAACAAACTTCTTATTCCAAGAAAATAATCAAGGTTTGCCACATATTTTTTGGCATTATTGGTTTCAAACCATGTCTCAAACTGGAATCTTCGTGGAGTTTTAAAGGCATAGCCTTCAACACGCGGTTCATAAAAATCGTACCCGTAAGGAACATACCCAACGAAAGCCCCAATAAACCAAAGATTTTTTAGTTGTGCATTTGCATTAACATTTGTTCTGAACGCCTGAAAATCTGTATTGACTTTTTGATTGGGAACCCGTGAATACAGTATGCTATAATAGGCGTTATAATTTACCTGTATGCGGTTATACCAACTAGTTGGTTTCAACCATTTGTAGCTTGTCCAAAAACTGTGATCGATATAATTGTTATTGAACAAAAGCCCCATGTCATTGATGTTATATTTTGAATCAGCAACCTCTTCGCCAATATTATAGTTCCATCGGCCGCCGGTTTTTCCAAAACTTAAATTATGAGAGTATCCTACAGAATTTTTTGCTGAAGAATACATTAACTGGCTTAATGCAAATTTTCCACTCCAGTTGTAGGTATTTTTTTTATTGTTGAAATCAAATAATGCCGCACTTACATTGGCATCATACTCAGCTCCACTTCGTGTAACGTTTGTATTAATTGCAGATATTGATGAATTATTTTTTAAGGTTTGGTCAAGAACCACAATATTGTAATTGGTCAATGGGTTTGTTTCAATTTCTCTTTTATTACCAAAGTGATCTTCCACCTCAGCATACATCGGCTTGGTCAGTGCATTAAAAAATCCAATTCCCAGACCCTTGCTGGTTCGGCCGGAAATTTTTGTTGCGTTAATTAGTTTTGATTCCTGCGGGTTTCTGACCACTTCTTCGTCGGAATTTAATTGTCCGCTTACATCATAATAATGCAAAGGTTGTCCGCCGATTCTTCTGGAATAAAACAAATTCCCTTTGTTGAACAACTCCGTTCCTTCGGTAAAAAATGGCCTGTTCTCATTGTATTTTACTTCAAATGGCGTCAGGTTTAAAACCTTGTTATCGCTTTGCACTTGTCCAAAATCAGGAATCAGGGTCATGTCGAGTGTAAAGGCTTCGTTGATTCCATATTTCAAATCCATTCCTCCATTTACGGAAGAAGTCCAATCTTTAACTCCATTTGTTTTATACGGATAGTGATTTAAATATGCCGATAGATAAGGCGAAAAAGATAATCGAACCGGTGCCTTAATTTTTTCAATACCTGTCCACGCTCCTTCCTGGTTCATCAATCCATTTACCTTGGGATCAACAGGATTCCACATGTATTGCTGGCCGGTTTTGTTTCTGCGACGGGTAATATTCAATCCCCATGTCTGGTTTTCACGATTGGAGAAACGAAGTGCAGAATAAGGAATACGCATTTCGAAACTCCATCCATCCTCGTGAATTTTTGCTGCGCTGTTCCAAACCGCATTCCATGATGGGTCTTCGATGTTACCATTAATACTTACGTTGGAATATTTCGCATCAAACTGTTCGCCGTAAGGTGTTACATAAAAGCCCACTCCGTTGATTTTATCATCGTAAGTGTCCAAAATAACTCCAATGAAATCATTTACACCAACTGCGTCTCTACCAACCAATTCTTTTGAAATACTATCTTTTGTTCTTTCATGACAATAACCTCCAACATAAACGGAGGTATTATCGTACAAAATATAAACGATCGTCTTGCTAGAAGGATTTTCCGGCTTCCCGGCGTCAGGTCTCCACTCTACAAAATCTGTCGCAATGCTCGCATCTTTCCAAGCCGTTTCATCAAGGTTTCCATCAATTTTAATAACAGCCGAAGTTCTTTTAGCAAGCATTTCTTTAGGCTTGGGCTGTGCAATCGTTTTAAATGAAGAAAACAGGATAACAAAAAAAATAAAGCGCTGCATTGGTTTGGTTTTCTATTCACGAAATTAGACGCACAGTAAAGTGATCTTGTTACCACTTATCAAAAACAAGGCATGAAAACTGTTAAACATTATTTTGCTAACTGAATTAAATAACCGTGATGTTGGTTGTAGTCTTTTGAAGTTGAGTTGATGAACTTTATGATATTTTCACTGTTATGATCGTTGAACTGTTTTAAGATTTTAAAGTGAACATTTTTCGAAACCAACTCTGGATAGTTAACATCATCGACATAGAAAATTCTGTCGTGGTCTGCTGCTGAAATCCACTCACTCAAATCAGTTTGCAGAACAGGTTGGTTACAATAAAATTCGAAACCATTTCTTCTGTTTTGAAAGACACCCAGGGTGTGGTTTGGATAAAACCTGTTTACAAAAATTGCGGCCTGGTTTTCTCCTTTCAAAGAAGACATTTTGGGATAAAGCGTCAGGTTTAAATAGAAATTGATGTACAAAACAGACAGGCATGAAATAATAAACCATTTTTGATTAACCGAAGTTGATTTCAGCAATAAGATTACAACACTTAAAACAACCAGAATGCCTCCGGCGAAATAGATCCACAGGTGATCGGGCTTAAAAATAAAGTTGATAACAATTGATCCGGTAATAAAAACTGCACTGTAGAAAAATTGTGTAACCGAATAAAATTTTTCTTCTCCCTTAGAAAGAACTGAAACAATAAACGAAGCAACTAAAATTGAAAAGAAGGGGAACAAAATATTGGTGTAAAAATTCAATTGGAATTTTGAAAGGGAAAAAAACAAAAGCATAGGAACGATTGCCGATATTGTTAAATACTCTGGAAGCTTTTTTCGTTTAATCACTGCTATTATTTTTTTTGCAAAAACATAGTAGAACAATAAACACCAGGGAGCATAGGCCCAAAGCAAAGTGTGCACATAATAAAAGACATCTCCTTTTGGTCTTTTAATTGGTCCGTTATTTACAAAACGGCTGAATTGACTATCCCATAAAAACCATTTGACTCCGGATACCCCTGTTTTACTTCCAAAAACAATTTTCTCAGGATGCTTATCGAACTGAACATACACTGCATACACTTCCGGCAAAATAAAAACACAGGTAAGCAGTACAGCAAATAACCATCTCCATTTAAAAAATTGTTTGAAACGGTTTGTGAAAACTGCATGTCCAACGATTGCTGTTCCAATTGGAACCAATGCAAAAATTCCTTTGGTCATAACACCACAACCGGCCAATAAGGCACCGAAAAACAAATCCAAGAAAGAAAAGCGTTGAAACAAATTGTAGAAATGATAAACTGCACCAACGATTAATGCAAGCAAGTAAGGCTCTGCCCGAACGTCAATATTCGACATCAACAAATGTTGCGACGCCAATAAAATCAACACTGCAATTTGGGCCACATCAGTATTGTATAATTTTTTAGCAATGCGATAGGTATACGATGCACCGAGCAAAATAAACAGCAGTGCAGGCAAACGATAACTCCATTCACTTACACCAAAAATTTTAAAGCTGATTGCAGCCATCCAAAACGGAAAATGTGGCTTATCCAGCCAGTCAATCCCAAAAACGTATAGGTCAACGAAATCGTTTCGCTGAACCATTGTTTTGGAAATAGCCGCGTATAAAGCTGGGTCATTAGAAAAAAAAGGAACAGCAATTCCTGAAAAGCTTACAAAGACTTCCAGCAACAAGAGTGAAAGAAAAACTTTTTTTGATAATTGCATTGGTGCGCAAAATTAGAAGGGAAGATGTTACTTTTTCAAATAATCATCATAAACAAATCGCTCAATGGCTTTCCCTGGCGAGTCCGAAAAAAAATATACCGCACACAGTTGAAGCAGTACAAAACTGGATCTTCTCAACAGGGTGTATAAAAAAAGCCACCCGCTATGGATGGCTTACTAGTATGTTTTGGGTTGTTAACTGATTTTTTCGACCTGCATATAATTTAATTCAACAGGTGTAGAGCGACCGAAGATTTTCACCGTTACTTTCAATTTTTTCTTTTCATCGTTTACTTCTTCGATCACACCATTGAAATCATTAAACGGCCCTTCAATGATTTTGATGGTTTCGCCAACAATAAACGGCTCACTCATGCTTGCTCCACCAGCTTCTGCCATCTCATCCATCTTACCCAACATTTTATTTACTTCAGCTTTGCGCAATGCAATTGGATTATCTTTTCCAAGGAAGTGAATAACGTTTGTTGTATTCTTAATGACATCGCGAAGATCATCATTCAATTTACCATCGGCAACTTCAATCATTACATAGCCCGGATAATAGTTTCTTTCACGCATTACTTTTTTACCGTTCTGCACCTTGTAAACCTTTTCTACC
>Ga0207647_10000321_pt1 | contig 39699 bp, 28 predicted proteins | sample KBSCornC2_FD_184295 | JGI IMG/M metagenome (GOLD analysis project Ga0207647, IMG submission 184295) | Corn rhizosphere microbial communities from Kellogg Biological Station, Michigan, USA - C2 (SPAdes) (version 2) | ecosystem: Host-associated > Plants > Roots > Rhizosphere ... | reverse complement strand
TGACGAATCTTTGCGATTGTTTGATAAGGACTATACACAAAAAGGAGCGGGTGGTAAAAACCACCCGCGTTGTGAATGCCTTAAACATTCACATGAGAAAAACGGTAAAGAATTTTATCTCGGTCCTAAATATTTGAAATGCTCGTCAAAGCTCACCCTGTGCGGCGTTATAACGCTTGGTTGATTCATCCAATATTTAACATCGATCGAGTGATCAGCATTAAATTTATTAGCTCCGCTTGGATCCAGCTCAGCCGAACGTCCGTTTCCTGCAGGCTGGCCATAAACGTTAACTACGTCAGCAACGTTATCGCTCGCATCAAAGTCAAACTGCGGTCCAAAGCTGCCATAATATGAAAGCGAACCGCCGCTCAAAATAGTATGAGCTGCGCCGCCAACGGCATTGTCATACATATAAACACTATTAGGCCCTGCTGTTATTAAGAACACGTCCATTGGATAAGCTCCTGTGAGGCCTGCATTTGCAAAATCAGTCATGCTTCCTGTTACCTGGTAATGACCGTCGTACTTGTTTTTTACTCCAATTGCATAAAGGCCATCCTTCAAACTACTGATGGCTACAGCATTCGTCCCCGGATCTGCAATTGAAAAACCAAGTGCATATTGCTGTGAAAGATCCAGTTTACTTTGATCTACGCTGATCTTGATTTCCTTAACAGCTTCTCCCGGCTGAAATGTTACACTGCTGATATCAGAAAGCAATGTGTAGGCATTTGAAGGCAGTTCAATATAGCCCGTACCATTTGCTGTGTTGTACGTGTCAATCAAAGAAGAATTCTTTGTGAGCTTCACAGTCAATGGTTGATTCAATTCTGCCTGGCTGTTTGGATAACGGCGAACATCAATCAAAATAAAAGTATCGTTTGTAGCTTTTACATCTCTTGCAAACGTTATGATGTCCGAAGCTCCTGTCAGTTGCACGGTTGTTTTCCTGCTTGTTTCGTTTGTATCCTTTTTGTAGTAGTCGTCCTTTTTAACGCAACTCGTTACAAACACCACAATCCCAACAAACAGAAGAAAGAATTTAGTTATGCTCAATTTATTTTTCATGTCATAATTGTTTTAAGTAATGAATTATTGATCCCACCAAATTCTTGCATATTGGGAATCAGGTTGACCATTCACGGTATATCTTGCTGCAGCATCTGATACGTTTGAAGCGTTATAAGCATAATCATTAGCTCCATAAACCACTCTTCTTGGAATAGCAGATAAACCAGGTGCAGGAGTTAATGTTGGGTATCCTGTTCTGCGCCAAACATCCCATGCTTCCAATCCATTGGGGAACCAGGCAACCCACTCCTGTGTAGCAATTTTTTGAAGATCGCTCGCGCCGCCAGTAAGTGCGATGGCACCGCTGGCAAGGAAAGTAGCAGCACTGCCTAATCCCCACTGGTCAAAACTTGCCTGGATACCTGCAGCGTATAAAGCACTTGCAGACTCAGTTGTTAGACCACGTTGAGCGGCTTCTGCACGAGCCAAATCCATAGCACCCGCTGTGATAACAGATAATGGGGAATTGGTTTGACGATAGTTTTCGTTAAAGATCTTTGCCCAATCGGAGTTTGCGTTTGCAAAAGCAACGGCATTGTCACGTGTCAAACCGTAAGGAAAACCTTTGGTGGTTTGTGCATACACGTTCAGTCTTGGATCTCCTGTTGAAGACAATTGGTCTGTCATTGTTTTACTAACAGCGTAATCCAAACGTTGCGTAAGTACATAATAGTTATAAAACGGATTGGGGAAACTTCCGCCAACATAATGGATAGTAACATTATCACTGTTGCTGGAGATGACACCTGCCGGATCGTTCAATGCAGCCTGCATTTCTGATTTGGCTGTTGTTGCATCCACTTTACCCATATTCAAAGCGAGAAGGAAGCGAAGCGAATTTGCATATTTCTTCCACTTGGTAACATCGCCACCGAAAATGATATCACCCTGAACGGTTGTCCCATTATCAAATTGAGCAACGGCCTCTTTTAATTCCTTCAACAAATCTTTGTAGATATCCTGTTGCTTGTCATAAGGTGCACTAATTACTCCAGAGTTTCCTTTTAAAGCATTGAAATAAGGAATATCTCCAACTGCATCAGTTAAAAGCTTAATGTAGTTTGCTTTTATAATTCTTGCAATTGCAATTTGATTTTTATTAGAGCCGTAGGTTGCTGCTGCCCCTGCAGTTGCCGGATCAGAGTTATAATTGATGATTGTTTGCAAATCTTCAATGGGTCCTACAAAATAACCGTCATAATTGTAAGTAGGCTTGTTATACCGTGATACTTCGGTATACTGTGTTTCAGAGTAATACTGGGAATATAAACCTGCCCCGGTATTGACTCCGCCCGCATCAAAAACAAGGTTTGCACCCATGCCTGCTTCAACGTTGGTTAGTAAAGCCGGTGTAATCGGTGTAGTTGTAGAATTTTGAGTGATGTTAAGATCCTTAAAATCCTTGATCTTGTTACAGGATTGAAAAGCTGCAAATGAAAGAGCTATTCCAAATCCGTAAATTATTTTTTTATAAGTCATTTTTCAATTTTTAAGATTAAAAGTTGAGTTTCAAATTGAAACCAATTCCACGAGTGCCAGGGAACTGACCATCTTCACCATATGTTCCTGAAATCTCAGAAGGATCGAAGTTTCTTGTTTCCCTGTAAATCATCAAAGGATTTCTTGCTACAGCGGTAGCTGTAATACCTTTCATCCATTTTACTCCAAATTTTTCAACCGGTATTTGATAACCCAAACCAATTTCTCTGAGCTTGATATAAGTAAGGCTGTGAATAAAATAATCTGCAATGGCATTGCTACCACCTAATCCGTGGAAATAGGTTTGTGCATCTACGTACATGTCAACAGGAGTTTTTTCATCGGCAGACGAAACGCCTACAACATGAACGCCACCTCCAACTGATACATCGTCTCTTACGTTCCAACCTTTATCATTGGTTGCTGCAGTTGGTGCAAGCAATCCTGAATAGGTTCCCCACATTTCAGAAAGAGAGAAGAATTTACCACCAACCTGATAGTCAATGTTGAAATTCAAAACAAAGTTTTTATAGGTAAGCGTATTTACTAAACCACCTGTAATTTTTGGCACTACGGTACCGAAATCATGGTTTTGTTCTGTTGCATATGCACCCGTATTCGGATCAATTTCAGCTAAACCCTGGGCGTTTCTTTTAATAGCTGTACCAACCAATTGTCCCCAAGCCTTGCCAGGAATTTGATAAACCTTAGGAGGAACAATACCTGAGAAGGAAGCACCGCCGCCTATCTGAACTCTTGTTCCTGAAGTATCAGTTTCAACAACAGGATTTGAAATCAGGTAACCAAAAGTCTTTGTGATTTCCCAACTGAAATCTTTCCTTGTCAGTACGTGTGCATCCAATACTACCTCTATACCTGTTCTTTTAATTAAAGAGATATTAGTTAAATAAGTACTGAAGCCGCTGTATCCGGAAATTGGTACTGCAAACGGAGCTTTTTTTGAAGTTTCATTATAATAAAGTGCATTTAAACCAAAACGGTTATTGATGAACTTCAAGTCTATACCAGCTTCGTAGCTAGTTATTAATGAGCCGTGAATAGCAGGGTCGATCGCCTGGTTAGGAACATTCGTTAAGAAATTATTGCCCCATTTATTCTGATTGATTGTATAAACAAAATTGGTTTGATAAGCAACTAACCCTGAAGTTGGTTTTTTACCCCAGCTGCCAAAAACTTTTCCATAACTTAACCAAGGCATAGAATTCTTAGTGAAGTCAGTAAAGAAAAAGCTAACGCCTGCTGAAGGGGACAACAAGCTGTTATTTGTTGGCAGCAAAGTAGAATACCAGTCGTTACGAACAGCGCCTGTCAAGTCAATCATATGATTCCATTCAAGGTCGGCTGTCGCAAACAATGCCCTGTTTTCAACGCGTTGACGAGTGTTTGTCAAATTTGGCTGATCTTTTGAATTGGAAATAGCATACAATCCAGGAACATTCAAACCGTTCTTTGTTGACATGTCAACAGTATAAAACCTGTTTCTTACATCACTTCCACCAGCGTTTACATTTACGTTCAGACGATTATCAAGAAAACTCTTGTTTAAGCTTGCCAATAAATCATACTGCCAGTTGTCTGTTCTTTGTTGACCTGTAGCAAAACTACCCTTCACACCTGTTTGGGCAGCACCAGCCTCAAGTTCTGAGGGCGTGATGTATTCGTACAAGTTGGTGTTGTTATTTTTTCTTACTGTACCTGTAAACTTAATGTTGTTATTGACCTTGTATGTGAGTGAAACATTACCCACAAGGTTATCACGATTTTGATTATCATTAATCAAATCAAAATAAGTGAAGTAGTTATACCAGTAGTTTCCTTTCCATGCGCCTGTAACTGCGGAAGGGTTTCCAGGGTTTTGAGCGAGGTTCCAGCTTTGATATGTGCCTATCGGTGTTTTAACCAATGCATACTCTTTCAATTTATTCATATCCAGATCACGGTGAAACCATGAGCTGAATGAACCTGAGGACTGGTTGGCATAACCGTCGTTGAATTCTCCGTTAATGATGTTGTTCGTATAAGTCAGGTTGCTGTTTACTGTAAAATGGCTTCCCAAATCATAAGAGAAAGTAGCAAACACAGTATTTCGATAAGAACTTGTGTTTGGCAACATTCCACGAATAGACTGATTTGTATAAGATACCCTTATGCTTGATCCCTGTGCAGCTTTGGCAAAGGCAACATTTGTATTTGATGTAATGCCGGTTCTGTAGAAGTCTCGTGCATTATCTGGTTGAGCTGTCCAACTTGCTGTTTTTCCTGATTCAGGATTATTTGGGTTCCATGCGTACCAGGGAATGTATTCCTGCCCAACCATTCTTGGTCCCCAGCTTGCATCATCTGTATAATCAGGGTAGTATTTGCCATCTAAAGATTTCCAGGCATCAGGCATGCCGGGCTGCCATGTAAATCTGTAAAAATCTGCAGATGCACCACCGCCATATTTATTTTGGTAAACCGGTAAAATTGAAACCTTATCAAAGGTCAATCCCTCGTTAAGTTCAATTGAAGTTCTGCCTGCTGCGGCTTTTTTTGTTGTGATCACGACGGCACCACCTTTTGCAGCATCACCAAACAGCGTTGTTGCGTTTGCACCTTTCAAAATAGTCACATCTTCCACATCATCAGGGTTAATGTCGAAAGAACCCGTGATCGAACCATCAATAACGTAGATAGGTGAAACATCACCCGTTAAGTCCAATCCACCGCGAATTCTCAAAAAGCCCTGAGAATTCAGTTTCATTGGTGATTGTCCCCTGAATTGCACGCCTGCAATTTTACCTGCAAGTGCACTGTTGATGTTTGTTTGGGGAATAATGTGCAATTGCTGATCCCCAATCACCTGGGAGCTGTAAGGAGTCACACGTTGCGAACGTTTAATTCCAAACGCGGTCGTCACAACTACTTCTGTCATTTGGGAGTTGGTAGTCGTTAAATTAACTGTGACAGTACCTCCCTCGGGAGTTATCGTTTGTGTTTCATGACCAGTTGCCGTAATTGTGAGGCGGGAGTTGGCACCAATCTTTAGGGAAAAGGTCCCATTGGCGTCTGCCTGAGTAGCGTTCTTTGTTCCCGTTTCTGTAATTGTGGCAAAAGGTATAGGATTCCCTTTTTCATCTCGGACAGTGCCAGATACGGTTCGTGTCTGGCCGTAGGCTAATGCACAAAAAAGCATCAGCACTGATAGCAGTGTTACAATTTTTCTCATGTCGTTTTAATTTAAACCTGTCGTTTAACTGTGGGTTTAGAAAGAATTTAGACATGGCAACTTCAAAAATTGTTGCGACAATAAAATATGATATTTCCTGAAGTGGTAATAACGAAAATTAAAATGGAAATAAACAAACATGAATTGCAAACAATTTTCTTGTTCAGACAAAACAACATAACTTAGCAATGAAAGATTTAACCTTAATTAACAGATGAGCTTCCGCTTAACAGGCGGTTAACACGTTTTAAATGTTGAGACGGGTTTGCTTGTATAATTTTATATCAGAAAAATATAAATTAAACGATTCACACCACTTCGCTACTCTCATTTAATGAGTGTAGTTTCGCACCACATCCTTAGTCCAAATGATTGAAATGTCGCCCATAGAAAAAAAGAGAAGCCGGTTATTAGTTAAGAAAGGTGCAGAGTTCATGTCTTTGAAAACAGAAAACATTCCCTTGATTTACACAGTTGACAAAGTTGTGTATGTGCTCGATGAATTTGAAAACAAGTACATATGCGAACAAAATTTACAAGAGCTCCAGGCAATGTTGGACGAGCGAATGTTTTTCAGAGCCAGCAGGCAATGTTTTATTAACATCAATTATTTCAGATCATTCCGGTCTGTTGATCATGTAAAACTGATAGTGAAATTAAACATTGAAAAAGAGCCTTTCCCAATCATTGTCAGTAAGATTACCGCGCCCCGTTTTAAAAAATGGATTAGCGAGATTTGAATCTATTTCTTTGCACCAGTTCAATGCTCCCAAAGAATGTTATTGAACTCAAGTGGAATTGAAATGATTTCGCTAAGGGGCATAACTCTTGGCGTGTAATAATTGGCAGGACGATCAGCGGGCACAGTTGCTGAATAATAAACGGCATTGCTTTCTCCACAATCATTTTTTAGCATGTGCATTTTTTGTTTTACAGAAGTCATTCCGTTCATTTCATTTGCATACAATTCAACGCTTACTTCATCGTTGTGCATTCCGTTAAGAAAAACGGGCACAGCAATCTGGTATTGATTATTGATTGTTTTTAAAACAGGATTTCCATAATGGATGCCTTTCCATTGATTGATTGCAAAATTTTTCCAATCATCAATCTTTCTTCCTTCTTGCCCTCTATTGGCAGAACGCTTTTCATATAAAGAAGCCGCTGGCAAATAATATTTTTCAACATATTGCTGCAGGGACCGAATGGAAGAAAAACGGAAGCTCAATTGTGACATGCTTTTTCGCATTCTTTCAATCCATTCAACGGGAATATTTTTCTCATTGCGTTTATAAAACAAGGGAACAATCTCATTTTCCAACACGTCATACAATCTTTCTGCATCTTCTCTATCATGCACAACATCATCTGTAACTTCTTTCCTGTCACCGAATGTCCATCCAAGTTCAGGTAAATACCCTTCATCCCACCAACCGTCAAGCTCTGAAAAATTTAATCCGCCATTCACCAACACTTTCATCCCGCTTGTGCCGCAAGCTTCCCATGGTCGTCGTGGCGTATTAATCCAAACATCAACTCCCTGCACCATCTGCTCTGTTAGCAACATATCATAATCACTTAAAAAAACAACACGGCTTTTTAAATCGTAATCATTAATAAATTGAATCCATTCAGCAATCATTGCCCGACATTGGAAGTCGTTTGGATGTGCTTTACCCGCTACAACGAGCTGTACCGGTCCCACTGAACTTGATAAAATGTTTTTGAGTCTTTGCTTATCGTGCAATAATAAATTTGGACGCTTATAAGGAACAAATCGTCTCGCAAAACCAAGGGTCAACACTGAAGGATCAAACAATTTACCGGCCTCATTGATTTGTTGCTGATTGCCGCCCGTTATTGCTAACTGTCTTGAGTAATGCTCACGTATATCTTCAATAAATGCTTCGCTGCGCAGGTTCCTTAATCTCCACAACCTTTCATCTTCAACAGCACTAATATTTTTTTCCATGCTTTCGGCAGAACCGAGCCACCGTTCTTTGCCACAAGCTTCTGTCCATAACTTATCTGCCTCAGGCGAATCCCATGAAGGCATGTGAACTCCGTTAGTAACATATCCAACAGGGACTTCTTCAATTGGCCAGCCCGGAAATAAATTTGCAAAAAGTTGCTGGCTGACTTTTGCATGCAACTTACTAACACCGTTGATGTATTCACTTCCTCTTATTGCCAGAAATGCCGTATTGAAGTTTTCCGTTTCATCGTTTGCATTTTTTCTTCCCAGTGCCATAAAATCACGAAGTGAAATTTTCAGGTGCTCTGCAATATAACTACCTAAATATTTTTCAATTAAGCCGGGTGAAAAACGGTCAAAGCCTGCGCCAACTGCTGTATGTGTTGTAAAAATATTTCCGCTTCTTACCACGTTCAAAGCAGCGCTAAACGGCTGTTCATTCTCTTGCATGAAAGTTTTTATTCTTTCCACGATTGCAAATGCTGTATGCCCTTCATTTAAATGAACTACTTGCGGATTAATGCGCAAAGCTTTAAGCAATCGCCATCCTCCGATTCCTAAAATAATTTCCTGCAGCAATCTCAGTTCGGGATCGCTTCCATATAATTCATTGGTGATACCGCGGTGGTTTGGGAAATTGGCAGCATCATTACTATCGAGCAAATAAAGTAAAACACGGCCAACCTGAACTTTCCATGTTCGCAACCAAAGAGAATAACCCGGAAGAGGAATTTCTATACGCAGCCATTCACCACTGGCGGTGCGCAAAGGAGTTATCGGTAGTTGTCCCGGGTCATTAAAAGGTGAAACATATTGTTGTGATCCATCCTTATAAATCATTTGCCGGGGATATCCTTGTTGATATAGCAGACCGATGCCTGTAAAAGGAACGCCCAGATCGCTTCCTGTTTTTAAAAGGTCGCCTGAAACATTTCCCAGTCCGCCTGAATAAATCGGCAGCGCCTCACTCAACATATACTCCATACTGAAATAGGCAACATCAGTTAATGAAGAATTTGGATGAAAGTTTTGAAACCAGGCGGGGGCAACTGTCCGTTGACGTTTTACCTCCATAAGCTCGTCTATGATTTCGCATACAATCGGATCTTCCAGAACCTGTTTTATTCTTTCGTGAGAAACCGTTTGCAGCACCACCAAAGGATTGTGTGTAAGTTCCCACAGCGTACCGTCCAGTTGTTTCCATATTTTATCGGTTGCATGGCTCCATGACCAGTGCAAATCCATCGCCAGCTCATGCAATGAATGAACATGATTTTTCTTTTGTTCTGAATTTGCATTCATATGTTTGATTGTTGGCATCAATAAATAAGGCAGGCTGTTTTCAACCTGCCCTACCGGCTAATGGTAGTTTGAAGCTTTTAGATCTGTCGTTCTACCATGTCTTATTCAATTCTCCATCTTCCTGGTTAAGATTACAGCTTTTTGTCTGCGTTGCAGAAATAAAGCTTGCTGTTCATTTAAAACAGCCCTCACTTTTTTCTTACTTAACCGAACTATTTTGAATTAAACTGGTGTAAAATAATTTTCTTTCCCAGTTATAACCACTGACTGTTATCAGTTGTTTTGCTGTTTGAGATCACTCCTGGCTTTGGACAACGTTAAACTGGTGTATAATTCAATTTAAAACAATAGCCGAATATCAAATAATAGTGTGCAGCAAATCGATTCTCTTTTATTTTGCTGTGTACATTTTAGCTTTGAAAACAGAATACTAAATTGATTACAACAGAATAACGCAAATTGAAACAAACTGCTTCTATAAAAACCACGCGACTTCATATTACTTCGCTTAGGAAGGAAGACAACGGGTTTATCCTGGAATTGGTTAACACCCCAGGCTGGCTAAAATTTATTGGTAACAGGAATATTAATACAGCAGAAGAAGCATCCGCCTACATAGAAAAGATAAACAACAATAAAAATATCAGGTATTGGGTTGTGCGCCTGGTGCAAGAGGAAACAGCAATTGGAATCGTTACTTTAATTAAGAGAGACCACTTAAAATATCCGGATATAGGCTTTGCATTTTTGCCGCAATTCGGGAGCAAGGGCTACGCTTATGAAGCAACAAAAGCTGTGTTGGATTTTATTTTACAAAGAACCAGTTACAAGCACATTGCTGCTATTACGGTTCCAGGCAACACTAGGTCAATCGGCCTGCTCAAAAAACTACAGTTCCACTTTGAAAGGGATATTATTGACAAGGAAGAATTGCAGCTGTATTCAATTGCGGTTGCACAGTCAAAGGAATCTAAAATAACCGCAGATAAAACCAAAAAATGATGTCAACGATTCAACAAAAGATGTTTGAAGAACTTCGCGAAAAAAAAATTTTCGACAAGGCAATTGACTATGGCTATGCGTATTTGGATCATGCTTTAAAAAGAAATGTTTTCCCAACCGATGAAGCCATAAGTAATTTGAAAAACTTTGAAGAAGAAATGCCGCTGCGTTCTTCAAATGCTTCAGATGTAATTGATTTTCTCAATCAATTTGGTGCACCGGCGACCGTTTCTCAAATTGGCGGACGTTATTTTGGTTTTGTCAACGGAAGTGTTGTTCCAACAGGAATGGCTGCAAAAAGTCTTGCAACATTTTGGGATCAAAATACAGCCATGTATGTTCTTTCTCCATTGGCATCAAAACTTGAATCTATTGTTGAGGGCTGGCTTCGGTCTGTTTTTAATTTGCCCCGGGAAACAGTTGCAGGTTTTGTAAGCGGAACTTCGTCGGCCAACTTTTGTGCACTTGCAGCTGCACGTTATCGCTTGTTTAAAAATCAAAACTGGGACATTAATAAAAAAGGATTTGTAAATGCACCGCCGATAAGAGTAGTTACAGGAAAAGAAGCTCATTCAACTGTTATCAAGGCAATTACTTTGTTAGGTTTTGGACATGGCAATATTGAATTCATCGAAACAGATGAACAGGGAAGAATTTGTCCTGAGTTAATTCCCGAACTGGATAATAAAACTCTGTTGATTCTGCAGGCAGGAAATGTCAACACCGGTTCCTTCGATGCGTTTTCCAAAATTTGTGACAAAGCAAAAAAAGCAGGAGCATGGATGCATATTGACGGAGCTTTTGGCTTATGGGCCGGTGCCTGTGAAAAACTATCCCATCTTACCAATGGAATTGAACAGGCAAATTCCTGGGCGGTTGACGGCCATAAAACGCTAAACACACCTTACGACTGCGGAATTGTAATGTGCAGTGATAAAGAAGCACTAACCGGTGCTTTGCACATGTCGGGTGGATACATTGTAGTAAGCGAATTCAGAGATGGCATGTATTACACGCCGGAAATGTCAAGAAGAGCAAGAGTGATTGAGCTTTGGGCCACGCTAAAATATTTGGGACGGGAAGGAATTGACCAGATGATTTTTGAAATGCATGAAAGGGCAAAACAATTTGCAAATGAAATCAGCGCAACAGATGGATTCACGGTATTAAACGATGTTGTTTTTAACCAGCTGCTGGTTCGTTGTGCAACAGATGAAATCACAAACAAAGTGATTGAGCATGTACAAAATGAAAGAGTGTGTTGGGTTGGCGGATCGACTTGGCAGGGAAAAAGAGTTATTCGAATCAGTGTTTGTTCATGGGCAACTACCGCAGACGATATTTCAAAATCGGCTCAATCATTTAAATCAGCCTTAGCAAAAACCAAATAAATTTTTTGCGGTGTATTCCGCAAGTAAAAAGGCAACCCTCTCGGGCTGCCTTTTGCATGTTGGTTTTTGTTCGTCAAAGTTTTTTGATCCTGATATTTCTGAACCAAACATCATTGCCGTGATCCTGCAATGCAATTTTACCTTTTTTATAGGTGCCAAAACCTGGCATGTCTTTGAATTTGCTGATAGCAATCATTTGTTTCCATGTATCGTTCCACATGGTTGTCGATAAACTATGAACACCATTCATATAAAAATCAAGTTTGCCTTTGTTTGCTATAAGTTCAACCTGGTTCCATTCACCTGTTGGTTTCGCTGCTTCTTTTGCAGCTAATAAATCGTACAAATCTCCAGCACGGTGAGAATATAATTTTGAATCGGAATGTCCGAGCCTTGTGGGAGTACCATTATCCAGCACCTGCATTTCAGGACCCGTGTTCCATGTTTCAGAAAACTTGGAAGGCTCCTCATGAACGAAGAAAATAATTCCGCTGTTTCCCTTTTCAGAAATTTTCCATTCGAGTTTCAAATCATAATTTTCAAATTCATCATTGGTAACGATGTCGCCACCTTCTTCTGATTGATAGCCCTTCTTTGCTGCAGCATCTAAATGAATGGCGCCATTCTCCACTTTCCATGATTTACCAGTGGTCGTTTTTCCGTAAGTGTGCCAGCCATTTAGAGATTTTCCGTCAAACAATGAAATCCATCCGTTATCGTCTTCAGCTGCAGAGCTGTTGGTTGATTTCATAGTTGTTTTCGTTGAGTTGCATGCCACAAAACCGCAGGCAACCATGTACAGAATAATTTTTTTCATGCTTTATTGTTTTAATGATAAGACATATTTAACCATCGTTCTTGCATCCTCCATTGAAAGATTTGGATGCGGGGTCATTACAGCAGTGTCCCACCTTCCTGTGGTTCCTCTAATCACTCGCTGTGCCAGGGTGTCAACGATGGATGCTGAACTATCCTTATAGCGGTTAGCCACATCCTGGTAAGCAGGCCCTTTTACTTTTACAGCCACGTTGTGGCAGCCAAAACAATCATTGGTTGAAACAAGATCCAATCCCTTTTCGGCTATGGGATCGGCAGGTTTCTGAGTTGTTGAAGAATCAGCTGATGAAGAAGAGCTTTGCGAATTGTTGCTGCATGAAGCTAATATGCCAACAACAAAACAGGTCATTACAATTTTTCTCATGGTCTCTGGTTTTCGATTTTTGAAAGTAAATGATTTAGTTTAATCCGAGCACTTTTTTATTTAATTGTTCATCTGTTCCTGCACTTGCAAAATCGTCAAATGCTTTATCAGTAACACGAATGATTTGATTTTTGATAAACTCTGCCCCTTCTCTTGCACCATCTTCAGGATGTTTGATGCAACACTCCCACTCCATCACAGCCCATCCCGGGTAATCATATTGAGTCAGTTTGCTGAAAATGGTTTTGAAATCAACCTGTCCGTCCCCCGGAGAACGATATCTTCCTGCCCGGTTCAACCAACTTTGATAACCACCAAATGTTCCCTGCCTTCCAGTTGGATTGAACTCCGCATCTTTCACATGAAAGGCTTTGATGCGTTCGTGAAAAATGTCGATGTATTCAATGTAATCGAGCTGCTGCAAAACGAAATGTGAAGGATCGTATAACAAACAGGCTCTTGGATGCTGATTAACATGATCTAAAAACATTTCGTAAGTAGCGCCGTCAAACAGATCTTCACCAGGATGAATTTCATAGCAAACATCCACCCCGCATTCATCAAAATAGTTTAGGATCGGCGTCCATCTTTTTGCAAGTTCTTTAAAACCATCTTCCACCAACCCGGCGGGCCGTTGTGGCCATGGATGAAATGTATGCCAAAGCAAAGCGCCACTGAAAGAAGGACATGCATTCAATCCCAGATTTTGCGAAGCCTTTGCTGCATATTTCATTTGCTGAACTGCCCATTCAGTCCTTGCCTTATTATTGCCTCTCAGGTTTTCAGGTGCAAATGCATCAAATAAATTATCGTACGCAGGATGGACCGCGACCAGTTGTCCTTGTAAATGTGTGGCCAGTTCGCTGATTTCCAAACCACATTCATTAATCAAGCCTTTCAGTTCATCGCAATAGGTTTTACTGTCTGCTGCTTTTTGCAAATCAATACAACGGGGATCGTTTGTTGGAATTTGAACCGCAATAAATCCAAGGCTCTTTGCCCACTGACAAATTGATTTCAAATCATTGAATGGAGGCTCCTCTCCAAGAAACTGGGCTAAAAAAATTCCTGGTCCTTTTATTGTTCGCATAGATTTTTTGAAATTTGAAATTATGAACTAAGCTGCGTTACTACAGCGCTCCTCGTTACATGATCATCTTTTTTTGCAAGGAACTAGTTTAATTAATTATTTATTTCTCTGCATTTTGCATATCTGCATGTCTGCAATCGGCACGTTAAACCACAAACTCCATCCACTTCTTCTCACTATTTCCACTTTCAATTACATTTTCAATGAAGGCCATTCCACGAACACCATCTTCAATGCCTGGAAAATCAAGCCACTCCGCTTTTGGTTGCTTGCCTTCGATGGATGCCTTAACACACAGCGCAAAATTCCGGTAATGATTGGCAAAAGCTTCAATGAACCCTTCCGGATGTCCGCTTGGTGTTCTTGTATTGTGTTTTGCAATATCGCTCAAATAACCTGTGCCGGCCCGCAATGTTTGCATCGGATCATCAGGCCATTTTAATAAAAGGGAATTGGGATCGGCATGCTTCCATTCCAATCCGCCTTTTTCACCATACACTTGAATGGTCAGATTATTTTCCTCGCCAGCCATTATCTGCGAAGCCATCAAGACACCGCTTGCACCATTATTAAATTTCAACAACACGGCCCCGTCATCGTCCAGCTTTCTTCCCTTTACTACAATATTTAAATCTGCACAAATTTTTGTTACACTCAAACCGCTTATGTACTCTGTCAAATTGAACGCATGCGTACCAATATCTCCCATTGCTCCCGCTTTGCCGCTTTTGGAAGGATCGGTTCGCCACGAAGCCTGTTTGTTTTGAGATGCTTCTAAAAAATTGCTGAGCCAGCCCTGGGGGTAGTTCACAAAAATTTTCCTGATCTCACCAAGCCTTCCATTCTTTACTTGCTGCCTGGCTTCCTTAATCATTGGATAGCCGGTGTAAGTATGTGTAAGACAAAAATATTTTCCCGACGCTTCAACAATCTTCTGCAATTCTTTGGCTTCTTTCAAATCAAAGGTCATTGGCTTGTCGAGCACTACATGAAAACCATTATTAAGTGCAAGTTTTGCAGGAGCAAAGTGAAGATGATTGGGCGTAACAATGGAAACAAAATCCATTCTTTTGTTTTCATCAAGTGCTTTTTCTTTTTGAATCATCTCCTCATAGGATCCATAAACTCTTTGCGGATCTAAATTCAATTGCTCGCCCGATTGTTTTGATTTTTGAGGATCGGAACTGAATGCACCACAGACCAATTCAATTTCTCCATCCATTAACGCTGCTGTCCTGTGAATGGCGCCGATGAACGCACCGGGACCACCACCAATCATTCCCATTCTTAGTTTACGCATAGCTTGATAGTTGCCCTAAATTTATAACAACAATTGATGTAGCATTGAAATAGATTTTTTGGTGATGTGAATTTTTTGTGTTCAAAAAACACTATTGGTTTTTAAAATGATGTACATTTAGAACCTACTTCCCGAACTTGCTATGATGATGAAACCAGGATTTTATATCTCTTTTTACACTGACTATTTCACTCATAAAAACTTGTTGACTAAAACCTACTGCTTATGAAGATGACGACACGCATCCAGCTTTCGTTCATGATGTTTTTAAATTTTTTTATTTGGGGCGGATGGTTTGTGACATTGGGCACTTATTTATCAAACAACCTCAATGCAACGGGTGCACAAAGTGGAAATGTATTTTCCACCCAATCCTGGGGCGCCATCATTGCTCCTTTCATTATTGGATTAATTGCAGACCGTTACATCAATGCAGAAAAAATCCTGGGCGTCTTACATATTCTTGGTGCGATATTGATGTATCAAATGTTTAAGTCAAATAACATCGGTGCATTCTATCCTTATGTATTAATTTATATGATCCTTTACATGCCAACGCTGGCATTGGTAAATTCTGTTTCCTTCAACCAAATGAATAACCCTGAAAAGGAATTTTCAAACATCCGTGTGTGGGGAACCATTGGATGGATTGTTGCTGGTTTATTAATCAGCTATTTATTTCATTGGGACACGAAAGACAATGTTCGGGAAGGAATGTTGAAGAATACTTTCTTAATGTCGTCAATTGCCTCTTTGATTTTAGGTTTATTCAGTTTTACATTACCTAAAACACCACCATCAAAAGCTTCCTCTGAAAAAGTAAGTATCAAAGACATATTAGGTTTGGAAGCATTAACGCTTTTGAAAAACAAAAACTTTTTGATCTTTTTTGTTTCATCAATATTGATTTGCATTCCGCTGGCATTTTATTATCAAAACACGAACGATTTTTTAACCAATATCAATGTTGCAAATCCAACAGGCAAAATGACAATAGGCCAGGCGTCCGAAGTTCTTTTTTTATTAGCATTGCCGATTTTCTTTTCAAGATTTGGTTTTAAGAAAACGATTCTTGTCGGCATGCTAGCATGGGCTTTGCGTTACGCTTTGTTTGCTTATGGCAATGCAGGCGCTCTTAGTTTTATGTTGATCATCGGAATTGCTTTGCATGGCGTATGTTATGATTTCTTTTTCGTGTCGGGACAGATTTATACCAATTCAAAAGCAGGTGAACGTTATAAAAGTGCGGCGCAGGGCTTAATTACATTAGCGACTTATGGTGTAGGCATGTTGCTTGGTTTTGCCATTGCAGGAAAAATTACAGATGCCTATAAACTTGCTGATCACCAGTATGATTATAAAATGGTTTGGATTATACCTGCCGCAATCGCATTTGTGGTGATGCTTATTTTCCTTGTGCTTTTTAAAGATGAAAAGAAACAAAGAATAACCGAACCAAAAGCAGAACAAGGATTGGCTGCAACACAACTCACTTAACCTATCGAAGATGAAAAGAAGAGAAATGATGAAAAACTTGTTGATGGCAGGAACCGCGCTCACTGCCTCACCTTCTATTTCTCTTACCGGGTTTGAGCCGGCTCAAACCCACAAAAGGCTAAAAGGAAATATTAATCACTCTGTTTGTTATTGGACATACGGTTTTCTTCCCTTGGATGAGTTGTGTGATGTTGTAAAAAAAATTGGTTTTTCAGCCATTGATTTGGTTGGGCCAAAGGACTGGAACACTTTGAAAAAACATGGTATCAACTCTTCCATGTGCAACGGTGCGGAAATCAGTTTGACCGAAGGATGGAACCATAAAGACTATCATTCTACACTTATTAAAAATTACACCGACCATATTAATTATGTTGCCGATGCAGGTTATAAAAATTTGATTTGCTTCAGCGGCAGCCGCAAAGGCATGGATGATGAAACAGGACTGAAAAATTCTGTAGAGGGCTTAAAACAAATTCTTTCGCTTGCCGAAAAAAAAGGCGTGATGATTCAAATGGAATTATTGAACAGCAAAGTTGACCATCATGACTATATGTGCGATAAAACTTCCTGGGGAATTGAATTGGTAAAAAGAATTGACTCGCCCAATTTCAAATTGCTGTATGATATCTATCACATGCAAATCGATGAGGGTGATGTGATCAGAACCATCACAAACAATCATCAATATTTTGGTCATTATCACACGGGTGGTGTTCCGGGAAGACATATGATTGATGAATCGCAGGAGTTGTATTACCCTGCAATCCTAAATGCAATTTTACAAACGGGATTCAAAGATTACGTAGCACAGGAATTTATTTCTGCAAAAAAGGATAAGAACGAAAAAATAGCAGAACTAAAAAAAGCGGTGATGATCTGTGACGTGTGATGAAGCTGAAACATTAAATCTCGGACAATCACACAATAACCTTGTAAACGATAAACAAAACATACTCTCATGGCTGAAAACACTTACGATGCAATTGTGGTAGGCTCAGGAATCAGTGGCGGTTGGGCTGCAAAAGAACTCACTGAAAAAGGATTGAAAGTCTTACTGCTTGAACGTGGCGAAAACATTGAGCACATCAAAGATTATGTAAAAGCAAACCGCGAAGTGTGGGAACTTCCTCACCGCGGCGGAAGAACGCAGGAAATGATCAAAGATTATCCTGTGCTGAAAAGAGATTATCCTCTCAATGAACGCAATCTTCATTATTGGGTTAATGAAAAGGATTGCCCTTACACAGAAGTTAAACGCTTTGATTGGTTTCGAGGCTACCATGTTGGTGGACGTTCATTAATGTGGGGACGTCAAAGCTATCGTTGGAGTGATTTTGATTTTGAAGCAAATGCAAAAGATGGCATTGCCATCGATTGGCCAATCCGTTATAAGGATATTGAAAAATGGTACACATATGCAGAAGGCTTTGCAGGAATCAGTGGATCGAAGGAAGGTTTGGCACAATTGCCTGATGGAAATTTCCTTCCTGCAATGGAAATGAACTGTGTGGAAAAAGATGTTGCCGCAAGAATCAAACAAAACTTTGGTGGCGTACGAAATATGATCATTGGAAGAACAGCCAACATTACTGTTCCAAGGCCCGAACAAAACCGTGTAGGTTGCCGATACAGAGACAAGTGCTGGTTAGGATGCCCGTTTGGAGGTTATTTCAGTACGCAATCAACAACATTGCCTGCTGCAATGAAAACAGGCAATCTCACGCTTCGTCCTTTCTCGATAGTGAAAGAGATTATTTACGACAAGAACACAAAGAAGGCTAAAGGTGTAAGAATTATTGATGCAGAAAACAACCAGACCTACGATTATTTATCAAAAATTGTTTTTGTAAATGCATCTGCATTAAACAGTGCGTGGATATTGATGAATTCTGCTACCGATGTTTGGCCTGATGGTTTGGGCAGCAGCAGCGGTGAACTTGGACATAATTTAATGGATCATCATTTTCGTGCCGGTGCAAGTGGAAGAGCCGAAGGTTATGATGATAAATATGTTTACGGTAAAAGACCGAATGGTGTTTATGTCGTTCGTTACAGAAATTTGTTTGGCGATAAAAGAGATTACATCCGCGGTTTCGGTTACCAGGGCGGTGCAAGTCGCCAGGGATGGGGACGTGATGTTGCCGAACTTTCAATTGGCGGAGATTTCAAAGATGCATTAAGCGAGCCCGGTGGATGGACAATTGGATTAACCGGGTTTGGAGAAACACTTCCCTATCACGAAAACAAAATCACGCTGGATAAAAACAAAAAAGATAAATGGGGATTGCCTGTGTTGTCAATTGATGCAGAGATCAAGGACAACGAAAAAAAGATGCGCCAGGATATGATGAATGATGCAGTGGAAATGCTGACCGTTGCAGGCATCAAAGATGTGAAGCCTTATGATAACGGTTATTACCTGGGTGCAGGTATTCACGAAATGGGAACAGCAAGAATGGGTAATGACCCAAAAACCTCTGTACTCAATAAATGGAACCAGGTTTGGGACGCTCCAAATGTTTTTGTAACCGATGGTGCAATGATGGTGTCTGCATCATGTGTGAACCCTTCTCTCACTTACATGGCTATGACAGCGAGAGCCGCCGACTATGCAGTAAGTGAACTGAAAAAAGGAAATTTATAATTACAACAACCAATTCAACCCTTGTAAAAAATGGAAGAAAAAGAAATCAAACAAAATCAGACTTCAAGAAGAGACTTTCTAAAAAATACAGGTCTTGCGGCTGCAGGTTTTTTCATTGTTCCACGTCATGTTCTTGGTAGAGGTTTTCTCGCGCCGAGTGACCGGTTAATTGTTGCCGGCATTGGTGTTGGCGGTAAAGGTGAAAGCGATATTGCAAACTTCTTCAAAAGTGGTAAAGCCGATATTGCCTATTTGTGTGACGTTGATGATCGTCGTGCGGCAAACACTGTGAAAGCATTTCCAAAAGCGAAATATTATAAGGACTGGCGAGAAATGCTCGATAAAGAATCAAAAAACTTTGATGCCGTTTCGGTTTCCACCCCCGACCACAACCATGCAGTTGCTGCACTTGCTGCAATGCAATTGGGCAAACACGTGTATGTTCAAAAGCCACTGACGCATGATGTGTATGAAGCAAGAGTGCTGACACAGGCTGCACAGAAATACAAAGTAGTTACCCAAATGGGCAACCAGGGATCATCAGGAGATGGAGTCCGTCAATTGATGGAATGGTATGATGCAGGCACTATCGGTGACGTGCACACAGTTTATTGCTGGACCGACAGACCAGTGTGGCCTCAAGGCATTCCATGGCCTGCACAAAAAGCAGAAGTACCAAAAGAATTAGATTGGAATCTTTGGTTGGGCACTGCACCTTACAGGGATTACGTCGATAAATTGGTTCCGTTCAACTGGCGCGGCTGGTGGGATTATGGAACAGGCGCATTGGGCGACATGGGTTGTCATATTATTGAGCCCGCTTTCCGTGTTCTCAATTTAAAATATGTAAAAGATGTCCAGGCGAGTGTTGGAAGCGTTTATGTAGATGAATTCAGACGGGGTTACTTCCCTGAGAGCTGTCCACCTTCGAGCCATGTAACAATGACCTTCCCTAAAACAAATAAGACAAAACATGAAGTGACCTTGCATTGGATGGATGGCGGCATTCAGCCGGAACGTCCCGAAGAGTTAGGACCAAATGAAGTTTTTGGTGACGGTGGTAATGGAACATTATTCATTGGCACAAAAGGAAAAATGATGTGTGCTACTTACGGAGCTAATCCGCAATTATTGCCAACATCAAGAACCAATGAAGTGCATGTAAAACAAAAATATCCGCGTGTGCCAGGCGGTGCCGAAGGTCACTATGCACAATGGGTCAATGCGGCCATTGCTGGTTATGGAAATATGCCTGTGAGTTCGCCGTTTGAAATTGCAGGACCTGTAACCGAAGCCTTGTTGATGGCTAATCTTGCCGTTCGTGGTTTTGATATCCGCAAACCGAAAGCAGATGGAAAAGGTTTTGATTTCCCTGCTCGATATGTGAAGTTGATTTGGGATAACGACAACATGAAAGTGACCAACATTGATGATGTGAACCAGTTTGTGAAGAGGAAATACAGGGATGGATATAGTTTGAATTGGGCGTGATAATCCTCATCCCGGGAACATGGAATTTGTAACTTAATTAACCTTTAAACTTCTTAAATCTTTCAATATGGAACGCAGGGAAGCAGTAAAATACATCAGCATCCTTCTTGGTGGGGCTGTTATTGGCGGCGATGCTTTTTTAACAGGCTGTAAAAGCAAAACCGGCAGCATCCATGAATGGAGCACTGACGATGTGGCTTATTTAAATGAAATCGGTGAAACCATTCTACCGCAAACATCAACGCCGGGTGCAAAAGCGGCCAACGTTGGCCAGTTCATGACAGTGATGGTGAATGATTGCTACGAAGAAAGCGATCAGAAAGTTTTTCGTGACGGAATGGATAAATTGAATGATGCTGCAAATAAAAATTACAGCAACAGCTTCATGAAGCTTTCTCCCCAACAGCGTCATGACCTGTTGGTACAACTCGACAAAGAAGCAAAAGACTACCAGAAAAAAGTGAGCGATTTCAACGACAAGGAAAATCAAAAAGAGAAAGATGAAATTGCAAAAGGCAATTTAAAATATGTGAAGCAACACATGTCGCCGCATTATTTTTCAATGCTAAAGCAATTGACCCTGCTTGGTTATTTCACCTCACAGGTTGGAATGACGCAGGCATTGCGCTACAATCCTGTTCCCGGTCGCTACGATGGATGCGTTCCTTATAAAAAAGGCGAGAAGGCCTGGGCTTAAAAAATTATTGCCATGGAAATCAAAAGAAGAGAATTCATAAAAACCGCTGCAGTTGTCGGTTCCGGAATAATGCTCAGCAGTTATTTGCCCGGATGTAAATCGGCTGCTATCTCAAAGGATGTTCGAAACAATTTCGGATTGCAGTTGTACACGTTGCGTGATGTACTTCCAAACGATCCAAAAGGGGTGTTAACACAAGTGGCTTCGTTCGGCTACAAGGAAGTTGAAAGTTTCGAGGGTTCGAAAGGAATGTTTTGGGGAATGAGTAACAAAGAGTTCAAAAAGTTGATGGACGACTTAGGGATGAAGATCGTTTCAAGCCATTGCGATATCAACAAAGATTTTGACCGCAAGGCTGCAGAAGCCGCAGAAATCGGGATGAACTATTTAATTTGTCCTTATCTGGGTCCGCAAAAAAAAGCCGATGATTTTAAAAAATTTGCAGAAACATTTAACCAGCGTGGAGAAACCTGCAAAAAAAATGGAATCAGGTTCGCCTATCACAATCATGACTATGGCTTTGTGCCCGTAGATGGTCAATTGCCGCAGGATATATTGATGCAGAACACTGATAAAAGTCTTGTTGATTTTGAAATGGATATTTATTGGGTGGTTACGGCAGGACAGGACCCGATTGAATGGATTGATAAATACCCCGGACGATTTAAATTATGCCATATTAAGGACCGGAAAAAAGGTGCTGCAGCAAATGACAGGGATGCTTCGGTCGATCTTGGAACCGGGAGTATTGACTTCAAGAAAATTTTGAACGAAGGCGGCAAAAAAGGAATGAACTTTTATATCGTTGAGCAGGAAGCCTACGTCAACACGACCCCGCTTGCTGCAGCAAAAGCAGATGCTGACTATTTAAAGAACTTCCACATTTAATTAGTGCGGGGTTGAATCTTTTATTCTGGAAGAATCTTTTGGCAATGGTTTATTTAAATGAATTGTTGAAGTAGTATCAGGCACGTTGCCGTTAACGTTATCAAGCCCGGGGGTGTTTCCCGACCCGCTTGAATCCGGAGAAGTTGTTGTAGAACTGGTGTTGCTGCTATTACAGGCAACGATAAGATTTAGCAACAGCAAAGAACAAAAAACTTTTTTCATCTTACTGAGTTTATAGTCCGTTCAACTAATGCAATTATCCTACCATGCTTAAGAATTGATTAAACGATTGTTTATGAGAAAATTCATCTTCTATTCCGCTTCCGTCCTCCTCTCCTTCTCATCCATTGCACAACAGAAAAGCTGGATGCTGTTTCCTTTTCAAAAAGCGGATAGTGCAAATCCTTGCCTCGTTCCCTCAAAGGCAACATTTGCTGATCCGATAAGAAAGACAAATGTGGCCTGGGAAGAAAAGGATGTTTTCAACCCCGCAGCTGTTGTCCGCAATGGAAAAGTCTATCTCTTGTACAGGGCGCAGGATAAAATCGGCAAGCCCGCAGGCACCTCAAGAATCGGTCTTGCTTACAGTACTGATGGCTTGCATTTTACAACAATGAAAAATCCCGTGTTGTATCCCGGCAACGATCAATACAAAAAATACGAATGGGAAGGCGGTTGCGAAGATCCAAGAATTGTTGAAGATGATAAAGGAACGTACTACATGACTTATACTGCTTATGACGGAACAACTGCACGTTTGTTCATTGCAACATCAACCGATTTGATTCATTGGAAAAAACACGGTTCCGTTTTTGGAAAAGCCGATAGCAAGTACATTAATTACTGGTCCAAGTCCGGTTCCATCATCTGCACAAGAAAAGGCGAGAAAATGGTTGCAACAAAAATCCATGGAAAGTATTGGATGTACTGGGGCGAATCAAACATCTACATGGCAACATCCGACAATTTAATTGACTGGACGCCAATACCTGAAACCGATCCTTCCAAAAAACAATTTGATTCCCTGCGCAATTACGAAGCATTTAAAATTTTATTTTCCCCACGGAAGAAAAAATTTGATAGCGAATTGGTTGAACCCGGTCCTCCTGCAATGATTACAAAAGATGGAATCTTGTTTATCTACAACAGCAAGAACAGTCCCGATTACGGAGACAAAACCTTACGTGATGGTGAATATGCAGCAGGACAAATTCTTTCGGATAAAAATGATCCAACTAAAGTGATTGACAGGGCTGATCAAAACTTCTTTCATCCTGACAAGCCTTATGAAATTACCGGCCAGGTAAACAATGTTTGCTTTTTAGAAGGTCTTGTTTTTTTCAAAGGGAAATGGTTTTTGTATTACGGAACTGCAGATTCGAAAATTGCAGTGGCCGTGAAGAAATAGGCAACCTCAATTAACCCTCACAATCACCGCCTGGTAAGGTTGCAATTTTACCTGGTTCCTATTGATCGTAACGGTATTCAGATTGTTGATCAAAACCGTTTTGATTTTGCCAGCAGAAGACGGCACATTAAACATAACATCATCCTTCGAAAAATTTAAAATCACCAATACTTTGTTATGATTTAATGTTCTTGTATAAGCATAAACTTTTTTATTGTCTTTATCAACGAGGGCATAAGCACCGTACACCAATTCAGGTAATGCCTTTCGCAGCCGGATCATCTTTTTAAAATAGTTCAGCGTTGAAGTCGGATTCTTTTCTTCGGCTGCAACATTCACTGTTTTGTAATTGGGATTTACTTTCAACCATGGCGTTCCGGTTGTAAACCCTGCATTTGTTGTACTATCCCATTGAAAAGGCGTTCGCCCATTGTCACGCGCCGAGATCTTTTGCCCGTTTAAAAAGTATTGCAAATCGCCGCCTTCATTCTTTATTTTCTGATACATGTTCAGCGTTTCAATGTCCCGGTAATCGCTTATATTGTCAAACTTGATATTGCTCATACCCAATTCGTCACCGGAAAAATAATAAGGTGTAGCCCTCATGCTTAATAAAAAAGTAGTGAGCATCTTTGATGATGCATCTCTGTACTGCGGCGCATCATTGCCCCAACGTGTGAGCATACGTGGTTGATCGTGATTGCCTAAATAAATAGTTCCCCAACCTTTGTTTGCAAATACACTATCCCATTTACTATAAATCTTTTTGAATTCGATCAGGCTATATCCTTTCGGATCCATTTGCTTGAACTGCCCCGGCAAATAACCCAAACTCACACCTTCGAAATGATACATCATATTCAACTCATGCCTGTCAGGATCAACATAACTCAATGCATCGTCTGCAGTCAGGCCGGCACCCTCGGCAACAGTCATCACATCATACTTGCTGAGTACTTCCCTGTTCATTTGTTGCAAATACTGATGAACATGCGGCCCGTGTCCATAATAATAAGCCCAGTCGCCATGCCATTTTTCATTCAGCTCTTTCTGCGTAATAACAGGATAAGAGGTGTCCTTCGAAATGAAAGGAATCACATCCATGCGAAAACCATCAACGCCTTTGTTAAACCAAAACTTCATCATCGAAAAAATCTCTTCTCTCAGTTTTGGATTTTCCCAATTAAGATCGGGTTGTTTGCGTGAGAAATAATGCAGGTAATAAGCATTGGTTGTTGAATCGTACTTCCATGCATCACCGTTCACATCAAAGAAACTTACACGAGGAGCAGGCTTTCCCCTTTCTGCATTCCACCAATGATAATAATTGCGATAAGGATTATTGCGGGATTTTCTCGATTCCTGGAACCAGCGGTGTTCATCACTGCTATGGTTGACCACCAGATCCATCACCAGTTTTATTTTCCTTTGATGCATACCTTTTAGCATTGCATCAAAATCTTTCATATTGCCAAATTCTTTCATGATGTTTTGATAGTCACTGATATCATAACCGTTATCATCATTGGGAGAAGCGTAAATAGGATTCAGCCAAACAACATCAACACCCAAACTTTTTATGTAATCCAGTTTTGAAATAATTCCTTTCAAATCGCCAACACCATCACCATCGCTGTCTTTAAAGCTCCTCGGGTAGATTTGATAAACGACTGCTTCCTTCCACCACTTACGGTTATTATTTTGTTGCGCAGGTAACTGTGAAAAAGAAATGATGAGCAAAAACAGGGTGCAACCTTTTGTAAAAATCTTTTTCATTATAAAAATTATTTGAGATAAACAATTCAATTTCGACAATCAATCTGCAACAAGAGCTGCAGCACCAAAGACGCCTGCACTATCTCCCAAAATCGGTTTCAGTATCGGAACATCAACCCTGTTATTGAAAATATATTTCTTCAATGCTTCAACACCATCGGTGTACAGAGCATCAATATTGCCGACACCACCGCCAACTACAATTACATCAGGATCAATAATATCAACCAGCACGGAAACTGCTTTTCCAAAAAAATTGCACAAACGATCGATCGTTTCCTTTGCAGCCGCATCACCCTCTGCATAACGTTTGCTGATTTCTTTCAGCCGAATTTTCTCTCCCGTTATTTTCTCATAATACCGTTCTGTCGCAGGACCTGAGATCACTGTTTCCACGCACCCAACTTTCCCGCAATAACATGGCCCGCCACTTTCATCTAAAAAATTATGTCCCCACTCTCCTGCTATTCCATGCTTTCCATTCCAAACATGATCATTAAAAACAAGTCCGCCACCAACGCCCGTTCCCATAATAATTCCAAAGGAAACTGTTGCATCAGGGCATTTTTCTTTTACAATTCCCCATCTGGCTTCGGCCAATGCAAAACAGTTTGCATCATTGGCAAGGAGCACAGGTATGTTTAATTTTTCTTCGAGATCTTTTTTCAATGGCATTCCATTGAGTGCAGTGGAATTGCAATTCTTCATTGTTTGCAATATGGGGTCGAGAACGCCCGGCGTACCAATTCCTATTTTTGTTGGCTGCATTCCTGATTGCTCTTTCATCATTTCAACCAGCTTCACAATCTGGTCAAAAATGTGAGGGTAACCTTTGAATGCTTCGGTGTCAATTCTTGTTCTTACAATGGGATCGGCGATTCCGTTTGCATTCAAAACAACACCTTCAATCTTTGTTCCGCCGAGATCAATTCCCCATAATGATTGGCTCATAGCATTTAGTTTGATAAATTAAAATGATCTAAATGGTCTTACATCCGGCTTGTGTTCTTTATAAAGCGAATGGAACTTTAAATACACGCCATTGCTCCATCCAAATCCATCCTGTGTTGGATATTCCCCTCCTCCACTTTCCAAATTGATATTTTCAACATTGTACTTCTCCAACATTTTTCCTGTGGTGGCATATACTCTTTCATTCACGCTCATCCAGCGTTCTGCAATGCTCTGCGCCAGGCTATCATAACCATAATTGGTTAAGCCTTTCACGGCAACATATTGCAGGGGCGCCCAACCATTTGGTGCATCCCACTGCTGCCCTGTATGATAAACTGTAGTTGCAATGCCACCGGGCTTCAACAATTTGTCTTTGATGTTTTGCTGAATAAATGTTGCCTGCTCTTTTGTTGCAACATTTGCAAACAAAGGCATGGCGCCTGCTGCGGCCCACCTGTTGGTGGTATGCTTTTGAACAAAATTGTAATCAAAATAAAAATGATCAGTGTCGTTCCAAAAATATTTTTGAATAGCGGTTTTTCTTTTCTCTGCTCTTTGCTTGTACTCTTTCGATTTTGTGAACGCCTTTGAAACACTTGCTGCTTTTGATAAAATACTTTCATAAGCGTAGAGCAGGCAATTCAGATCAACAGGAAGGATATTTGTTGTTTCCACTGTTGATAAATGCAGGGTGTCTCCAAACCAACGGCTGCTGAAATCCCAACCGCTTTCTGCTCCTGCTCTTAAATTGGTGAAGGTTGTTGAATCATGTGTTTGATCAAACGTGGTTACATCCTGCACATACGATTCCTGTCTTGGTGCTTTGTTGTCATCATAATAACGATTCAAAACTGTTCCATCATCCAGCTTCACAACTCTTCGATGTGCTTCGCCCTGTTTCAAATTATTTTCCCCCTGCATCCACCAGCTGTATTCTTTTTGCAAAGCAGAATAATATTTTCTGTAAACCGATTCGCCTTTTTGCTGCGCAAGCAAATCAACCATCAATGCAAAGAAGGGTGGTTGGGAACGGCTCAAATAATAATTGCGGTTGCCGTTTGGAATATGTCCGTAGGTATCGATCAGGTATTTGAAATTGTTCAGCATGTCTTCCACCAGATCGAAACGTTTGCTTTCAATCAAACCAAGCATGGTGAAATAACTGTCCCAATAATAAATTTCACGGAAACGCCCGCCGGGAACAATGTACGATCCGGGCAAAGGAAGCAGGGAACTGTTTGTGCGAATTGAATCTTTGGGTCTTGTCAATGCATTCCACAATTGCTCCAGGTGATCTTTCAGTGCAAGATCTTTTGTGATTTTAGCAGGAGGATTTGCAGGCAAATAAAAATTGGCAAGCACAAAATTTCGAAGGCTCAATGAATCCTTCGACTTCAACTCCCCATATTTTCTCAGGATGACTTCGGGAGAAAACTGCGGCACCATGTCAACAAAGGTTTTGTTATCACCCATAGCCTTTGCCATTTGAACATCTTTGAACAATTGTCCCCAAAGTTTATCGGGGGTTGGCGATTGTGCATGAACAACATTGGCAGCGAGTAAAAGAAGGAAAAATAATTTTTTCATGGAGCAAAAACTTAGTTGTTTAAAGATAAAAGATAATGGTGGAATGTGAGATGTGCGCTGCGAGGCGTTGGTTGTGTCTATTAGTTGATTGGCCAAAAGCTTCTGCTAATGTAAGTATTAGCTGTAGTAAGACAATCTTTACTAATGTTCAATTGTGAGAAAAGTATACTGAGAAAAGGTTCCGGATCGCGCAATTAGCAAAATCTGCCAAAAATCCTGACATAAACGTCTATAGCTTGCCTGCAAAATGGTTTTGCTTGCCAAGCAAATGCTCTGCTTGAAAAAAGAAGTCCTCGCTTGAGCCTAAGCCGTTTGCTTTGAGGACAAAAAATTCCTGCCCGGAAGCAAAGCCCCTGATTACTTCAACCTTGGTTTGACATGTTCCTGGTATCTAACAAAGAAAAAACCTCCTTTATAGACATAAAAGAGGTAAATTTTGCTATGCTAAAAAAGTTTTTTCGTTCGTTGATCCCGGTTCGTATCAAGCGCATTTTGTAATGCAATTGGTCAAGCCAATTGGCAGTTGAATACAACTATTCTTTCCAAAAGAAAACGCTTCTTTCAGAAACTAAATGACCGGAAATAAATCGTTACAATCTTACTGCGATACCAAGATTCACGGTGTAATCGGCAAAGGCTGCATCGCCTTGTGAATACACGCCCGTTTTTTGTGTTTTAAGTTTATCAGGAACACTTTGAGTGCGGTTGCGCTGAACGGCAAGAGGCACAGAAAGATAAAATTGTGTACGTTTTACTTTGTAGGCCACCACCGGCTCTGCCGAAAGCACATAACCTGGTCTTCTAAAACCATTGCTACCACCAATCAAATCTTCTGCAGGCACACATTCCATGCGCATGCCACCTGAAAAATTAAATCCGTTCACCGCATAAGATGCACCCAAACGAATCATGTATTGATCAGGAACACTCATCACATCTGTACCGTATAAAATATCGGTTGTTGATGGGACACCGCCACGTTTCGTTGATACGCCATTTTGCTCTCTTGGATTGGATAAATAAAATCCATTGAAGAAAACACTCGTTCTTTTTGAGAAATTATAAAACGCATTTGTTTCCAAAGTAATTCCTGTTCCTCCATCACCCAATTGAATGGATTGATCAACGGGACCCAACACTTTTGTGCTGTCTGTTTTCCAGAAATAATCCTGGTATTTGTAATCACCTGTTGGCAGTTTAACGCCTAAGCCTACCTGCACATTTGCCCTGCTCATTTTTGCAGGATTCACCAGCCAGTAATAAGTGGCAAAACGAACATCACCCAAGCCAAAGGAATGTGTTTCGTGACGTGTTTTTCCATCATGCTCATATAAAGAGGAACGTGTGTTACTGATGAGGGGTGCAAAAAATGCAAAGGACCAACGGCTGTTGAATTGGCGAAGCAAACCAAGCTCATTTGAAAAAACATGGTTGACTACTTCAGTACCGAGAGCCACACGCTGTTTCTGCTCAGCTGTTCCAACAAAATGACGAAAGGATTTAAAATAACGGCTGTTCATGGAAAACACCCAGCCGTCTGATTTTTGGTTGGATGCTTCATCATGACCTGTCATGGTGCAAGTGGCGCCATTACCGCGTATGGCAACGCAGCCCTGTGCATCCGAAACTTTTTGAATTAATATAAAAGCAGTGATTATGAGCAGTTGTTTCGTTAGTTTCATAAAAGAAGTTTAGTTAGTTAACGTAGCTGTTTGTTCGTTCTTTTTCATTTTCAAACGCGATACTACAAGGTCGCCTACTTTTCTTCCTAATTCGGTGCTTACAATACAAGAGTGATGAAAGTGAATGCCACCGTAAAATCTTGCCCAGTTATTTTCTTCAGCCGCAGCTCTGAAAGAAGTGTAGGAGCGATTTTTAATTCCGAATTCCAATTCAGTCGAATCGGTGTAAGCGAAATTATCCCCGAACACACTGGTTAATGCTTCTGCTGCAGCAGATGAGCAGGTTGAATGCCCGCAGGTGTATTCAGGAAATGGCGGTGTTTGCAAATAAGGTCTCCACTCGATATCAAGTGTTTTATTGATCACAGTTTCCGGACGAACCGTGTTGTACATATATTTTACCACCCAGCATTGAATAAATGCATCAAACAAAGCAATGCTTGTTTTTGCATAAGCATAAACGGTTGTTGCAAAATCGGCGTTTGCTTTTTTAGCAGCGATGCCTACAATACTTTCCCAATGGCCGGGAGGAGAAAACTTTTTAGTACCATACATCACGTGACCAGATACATTCAATTTAAAAGGATTGTCGTCCCAGAAATCAGCAATATGCTTTTGCTCGTCGGTTAAATTTTCAACTGCTGTTTTAATCTTCATTACTTCCTTGCAATAATCGCTGGTTGAATCCTTCATATTGTATTGATAAGGAACAGGTGCAGGAAACTGTGTAGCACTGTCCATCACTAATGGTCTTATTTCGCTCCAATGTGGTTCCATTGCAGAGGCGTATGCAGGCGGCGTTGGGATCCATCTGCCGGGAGTATCGATGACGGTATATCTTGTTGCACTTCTAGTTTCGGCATATTTGTCTTTTTTGCTCCAGGCCATGATTGCAGAAGAAACTGTATCGGCATACGCAATTGAATTTTTAAAAACATCTGAGGGCATTCCATGATCCTGTGCCAGGGTTTTAATACTGTCGACATATTCCTTCATGCTGCCTTCAGGAAAGGTTACTGCCTGCCCTAATTTGCAATAGGCCAGCAACGATGCAAATTCATAATCAATCGGCGTGTTGGCCGGAGGTTTTGGAACAGATTTTAATCCGTTTATCTGGCCCGCCAGTGAATTATACTCAGTTGGATTGCCGGCTGCAATTACTTCATAAGCTGCAACACTTGCATACAGGTAATTGCGTGAAGCGACAATGGGAGAAAAATTGTTTCCCATCACAACCTGATTCAGTTCATGAACCGTATTACTAAACAAAATTGGATCATGAATAATTTTTTTATAATCGTTTTTTTGCTGGCATGCAAACAGGCATGCACTCGTGCATAACAAGAAAAGAACCTTCTTCATAAATACTTAGGTGGAAATAGAGTTTAAATAAAAAATTAGATTAGCAAAGAGAATCAGCAGAGAACAGAGAATGCTTTCGGAGGCTGTTTGTATTTTAAACCAAAACCCTCAGACAAATAAGAAATGTAGTGAGGAAGCGGTTGCCTTTGTGTGGCCAGGGATGAAAATGAAAAAGTTTTTATTGGCTGACAGAAATCAGGCAATGTAATTTTTATTGTGGTATTTTTTTTCGGCGTGGTTGATTGTCCGTCGGCAAACTCTTTTGTCAATTCATTTTTTACCGACTGCAATTTTGTTTTGGTTTGGTTGGGTAAACACAAAACTTCCAGCGTATCGTTGTGAACACGCCGTTTTACGTATTGATAATTCACACCGTCTATGGTAATTGAACCATAAGCTCTTTCATATTGAGAAGAACTGGTGTAATAAGGGAGATCGAGTTTTGTTTTTATGGAAATCAATTCCTGCTCATCGTAATTGTTTTTATCAACTTGCTTTTCCAAATAAGCATCGCTGCTGTTTTGCATATAGGAAACAAAAACCCTATAGCCATAGAAGTTGAATAGAACAACAATAAAAAACAGTATTGCAGCAAGTTTTTTCAAAGCAAGGATGTCAATTTCCGGTAAAAAGGTAAGAAAATTTATTTAACTGCATAGGTCTTTTTTTCCGGGCCAATTCCTGTCAATGTTAAGGACTTCCATTGCCTGGGCAAAACAGATTTGATTTGAGTAATTCCCTTCAGTGTAATTTCCAATCCGCCAAACCCCATTAACACCGCTTGCAATATTCCCCCGGCCCCGGTTGCAAAATAAGGATTGGTGCCGCCTTTTGTTTCAGCAATCACTCTAAAGGGCGGGTTCAAATTCGGAACATAGGCTTCTTTAAACCAATGGTAGGCTTTATCGGCATTTCCCAACCTGGCATACAGTAAAGCAAACACCGCCTGCGTCATTGCCGGGGTTCCCTCATTGGGCACCCTCGTTTCATAGAACTCCAAATCTTTTTGAATTTGTTTTGTATCGGTGATCTCTTTTAAAGGATAAGCAAGCAGATTGACATCGGCCTGTTTGATGCCTTCGCCATGATAAGAAGCATGTTCCTGCGTAACACCATTATCCATTTTTAAAATCGGGATGTTGTTCGCGACATTCATCCAATCGGGATTTGGTGTGATGCCCAAAAGATTTGCAGCCATGGTTGCGTATTGCAGGTTTGCTTTTGCCGCTGCATTAGTGAAAGCATTGTTGTCAACATTCTCAGCCCATTCGTCTGCAGCCACAACATTTTTGATATCATAATGACCCGGGCCATTCCTTTCAACACGGGATGCCCAAAAATCAGCAGTAGCAGAAAGAATCGGGTAACCTTTTTCGCGAAGCCATTGTTTATCCTGGGTCACTGCATAATAATTCCATGCAGCAATTGCAACGTCTGCAGTAATATGATGTTCAAAGGGGCCGCTTAACGCCCACACGGGTGTTTCCTCCACCCCGGTCTCAGCACTCTCCCACGGAAACATAGCTCCTTTAAAACCGTTTGCAAAAGCATTTCTTTTTGCAGCTTCCAATCTTTGAAAGCGATACTCGATCATGCTCTTTGCCAATTCGGGATGTAGTACTAACAAGGCAGGATACATCCACAATTCAGCATCCCAAAAAACATGGCCGTTATAACCCAGCCCACTCAATCCCATTGGTGATGGTGAAAAAGCAGTTCCTTCCCGAACAAAAGAATACAAATGATACAACATGCTGTGAACATCCTGCTGCGCCTGTGCATCACCATCAATTACAATATCACTTTTCCAAAGACTGTCCCACGCTTTTTGATGAAATTTCAAAAGACGGTCGCGGCCTTCCAGCTTTGCATAAATGGTTAAACGCTCTGCCTCATTTAAAGGGTCGTCGTGATGAGCAGAAGTAATGGAAGAGCCGGCAATGGAAAAACGATAAGTTTCACCTGCTTTAATTGTCTTCGAAAATTTCATCAGGTGCATATTGTTGTCCCACATTTCGTGGATGACCCGGGGTTCCTGTCCATGCGGTTCAGAAAACAAAAAAGTATTGCTCGCACACATCAATAGTTTTCCTGTTGGTGATTTGGCGGATGAGGTCAATAAACTGATCACCACATGCGGACGGTCAATTTCGTTATAATAATTCTGGACATCCCGCAAAGCATCCGGCGCTTCCATTACACTGGCGCCGGTAATAGAAATATCTTTTCTTGCAGTAATGGAAACATCCATCAACACGGTAAATGGTAAGTGGCGTAGAGAATAATAAGTATAAGTCACGGAAGCTTTATCACCATAATCAAATGAAGTGGTGAAACTGGCTCCATGCATATCAAGCTCCTGCTTCATGTTCGTGGCGTCCTTGCTTCCAATCCTGTGACCATCCACATCAAGATACATGTTGAGCAAATTGAAGCTTTTTAAAAAATTGCTTACTCTTCCACGACCATACAAGTCATAAGCGCCGGCTAAAACAACATCTTTTACTTTAAAAGGTTCTGGTGAAGAGACAATTCCGATCATTCCGTTGGCAACAGTAACACCATAATAATTATTCGGATCAATTTTATCGGCAGCAATTTTCCAGGGATCTTGAGACAAACAAAAAGAAGGAATAAAAAAAATGATAGCAAACAATATCGTTCTCATGCAATTATCTTGTTAATGGTTCAATTTACAGAAAAGTCATTGTCTGAATAATAATTGCAGATTATTTTTTAATCTTGTAAATCTGCTATGAAGAAAATAACGGTTGGCATTGTTGTAATTCTTGTATTGCTTTTGGGTTCTGTTTATGTTTTCATTCCCTCCAAAATTCAGATTGTAAGCAGCACTACAATTAATTGTGTTCCTGCAACTGCCAGCAATTGCATCAATGACTCCCTTACCTGGAAAAAATGGTGGCCGGTTCAATCCAACAATTTTGTTTTGGATGCCTATGAATTCCGGTTGACTGATCCACTTAGCGACGGAGCAGAAATTTCAATTGAAAAAAACGAAACGGTCTATCAGACAAAAGTTCAGATGATTCCTGTTGGCAGGGATTCAACAATAGCGCATTGGTTGGTTTATTATCCAGCAAGCGTAAATCCTTTCAGACGGTTACAACAGAGAAACGATGCTTTGCACATAAAGCAGAATTTAGATTCGCTCCTACAGGGTTTGAAAAATTTTGCGGGCGAAACAAAAAATATTTACGGCTTTCACATTGAAAGAACAACTTTCCCTGATACGGTTCTTGCCAAAACAAAGTTCGTATCGAGAGATTATCCGACTACTAAAACCATATATGACGCTATTACTAAAATAAAAACGGTCGCTGCAAAACAAGGATCGAAGGAAAGAGGGTTTCCAATGCTGAACATTGAAAGGATAGATTCATCACATTATGAAACCATGGTTGCAATTCCGGTTGATAAAGAATTAAATGAAGAACAAAACGTTTCAACAAGCATAATGCTTACCATGAAAGACCGCTTTTTATTTTCAGAGGTAACTGGAGGGGCGGCAACAATACAAAAAGCACATGAAGCCATACATAAATATATGCTGGATCATGTTTTAACTGCACCTGCAATTCCTTTTGACATTTTAATTACAGACAGAAGCAAAGAAACTGATACTTCAAAATGGAGAACTGCGGTTTACTTCCCGAGTATGTAGCTGTATTTCCACTATAAGCAAACCTTCCTGTAAAAAGCACGTAATTTTAAATAGAGCTTTTAGTGATGAACTACGCCAGACACATCTTATTTATTTGCTCTTTGCTGGCTTTACTGTGCTGCAAAAAAGCAAAAACCGATGAAGTACATCCTGAAATAAAAGGAGTCAACTTCAATTTGCTTTTGAAAACAGTTGATAAATACACCGACGGTGAATCAACCACTGTTTATACTTACAACAATTACCAGCAACTGATGCAGGAGAACTCTGTAAAAAATTTTACTGATGGCACGCAATGGAAAGTCAATACCCTGTGGTTTAGAAATTATACGGGACAGCCGGATAGCATGACAAGTGAATATACGTATGGCAACAATCCCACGGGGCTGCAAAAGCAATACTATCATTATTCTGCACCGGGAAAATTAGACTATAGTATTCTTTTCAGAAATGCCAACAGTTCCATCTCAAGCGTTGACAGCTGTGTGTTTTTTTACTCAGGTTCATTAATTACAAAAAGGCTCGATTACACTTCAGCACCTTCAACAATTTTAAATCACACACTTACACACGAAATGTTTTATCAGTATGACAGTTCAAACAATATCACTTCAATTGTGTTTGTGAACTATGATTTCAGCGGCGGAACACCTGCAAAAAAAGATACGGTGACACTTTCCTACACCTATGACCGGGGAAAAAATCCGTTTTACCAAAGCGAAGCTTTCTATAGCTATTATGCCGATCTGAGTTTTGAAAACTATGTATCTAAAAACAATATTGTAAAAATAAAATACGCAGGCAACAGCACATCAAACGACAGGGACGAAATTTCAATTCAGTATAACGTTGTAAACAAACCTGACAGGGTATTGACAATCTCGTACGGCATTGGCAATTCAAAACCTATTATCTGGTCCACTGACTATTATTATGATTGATTTTATTGACTGAACCTCACTACTTTAACGCTATCATTGTTTCGTGCGAGAATATAAGCCTCTGATTTATTGGCAAGGCTGATCTTGCGAACATGCCGTACCTGCCCTTTCACCGCAAGGCCATTTAAACTTTGGCAAACAAAACTCCCATTGCCTTTGTTCACGAGAATCGTTCCAAAATCGGCATCATATCTACCCATCTGAATGTTGTTCTCGTAATAATTTCCCACTAATAAAATATCAGGCAACTGATCACCGTTCGCATCAATAGTAATCGCATCGCGATAAGAACTTAATTGAGCTTCCCATGGCAATGCTTTAGTTGTGAAATTCATTTTGCCGTCATTAATCAAAACAGCATTATTGAAAAAGTCAGCAGATAAAACCTGTGAATCATTTAATTTTTCCCTTGAAAAAATATCTTCTACAGATGCCTTAGCAAAATCGCCTGCATAAAAAAACTTTTTCTTAATAATGGGCATTTGTTTTTGAATTTCATCTTTAGTTGCAAAAGGCAGTTCCTTACCGTTGAGATAATAAGTAAGTACCTGCTCCTTTTTGCCGTTATTATCAAAATCGTTGTAGTACAATTTTACAGGTTCCTCTTTCGAAGCTTTCAACCGGCTATTCAGTCCAAGATTGCCTGCAATGAGGTCGATGTTTCCATCGTTATTAACATCAACAGGTAAAATAAAATTCCACCAGCCTTTTTTATCGCTCAGATGCTTTTGTGTAAAATGGCCGTTGTTGTTAATAAAACATTCAATTCCTCCCCATTCACAGCAAAGCAATAAGTCCTTGTCGCCATCTTTATCAATATCAAACCAAACGCCGTTTGTTACCATCCCAATTTGAGAAATCTCTTTTGCATACTTATCCGTAACATCAATAAATTTTCCGGTTCCATCATTTTGTAATAAATGTGAATGCGGTGTTTGTCCGTACTCCCAGGGAACGGCTCTGCCTCCCAAAAACAAATCAACATAACCATCATGGTTAAAATCATAAGGCAGAATGCAGGAATAAGTTTCATACAAATTCGTGAAGGCATTATCCAGTTTTTTGAAATTAGCCTTACCATCATTCAAATAAACTCTGGGCAGCAAATGTTCGTCCTGTCCATAATATTCGTTACCCCCGCTCGATACAACCAAATCAATATTGCCATCGTTGTTTACATCAGCCCAGGCAGCATCAACATCTTCATACATGCTGTCTTTAAGCATTTCGGGCTGCGCAGTTTTTATGAATTTCCCTCCTGGTTGTTGAAGAAAAATTGCATCGTGAAATGTTTTTGAAGAACCTATAAATACATCTTCCAAACCATCATGATTAATATCGGAAACTGCTAATGCGGGTCCCTCGGTTGAAACCATGTGAGGAATCAAAGGCTCACGATTGAATTCAAGAAAAGGATCTTCTTCATGCTTGTAATTCAAACCAGTTTGTGCAGTAATGTCTTCAACCGGTTTTGTCTTATTGATTTGAAAAGAAGTGATTTTTGAATAATCGAACAAAGGCAATCCTTTTGAATAATTGAAACTGAAATCTGTTTTCCCGACGAGATCAATTTTCTGATAACTATTATCCGGCCAGATCAAAAATGCAGAATCAATTTTTGTGTTCTTCAAACCAATATGCACCGGGATTTGCATGCTCGAAAGAAAACCTTTCACAGGATTGTTTTCATATGTTCTGATACCGTTACTGGTAAACAAAACAATTTTACTTCCAACAGCATTGATATTTTTTTCCGATCCTTTCAAATGAACATCCGCATAATTGGACTTTGCGCTGTCGTTGTTTTTATTTTCATAGACCAGCACAGGATCATCAATATTGTTTACAACAACATCAAGATCACCGTCATTATCCAAATCGGCATACACAGCCCCATTTGAGTAGGTTGCCTGGTCATTCTGTATTTCACTTCCAATATCATCAAAGGAAAGATTGCCCTTGTTGAGATAAAATTTGTTCGGAATTTTTATTTCCGGAAACTTATTGATCAATGCCATGTTTCTTTCGTCCTTGCTTTTGTCACGAAGCTTTTCAATTCCTTCTTCGCTGGAAACGAAATTGACATAATCCATGTCATTCATTCTTTTCGGAATTCCGTTTGTAATGAACAAATCTTTGGATCCGTCGTTATCAAAATCCATCCACAAGGGAGCCCAACTCCAATCTGTTGCATACACACCTGAATACAATCCTACTTCACTGAACATGCCGTTGCGCCGGTTGTATTGCAAATTGTTCCTTGTGTATTGATAATTGTATCCGTAAGAAATCTTTTCGTAAAAAAGATCGTAATCATCTTCACCCAATGAACGTTTCAAAATGTATGGATCGGAAGGAAGCATGTCCATGGAAATAATTTCAGGATAACCATCGTTGTTCACATCGGCAATATCAACGCCCATGGAGAATTGGCTTGTATGCATCAGGCGTTGATTATTCTCTTCTGAAAACGTTCCATTTTTTTGATTGATGTAGAGATAATCGTTTTCATGAAAATCATTACCCACATACAAATCGGGCCAGCCATCCAAATTAATATCGGCACAAGCAACACCCAATCCATAACTGATGGCGGAACTATTAATGCCTGTCTGTCTTGTAACATCAGTGAAATGGTTCCCATCGTTTCTGAAAATGCGATCACCTGAAAGCGGATGATAAGTCCCTAAAAAATCTTTCCGCGGACCGAAGGTTCCATTTTGATGAACTGAATGATTCAACAAAAACATATCAAGATCACCATCCATATCATAATCAAAGAAAAGAGCTTGCGTACTGAAACCCGAAAAATCCAATCCATATTGTGCTGCTTCATCTTCGTAATAAGGAATTCCATTTTTGATTCCTTTGCAGATCAGCAACTGGTTTTTGCTTTTCAGTATTTCAAAATTTCCAACCCTGCAGATGTAAATATCAAGCAAGCCATCATTGTTAATGTCAACAACAGAAACGCCCGTTGACCATGCTCCATCTTCGGGAATAGCAGCTTGTTTTGTCACATCGACAAAAGACATATTGCCCTTATTTAGATAGAGCTTATTTTCTCCCTGGTTCGCTGCAAAAAAAAGATCGATCTTCCCATCGTTGTTAAAATCACCTGCGCCAATACCTGCACCATTGTAGAAATACATGTAATAAAACATGTTGAACTGGTTTGCCGGGGTAAGCTTATTGGTGAAATGAATTCCTGTTTTATCATCACGCAATACTTCGAACATTGTTTGCGCAGGTTTTTTATGAAACTGGCAACCGCTCAATAAAAAAATAACCAACGTGAAGACAAGGCTATTTGTAAAACAAAATATGGTGGAAGATTTTTTCATTCATTTAAATTTCTTCTGCTAAGGATGCTTGTTTTTTTGTTGGCGGTTTAACTCATACATCAAAGGCAACTCATCGTTTTGCAAAAACAGCAAAAATGTTTTTCCCTTTGAATGAATTTCAGCAATATCTCTTAGTTGTCCTTTTAAATTTAAACCGGTGTTTGCAGCTTGAGTCCAGGAAAAGTTTCCTTTGCCGTCGTTGATCAACACATCGCCTGAATTGCCATCGACTTGTTCCAACTGCGGTTGAAAATTAAAAAGATTACCACCGAGAACAAGATCAGTAAATCCATCCCCATTTATATCCATGCAATGAATGTTATTTACAGATGACAACTGAACCATTGGTGAAAATTTTTGAACAGTGAAACTCCCATTGCCATTATTAATAGCAATGCAGGAAGCATCGTAATTGAACTGCTTTACCTGGGCTTTCGCTAATGCATCCGAAGGAATTAGTTCATCAACCGATTTTTTCGCATAATCCTCGTGACGCAAATTTGCTTTTTTCAAAAAAGGCAAGGCATCTTCCAAGTCATGTTTCAAAAAAACAGGTTTATCTTTTCCGTCAATTGTGTAAGTAAGGATTTTATCAACAATTCCATTTCCATCGAAGTCATTGATCCATAGTTTAACGGGGTGATCTTTATCGGGTCTCAGGTAAAAGTTCTCTCCTATGTTGCCAAGTATTAGATCCTCT
>Ga0207647_10000316_pt1 | contig 40242 bp, 38 predicted proteins | sample KBSCornC2_FD_184295 | JGI IMG/M metagenome (GOLD analysis project Ga0207647, IMG submission 184295) | Corn rhizosphere microbial communities from Kellogg Biological Station, Michigan, USA - C2 (SPAdes) (version 2) | ecosystem: Host-associated > Plants > Roots > Rhizosphere ... | reverse complement strand
GCGACCCGGCGGGGATCGGCTTCGGTCACCTCCAGCCGCCAACCGCTGGGATGGACGACGCTCTCTCCCGCCTGGGGGACATGGCCGGCAAGCACGGTCGCCAGGCCACCCAAAGTGTCGACGTCCTCCTCCACCTCGCCCAGGCGGGGGTCGACCAATTCGGCCACTTCCTCGAGCTCGGCGCGCGCGTCCGCCTGCCAGATCCCGTCGAGCAGCGGCACCAGCGTGGCGATCGGCGCATCGTCGTGCTCGTCCTCGATCTCGCCGACGATCTCCTCGACGATATCCTCGATCGTGACGAGACCTTCGGTGCCCGAATATTCGTCAAGCACGACCGCAAGATGGGTGCGGGTGGCGCGCATCTCCGCCAGCAGGTCGAGCACGCCCATGGATTCCGGAACGTAACGCGGCTGTCGTATCAGCTCCGCGACGTTGTCCGGCGGGGTCTCGCCGCGTGCGAGGATCGCGAAGACATCCTTGACGTGGATCATGCCGATCACCTCGTCCAGGCTGTTGCGATAGATGGGCAGACGGCTGTGCCCAGCGTCGGCGAAGGCAGCCACGAGATCCGTAAAGCTGATATCCTCCGGCACCGCAATGATGTCCGCGCGCGGGACGCCCACGTCGCCCGCTGTCCGATCGCCGAAATCGAGCAGATTGCGCAGCATTTGGCGCTCGGCGCCGGACAGATCGCCTTTGGCCGGCGCCTCGTCCTCATGCTCCTCGATCGCTTCTTCGATCTGATCGCGTAGCGTCGGTTCGCTGTCACTGCCGAAGATCAGGGCCCGAAGACCCGACCACAATCGGCCGCCGTCATTATCCTCAGGCATCGAAACCGTCAGTCCTCGCGCACCGCATAGGGATCGTCGATACCGAGACCCGCCAGCGCGGCGCGCTCGATTTCTTCCATGGCCTCTGCCTCGGCCTCTCCCTGTTCATGATCATAGCCTAGCAAATGCAAGGTGCCATGGACAATCAGGTGGATGGCATGCGCCTCCATCGTGACATTTTTCTCTTTAGCCTCACGCGCGCAGACCCCGTGGGCTAGTACGATGTCGCCGAGCAGCGTCTCGCCATCGTCGTCGCCCGGATTGATCGCGTCGAGTAGGTCCGGCTGCACCATCGGGAAGGAGAGGACATTGGTTGGCTTGTCCTTCTGCCGATAGCTGCGGTTGAGCAGCTGAACCTCCTCGTCGGAGGTATAGCGGATCGAGACTTCCACGATCGTCTGCATCGAAGCGATGTCGCCATGCGCGCTCGCCTCGATCGCCGCGCGCACGGCGCGCTCGGCGATGGCATCCCAATTCCCGTTCGGCCAAGGCCGCTCGATCGAAGTTTCCGTTTGAATCATAAGGTCGCTTAGAGCCTGATCATCGTCCGTGAAAGCGCGGCCGCGTAGTTCTGATGGCAAGCATCCGCGCTATTTGAAGGGATTAGGCGCCTTCGCCTTCATAGGCGTCGACAATCCGACCGACGATCGGGTGACGAACCACGTCGGCCGCACTGAAGCGGATGGTGGCGATACCTTCGATCCCCTCCAGACGACCGACCGCATCCGCAAGGCCGGATTTGCCGATGTCGGGCAGGTCCACCTGGCGCGGATCGCCGCACACCACCATGCGACTATTCTGGCCGAAGCGGGTCAGGAACATCTTCATCTGCGCGGGCGTGGTGTTCTGCGCCTCGTCGAGAATGATGAAGGCATCCGAAAGCGTGCGGCCGCGCATGAAGGCGATCGGCGCGATCTCGATTTCGCCCGAGGCGATACGCCGCTCGACCTGCTCGGCCGGAAGCATGTCGTAAAGCGCGTCGTAGAGCGGGCGGAGGTAGGGATCGACCTTCTCCTTCATGTCACCCGGCAGGAAGCCCAGTCGCTCTCCCGCTTCCACGGCGGGCCGCGACAGGATCAGGCGCGCGACCTGGCCCTGAATCAGCATCTGCACCGCCTGTGCGACCGCGACGTAGGTTTTGCCTGTGCCGGCGGGTCCGAGCGCGAAGATCACATCCGAGGAGGAGAGCGCATGCATGTAGCGCGTCTGCGTCGCCGATCGCGGAACGATCGTCTTCTTACGCGTGCGGATCATGATCGACGGCCCCTCGGCCACGTCGGTGCGAATGATACCGTCCAGCGTCGGCTCCGCTGACATCTGGATCACGGCGTCGACCATGCCGGCATCGACATCTTCGCCTTTGACGATGCGATTGTAGAGGCCGGTCAGCACTTCGCGTGCCCGGGCGGCCGCGGCCGCTTCACCCTCGATCTGCACGCGATTGCCCCGCGCGCTGACATAGACGCCGAGCCGGTTTTCGATCGCTACCAGATTTTGGTCATATTCGCCGAACAGGCGGCCGAGCAGCTGCGGCCGGTCGAAGAGGATATCAAGGCGGGCGCGATCGCCGGCCTGGGCGGGAACGGGCTTACGGCTCATTCGGTCCTTTCGAATCGGGCAGGACCACGATGCGGCGGCAGCGCGGCGAAGAAAAGCCGGAATCGGACGTGCTAGGTCATCCGATCCGAATTCGTGCCCAGACCGGCAGATGATCAGATGCGTTCCGGGCCAGCGCCGAATGATGAACGCCAGACTCCTCCACATCGATGTCCGGCGTCACGAATATTCGATCGAGCTTTCCCACCGGCTGGCGCGCATGAAAGCTGGGGCCGAGCGTGACGGGCTTATGATGCTGGCAGAAGTCGCGGATGCAGCCGCCGCCGCGCCATTCATTAAGATCGCCGGCAAGCAAGGTCGGCAATCGTTCAGGTTGATGGTCGAGCTCGGTAAGAATCGCCCGTGCCTGCTTGCGGCGCCAAAGACCGGAAAGATCGAGATGCATTCCGACCAGCCGCAATGCCTGGCCGTGCGCCCGGACGTCGGCGAGCACCGCTCCGCGTGGTTCAAGCGAAGGAAGGTGTAACGGCATGTGACGGATGATCTCGACTTGCGGGCCAACAAGTACCGCGTTGCCGTGCCAGCCGATGCTGCCCGGCCGCATCTCATATGGAACCGGGCGGTAGGGGCTATGTTCGGTAAGCAAATGTAAGGGAATGGCGCTGTGCCGATCCCCGAATCGGCGATCGGCCTCCTGGAGCAGGACGATGTCCGCCCCGATCTCGCTCAGGATTTCGAGGATGCGTTCAGGACGTCTGCGGCGATCGGAGGCGATTGCCTTGCGAATATTGTAGCTCGCCACCAGCACCATGACGATCGAACCGTGCGCTCCGCCAACTGTTCCCGCAACGATATTCTACCCCTGCTGCAAGTGCGACATGACTGCAACAGCCGGCGCCTTTTTGCCTGTGGAAAAGTCGCATGTTGCGGTGCCGCAAGGGCCTGTGTAATTTTTCTGTCACATTGGCGGGCAACAGGCGGCCAATAGCGACATCAAGCTGTCACATTTGCCGGCCACGGCCGGCCAGGAACGCAAGAATGGGGGTCCCCGGAATGAAGAAGCTTTTCGTCGGCTGCGCGCTTTCCGCGCTCGCGGCCAGCAGCGCCTATGCGCAGTCGACCGGCTCGATCGACTTCGAACAGAAGGAAGTCGTGATCACCGGCACGCGCCAGAATGGCGTCGAAGGCGTGGTGATCCCGCAGACGTCGCGCACCAAGGGCGTGCTGACCTCCGAGTTCATTCAGCACACTGTGCCCGGGCAGACGATCAACGACACGATCAACATGCTGCCGGGCGTAAGCTTCCAGAATAACGACCCATTCGGCTCGGCCGGTGGCACGCTCTCGATCCGCGGCTTTGACAGCAGCCGTATCAGCCAGACGTTCGATGGTATCCCGCTCAACGACACGGGTAATTATGCCATTTACTCGAACCAGCAGGTCGATCCCGAGCTGATCGAGCAAGTCAACGTCAATCTTGGCACCACCGATGTGGACAGCCCCAGCGCGGGCGCGTCGGGCTCGACCGTGAACATCCGGACCCGCAACCCAACCAAGGACTTCCACGTCCGCATTCAGGGCACGGGCGGCGACTTCGATTTCTTCCGCGTATTCGGCGTGCTGGATACGGGCGAGTTCGGCCCTTGGGCGACGCGCGCGTTCATTTCGGCCAGCAATGCTTCGAATGACGCGCCTTATGGGCACCGCGGCCGGATCGAGAAGCATCAGTATAATGCCAAGATTTATCAGCCGATCGGCGCCAATGGTGACTTCGTCTCGATCGCGGGCCACTATAACGAGAACCGCAACGGCTTCTTCGGTTCGCTCCCGCTGCGCGTTGACCGCACGCAGAGCCTTGCGCCTACTCCCGCTGGCCAAACGCCGCGCGTCGTCGGCTCGGATTTGAGCACCAACCGCTTCCCTACCAACGCTGATGAGCGCGACTACACGATCGCGCCCTGCACCGTGAACCTCGTGGCGCGGCCCAACCTCGCGGACCTCGCCAACACCTGCGGTTCGACCTTTGACGAGCGTTACAATCCGTCGAATACCGGCAATGTCCGCGTCAATTCGCGCTTCACGCTGGCCGACGGCCTCGTTCTGACGGTCGATCCGTCATATCAGTACACGCTGGCCAATGGTGGCGGCACGGTGGTCGCCAATGAAGGGTTGTTCGACGTCAACCCTGCCGGCACCCCGTCCCGTGCGCCCTGCGCCACGACGGCTAACGGCGCTACGGTCAACTGCCAGTTCGGCTACATCAGCGGTACGCCCTATTTCGGCAAGGACCTGAACGGGGACGGCGACAAGCTCGACACCATTCGCATGCTCGCGCCGAGCACGACGCAGACGCATCGTTACGGCGTCATTGCGGGCCTACGCTACGAGCTCAACCCCGATCATTCGGTGCGTGTCGCTTACACGTTCGATTATGGCCGCCATCGCCAGACGGGCGAAGTCGGCCTGCTGAACACCAACGGTACGCCCTTCGACGTATTCCCGCGTGACAATCCGCAGGTGGATGTTTCGGGCTCGGTGCTGCAGAAGCGCGATCGCCTGTCGCACGCGATCCTCAACCAGCTGTCGGGCGAGTATACCGGCCGCTTCTTCGACGCTCTGACGGTTACGGCGGGCATCCGCGCGCCATTCTTCAAGCGTGAACTGGATCAGCGTTGCTTCACCACCTCGGTGACGGGTTTCGTCGACTGCTTCGGCTCCAAGCCTGATGCGGCGCAGGTCGCAGCCTATATCGCAGCCAACCCTTATTCTGTCGGCCCGACGGGGCTGCCGACCGGCTCTGCGCTGCCGGGTAAGCGCACCTACAAGTACAACAAGGTGCTGCCGGAGCTGGGCTTTGTCTACAAGCTGACCCAGGCGGTCGCCTTGCACGCCAATTATAACAAGGGTGTGCAGGTTCCGAGCACGGACAACCTGTACAACGACTTCTACTATCCGCGTCAGAGCGCGCAGGCCAATCCGAAGCCGGAGACGACCGATAACATCGACGTCGGCGCTCGTTATACCACGGGCAAGCTCCAGGCGGAGATTGCGCTTTGGTACACGCGCTTCGAAAATCGTCTGGCTCAGGCGTATGACCCGGTCGTCGACCGTTCCGTGTACACCAACCTCGGCCGGGTCGACCGCTACGGTGTGGATGGCAGCATTTCGTATCAGCCGATCAAGCCGATCACGATGTACGCCTTCGGCTCCTATCTGAAGTCGAAGATCAAGGACAACGTCGCCGCTGGCGGTGGTTCAACCTACGACTGCTCCAACGCGAGCATGGGCAGCAGCACCGATCTCGTGAACTGCTTCTTCACCAAGGGCAAGCGCGAGTCCTACCAGCCGGTCTACACTGCAGGCGGCCGTATTGAGGGCAATTTCGGCATCTTCCAGATCGGTTTCGAAGGTAAGCGGACGGGCCGTCGCTACGTTAACGACCAGAACGTGCCGGTGGCAATGTGCACCACCATCGTGAATGGTCTGCCGACCTCGACCAACTTCACTACGGCGAGCGGCAATTGCCCCAGCACCGCTGCGCGCAACCAGGTGTTCGGTGCCTTCGAGAAGGGCTACACGCTGTTCAACCTGGACGCGCGGGTCTCGCTTGAGCCGCTGGTCCACAGCGACCGCACCTATCTGCAGTTCAACGTCTACAACCTGTTCGACAAATTCTATTCGGGCGGTTCGACGACGACGGCGCAGCTGCAGCCGACGGCAGTCACCAGCGTGCAGATCGGCGCCCCCCGCGCGGTTAGCGCCACGCTCGTGGTCGGCTTCTAAGCCTAGGCTGCAAGGCAGACAGAAAAGACCCCGTCGCTCTTAGGAGCGGCGGGGTTCTTTTTTGCTTTCGGTGGATCGAAGCGTAACGCTGCGCAACGTCCGCGTCAGGGAATCCGTTCGTTCGGATCGACGCCCCACAGACCGGATTGCTCGATATAGCCGATCTTCTCGCCGATCTGGATGCGGCAATATTGTCCGTCGCATTTGGAGATGCGGCCGATCACTCCCGGCTCGGCCTGCCATAAAAGGCGACCGTCGGAGCTGGGGTCGGAAACGATCGGGCGATATCGCCCGACGACCACCGCGGTACGCCGCGCCGCGAGCAAGGTCGCAAGCATCCAGCCTGAACTGCCGTCCTGTTCTTGAACACGCCGCCAAGGCCCCACAATCTGGAGCACGCGCACGGGCAGGTCGCGGCGCTTGTAGAGCCACAATGCGGGATAGGTTCGGTCGGGTCCGGTGCGCATCAGCGCCTGGCCGGCGGCGATCGATGCCCAATAAGGGACCGGGCGTTCCTGCGCCAAAGCAGGCGCCGCCACTGCGAATCCCAGAGTAAGAAGTAGTGCCCGCCTCACAACCGCTCCGTCATTCCCCCCAGAAACAGGAATCCATACCCTCGGCAGGCGGCGAAGTGAAACCGCATAACCAGAAGGATATGAATTCCCGTCCCTTGGCAATGAAGGGGCTTGGAGCTTAGCGCGGATTGGCCTCGAGCCATGCAAGCACCTTATCAGGAGTGCTTTCCGTATAAGGATCGTCGTCCGCGCCATTATCGTTGATCCCCGGCTCTTCGAACCAGGCGGTGATCACGCCGTCGTCGATCACCATCGCATAGCGCCAGGATCGCTGGCCGAAACCCAGATGATCCTTGTTGATCAGCATGCCCATACGCCGGGTGAAATCGCCCGATCCATCGGGCAGCAGTTTGACCTTGCTCAGGCCCAGATGGCGGCCCCATTGATACATGACGAAGGCGTCGTTGACCGACAGGCAATAGACCTCATCCGCGCCCGCGCCGCGCAGATCCTCATACTGGCGCTCGAACGCCGGGCATTGCTCGGTCGAGCAGGTCGGGGTGAAGGCGCCGGGGAGCGCGAACACGACGACGCGGCCATTGCCGAGCAGCTCGCCGGTCTGGCGATCCTGCCAGCGGAATGGATTGGGACCTCCGATACTTTCGTCACGTACGCGGGTCTTGAGGGTCACATCGGGAATTTGGCGGCCGAGCATTGAGCAACTCCTTTTTGATCGGAGGGGCGTTTAACGGGCGCAGGCAGATCGGGAAAACCGATCTTTTCGGTCTCAGTGATCGACGTTTACTGAATTGGCCCCTCGGCACGACCTTGAACGAACTGGTCCACATAGGGGTTGCCGCTGTCGTACAGACGGTCGCGCGGACCGATCCACACGATCCTGCCCTGGTAGAGCATCGCCACCCGATGCGCGATCTTGCGTGCCGAAGCCATGTCGTGCGTGATCGTAAGCGCGGTCACGCCGAGATCGTCGACCAGGCTCACGATAAGATCGTTGATCACGTCGGCACGGATCGGATCGAGGCCCGTCGTGGGCTCGTCGAAGAAGATGATTTGGGGCCGCGGTGCGATGGCGCGAGCCAATGCGACGCGTTTTTGCATGCCGCCCGACAATTCGCTGGGACGGAGATTGAGAACCCGACGGTCGAGTCCGACGCGCTCCAAGTTTTCCTCTGCAACCGCGCGCATCCGCGCACCGTCGATGCGGCGCCCCTGGGTCAGCCCGAACGTGACGTTGCGCCAGATCGGCAGTGAATCGAACAAGGCGGAGCCCTGGAACAGCATACCGAACTTGGCACGCATGCGATCGAGCGCAGCACCGTGCAAGCCCACCACCTCCTCGCCATCGACGCGGATCGAACCTCGGTCAGGCGTGATGAGGCCGAGGATGCATTTGAGCGTGACGGACTTGCCGCTGCCCGACTGGCCGATGATAGCCAGGCTCTCGCCCGATTCGACCGCGAGATTCAGCCCATCGAGCACGACGTTGCCGGAGAATGTCTTCGAGACGTCGTCCAGCAGGATCTTCGGCATGCTCGCCATCAGCCGAAAACCATCGCGGTGATCAGGAAATTGGAGGCGAGGATCAGCACGAACGCGCTGACCACGGCATTGCGCGTGGCATTGCCCACGCCGGCAGCGCCGCCGCTGGTGCGGTAGCCGTGGTAACAGCCCATCAGCGCAATGAAGAAGCCGAATACGCCCGCCTTCACCATCGCCATCTCGAAATCGTCAAAGCTCATATATTTACGAGTGACGGCGAGATAATTCGCGGAATTGAAGTGGAGCTTCTGCACCGCGAGCAGCCAGCCGCCAAATATGCCGATGGCATTGGCGGCGAGCACCATCAGCGGGAGCGCAACGACCGCGGCAAATAGCCTTGGCGCGATCAGATAGCGATAGCTGTCGGTGCGTAGCGTCGCCAGCGCGTCGAGCTGTTCGGTAACGCGCATCGTGCCGATCTCGGCCGCCATGGCGGAAGAGACGCGGCCTGCGACCATCAGCCCGACCAGTACGGGCCCGAGCTCACGGACCATGCCGATCACGACCACGGCGGGCACGGTCGAGGTGGCGGAGAAGCGCGACCCGGCGGTGTAGATCTGCTGCGCGAGCGCGGCGCCGGTGAAGATCGCGGTCAACCCGACCACGGGTAGAGAGAACCAGCCGATATGCGCCAGCTGTTCGACGAAGCGCCCCGGATAATAAGGCGGCAGCACGGCCCGGGCGACTGTCCGCATCGCGAATATGGCAACGCGGCCGATCGCCGCAAATAGGGCGATGACGAGCCGCCCGATTGCAGTCAAAGGGGCTAGCAGTGCCGCGGCGGGTTGGGGGGCGGGCATATTTGGCCCGCTGATAGCGGGGGAGAGAGGGGGCGGGCAACCCTATCCGGCGACCACCGGTCGCATTGCCCGCCGCAAATCAGATCAGTGGCTCATCTTGCGCGCCATTTCGGCGCGGCTGCGCTCGATCGCGGCCAGTGCGCGGGCACGATCGGCTTCCGAGAGGTCCTTATCGTTGCGGATCTCGTTGGTGGCTTCGCGCAGCCCTTCCTCCACCTCGCGGGCGATTTCCGCCATGTCGACACAGCCGGCGGAGAGCCGGGCGATTGCCTGAGAGTCGGTCTCCCCCGCGGGCGCAGGCTTGGCGTGCTTGCATTCGCGCTCCAGCTCGGCACGTGCCTCGGCCATCGCCTCGCGGGTGATCTTGGCGACATCGATATTGGCGACTGCGCGGCGTGCCTCCTCGCCGGCGCGCTTTGCCTGCTCGGTAGCTTGGCGGATCGATTCATTCATCGCCTGGACCTGTTCGCGGCTCATGCCGGGATGGTTTAGCGGAGCTGCAGGGGGCGCCGGCGGCATCGGCAACATCGGCGACGCCGGAGGAACCGGCGGGACCACGCCCGCCGGCGGCTCAGGCGGCAGCGGCATTGCTGGCGCGTGCGGAACGGCCGGGGCCACGGGCGCATCGCTGTCCGAATCCTGGTCTGCCTGAATGGCGGCAAGGGTCAGCTTCGCATCGGGCTGGGGAGCCGACAGCGGTTCGGCATGGGCGTTGAAGAGCGGCTTCACCGACGACGGCGCGACGCGCGACGGCGCGGCGATACTGCCCGACGCGGTCAGGCCGAGTCCTAGCCCCACCAGCACGGTCGCGAGCGTAGCCCCGGCGATGGTGCGGGCGCGGCTGCGGGTCGAATGCGCGATCATCGTGATTCTCCTTTTGAGCTGGGTGGCCGGGCCAAGCGCGCAGGCGGCGGTGCCTGGCATGCCGGCGCGCGCCGATTTGATGAGCGCGCGGCCATAGTCGGATCGAGATTCGGGCGAAGCGCCGAGTACGGTCGCGTCGCAGGCAAGCTCCTGGTCGGCACGGAAGGCGCGGTAGGCCCAATGAGCAATAGGGTTGAACCAATGAAGCGCGAGCATCGCGAGTGCGAATCCGTTGGCGATCAGGTCGCCGCGCCGGTGATGGGCAAGCTCGTGCGCCAGTGCGAGGCGTTGCTCGGCACCATTATACCGCTGCTCGAAATCCTCGGGTAGCAGGATGTGGCGGTGGAAGATCCCTGCAGCGAGCGGGCCTGACACGACCGGGCTCAGGCGTATGCTCACGCCGCTGCGGAGGAACCCGGGGCCCGAATGCTCGAGCGCGATGCTCATGAAGCGGTGGTGTCGACCAAGCTGCCAGGCAAGGTAGGCGGCAGCGCCCCCAAGCCATAGCGTCAACGCGATGGGTGGCCAGTCGATCGAGGGCTGCCCACTGGCCATCGGGAGAGCCGAAGCTTGTGTCGGTGCTGCGGATCGCACGGTCGCCGCAGCGACCAGCTTGGCGATATCGAGATGGACTGGCGTTGCACGTACGGGATCGGCAGCCTCGGGCAAACGGGGCAGGATCATGCGCAGGGCGGGCAGCAGCCACAGCAGATAGGCGGCATGCGCCCCGAAACGCCGGGCGATCGGGGCTCGCAGCGCCAACACAACCAGCATCAGCAGGGTTGATGCTACGAGCGCCTCGATCGCCCAGCCGATCATGATTTCAGGTCCTTCAGCAGCGCCTCGAGTTCGGCAATGTCCTGGTCGGTCAGCCCCTCGTCTGCCGCTAGATGCGCTACGAGCGGGGCGGCACGGCCGCCGAACAGGCGGTCGACCAGACGCCGCGTCTCGCGCGTCGCATAATCGACGCGTTCGACCGCCGGACGATAAAGATAGCGACGGCCATCCTCCTCGTGCACGAGCGCGCCCTTGGCGAGCAGCCGTCCGAGCATGGTCTTGACGGTGCGTTCGCTCCAGCCGCGTTCTGCTGGAATGCGCTCGGCTACCTCAGCTGCGGTGAGCGGCGCGTCCGCCCACAGCACCTCCATTACCGCCTGTTCGCCTTCGCTGATCCGTTCTGCCACGTGAGTCTCCGATTACATACGTAGTCGTATCGACTACATGCGTAATCGTCAAGTGGATTTTAGACGGGCGGGACAGGAGGTCGCGTCGGATCAGTGCGTGACCGCTCCATTCATAACAGACGCGATCAATCTTTCCGATCCGGCGGATGGTGATGGCCCTGCCGGAAGGGTCCGGCTTTCAAGACCTCGGCCAGTTTGGCGCGTTGGTCCTGCGGCAGGGTGGCGGAAAAGCGGGTGATGCTCTGCTCGAATTTCGAGCGGAGCGCGGTGTCCGCCAGACGAGCCTGATTGAGCCTAAACAGAACCGCATTGCCGTCGAATTGCGGCTGGACGAACAAGCGCGCCGCTTCGGCGCGAGCGGCGCGGCTCCGCCGTACAAGATCGAGATTGGCGTTGAACGTCGCGTGCATCGTCTCCCTGAAGGCATCCGCCTGCGGCTTTGGCAGGGCTTGCGCGACGCGCGTGCGCCAGCTGCTGTCCAACCCGAGCGTCGGATTATGCGTCCAGCGCCAAATACTGCCGCCGATCAGGGCAATGAGGAAAATGTTGAGGACCAGGCTGACGATCAGCAGGACCTTGGGCCAGCGCCTCACAAGGCATTCTCCTCAGGTACGTCAGGGCTCGGAACATCGTCGTGGGGGTATAGCTGGACATTGGCCGTGACCGGATCGAGCGCGGCTGCGGCCGCTGATCCCGCGAGCACGCCACCCGCCGCCGTGAGCGCCAGCGCCAGAGCACCCCACCACAGCCGCACGCGCGTTATGATCCGGCGCCGCTTCGGCGCGCTTTCGAGCACCATCGCCCGCAAGGTTCGGGATGGCTCGGCCACACGGTGCGCAAACAGCAAGGCATCAATTGCGTCCGCCTGTGAGAGCAAGCCTGCGGCGCGGGGATCGGTTCGAGCAAAGGCTTCGGCGGCGGCGCGTTCCTCTTCAGGCCAGCGGTTCGGCGTCGCGCCATAAGCCGCGACCAGCGTTTCGAACCTGGCGAAATCCATGGGCTCAGTCATCGCCTTCCTCCAGCCGTGCCTTCAGCGCTCGACGCCCCCGCGCCAGCAGACTTTCCAATGCATCGACGCCGATCCCCATCAGCGCCGCCGCATCCCGATTGGGAAGTTCTTGATAATAGGTCAGCACGATAGCTTCGCGCTGGCGCGGCGCTAGTGCCGCCAATGCGAGGCCAACCGCATCGCTCTGCTGCTCGGCGCTGATCGCAGCGTCGGCCAGTGGCTGCGGATCGGGCGCATCCCATGTCTCGGGCAGCGCCACTTCGCGCCGCTTGCGTATGCGATCGGTGCAGAGATTGTAAGCGACGCGGTGCATCCACGTGTCGAAGCGCGCCGCGCCCGGTCGCCAGGCACCGGCGCTTTTCCAGACGCGCAGGAAGAGTTCCTGCACGACGTCCTCGGCCTCTGCGCGGTCGCCGAGCAGGCGATGAGCCAGAGCAGTCATGCGCGGCAGCTTGCGGGCGACCAGCGCCTCGACGGCGAGCGCATCCCCCTCGCCGACCCGCCGGACCAGCTCTCCGTCGGGATCGTCCAGACTCAATAAGGAGGCCTCCGCCGATCATGGCCGTGCACGTCGTATCACTGCTCCGGCGCGTTCATGCCACGCATAGCCTGCCGTTCATCATCCGTCAGCACGCCATCGTGGTTGGCGTCCATTCGCGCGAACCGGCGGGCGAGCATGGCATTGATCTCGGCCGCGTCGAGATAACCGTCATTATTGCTGTCCAGACGCGCAAACATGCGCGACGGGTCAAAGCCCGGCGCAGCGCCGCCTCCGGCCGAAGCACCGCCACGCATCATGCCGCCGCGCGCGGCAAATTCTTCCTTGCTGATCTTGCCGTCGTGATCGGCATCGAGTGCCATCAGCCGCTCCCGGGCGCGGGTTGACCAGGCATCGAACGAGAGGCCGCCAGCAGGCGGTGCGGGGGGCGGCGTCTGCGCGCTGGCGATCGTGGCGAGTCCGCCCAGCACGGCGGCGGCGAAGATTCTGGTCATCCTGAGCTCCGTTCGAAATGCCCTATTCGCTTGAACGGAGATGAAGCGCCGATCCGTCGGCGGTGCTGAATCGTTATGCACGCGCGACTGTCACTCCGAACAAGTCCGGAGTGACGGGAAGCGTGGGTCGTCGGTTTGAGTGGGCTATCGCTCGGCGGGATTAGGCGATCTTCAGGCCTTCCTTGTTCATCGCCGCGGTCAGCGCCTTGTTCTTCTCGGGCGCAAGCTTGGCCTTGAGGCGCGGGAAAAGCGTATCCTCCTCCTCGCGCATATGCTTCTCGAGGTCCGCCCGGAATTGCCGGATCTTCGCGATCCAAGCGGGCGAATCCTTGGGCATCATCGTAAGGTCGTAGAGATACTGCTTCACATAGCCGTGATCATTGTTGAGGTGATCGGCAGATTCCGCCTCGCCCGCGTCGCGCATGGCGGGGTAGACCGCATTCTCTTCCTCCATCGCGTGCTTCGCCAGCATATGCTTGAGGTTCATGAGCAGGGTCGCGCGCTTGGTCGTGTTCTTCTCGGTGGTGGCTTCGATTTGGTCGAAGACCTTGAGCGTCAGCTGATGCTCGGCTTTGAGGGCCTCGTCCCATTCGCCCGACAGCATGGTCGGCGCCTGGATGGCGAGCTTGCGTGCGACGTTGGCGGCGAGACCCACAGCGAGCCCCGCGGCGCCCGCGGCGAGAAGCGCGCCGGTGCCGTTGAGATCCGTGCGCGTCGGCTTCTTGCGTGCACGCGTGCCGGAGCTAGTGCCGGTGCTGCTTCCGGAGGAACCCGTGGAGCCGCTCTTGAAACGGCCGTCTTCGTCGCGCGCTTCGGCGCGCGCGTTGGCGGAGCGCTTGGCGCTGGTCGAATTTCTTGAACGCGTCGCAGTCGTCGTGGCCATCGATCCTACTCCGTAATTTAGGCGCGAGAGCAATGCGCCGGTCGGAGCGTTCAACGCCTCAGCAAGCGAAAGTTCTCAATTTCCTCGCAATTCGTCGAGCCAGAGCCCCGCCGTACCGTCGGATGGCGCGCGCCAGTCGCCCCGTGGACTTAGCGCGGCAGCGGCCGAGACCTTGGGACCATTGGGAATAGCCGAACGCTTGAACTGGCTGATCTCGAAGAAACGATAGAGGAAGACTTCGAGCCACTTCCTGATCGTGTCGAGATCATAAGCATTGCGACCCTCGACCGGGAAATCGATCGGCCACTCGCCTGCCGCGGCATCCTTCCACGCGTGCCAGGCGAGGAAGGCGATCTTCGAGGGCGAGAGCCCATGGCGCACGGTGTAGTGCAGGAAGAAATCGTGCAGCTCGTAAGGGCCGATTTTGGATTGCGTGCTCTGGATCGCGCCGGACGCGTCGGCCGGCACGAGTTCGGGCGAAATCTCCGTACCGAGGATAGCGGTGAGGATGCGGTTGGTCTCGCCCTCGAACTGACCGGTCTTCACCGCCCAGCGGATCAGAAACTGGATCAGCGTTTTCGGCACGCCGGCATTGACCGCATAATGGCTCATCTGGTCGCCGACACCATAGGTGCACCAGCCGAGCGCGAGTTCGGACAGATCGCCCGTGCCCACGACGAAACCATTATGCTGGTTGGCGAGGCGGAAGAGATAATCGGTGCGCAGGCCCGCCTGCACATTTTCGAAAGTCACGTCATATACCGGCTGCCCTTGACCGAAGGGATGGCCCATGTCCTTCAGCATCTGTGTGGCGGCGGGGCGGATGTCGATCTCGGCCCCTGTCACGCCCAGTGCCTTCATCAGCGCCCAGGCATTGCCCTTGGTCTCCTCGCCCGTAGCGAAACCCGGCATCGTATAGCCAAGGATGGCCGAGCGAGGCCGGCCGATCCGGTCGCATGCCTTGGCCGCCACGATCAGCGCATGCGTGGAATCGAGCCCGCCCGAAATGCCGATGACGAGATGCTCGCTGCCGGTTGCGGCCATGCGCTTGGCGAGGCCTTCGACCTGGATGTTGAAGGCCTCGTAGCAATCTTCGTCGAGGCGGTCGGGATCGGCTGGGACGAACGGGAAGCGGGCGATGCTGCGCTTGAGACCGATATCGGCAAAGTCGGGTCGATGTTCGAACAACACGCGGCGAAAGCTGGTCTCGGGGTGGCCATGCGCGCGGGCGGTATCGTTGAAGGTGCCGAACCGCATGCGCTGCTGTCGGATGCGCGCGACGTCGATGTCGGCATAGGTCAGCTCGGGCGTGTGATCGAACCGCGTGGAGCGGGCGAGCTGATAGCCGAGCTCGTGGATCATCGCCTGCCCATCCCAGGCGAGGTCGGTCGTGCTCTCGCCCGAGCCTGAGGCTGAATAGACATAGGCAGCAGTCGCTCGTGCGGACTGCGACGCGCCATAAAGGTCGCGCTCACGCTCCTTGCCGACGACGATGTTGGACGCGGACAGATTGGTCAGGATCAGCGCCCCGGCCAACGCACCAAGAGAGGAGGGCGGGATCGGCGCCCAATAATCTTCGCAGATTTCCACGTGGAAGATGAAGTCGGGGAGGTCGCCGGCGGCGAAAATCAGATCCGGCCCGAAGGGAACTTCCTCGCCAGCCAGAATGATGGTCAGGCCGGCTAGCCCGACCCCAGGCGCGAACCAACGTTTCTCATAATATTCGCGATAATTGGGCAAATAGCTTTTGGGCACGACGCCGAGAACGCGGCCGCGGGCGATCACAACCGCGGTGTTGTAGAGCCGCCCGTTACGCCGCAGCGCCGCCCCAACGAGCAGGACCGGCTTCAGCTTCGCGCTTTCGGCGACGAGCTGCGCCAGTTCGACTTCGACGCGGGCGAGCAGGGCATCCTGGAGGTGAAGATCGTCGATCGCGTAGGAGTTGAGGCAGAGCTCGGGATAGACGATCAGGTCTGCGCCTTCGGCATCGCCCTTGCGCGCAAGATCCAGGATCGAGGCGGCATTGGCCGCTACGTCGCCCGCGCTCGCTGCGGGCGTCGCGGCGGCGACGCGGACCATTCCTTGCGCATGGATTGAGAAGAAGCGGTCGGTCATGCGGCGCGTCAACCTCTCTCGTCGGGTGCAGCAACGTAACGCAGCTAGAAAGCGGATCGGTCCCGGTCAATGTCGAGGCGGGATGTGGATGGGTGTTTCGAGAAGGGCGGTGCCTCGACAGGCTCAGCACGAGCGGGATAGACGGCTCTGCACCAATGGGGGCGGGATCAGGTTCAGGGCGACACGCCGGGGATTTCGTGCCCTGTGGTTTTCGCCCCGCGCTGAGTGGATCGCGGCCTGGGCCGGGATGACGGGCGGGAAGGGTGGGAGGCGAGGGTGAGCAGCACCACCCTGCCTGTCATGCCGGATTTCTACGGAAAATAGCCACCGCATCGTAGCGGCCGCGCCAATTAGGGAGCGCTGCCCCAGCCACCCAGCTCCAGTCTCGCTCGATCGCGTCGAATAGAGCCGGCTCGCCGCAGCCGAGCCGCCATTCACCGACGTAGATCAGCAGGTTCCCGCGATAGGTTTCCAGCGCCGTGGTCGCCATGCCCGTGCCGTACGGAGGCCAGCAGAGAAAGAGGGCGCGGTCTTGATAATAAGCTGCAGCCGATGCGTCGCCGCGCAAAACGGGGTGCCAACTGATCGCCGCCGGCCCGGTATCGAAAGCAAGAATGTCTACGCCAGCCTGGCGGAGCATCCAGGCCCAATAGCCCGATCCCGCGCCAATCTCGATCACCCGGCTTGCCGCCTTTGCGATCAAACCGATCGCTTCCTCGGTCGGCACGGCCCAGGCAAAGGATCGCGCAACTGCGGCTTTCCAATTTTGCCAGAGCGGATCAGGGGGCTCGACGGTCTGCTCGCCCGGCTCGCGGCGGCAGAAGGGCGGTAATCCGGCGAACCATGCGCCGTAAGGATTGGCGAGCGCGTCCGCGATGTCGGTCAACCGATCGCGGCGCCGCCCGCCATCGACTGGGCCGCGGCTGCCGCCTGATGGATCGCATTCATCCGTGCGACCAACATGGGATCAGAGACCGCCGCTCGCGCGGGTGGCAGGTAGGCGGTATAGCCCGCGGACATCGGCGTGGTCGGCAGTGCTGCGATCGAGACGATATTAATGATCGGCTCGCAATTGGGTAGGATCGCCGCCTCGTACAGGTAGACAGGGTGGGTAGGGGGGTAAAAACCCATCAGCTTCTCGACAAGCAGCGGCATTGCGGTCGTGTTGTAGGCGCCCGCCTTGAACGTACTGTCGCCCAACACCCCAATCTGCCAAAGCACGAGACCGCTCGACGTGTCCGCGAACCGTCCGTTCAAGAGCCAGTCGGTCGCTTCGAAGGACTGGCAGCCTTGCATGCCCGGATCGACCCCAAGGTCGGCGAACAGGCAATCCTCGGCCGAGACGCCGGGTAGCATCCGCGCCGAATAACCTTCGGCGCGCAATCGGCGGATTGCCTCATGCGTGGGATAAACGAAAACCCCGGGATGACCGTAGCAAGCGGCAACCACGGTTTCGCCCGCGTGCACGCATTCGATAATGCGTTCCACCATTTCGGTGTAAGTTTGGATGCGCGGTTTGCCCACCCCGTAGAAATGGGTCAGCGACTCGGCGCCTTCAGGATTGAGTTCCTGGATCATCGACTCCGCGATCGGATCGCCGACCACATAGAGCACACGATCGGCCTGCCGGATCCAGGCGACCGCCTCTAGCGTAAGCTGGCCGACCGTCCGGATGCCGGTGCCCACCACCGTCAATGAACCCTGTCGATCCGCCGCGGCGGACCCGTTAGACTGCGCCATCGATCTTCTCTTTCTTCTATGTCGCAAGAGAGCGTGCCAGGGTCGGACCTTCGAAGGTCCGACCCTTGGCCGTTACTGCGGTGAGAATCCCGGATAAATTTGCGGGAAGATCTGCGGATAAATTTGCGGGAAGATCTGCAGCGGGTGCTGCACGTAGATCGGATGTATCTGAGGATGCAAAACGATTTGAGGGTGCACGATCTGCGGATGCACGACCTGCGGATGGATTTGGGGTGATATGACCGGGTGCACGATCTGCGGGTGGATTTGTGGCGAAATTACCGGATGCACGATCTGCGGATGGATCTGCGGTGATATGACCGGATGCACAATCTGCGGATGCACGATTTGCGGATGGACGATCTGTGGGTGAACAATCTGCGGGTGGATGATCTGTGGAAAGGTGATCTGCGGAAAAGTTATCTGCGGAAAAGTGACCTGCGGAAAGATCTGCGGATAGGTGATCTGCGGAAACGTGACTTGCGGAAACATGGTCCCACCTCCTGCATATGGTTGTTGGCCCGTGTTGCCACGGATCGAAATGTTATCGTCGCCGCCCTGAGCTGGAACCGCATCGACAACTACCACCAGCACGGGCTGCTGCGTCGGCGCGGAGGCAGCTTGTACCGGCCCGAGCCTTGCGTAGATCGCCCCGGCATTGCCGCTGCGAAGTGCGTCTTGATCTTCCTGCGATAGCCCGGAGTCGCTTAGGACTGCCTCCGGCTCTTTGATGAAGCGCCCGAGCTGGGCGGGATCTGTCGCCAAGCCGACCAGAAATGATCGGAAAGCTGCGGTAGCTTGATCGGGAGCAGCTTGCTCGGAAGCCGCTTCTTGACCAGCGCCCTGTTTGCCGCCGCTGCCCTTCCGAGGGGGTGAGCTGGTACCACTAGGTTCGTCGACCATAACACGATCTCCTTCGGCACAAGCGGATGCTCTGCGCCAACTAGGGGTGCTCGCTTTAATTGTCGTGAAGAGGCAGGGATATACATACCATAACTTTGGGTCCTTGAACAACGGCCAAGTATATCCAAGTTGAAAGTAATCGCAGTGTTGCGGAGCTCGACAGCTTCGATTCTTTGCACGAAGCAGGCTTGCCGACGATCGGAGCTATCAGGCGCGGAGCGCCGAAGTATTATCGAGTCGCTCATAGGCTGGCGCGGCGCGTTCGCCGGCTCGGCCATTGCCCATTTCGAGCCCGAAGCGGGATGCCGCGGGGTCATCTGCGCGTCACGCTGGAGCGGTATACTTACCTCTGCGAGCGCGGAGGTTCAGAGGGGGTGAACGGGCGTTAGCTGAAGCATCGCGACCCAGCCAGGCGGGTCTTGGCGCGCCAAAGTTGTGCCCTGTGAGGCGCGATCGAGCTCACGATGTGGCCATGGTTGCCGGACCGCCCAGGGCATGTTGCTGTCGGCGATCGACGAGCAGCCAGGCGAGAAGCGGGAGTGCGATCGCATAAGCATATTGGGTAAGCGTAACGCCGATGTTGAAGGGGAACCAAATGTCCGGGATCCCCAGTTGGCGCAGCTCATTAACAAACAGCGCGACGGCAATCACGCTGAGCGTCCCCAGCGCCAGCCACCGGCGTTCACCATGCATCCAGATACGCATCGCGATGACGGCAACGAGGCCGACGAAGAGGAGCCGAACAACGGGGATCAAAGCGTCGGCATGCGCGATCGCTGCAATCACCCTAGCGATTGAGGCAACGAGGGCGATTGCCAGGACCTCGCGTCGCCCGCGCCCCTGCGCCCAGTCATTCCATGCCGCGGTCCATGACAGCATCGCGACTGGCGAAAGCAAGATCGTGTTGACCCGGTAGATCAGCGTCACGTCGAGCAATTCGGTCCAGGCGGAGACCGCATTTCCTAGTCTCAGGAGTGCAGTTGCCGTGAGCGCAATCGATAGCCATCGGGCAAAGCCCGGCCGCGCCGTGGAATGCGCCTGTATGACTGCGATGCCGGCCAGCAAGACCATCATCGCTGGCAAAGCCACCTCAACGATATAGCCTGCAATCGATCGCCACCACTGGGCGCGATGGAGTTGCTCGCCGAACGAAGCTGCGGCCAAAGTCGGAACGCTTCTCAAGCCGCCGCTTTGATTGTCGCGGCCCGGCCAGGGCTGCATGAAGGTTCTGACGGCCAGTAAAACAGAATGCGTGTTGCCTGGTCGGGGAAGCCTCACCACGAACGGGCGTACGCCGGTAATCTTTTGCCCCTCGCCGAGCGTGCCGGAGCCGCCGATGCGCTTGCCATCCCAGAACATTTCGTAGCCGTCGTCGACCATGGTCGGGCCCAGGAGTCGTAGGTCCTGATTGAGCGGCAATTCGACGCGCCGGCGATACCAGCCATAGCCTACGAGATCGACATGACCCCGCGCGCGCCACCCCGCCAGATAGCCGGGGAAACCGACGTCCAGGTCATGGCTGCTCGCCAGCGACACCAGTCTGATTTGCTCCCAGTCACCATCATCCGTTTTCGGATCCGCCCACCGCAGATCGTCCCCAGGATGGAAGCGCCATAAGCCATCGAGGGCCAAGGCTGGACCAGAAGGGTCGGGGCGGCCACCGACCGCGAGGACGGCCACGACCCCCGCCAGCACCAGCAATGCGAGGACCCAGTAGGTGCGCAACAGCGGTCTCGACACGGTCGGTCTCTCCCGAGGTCCACTCAAGCCAGCATCGAGGTTGACGCTTGACCAATGGTATGATGACTGTACCGGTGTAATTGCGTTTACTGGTACAGTCAAAAACGATGAACAGCAGCTCGATTCCCTCGACCCATCCCCGCCCCATCGCGGCTGTCCGGCTGGACGGCGGCCGCCTGTGCATCGACTTCGCCAACACCATCCACGATCGGTTCGCCCCGGAGGTGGAGGATTACATCTCGACGCCTGAACGATATTTGGAATGGGCGAAGCGGGTCGGCGCGATCGCGCCAGACGATACAATCGACATCTTGCCCCTGGCAGCCGAACGCCAGCCGCTGATGATGGAAATCCACGCGCTGCGGGACGCCGTTTACACTCTCCTGCTGGCAAGCGCCGATTGTGTGCCACTTCCCCCGGATGCGCTGGTGATCCTCAACGCATGGCTGAGATCGGCGCGCCAGAGCCAGACATTCTCGGCAAGCGGATTGCTCGAATTCAGCGCCGAGCCTGACGACCTTTACGCCCCGCTCAAGCGCATCGCACTCGATCTCGTTGAGACGATCACCGAGGAGCGCGCGAGAAAGCTTAAGCTCCGCCAATGCGCCAACCGGCACTCCTGTGGTTGGCTTTTCGCCGACACTAGCAAGAACGGGCGGCGCCGATGGTGCGCGATGGAAACCTGCGGAACCATCAGCAAAATGGCCACTCGCCGGGATAAGAATCGCTCGCACCGTGCGGTTTAGCGGAGCGGCGTAGCCGCCGGCCAATCGGTGGTGGTTTGTTCATTTGGGCCGCGGCGCCGAAGTGTGCCGCTCCGCAGCGTTGCGCAGGCTTGCATGGACTCTCCGTCGACGCCAATCAGCCCGGATGCGCATTGCCCTGTTCGAGCCGGAAATTGCCCAGAATGTTGGCGCCGTTCTGCGGCTGGGTGCCTGTATGGGAGCGGCGGTGGATCTTATCGAGCCGATGGGGTTCGAGTGGGATGATCGACGGGTCCGCCGAACGGCGATGGATTATATCGACCATGTCGCCGTCGCGCGGCATGCCGGCTTCGACGCGTTCAGGGCCAGCATCGGTTCGCGAAGGCTGGTGCTGTTCACGACAAAGAGCCATCGATCGGCATACGAATTCGGCTTCATGGCCGACGATGTCCTGCTTTTCGGAAAGGAGAGCGCGGGCGTACCGCCTGCTATTGCGGATGCGTGCAATGCGCGGGTGCGTATTCCGATGCGGCCGGAGGTGCGATCGATGAATCTTGCCGCGTCCGCCGCGATCGCGCTTGGCGAAGCCCTGCGCCAAACCGCAACACTGCCGGGCTGAGCGAAGAACGACGCGCATTGCGGAACCAGGTAGAGGCGGTCAAGATCTGCGGGATCCTGACCGTCGGCTGCTGACACGCGTTCCACGCTCGCCTGCGCTTCGCGCCATGCATTAAGACGAGTCGCTGAGATCATCCGTTCCTGATTTCATGGCAGCGCAAAGGTTGCCAAGATTTATGCGGTGGCGGAGGAGTCATTTTCGCATAGCTGACGCTATATTGCTGGAATCCATCAAATAAACCACGCGGAACGAGTGGGTGATTGACGGTTGTATGGCAGGAGACCTTATGAATTTCACGAACTTTTGACTCTCCGACGTGGCGAAATTGTGATAACCAAGGGAAGTCGGGGGGACTAAGAAATAGGGGATTGTCATGATCAAAAGGCTTTGCGGCGCAGGCGCCGTTGCGATCGGACTAGGCTTAACCGCCCCGGCTTCGGCGGTTGTGGTCAGTCTCGATTTCGAAGGGATAAACAACACATATCCTTCGGGATTCGCTAACATCCTCGAATATTACAATGGCGGCCTCAGCAGCGATGGCACCACTGGCACCAACTACGGGATATCGTTTGGCAGTAACGCACTTGCGATCTGCCTTAACTCAACCGCAGTTGTCTGCTCTAACACGTCGCGGGGAGGCTTAGGTGCCCCTGGTTCGCAGAAAGGCGGACTATTTTTCCTGGACGGATCGGAGACGTTCTTAAACGTTGCGGCCGGATTCGACACGGGTTTTTCATTCAACTACGTATCATTTAGTTTCTCAGGCTCAGTCAGCGTGTATGATGGGCTGAACGGCACGGGTAACCTGCTCGCTACCCTGAACCTCTCGCCAAATGCGGGCTCGTGTCCCGGATATTCGGCTCAGTTCTGCCCATTCAGCCCTGTCGGTGTGACCTTCGCCGGCATCGCGAGGTCGATCTCTTTTGCCGGTGTGGCGAACCAGATCGTGTTCGACGACGTCACATTCGGAAGCAAGGACCCGGGCCCCAAAGTTCCCGAGCCAGCCACTTGGGCGATGATGCTCGCGGGCTTTGGCGCGATCGGCGGCGCGATGCGTAGCCGTCGCAAGGCTGCAGTTAGTTTCGGCTAAGGTTTTCCTTTCCTTTCTGAAGATCGAGGGTGCCGTCGGACCTTGGGGTCGGCGGCATTCTTGTCTGCGAGGCGCTTGTTTACGTCCGAGGCGCTGACCGAGGCCTGCCGGTTGGCGCAAGCAAAGCGGAAGGGCCTCGTGTTCAGGCATATTGGCGCCCCTTCTTCACGATCTGTTGACCATTCCCGTGCGACTAGGGGGTAAGGGGGAGTATGTCTCTTGTCGTTCCGCGTCGCCCAGCAATCGCGGCGTTTTAGCGCCCGGTTCATCACTGCCGTACTGTGTCCGGTGCTGCTGTTGGCGCTGGGGCTAACCATTTCCGCCGGATTTGCCTTGCGTTCCGCCGCCCGGCAGGCGGATCGGATTTCGGCTACGCGCCAGGCGCAGGAGGTAGATCTTGCGGTCGGCGGCGCAGAGGACGAAATGGGCCAGAGCCAAGCTGGCGTGGCGATCTGGAATTCCATGGTCTTCGAGCTGGGCAAGCTTCGCCCAGATTGGGGATGGATCGACAGCAACGTCGGGGTTTGGCTGAACTACGTCTTCGGCCATGACGCCGATTTCATCCTTGGACCGGACGATCGGTCAATTTACGCAATGGTTGGGGGCAACCATGCTTCGCCGGGGGCCTTCAGGCCTTTCCGCCCCATCTTTCAGCCGCTGATCGACGCCGTGCGTGGCAAGTCGCATATCGCGCCCAATCCGCACGAGCGCTTACCTGGAAATCGCACACATCCCCGCACCACGGTCCGTACCGGCTCGGGCGCCATTCATGCCACCGACCTCGCGCTGATAGGCGGGAGGCCGGCGGTGGTGAGCGTGATGCGCATCATTCCCGAAGAAGGGACGCCCAGGAGGACGAAAGGCCCGGAACCGCTGTTGGTGAGCGTTCGATACCTCGACACTGGTTTCATGCATCATCTCGAGAAGGTTCAGATGCTTGCCGGAGCCCATTTCGAGCCGACCTTGCGTCGGGTTCGCGGCGAGCAGGCTTTCCAGCTCGTCGCAAGTCGCGGCCAGCATATCGGCCATCTCGTCTGGCGACCGGATCGGCCGGGCGGCCTGGTATGGGCCGCCATGGCGCCGAGCGCGGCGCTCGCGCTGGGCGGGCTCCTACTGGCGTTGGGCGTTCTCATTTTCAGTGTGGCGAAATTGATGCGCCGTGATGCGCGCTCACTCGAGCGATTGAGTGCCGCGCATCTCGAACTGAAGGCGAAGGAAGCGCAGGCGCACCACCTGGCGTTCCACGACACGCTGACGGGACTCGCCAATCGGGCCTATTTCAATTCGGTCGTGGATCAGATGGTTGCCGCCTGCGAAGGGGAGGAGGGGTTCGCCATCCTGCTTCTCGACCTGGATCGCTTCAAACAGGTCAATGATACGCTCGGGCACCTGGGCGGCGATTTGCTCGTCCAGCAGGTAGCGCGGCGGCTGCAGGCCCTGCTCGGGCCGGCGGATCTTGTCGCGCGCCTCGGCGGCGACGAATTTGCCATTCTGCTCAGCGACAGGACGTCCGAGGATGAGATTGCGGGGGTGGCCAGCACGCTGGTGGCGGCGATCAGCGAGCCTTTCGACGTGCTCGGCACCAAGGTATTTATCGGAGCCAGCGTGGGTGTTGCACGTCGGCCCGAAGGACGCGTCGAACGGTCAGAGCTGATGCGCATGGCCGACATCGCGATGTATCGGGCCAAAGCGGAGGGACGCAACGGCTTCCGCTTTTTCACCGAGACGATGGACGAGAGTATTCGTCTGCGCCGTGCGATTGAACGCGATTTGCGGGATGCGATCACCCACAATCATGGCCTGGCGGTTCACTATCAGCCGCAGATGGATGCGCGCGGATCCACGATCGTCGGAGTCGAAGCTTTGCTGCGCTGGCATCATCCGGAACGGGGCTGGCTCGCGCCCGCGGCCTTTGTGCCGATCGCGGAGGAAACCGGGCTGATCCACGACCTTGGGCGGTGGGTCCTGCGCCAGGCCTGCGCGGTAGCACGGACATGGCCCCACCTGTCCGTGGCGGTCAATCTTTCGCCGGTGCAATTCCGCACGCGTGGATTTGCCGAGGACGTCCTGTCCATTGTCGTCGAGACGGGCGCGAAACCCGCGCAGATCGAGCTGGAGGTCACCGAAAGCATCCTGCTGGACAACGACGACCTGATCAGGAACGCGATTTCCTATCTCCGCAAGGCTGGCTTCCGCGTTGCCCTGGATGATTTTGGAACGGGCTATTCCAGCTTGAGCTATTTGCGTGATTTCCAGGTCGACAAGCTCAAGATCGACCGCAGCTTCACCAACAGCCTTGGCGAAGCGAACGACGCGGCCGCGATCATCGAGGCGGTCGTGCGGCTTGGACATGCAATGGGCCTGTCAGTCACGGCTGAAGGGGTGGAAACGCCGGAACAGCGTGCCTTCCTCGAGGCGGCCGGCTGCAACGAGCTGCAGGGGTTCCTGTTTTCAGCGGCGATTCCCGAACGCGACATTGCCGAATGGATGCGCGATGTTCCGCGCGCGCGCGTGGCCTGAGACGACCGATTCTACCCCTTAACTACCGTGAGTAATCGTGTTCAACCCCACGCTGCGCCTCGTGCGCGCTCGCGCATCGCCTCGATGAAGGCGCGTACGGCGGGCATTGCCGCACGCCCGGCATCGTAAAGCAAGCTGATGGGCATCGGCGGAGGAGCATATTCCTCCAGCACCGGCACGAGCTGGCCCGCCGCTATTGCCTCGGCAGACTGATAACTCAGTACATTGGCCACACCTAAGCCGGCCTCGGCCGCCGCAATCGTCGCATCGACCGTATTGACGATGAGACGCGGCGTAACCTGCACGTGAATGTCGCCTCGTGTGCCGAATTGCCATGTGTTGCCGACGCGCGGCCCGGCGCCCGTCATGCAGCGATGGGTGCCCAAATCCGCTGGGGCACAAGGAAAGCCATATCGCGCAAGATAGCCTGGACTGGCAACGATCGTCTGCCGCACCGATCCGATCGTCACTGCGCGTAACGCGCTGTCCGCGAGTGTGCCGATGCGGACGGCGACGTCGATTCCTTCCTCGATGATGCGGACGTTGCGATCGAGAAGCAGCATGCGCGCGTTCAGGCCGTCATATTCCTCCAACAAAGCGCTAATCACCGGGAGAACATGCAATCGGCCGAACATGACCGGGGCGGTGACCAATAACTGCCCGCGCGGGGCCGATCGGCCGCCCATCACGATCTGCTCCGCTTCGCGCAACTCGGCCAGGATCCGACGTGCGCGATCCAGAAAGGCTGCTCCGTCATCGGTGAGCGACACTGCCCGGGTCGAGCGGTGGAACAGGGTGACGCCAAGGTGTCGTTCAAGCGCGGCAACGGCGCGAGTGATTGCCGGCGGCGCCATCCCAAGCGCTCGCGCCGCCGCGGCGAAGCCACGCTGATCGGCCACGGCAACGAATGCCGTGAGAGTCTCGAACCTGTCCATTATTCTTCAAAATGCAACAGTGCATGGCGATTGTCGCCTATTATCTGCTCAGCTGCAACGCGCTATGTCCTGCTCGCATGGCTCAGACATTCCTCCACACGATGATGGGCGCCGGCTCACGCGCGCTGCAGGAGGCGGCGGGGTCACGCGCATCTTATGCGCGGATGGAAGCTGGAGCGGGTGAGGTGGACCTGCTGACGGATCGGGAAGCCGATTTCATCGCGGCCCGCGACAGCTTCTACATGTCCACCATCAGCGAGGATGGCTGGCCCTACATCCAACATCGTGGCGGGCCGGCCGGTTTCCTGCGGCGTATAGGGGGCAACAGGATCGGATTCGCCGATTACCGGGGCAACCGCCAATATTTGTCCACCGCATACCTGGCCGCCGACGACCGTGTTGCCTTGTTCCTGATGGATTATCCCCACCGGCGCCGGTTGAAACTGATCGGTCATGCACGGAGCAGTGACGATCCAGCACTGATCGCTCAACTTATGCCGCCTGGTTATGCGGCGGAGGGCGAGCGTGCCTTCCTGATCGATGTGGTGGGATTCGACTGGAACTGCTCCCAGCACATCACGCCACGGTTCACCGAAGCCGAGATCCAACGCGGAACTCAGCCATTGCTGGACGAACTCGCCCAATTGCGGGCGCGCGTTGCCGAACTCGAGGGAATGAATCGATGACTGAGAAACTCACCCGCGGTGTCCATCATATCGGCCTGACCGTACCGGATCTCGATCAGGCGCGCCGCTTCTTCTGCGATGTGCTGGGCTTCGACGAGGTTGGTGGCGTGCCTTCCTACCCCTCAATCTTCGTATCGGACGGCACGATCCTGCTCACCCTGTGGCGCGCCGCCGATCCGACGACCGCCCGCGCGTTTGACCGACGCGCGAACATCGGTCTCCATCATCTTTCGCTCGCGGTGGCCGACGATGCGGCACTCGACCTGGCTTGGGAAAAGGTCAGCGCGCATCCGGGCGTGGTGGTCGATGTTGCGCCCTGCGCAATCCGACCCGGATCAGCCACGCGGCACTTCTTGATATTCATCCCCGGCGGAGTCCGGATCGAGTTTGCGACCCCCTTTGTGAGCGGTTGAGCGCGGGTTTCCTCGCGGAGCGTGTCCGAAGGCTGATCCGGCGGAGAGAGCTCGTTCACGCCGCAGCGCGTCGCGGCCTTTCGCCCGAGAGACTCTGCGGGTCTTCAGTGGCGATCTCGACCTCGACCAGATCGCCCATGTCGCCGCCGTCGATCAGCACCGATTGCAGTCAGGGGTGACTTGCCGAGCATCTGGCCGGGTAGCTTGCCCCGTCGCTCGTCTCCCCAGGGAGCCAACCATCTAATTGCCCTAACATGGCAATATCGGCCGCGCCGCTTTGTACGTGCCAACCGCTTCGGCAACTCCGAACAGTCTAGGCGGCGTGGACAAATTGCCTAGAGGCGGGCTTTCCAAGTGTTCTCGGGATATTTGATGATTTGTCGTCGCCATATCCAAACGCCGAAGGCAAACATGACCGCTCCGGTCGCAATACCCGCAACCCACCCCTTCTGATGACCATGGAAATAGGCCACCAGAATGCTCACAATGGCGGGAGCAGATAGCGCGAGCCAATCCCGTTGGGTCACTTTCCTCATGTGGCGCAACCTATCGCGAAGCGGCCAGAAAAACATCGACTTTTGCATGTTTGCGGGATGGTCATTGACGCGATGGCAAGTCGAGGTCTGTCCGAAACACACTCCCGCGGCCCTGCTTGCGGACAAGGGCTACGATGCCGATGCGATCCGCGCTGATCTTGCCAAACGCACAATCGAAGCTGTCATCCCGGCCGGTCAAACCGCCCCGTAAAGATCGAACATGACCGGGCGCTCTACAAGCAGCGCAACCGCATCGAGCGCCTGTTCGGCTACATCAAGATCAACCGCGCCATCTCCACCCGCTACGACCAGCTCGCCAACAGCTTCCTCGGTATGGTCCATACCGCAACCACCAGATACTGGCTCAAATTTGCCCACGCCGCCTAAGCGTCAGCCTTGACGATTGAAGATGAGTGGAGGTGTGGAAGGGCGCGAAACCTGGATGAACAAATTGATCCAAAACGGGGTAATATTTGTTTGGCCGAGTTTTATGTTGCGAATATCGCTTATATATTTCTGTACGTAGTTTATTTGGCGGGACATTGCTGACTTTATTCATGGGTGATAAGTATTGAAAGTAAGCTATGGGTTGTGATTAGACTAGCCGATCCGTTTTTATAGGGAGGGGGGCATGCGGCACATTACCTCGCCCTTTGGAATCCATTCTTGTCAGCGATCCCAATGCGGAGTTCCGCCGTCTCCACAGCTTCTTTCGCGGCTGCATGCGAGGTATTTGGCGCTTCTCGCTGAAGGGCGCCTACCTCCCACCACCAGCTTTGCGGATTATTACGCCGTGTGGCGCTCAAATAGGCGGGGCCCTAAATATTTAGGCCTGGATGACGGTTCGGTAATCGGTGGAGCCGCAGGCGCGCGCGAACTGATCAATCGCCCGCCCAAGCAGTTGGCCGGGGAGATTCGTACGCTGGTTCTCCTGGCGGACTTTCCCGACAGGCCGCATCGTCCCGACTTCAGTCCTGCATATTTTGAGCGAATGCTGTTTAGCACCGACCGCATTTTTCCTACCGGAAGCATGCGTGATTATTACCGGCACATCAGTGGCTGGGATGGCCAGGGTCGCGGCATCGACGTCACTGGCGATGTGCTCGGGTGGTTCCGCTTGCCTAATCCGATCGCATTCTATGCTGATGACAGTTCCGGCATGGAGGGTGGTTTCCCGCGCAACGCACAAGGCATGGCTCGCGACACGGTGCAGGCGGCGATCGCAGCTGGCGTTGACTTTAGCGGTTTTGATGCCTTGGACGAAGGAAGTGTAACTGCGCTGTTCGTAATTCATGCCGGTCAAGGCGCTGAAGTGACAAGCGAGCGTACCGACATCTGGAGTCACAAATGGGTAATCCCGGGCGGTATACCCCTTCCCGGTGGCCTCTCGGCAACAACCTACCTTACCGTGCCAGAGGACTGTCATGTCGGAGTATGCGCGCATGAGTGGGGGCACCTAGCGGCCCGCTGGGCAGACTATTACGACACGGGGCAAAGCGCGACGTTCCGGTCAAATGGGTTGGGCGACTACTGCCTAATGGCATCCGGGTCTTGGGGCGATGGAGGTCTAACACCGACGCTTCCCAACGGCATGCTGCGGATGTTCCATGGGTGGACGCAGCCGAATGTCGTGACGGAAAGCGCCCAACGGATTGCTTTACGGCCTGCCGCGGAAGGCGGCGATCCCGTCGTTATCCGTAACGACGAGCGGATGACCGAAACGCAATACATTGTCGTCGAATATCGGCGGCGAAAGAAGCAGGACGCTTTTCTTCCTGACGAGGGCATCGCCATCTACGTCGTCGACGAAAGCATCGCTAATGTGAACGACGAGAAGCAGCTGGCGATCGAGCTAATCCAAGCGGATGGCCGACGCGATCTGGCGCGCATGTTCAATAGTCCCAATCGCGGTGACGCGACAGACCTATATCCACTGGGTGATAAGCGGACAGTTGGGGAGTCCACGACCCCTCCGCTGAATACGCCCCAGGGAAAATGGTCTGGTGTCACTATAACGGTCTCTGGCAATCCGGGGGATGATATGATGTTTATTGATGTTGAGTTGGGTTAATGTTTGTATTTATGGGGCATAAATCGATATTGTTGGAAGTATTGAAATAGATGTTCAGTCTCTGTCTGAGTCTGGCCTTCAGAAGCTTGATAGCGCGCTTTAGCAGCTGGTGCTACAGAGTGCGGCGGCGGTCCCGCAAGCAGATGATGCACCCGCTATCGCGGATGTGAAGGAAGAGTTCTGCACGATCTGGCCGAAGGCGGTGCCGATACTGGAGATTGGCTTCCGCTCCCTGTCGGCCGCCGTGCCATTGCGGCTGGGCGACCGTTAGCTAACAGCGTCTATCGCCTTTATTGGCGCCACCCTTATCATCGGAACCGCGGGCAGCCCGCTCCCGCTACGCCGCGGCGCGCTGCGGCCTTTCACCCGCGAGGCTCTGGGGGCCTGCGGAAGCAATGTCGACCTCGACCAGATCACCGACCTTCCCGCCGTCGATCAGTACCGATTGCAGCCACGGTGATTTGCCCAGCATCTGGCCGGGCAGCTTGCCCCGACGCTCGACCAATATTGCGCACGTGCGGCCGATCGTGGCGCGATTGAAGGCGAATTGCTGTTCCGCGAGCAGTGCCTGAAGACGCTGAAGGCGTTCGTCCATCACGTCGGGTGCGATCTGGTCATCCATCGTCGCTGCCGGCGTGCCGGGCCGGGGGCTGTACTTGAAGCTGAACGCCTGGGCGTGGCCCACCTCGCGCACCACCGCCAGCGTGGCTTCAAAGTCAGCGTCGGTCTCGCCCGGGAAGCCGACGATATAATCGCTGGAGATGGCAATATCGAGCCGCGCGGCACGGACGCGATCGATCAGGCGGAGGTACGAAGCGACGTCATGCGCGCGATTCATCGCCTTCAGGATGCGATCGCTACCCGCCTGCACCGGCAGGTGGAGGAAGGGCATCAGGCTTTCGATCTCGCCATGAGCGGCGATCAGCCCGTCGCTCATGTCATTGGGGTGGCTGGTCGTGTAGCGGATGCGGCTGAGGCCGGGCAGTTTGTCGAGCGCGCGGATCAGCCCGTCCAACCCTTGGATGCGGCCTTTCTCATCCTCGCCGGTCCACGCATTGACGTTCTGGCCGAGCAAGGTGATCTCGCGCGCGCCGCCGTCGACCAGCGCCTTCGCCTCATCCATGACTGCAGCCCAAGGGCGTGAGACTTCGGCACCGCGCGTATAGGGAACGACGCAATAGGTGCAGAATTTGTCGCAGCCTTCCTGCACGGTGAGGAAGGCCGAGGGGGCGCCGCCGCGACGACCGGGCAGCGCATCGAATTTGGAGGCGGCGGGCATGTCGGTATCGACCGCCTTCTTCCCCGCCACCGCGTCGGCAATCAGCGTGGGCAGGCGATGATAGGCTTGCGGACCGACCACCAAGTCCACTGCGCGCGCGCGCTTCGGGATTTCGGCGCCTTCGGCCTGCGCGACACAGCCAGCAACCGCGATCATCGGCTTGCCGCCGTCGCGCCGCGCGAGCCGGCCAATATCCGAATAGACCTTCTCGGCGGCCTTTTCGCGGATGTGGCACGTGTTGAGCAGCACCAGATCGGCCTCGTCCGCCCCGGCCTCGACCATGCCCTCCGCCTGCATCAGCTCGGCCATGCGCGCGCCGTCATAGACGTTCATCTGGCAGCCGAACGATTTGACGTGAAAAGATTTGGGCGGAGTGCGGGACATGCGGGGCGCCATAGCGCAGGGGCCTAGAACAAGGAAGCGGCCCAGCGCCGTGCCGAACCGCTTCCCGCCACCCTGTAGCGAACGGCATCCTCTCCTAACATCCGGGTTTTATTTATCTATCCCGTCGACCGTGCTCGGTGCCGTGCCGAACCGGTGTTTCGTCCTAATTCGGACCAGAAAATGCGGCAAGATCGCGGCGGGGACTTTGCAGAAATAAGTCTACGCCATGGTAAAAAAGCAACAATCTTGCTCGCACCCGCAGCAAAGTGCGGGAGGTGACGCAGGGATAGGGTGACGCTAAGCGGACGGAGATGTCTCGATCCGCACCGCTTCGCCTTCATCTAGATGGAACCGCGCTGGTTGCCAATTGGCGCTGGCTTGCCACGCGTGCGGGGGGCGCTGCCTGTGGGGCTGCGATCAAGGCGGATGGCTATGGGCTCGGTGCGCGAGAAGTCGTGGCGCGGCTGGCGGCGGCGGGTTGTCGCGACTTCTTTTGCGCGACTTGGGACGAGGCGGTCGCGCTGGGGAGCTTGCCGGAGGGTGCGCGGCTGTCGGTGCTGCACGGGGTGCGTGCGGAAGATATGGATCGGGCGCTCGCCGCTGCGGCGCGGCCGGTGCTCAACAGCGTGGAGCAGGTGGCACGCTGGCGCGAGGCCGGTGGCGGCGCTTGTGACGTGATGGTCGATACGGGCATGAACAGGCTGGGCCTTCCGATCGAGGACGCGATGGCGGGCGTGCTCACCGGGCTCAAGGTCGATACGCTGATGAGCCATCTCGCCTGCGCCGACGAGCCTGACCATGCACTCAACACACGGCAGCTTTCTGCTTTTCGTGCGGTGAAGGATAAGGTTCCCGCCCAGCGATACAGCCTCGCCAATTCGGCGGGCATCCTGCTTGGACGGAATTATGCCTTGGATCTCGTGCGGCCGGGCATCGCGCTTTATGGTGGTGTGCCGGTGCCGGCGGCGACGGGGATAAGGCCGGTGGTCGCGATCGAGGCACAGGTGCTGCAGGTCCGTGCCGTCGTCGCGGGAGAGAGGGTGGGCTATGGCGCAACCTGGACCGCGGCGCAAAACAGCCGGATCGCGATCATCAATCTGGGTTATGCCGACGGCTATATGCGGCCCTTCGCACCGGGTGCATTCGCGATGGTGGGTGACCGGCAACTACCGTTGGTCGGGCGCATCTCGATGGACCTGATCGCCGTCGACGTAACCGGCGCGCAGGTGAGCGAGGGGGATTGGCTGACGGTCGACTTCAACCTGGCCGTTTTGTCGGCGCGCTCCGGCCTGTCTCAATATGAGCTGCTGACTGGCTTGAACCAGCGCTTCGATCGGCGTTGGCACTGAAGATCAACGCTGCGCCAGTAGCCGATCAACCCAGGCGGGGATGAGCGTGCTGGCGGGACCGAATTCGCTTGCAGCAAACAAGGACGTTCCCGCGGACGGCTCCAGATTGAGCTCGAGCGTGTCCGCGCCGACCGCGCGGGCGAGCTGGACGAACCCGGCGGCGGGATAGACAGCGCCGGACGTGCCGATCGAAACGAACAGATCGGCGCGCTCCAGCGCAGCCTCGATCTCATTCATGCGGTAAGGAATTTCGCCGAAGAAGACGATGTCGGGGCGCAGCCCTCCTTTAACGCCGCAAGTCGGGCAGGGTGGACGGCCGATCATGTCTCCGTCGAACAGCATACGCTCACCGCACAGCTGGCAGAGCGCCGAGCGCAATTCGCCATGCATATGGATCAAGCGCGTCGCGCCTGCGCGTTCGTGGAGATCGTCGACGTTCTGCGTGACGATCAGCAGCTCGCCCGGCCATTCCGCGTCGAGCCGCGCGAGCGCCTCATGCGCGGGGTTCGGGCTAACCGTGGCGAGCGCGCGACGGCGCATGTCGTAAAATTCGAGCACGAGGTCAGGATCGCGCGCGAGCGCCTCGGGCGTGCAGACGTCCTCGACGCGATGCCCTTCCCACAGCCCGTCAGGTCCCCGAAAGGTGGCAAGGCCGCTCTCGGCGGAAATGCCGGCGCCGGTGAGAATCACGATGCTGTTCGGCTTGCCCATGGCATACCTTTATCGGGTGAAGCGATGTCGCGCACAATGATCACCCGGAGATCATGATGACAAAGATGCCCGCGATTTTCATCGGCCATGGCAGCCCGATGAACACGCTCGAGCGGAACGGCTTCACCGATGCTTGGCGGGAAATCGGTCAGCACATGCCCGAGCCGCGCGCGTTGCTCGTCATATCCGCGCACTGGTTTATTGGCGCGACGGCGGTCACCGCCATGCCGAAACCCCGGACGATCCACGATTTCTACGGTTTCCCGCGGGAGCTGTTCGAGTTTCAATATCCGGCGCCCGGCGCTCCCGACGTGGCGCAGGAAATAGTCGAAGCCGTCAAGCCGACCTGGTGCGGGCTTGATCAGGATCAGTGGGGCCTCGACCATGGCACGTGGAGCGTGCTCGCGCACCTTCGACCGAAGGCGGACATTCCGGTGGTGCAGCTTTCGATCAACGCGCTGAAGCCGCCGGAATATCATATCGAACTGGGTGCCAGGCTTGCGCAGTTGCGCGAACGAGGCATTCTCATCGTCGGCAGCGGTAATGTGGTTCACAACCTGCGGCGTATCGATCCGGCGCACCCAGCGGGTGGCTTCGACTGGGCTAATCGCTTCGACGACGCCGTAGTGGAACAGCTTGCCGCCGATCCGGGCGAAATCCTCAAGGTCAGCGAACATCGCGATTACGCGCTCGCCGTTCCCACTCCAGACCATTTCATTCCGCTGCTTTATCTCGCCGGCATCGCGACGGCGTCGGATGAACCGATCGACCCCTTCGTGAGAGGCTATGCCTTGGGTTCAATATCGATGACTTGCCACGGCATAGGAGTCGGCGCCGATTGCCGCAAGGAAAGCGGAGCGGGCTCCATTCCCGACGCGGTCCCGGCGGATCAATCGAACATATAGGCGGGCATGCCGCTGGACTATAGCCGCCAGTGGATCGCTCTTTTGTGCAGCGGCCAGATCAGGGCTGTGATCAGCACCAGGATTGCAATCGCGCAGGCGAGGGAGGCAAGCATTGGCGCGGTGACAATCTTCTCCGCCAGCTCCAGTCCCCAAGCCTGCGGCGTCATCGTGCCGCCGCGAAGGATGGAGTAACCGGAGAAGATGCCGAGCAAGATCGACAGCACGAAGGCGAGCGTCGCATTGCCGCCGAGCACGCGCAGCGGCATCGCGATCGTGCGCGCGGCGGCGTTTTCCAGCACCAGCGTGAGCAACGCCAGCACAACCGCGCTCACCCCGCTGCTGAGCAAAGCGAAGCTGCTCGTCCAGATGCGTTTGTTGACCGGGAAGATGGGATCGAGCAGCAGGCCCGCCGCGATCAGAACCACGCCCGCGCCACCGATCAGCCAGGCGGTGCGACGGCCGGGGGACTGCTTCCAGGCAGCGCCGGCAAGAATTCCGAACAGCAGGTTGGCAGTGGCGGGGAGCGTCGAGAGCAGGCCTTCGGGATCATAGACCACTGCACCTGTGGCATCGGTGCCGTAGGGCCACAGATGCGACACGGTCCATATCGTCCGATCGACATAAGCGGTGAGATTGCCAGCTGGATCGAGGTGACCGGCACCATAGCCCGGCACCGGCACAAAGCTGAGCAGGGCCCAATAGCCGATCAGCAGAACCATGATGCCTGCACCGATCGCGATGCGGTTTATCGCCGCCAATCCGTCGTCGCGCCGGCGAACGGTGAGCAGCACCAGCGCCGTGCCGAGCGCGTAACAGAGGCCGATCCGCTGCAGGATGCCGGGGATGCGCAAATGCGAAAGGCTAAGGCCGGCGAGAAAGTTAAGGAACAGCCCGAGCGCGACCAGCGATAGCGCGCGCCGGACCAGCCGGCTCCAGCTCCGCACTTTGTCCGCGTCGGACAGGGGCCGAGGAAAGGAGAGCGCGACGGCTACGCCGACCGAGAACAGGAAAGTCGGAAACACCATATCGGTCGCGGTGAAGCCGTTCCACGCGGCATGATCGAGCTGATGATAGCGCAGGCTCCAGGAGCCTGGGCTGTTGGCGAGGATCATTCCCGCGACGGCGAGGCCTCGTAGGGTATCAAGCGAAACTAAGCGTTGGGTCACTTTCATGCTCCTCAGCGTGGGACCATGGCAAAGGTGAGAGTGACCGGCGCTTCCGTCACGACCTCCGGCAGTTCGGCCGGCAGGGAGGTCGCCGGTGCATGAATTACAGCCTTCGGACTCGATTCCACATTCTTCGTCTGACCGTTGTTTTGAACTTTGGTCACGCGGATGACGCGATTGCCCGCTGCCGCCGCATAAATGTCAGCTTCGGTTTGCGCTTTTTGAATGGCGTCAGTCACCGCCGCGGCCTTGGCCGTGCTGGCGTCCTTGAGCTCGAACAACGGGGGCCCCAGGACTATCGTGCCTTGCTCGATCAGCGCCTTGCGGATCTTCGGGTAAAGTCTGGGATCCTCCAGCACCACCCGAAGCGACGCACCGGCGAAACGTCCGCCTGCCTTACCGGAGCCGTGCTGAGATGCATCATCGACAATCATCGAAGGGCTCACTCCCTCGGCAGTTAGGAGCCGGCGAAGCTTGGCCATCTTCGCTGCGGCATCACTCTCTGCTGGGGCGCCGACCACGACTGATATTGTGATTTTGTCGGCGGGGTTATGCACCGATCCCACCGCCGAAATGACCAGCGGAGTCGCGCCCGAATAACGGGGGCCTGCCCGCGCATCGAGCGGCTGCAACGCTGCCAGGCCGAACAGCCCGGCAATAACCCATCCCCGCATTAATCCCCCTTGCTGGCCCGATGCGGCCTCAGTCTCCCCGTTCGTAGATGGGCGCACGGCTGACCCCCACGGCGGCGCGGAGCTTGTCCGCATCCATCAGCTTGCCGTCCATCATCACGACTCTTGTGTGGCGAAGGTCACCGATTTTCTTGGACGGATCACCATCCACCAACACCACATCGGCATCCCAGCCGATGGCGATCTTGCCGCTATGCGACTCCGCTCCGACCAATGTGGCGGGCACAATCGTGGCGGCGCGCAGCGCATCGACATTGCTGAAACCGGACTCGACATAGAGTTCGAGCTCGCGCACCAGCTCCAGGCCTGAACCGTCGGTACCTGCTACGATCGGCACGCCGGCTTTGTGCATGCGGCCGACCAGCTCCTCCTCTTTCTTGAAACTGGCGCGATAATCGGCACGCGTCACGCCCGGCTGCGGTGCGAAGCCGCCCTGGCGGAAACCGCGCTCAATCGCCGGCGGAAGCGTGCCGACATAAGGCGCGTAGGCTGGTGACAGATCGCCATTTTCGGGGACGAACAGGCTTTCGACCACGACCAAAGTCGGGTCGGAATAGATCTTCTTCTTGGCCATGGTCGCGATCAGCGACTTCATGGGCTCCGCGTCGAGATTGACGTCCTTCATGTAGCGGCCGGTACCGGCGAAGCGCTGCATGCCGTTCGAATGCTGCACGACGTCGTCCGGCATCGCCTCCATCGACACGAAATAGATGTGGGTCAGCTCGTCATAGCCCGCCGCGATCGCCTGGCTGGGCTTCATGCCTGCGGGCAGGTGGCCGTGAACGTGCAGACCCTGTTTGTGAGCCTCTGCCGCGGCCGGTGCGACCCAGGCGGGATTGAAGCTGCCGTAAAATTTGACACCGGCCTGACCCTTGGCCTTGGCGTCGTCGACTGCCTTGATCGCCTCGGCTTCGCTGGTCGCGACATTGGCGACCTGCGCGGTGTTTGGGCCCTTACCGTCGATCAGCGACGAAGCGTAGACGTGCGGCATGAGCAGATTGCCTGCGGCGCGGCGCTGACGGCGTGCGATGGTGAGCTGATCATCATTGCCCGGGTCACGCACCGAGGTGACACCGATCGAGAGCTCGGACGGACCACTAAAATCGTCGCCGACATGCATGTGGCTATCCCACAGCCCGGGAACGAGCGTCTTGCCCTTGCCGTCGAAAATGATCGCCCCGGGAGGTGCCTTCATGCCCGAAGCGGGGCCGATCCCCATGATCTTGCCGTGATCGATCACGACCGTGACATGTTTTTCGAAGCGATTGCCGAAGACGAAGGCCTGCACGTCCTGAAACACGACCGGCACGTCGGGCGTGGTGGCGAGGCTGTGCGCCAGGATGGGCGACTGTTTGGCCATCGCTTCGTCCTGGGCCTTCTGCAGCGCGGGCTGATCGGCTTCATAGCCGACACGCATCACAGAGAGTCCGCCAATGGAGGCGAATACCTTGCCCTTTGCATCGAGCCAGATCGGCTGGGGTGTGCCGCCGACGCCGGTCAGTGCCCAGGCGGTGACGGTCTGCTTCGCAGCACCCTGACCCACGGTAAGTGTGGTCAGCTTTTCGAGCCGCGCCTTGCCGCCCGGCAGTAGCGCTACTTCTGAGCCGGGGTTTGCGGCCAGCTTTTCGACCGGCAAGTCGCTTGCCCGGATCGAGAAGCCCGCGGGCAGATAATAAGCCGGAGCCGAATAAGGTGCCGAGCCGTGGTCGATCTGCGACTTCCAGGTCGCCGTGCCGCCAGCGATTGCGAACGTCTCCGCGACGTCACCGTTGGGGCTCGATCCCCGCAATTCATATTTGGCAATGGCGCCATCGCTGCCGACCTTGACCGCTTCGTCCTCGTCCCACACCTGCCCGCGCAGGACCAGGTGCAAGCGCCCCATCAGCGTGCCGTCGGGCGCGGTCCATTCGCTGATCGATCCGTGCTGGCCGGCGGTCGACATGATCGTGAGCTGGGCGGCATCTGCGGGCGGTTTAGCCAATTGGTCCGCCGGAACCTGGCCGATCGCCTTCGCCGCCAGCACCAGAGCCAGGGCTGTTCCCACCATCCGCCGCATGCCGATCCCCCTTGCCGCTCTGTCGGAGGCTATCTGTCCCGTGGCGGCGAGGCAATGACTTGCTTCCAAACGCCACAAGGGGCGTCGTGAACGCCTCTCGCCAAGCGCAAACGCTTGTGTCAGACGGCGCGCCATGAGCGTGAGGATCGGGATCATAGGCGCGGCCGGCCGCATGGGCCGCGCGATCGGCAATGCGGCGGCGACACAGGGCGCCATCGTCTCTGGCGGGATCAACCGGCAGGGCGCGGTTCATGGCGACCATCCTGACGCCGCCTCGCTCGCGCGTGCCTCCGACGTGCTGGTCGATTTCTCTACCCCACAAGCGCTGCCGCAAAGCCTTGATGCCGCGAAGGCGGCAGGAACGCCGATCGTGATCGGCACGACCGGGCTTAGCCGCGAGGATCATGCGCTGATCGATGCTGCCGCGCGCGACCTTGCCGTGCTGCAGACCGCGAACACCTCGCTCGGCATGAACGTGCTCCGGAAGCTGGTCGAACAAGCCGCGCGCGTGCTCGGGGCCGATTGGGACATCGAGATCGTGGAGATGCACCATCGCCACAAGCTCGACACTCCGTCCGGCTCGGCTTTGCTGCTCGGCGCGTCGGCCAACATCGGCCGTGGCGCCGCGACGCCGACCGAGCTCAATCGATTCGACCGCATGCAGGAAGGGCCGCACCCCCGTGAGGAGGGCGGGATCTATTATGCCTCGTTGCGCGGCGGATCGGTTGCGGGCGACCATCAGGTGGTCTTCGCGACCGAAGGCGAGCGGATCGAGCTTGGCCACCGCGCCGAAAATCGCGGAATCTTCGCGACCGGTGCGGTCAAGGCGGCGCTGTGGCTCGCGGGCAAGCCGGCGGGGCGCTACACGATGGCGGATGTGCTCGGGCTCGCATGAAGCGCGAGGCTGTCTTTGAATTTTACCGTCGACTAGCCGAGCTCAACCCCTCGCCCGAGACCGAGCTTGAATATGTGAATCCATATACTTTGCTGGTGGCGGTGGTGCTGTCGGCCCAGGCGACCGATGTCGGCGTCAACAAAGCCACCAAGCGGCTGTTCGAGCAGGTGCAGACACCCCAGGCGATGGTTGCGCTCGGGGAAGAAGGACTGAAGGCGCACATCAAGACGATCGGCCTGTTCAATATGAAGGCCAAGAATGTCATCGCGCTCTCCGGACAGCTGATCGAGAAGCATAGCGGGCAGGTGCCGCAGGACCGCGCCGCTTTGGAGGCGCTGCCGGGGGTTGGGCGCAAAACCGCTAACGTCGTCCTCAACGTCGCCTTCGGGCAGGAGACGATCGCGGTCGATACGCACATCTTCCGCGTATCCAACCGCACGGGGCTTGCGCCGGGAAAGGACGTGGTCGCGGTCGAGCAAAAGCTCGAAAAGGTGACGCCGCAGGTCTTCAAGAGCCATGCGCACCACTGGCTGATCCTGCACGGCCGCTATGTCTGCAAGGCGCGGCGGCCCGAATGCTGGCGCTGCATTGAGATCGATCTGTGCGAATATCAGCCGAAGACGCCGCCGCCAGATAAGGCCAAGGGATGATTTGCCGGCGCGCGATCGCTTTGCTAAGCGCCCCTCACACGCACCGGCACCCGTAGCTCAGCTGGATAGAGCGCTGCCCTCCGAAGGCAGAGGTCACAGGTTCGA
>Ga0207647_10000314_pt1 | contig 40279 bp, 33 predicted proteins | sample KBSCornC2_FD_184295 | JGI IMG/M metagenome (GOLD analysis project Ga0207647, IMG submission 184295) | Corn rhizosphere microbial communities from Kellogg Biological Station, Michigan, USA - C2 (SPAdes) (version 2) | ecosystem: Host-associated > Plants > Roots > Rhizosphere ... | reverse complement strand
AAGACGACGACGCCGGCGGTGCCGTTCGACTTGGCGATGATCCACTGGGCGCTGATCTTGGCGACGTCCTCGACCTTGGTGGTGACGTTGCTGAACAACTTGGGGTTCGTACTCGGGCCCGGGGTGCTGAGTGCGTGCCAGCCGACCAGTAACAGCACGACTGCCAGCGTCAGCGTCATCGCCAGGAAAGGCGGCGTGAAAGCCAGCTTGAGCGGGCTCTGGGAGTGACCAAAACCATTCAACGTCACGTCGAAACCGATAGAACTGGCGCCTGTCGAGTTGAGCCAGTCGAGCATCGCCAGCGCAGCTGCTGCCTGACGCGGATCCTTCATTCCGGCGTTGGAAAGGAGGTCCGGGTCGGCAAGAATGTAAAGCGGACCATCGCCATAACGGGCAAGCACAACCCCGCCCTTTCCATCACTCAGCAATGGCACGAGCTTCTGCGGCTTGCGTCCTTTTCCGGTTTTCTTGCCCGTTATCACCTGCAGTACGCGCGGCGCGCTCAGCCTGATGCTGGGATCGAAATCATTGGCTGCAGTCAGGATTGCTCCCTGACTGCGACGGTGGTGGATCGCGAAAACCGTTTCGGGTGCAAGAAGCTGGGATGCATCAAAGTCCAAGTCGAGGCCGCTTACGCGTACCCATCCCCGGTGATTGGGATCAGCCGCCGTCGTCCACTTCGGCATGACCAGCAACGTAGGCTTGGCCGACCGCGGAGTGAGCACGGGGCTCAGATTCTGCCAGGCATAGTCTGGCGTCACGACCAATAGATCCTCTGACCCGAATTGGCTTTCGCTGCGCACGATCCGCGCATTGCGGCCGGTGGCATTGGCGAGCTGGACGATGCCGCTGAAGCCGACCGCGGCATTCGACAACGCATGCGTGCCGCCATTCCGGCCCGAGCGAAGGTCGGGTGCGAAGGCTCCCATGATGAGCATGCCGACAAAACCGATGATGCCGATCGCCAGCATCAGCGCGACCGTACGCACCCGGAACGGATCAGCGCGCTCCGCAGCCCGGCCAAGTGCAAGATCGCTCATGCGGCCGCCTTCCAGGATGCGGTCTTGGCGAAATCGGCATAGGCCGCGCGGCATTCACCCCAGTCGTTCGCATCGACCGGACGGCCGCCGAACAGGCTGCGCTCTACCACCGCGGCGATACCAGCGAAGAGCTGGCGTGCCAGCGGCGGCACCGCAGGCGCACGGGCCAGGTCACGGCTGGTGAGCGCGGGCCTGACCAGCCCGGGACGGCGACGGCCAATATCCTCGACGCTGCGGATCAGCAGGTGATGTGCGGCCTCGGCGAAGCGCCCCTCGGCCGCCAGCACGTCCGCTTCCTCCAACCATGCACGCGCAGGCGCAACTTCGGGCTGCCAATAGTCCTCTTCGGCCGGTTCGCTTGTGTTCGGACGCCGACGACGCAAGCGCGGTAGACGCCAGACGCCGTCTTTCCAACGGGTCCAGCCCATCCATCCGAGCGCAAGTGCCGCAGCGATCAGGACCGTCCAGAGCAGGATACGCGCATAAGGCGCATCAGGCAAAAAACCGCTGAGCCAATCGAGAAAGCGGCCGATTGGACGCAGTACATTCCCAAGCCATTCGCCAATCGCCCGTAACCAGCCCGGTGTAGGCCGCGGCGGCGGCACGCGATGCAGATCGAACTGAATATCGGGATTGGCCCGCAAGGCGCGATGCGCCGTGGCGAAGCGCTCAGCAGCGACTTCAGATTGCCCCGCTATGTCCGCCCCCAGAAGTAGCTTGCCGTCTCCTTGTATCGCATGACCAAGCGGCCGCAACGCCGAAACGCCGTCCAATTCTCTGCCATTCTGGTTGTAAACATCTGGTGCAACAGCGCCTTCGTCGGCCATACCTGCTTGGCAAAGAGGCCGTTTGGGGGGCAACAATGGCACACCAGATTATCGATCGGGCACCCGCGATCGGGCGCATACTAACGCGCGCCTTTTCCGTCATGGCGCATAACCCGCTCGTAACGTTCGGCACCTCTCTGGTGCTTTCCGGCCTGCCTGGCGTGCTGCTGAACTACCTAATCTTCAATCAGCGAGATACTCAAAGCACCGGCTTAACGATCGCCGTGATCATGTCGGGCGCTCTTTTCCTGCTTATCAGCTTTGTTCTGCATGCTCTGGTTCAAGGCTGCCTCGTTCGTGCGACGATTGCAGATAGCGAAGGCCGCAAGGCCAGCTTGAGTGAATGCATCGGCGCAGCCGTGGCTCGCTTTCTTCCACTGATCGGTGCCTCTCTTTTACTGGGCCTCGCGATTGTCCTCGGCGTCCTCCTGCTGGTCATTCCGGGGATCATGCTAATCATTATCTATGCTGCGCTGATACCAGTCACGGTCGAGGAGCGGCTCGGCGTTATGGAAGCGTTTAGACGCGCTAGTGAGCTCTCCAAAGGGGCGCGTTGGAAGATATTGGGCCTGGCGGTGCTGGTTCTTCTGATATTCTGGCTATTCATGGTGGCAGTCGGCCTCGTGCAGGTTGCACTGATCGGCTCGAGCAGCTCCGACCTATCCCGCGCTTTCAGCATATCCGCCTTACTTGTCAGCGGCCTTTCGTCGACGTTTATGACCTGCTTCTGGTCGACCACACAAACCGCGTTGTACGTGGAATTGCGCGACTGGAAGGACGGCCCCGCAACAGGCCGGCTCGGCGAGATCTTCCAATAACGGTACGCTGGCCGCGGCAGGGATTGCCCGGCCAGCGTACATCCTTGGTTATAACGGCAGCGGATACTCACCCGCGACATTGAACGTCCCCGCGGCAGTCGGCGCGCCTGTACCAGGCTGGCCACCGCCAACGCTCAGGCGATACGTGCCGGGGGTCACCAGTCGCTTGCCGTCCTGCGTCACGCTCGACAGATCGCGCGGATCGAGATCGAAATGGACGCGCGTGCTTGCACCTGGGGCGAGGCTCACCCGCTTGAAGCCGCGCAGCGCGCGGATCGGCATGCCGGGGGCGTCGGGAAAGCTCAAATAGAGCTGCACGATCTCGTCGCCGGCGACCGCACCATCGTTACGCACAGTCGCGTCGATCCCCAGCGTCTCGCCCGCCTTCAGCTTCGCGCGCGACAGAGCGACCTTGCCGTAGCTGAAGCGCGTATAGCTGAGCCCGTATCCGAACGGGTAAAGCGGCTTGCCCGTGAAGTAGCGATAGGTCCGACCCTTCATCGCATAATCGCCAAACGGCGGGAGCTGATCGACACCCGTGTAGAAGGTGACCGGCAGGCGTCCGGAGGGATTGTTCGCGCCCGACAGCGTCTGCGCAATCGCGGTGCCGCCTTCCTGTCCCGAATACCAAGCCTCCAGGATCGCATTAGCGTTGGCGGCCGCCCAGTTCACTGACAGAGCGGATCCGTTCATCAGCACGAGCACGAGTGGCTTGCCGGTCTCCTTCACCGCCTGCAGCACCTTTTCCTCATCGGCAGGCATATCAAGGCTGGTTCGGTCGCCGCCCTTGAAGCCGGGAATGTTGACAGGCATCTCCTCGCCCTCAAGCGCGGAGGTGATGCCGGCGACCGCGATCACCAGATCGGCGTTGCGTGCTGCGGCGACCGCGCGCTGCAGCGCGTCGCCACGCACTTCGCTCCACACGAGGCGCGGCGGGAACCGGCTCGGTCCCTGTTCGATCCGCAGCGTGTGACGTTCGCCCTTGCGGAACTGCATGTCAGTGAGGTTGGGCCCGAATTGCTGCTGATTGCTGTTGTCGACCACCAGCTTGTCATCGATCCACAGCTTCACCGCGCGTCCCTGCAGACCGATCTTGTAGGCGCCATCCTGCGGTGCGGTGAGGAAGCCCGTCCAGCGCGACGATGTCGTTTCGGCGCCGGGGATCGCTGCGGGCGTATTGCGGTCGAACGCGACCTTGGCGTCGACCCGCGTCACCGCCGGCTCGCCCGAGAAATTACCGTTACGCCAATATTGCGCCTTGAGGCCGGGCTGCCCGTCGGGGGTCGAAAGCGCGGCGGTTGGCACGGGCTCAGCAGCGCGCAGGAAATCCGTGCCCGGTTCGAACACGATCTGCGCATCGGGGAATTCCGCCTTGAGCCCATCCAACGCGGTTACCGGGTGGAGCGGCGTGCCGTGATAATTGCCGAGCAGCACGTCGCTTTGGTCCGCCAGCGGCCCGACCACCGCGATCCGCTTCACCGCTGCCCTTTTGAGCGGGAGTATGCCGTCATTCTTGAGCAGCACCATCGACTCCCGCGCAAGTTTGAGCGCGAGCGCGCGATGCGGGTCAGAGTTCAAAACTGCGTCCGGGATCTGCGCATAGGGTACCATTGACGGCGGATCGAACAGGCCCAGCTTCATCCGTACAGTGAACAGGCGGCGAAGCGACTGATCGACCACCGATTCCGGCAAGAGCCCCTGCTGCATCGCCTCGCGATAGGGATCATAGTCCGACGTTGGGCCTGCGCGGCGACCGAATTCGGTGCAGTCGTTGTCGACGCCGAGTTTCATCGAGACGGCAGCCGCCTCGGCAAGCGTCTTGGTGTAATGATGCCCGCGCTGAATGTCGGCGACGGCATCGCAATCGGAAACGACATGGCCCTTGAAGCCCCAAGCGTCGCGCAGGCGATCCTTAAGCAAGAACTGGTTTGCGCAAGCCGGCTGTCCGTTGACGCGATTATAGGCGCACATCACGGATTCAACCTTCCCTTCTACCACGAGCTGGCGGAAGGCGGGCAGGTAGGTGTCCTCTATATCGTGGAGGCTGACGGCGATGTCGTCGCTATGGCGGCCCGGCTCCGGACCGCTGTGTACGGCATAATGTTTGGCGGTCGCCGAGACGCGATAATAGCGCGGATCGTCGCCCTGCATGCCCCGCACGAACGCGACACCGAGCTTGCCGGTCAGGAACGGATCCTCACCATAAGTCTCTTGTCCTCGACCCCAGCGGGGGTCGCGGAAGATGTTGATGTTGGGCGACCAGAAGGTCAGCCCCTGCATGATCTTGTGCGTGCCGCCGGCGCGCTCGATCATGTTCCATTTGACGCGACCTTCATCGCCGATCGCCGCGCCCATCTGCTGAATCGTCGGCGCGTCGAACGATGCGGCAAGGCCGATCGGCTCGGGAAATACGGTGACAAAGCCGTTATTGGCGACGCCGTGCAGCGCCTCGCTCCACCAATCATATTCGGGGATGCCCAGGCGGGCTATGGCGCGCGCCTGGTTGACGAGCTGGGACGCTTTTTCGTCGGGGGTCAGCCGCGAGATTATGTCGTCGACGCGTTCCGCGATCGGCAGCGACGGATTGCGGAAGGCCATGTCCGACTGCGGCGCCTGCGCGGAGGCGGCGACGGCAGAGAGGGCAACCGCTGCCAATAATGTCTTTCGCATAATGTCTCCCCAGTTCCTCTTATCCGGATGCTCGTTCGTCAGCGGCTCCGCGCCGTGGCGATGGCGCCCGGTCGCGCATCGAGTGTGATGAAATCGGCAGGCGCCGCGGCCAGGCTTGTTCCGTCGAACCGGTAGAGCTCGAGCTGCTTGCGCAGGGAGCATTGGAGCAGGATCTGCTTTTCGTCCGCACTCCAAACCGCACCCTGACACCAACGGCCCGTGCGGGTTTCGGCGACCGGAACCAGCCCCATTCCCTCGACGCGATAGATCGTCATCAGCCCAAAATCGTGAAAATTGGGCGAACTGGTCGGCAAGGTAGACCCGTTATTGACCGTCACCTCCAGATAGCGGCCGCTGGGCGACAGGCCGACATGCTCGGGCGTGACGCCGGTATCGATCTGCCCCACCATCCGGCCCGCGGTAAGATCCACGATCCCTACCGATCCAGCCTTGGGTCCCGGAACTGACGAAGGCGCCCGCCCGCCGAGATGGCTGACATAGGCGACCGGGAGGCGTGGATGGATAGCGAGACTATAGGGCTGTGCCCCCACGGCAATATTGCCGGCAGCGCGGACGACGTGCGAGCCGTTCACTGACAAACGAAGCAAGCTGTTCGCGCCCTGCGCCACCACATAGGCGGCGCGGCCACGATCCGCGAAGAAAACGTCCACCGGACGGCTTTTCGGTTCCAGCGCCACCGTGCCGACCGGCGACAGACGCCCTCCCTGGATCGTAAAGACCGAGACGCTGTCCGCACCCGTATTGGCGACAAGCGCGAGTGTGCCGGTTGGGTTGATGGCTACGCCCGCAGCTCCCGTCGCCGCATGGAGCGTCCGAACCAGCCGGGGTTGGCGCGGGCGGCTAAGATCGATCACGCTGACGATGTCGGCCGCAACCGGCGTGCCCGCTTCACCGAGAACCTGCCCAGCGGTCACGATGGCAAGCTTGCTGTCGGCGGTAAGCGCCACACTCCCCGGAGGCCCCACCACCGTTGCAGGCGTAGGCAAGGTGGCGAGCAGCCTGACCTTACCTCGGCCCAGATCGAGCACGCCTATCGAATCCGCCGTACGCGGTTCGTTAAGAGCGTCGGCAGGAAGCGCTTTGCCGTCATTGGCCGAGACGGCGATCTGGGCCGGCAGCGTGCCAGCCTGCAACAGCACCGCCAACGCGACTGCGCAGTAACGATATTTCACCCTGCCGCTCCTCGCTGAATGCCAGGCGACGCTCATGCGGTCGCCCGTTTCTCTAGAACCTCGTCGGAGACCAGCGCCTCGCGGCCGAGCGCAGCGACATCCGCATGTCCGGTTAACGCCATCGCGACGAGCAGCTCGCGGCGCAGCATGTCGAGCATCTGGCTGACCCCCGCACCGCCGCGTGCTGCCAGCGCGAACGCCCACGCGCGGCCGAGCAGGACGCCCTTCGCTCCCGAGGCTAGGGCGCGCAGCACGTCGATGCCCGAACGGACGCCGCCGTCCATCAGCACCTCCATCTCGCCCGCGACGGCGTCGACTACGGCCGGCAGCGCCTTGATCGTCGACGGGGCGCCGTCGAGCTGGCGCCCGCCATGATTGGAGACCACGATCGCGTCCGCGCCGACCTGACTCGCGAGCTGCGCATCCTGCGGATCGAGGATGCCTTTGAGCACCAGCCGGCCGCTCCAGCGTTGCTTGATCCAGGCGAGATCGTCCCAGCTAATGGATGGGTCGAAATTGCGCGACACCCAGGCAGTGAACTGGGCCATACCCGCACCATCGGGCATGGCGGGCGCGAAATTGCCCAGGATGTGCGGTCGGCCGCGCACGCCTACGTCCCACGCCCATTGCGGATGCCGTACGATCTCCACCATCCGACGCAGCCGAGCGGCGAGATTCTGATCACCTGTGAGTGTCGACCGTATGTCGCGATAGCGCGGGCTGTGGACGATCAGGTCCACCGTCATGACAAGGGTCTCGATACCGGCCGCGCGGGCGCGGTCGAGCATCGCTTCCATGAAGCCGCGATCCTTGATCATGTAGAGCTGGAAGATGAGCGGCTGGCGGAGCGCAGGTGCCACCTCTTCGATCGGGCAGCAGGCGGAAGCGGACAGGATGAACGGAACGCCCGCGTCTTCAGCCGCGCGCGCCGCCTGCACCTCGCCACGGCGCGCATAAAGGCCGGCCAGCCCGATCGGCGCGAGCGCGACGGGCATGCTCACACGCCGGCCCAGCAACTCGGTCTCCAACCGGATATTCGCCACGTCTTGCAGTACGCGCTGCCGCAGCCGAAGCTCGCCCAGATCGGTTACGTTGTTGCGCAGCGTGACCTCCGCATAGGAGCCACCGTCGATATAATCGTAGAGGAAGCGCGGCAGGCGACGGCGCGCCAGCTGACGGAAATCGTCGACGCAGGCGGGTGTCATGCGGCGCTTTCCTCTCGGGCCACGCGACTCAATCCGTGGCGAAATTGTGCAGGATCACCGGGCGCGGATTGAACGGAATGCGCGTCGATATCGGCGCATCCGGCGCGGCGGATGGCCGATGCCAGCGGCCTTTCTGTGCGGTGACGATGTCGCCCTGTTCGGCTTCGAAGTAGGGGTAACCTTCGATTTGGTAGCCGATCTTCCCTTCCATCACGAACCAGAATTCGGTCCAGTCGACATGGAAATGGCCGCGGTTAGTGGCGGGTGCGATCGGCTGCGCCTTGCCCCGCAGGATGTTGGACGTGAAGTGATCGTCCCACACGAACTTGCCGTTGTAAGGCTTGTCGCTGTTGCCGATCTGCTTCCAGAAATCGACGTAGATCGGATTGGTGTCGCGATCCTTGGCCGGCCCGGGCGAGCCGGTCACCTTCATGTAAGTCCGACCGGGGAACGGATCGGGCGTTTCGTCCGCAGGATAGAGCGGCGGCGATCCAGCCTGGCGCACCTCGAACCGCAGCGACGGCTTATCGCCGACCGTCTCGATCGAGTAAAAATGGCGGAAGGGTACGTTGACCATGAAGCCTTTGGTGGCGACGAACGGCTCGACTCCGTCGATCGACACCCGCATCGCGCCATCCTGCACGATCCAGACGACGCGATCGTCGGCATACATTTTGCGCTTCGTCTTCTTGCCTACGCCCAATGAGATATAATCCGCATCCTGTTCCGGATTGCGGATGATCGGCTGAACCCAATCGCTCTTGCCGCGGTGCGCCGCCAGGATCTCCGACAATTTCCAATGCACCTTGTTAGGGGCGACATAGGGCGTCGGCTTGGTTGGTTTGGCCGACCAATAGGCCTCCGCAATCTTGGGAGCGGTGACAGGCATCGGATCCTCGCGCCCCGCAAACTGCGCCGGCGCTGGCGCGGCCATGATCGAGAGCAATCCTGCCAGGCCCACATATCCGATCATCTTCATGCCCGCATCCTCCTTGGTTTTCATTACTTTGCAGCCGGCATCCTGAGCGCTGGAAGCGTGTTTTCGAACCCCGACAATGGTCGATGGAAGGGCTCACCCGCAGGCAGGAAAGCGATCGGGATGTTGGGGACGAACCCGCGCAGCCATTCGGCGACAAGCGTCATTGGAGCGTCTTCGGTGCCCATATGTCCGAGGAAGACGATCCCCCGGGGGCGACCGACCGTGGTCATGTCCGCAGCGAAGGCGCTCTGGTCCATGGTCGGCAGCGTGCCGGCGCTGCCTTCCGCCGATTCTCCACCGACAATCGCATCGACATCCGGAAAGGAGGGGAGGCTCGGGAAGGCATAACCGACGCCCACCGCAACTTTCCGCACGATCATGTCCGGATCACCCGTCACACGATGCGAATGCGTGCCGGTGCGCTGTGCGGCATAGCGGGCGAGCGCGCGCAGCGTCATTGGCTCAGGCAGGGTGACAATAGGCATGCGCGGCGCGGGCTCGATCTTGTCGGCGGTCCAGCCAAGTATCCGCAACTGACCGGCGAAGAGCTGATCGGGCCGCATCCGATGCGCCAGGTCATGATCACGCCAGATGATCAGCTTGTTGCGTTCGATGAAGGCTTTTTTGGCGAGATAGATGGGGTCGTCGGCGAGAAAGTCCGGAATGTCGTTGTCACGGAAATATGTATCTTCATGCGTGATGATGAAGTTCCGGCCTTCAGCAGCGGCACGGCGCAGCACGCGAAAGGTCGACATGCCCGTGGTCGCAATGCCGGTGATCTGCGCGTCCGGATCGCCCGCCTTGAAGGTGTCGCGTCTTGACGGAACCGGCGAGGGGGGAGTGCCGACTTCCGCCGCCTTGCGGTAGATCAGATCGACGAGTTCGCGCGGCGTCATGCCTGCACCCGCCAGAAAGGATCCGCGGCCAGGAAACTGTGCCGTGGCAGGTTGGAGAAAGCTTGGCTGAGCGCAAGCGCACAGCGTTCGACGAAAGGCTGTTCGGACAAGATCCGGCCCGTCGACACCAACGCCTTGGGGTAACCTGCCTCGGCGCTATCATGGACATATTCGACCACTTCCCACTCGCGCATGTCGCCGGTCAGGAGCGCATCCGCATGGGCCAGGCCGTGGATCGTCGAGACCACCTCGGATGTGCCCGGAACCAGCAGCACCGACGTCAGGCGCATCGCGGGATCACCGATAAAGCGCAGCCCGCCGCTCGCGCCCAACCTTGCGTGCGCAAGCTGCACGAGCGCGGCGAGCGTCATCGCGGGCGGCCGATAGACCGGATGCTCTCCCGGCACTCTGTACCGCGTCCATCCCAGGCGCGCGGCGACGGCTTCGACCGAGGCGTCTTTCCCGCTCGCATTGCTCGGCGTCAGACGAAAAATCGTAAGGTCATGCTGGTCGACGAACGCCCGCTTCGCTTCCAGCGCGGGGCTTTCGCGCAATGCCTTGGCCGCGCTTTCCGCGAGTGCCGCGAACGGACCGGCTGCGGCGGCCGCATCGGCAGGCCTGCCATAATAAGGCGTCTCGGGACTCAGCACGAGCGAGCATCCGGCGGCGACCGCCTGCCGAAGCGCAGCGAGCGTCGGATCGGCGATCAACGCAACTCCCGTGACCGCAGCATCTGCCCTGCCCGCGACCAGTTCGGCACTGCACAGATCCGACAAAGCGGAGACGACCGCCGAAGCCGCTGGCGCTCCATTGCGACCCCGCGCCACGGCCGGTCCGATCAAGCCCGTCGCGACGAGCGCCTGGGCGCCGGTAACGCACAGTGTGCGCCGACTAAGCAGCGAGAGCTTGCCCATGTCGCTCATTGCGTACGGCCCTTCGATGGGTGACTGAAATATTTGGACGCGAACGCGATGAAATAGGGCCAGTTGGGCGTGGGCGTGTGGCCATATTGGTGCTGGCGAAATCCGATGTCGCCCGCACCGAGATAGGTCTGCATCGGTGGCACGTCAGTTGTTTCCAGGCCGGCTTTTCCGAGCAGCTTCCAGACCGGAGAAGCTGCGGCCGCGGCCTTGAACATGCCCGTGGGATCGATCCAGCCGTCGCCGGGCACCGCCTCCGGCGGCGAGAGCATCAACGCCCCCGCGCCGATAAACAAGGGACGCGGCGCAACCATGGCGATCAGCTCATGCGCATCGACCGGCAACTCCGCAGCGCTGTGGCCGACCGCCGCATATTTCAGGAAGTTGCCCGCAAACCAGTGGAATTCGTTGGCCGCAGCAAGGTTGGGGATGCCCTCGCCAAAATTACGACGATAGAGGTTGGCGCCTCCCGCGCCGGACGAACTGATGTAGCCGGTGGCAAAGCGCTGGTCATAAGCCATCGTGACCAGCGCGGCCTTGCCGTAGCGCGAATGACCGAAAATCGCGACGCGCTTGGCATCAATGTCAGGGTCCGACTGAAGATAATCGAGGCCCCTTCCCGCTCCCCAGGCCCAAGCGCGCAACGCGCCCCAATCGTCGAGGCTGCGTGGCCGGCCTTGATTGACCAGTCCGATGATCCCCTTGTCCAGACCGGCGGCATTGTCCGCCTGAACCGAGGCCGGTTCGAGCACGACCACGGCCCAGCCCTTCGCGATCAATTGTTCGCGTTCGCTCGGTCCGTCCGGCTCAGCACTACCCGGAGGCGGTGCTGGCCGGGGACGTGGCACGGTCGGGCCGAACAGCATCACGGCAGGAATATGCCTATCTCGCAGCGCCGCAGGGACTGTGACGTTCATCCGGATATCTACATCGATTCCGGGTGCTGCCTTGTTGTCGACATGGCCGACCAGCTTTTTCGTTACGACGGGTTGATCGCCGACGCTCTCCTCGACTGTTTCGGTGACGCGCCACGATACCGCGGGGATATTGGCGGGCACGCGCCCATAAACATGTTCGTCGAACAGCCGGGCAATCTCCGGCCGACGCACATGCCACCAGGCCGCGGCGGTCGTGATGCGCTTTCCGTCCGACGTCCTCAGCAGCGGCGGAAGATCGGGATATGGATTGGCCTTGGCCTCATCAAAATTGGCGAAGTCGGGAGCAGCCGGATTGCGCGCCGATACGCCCGGCCGGAGCGCGTCGATACCGAGCAGCCCGAGCTCACGATTCCGTTCGCCATCAGACGCAGCCTGAATCTGTGCGTAGGAAGGATTTACGGGTCCCGTGGGAGGCGATTGGGCCCAGAGCAGCGCCGGCAACAGCATGGCCGCCACCGGCGCAGTGACAAAGCGAGACGCTCGGATCACCCTCATCCTCCCACTACGATCTATCGGACGCTTTCCAGGCGCCGCTCCAACGCAATCTGCTCTTGGATCAGCGCCGGTGGAACCGCGTCGCCCAGTTTGCCGAGGAACTCCGCGCTGAGCGCAGCCTCCTCCCGCCAGACATTAGGATCGACATCGAACAAGATGTTCAATCGATCTTCGTCGAGCTCCAGCCCGCCCAGATCGAGGTCCTCCGCGGCGGGCACGCGGCCGATCGGTGTGTCGCGCGCTCCTGCTTTGCCCTCAAGCCGTTCGACGATCCATTTGAGCACGCGCGCATTCTCGCCGAAGCCCGGCCATACGAACCGGCCCTCATCATCCTTGCGGAACCAGTTGACCAGGTAGATGCGCGGCAGCTGCGCGGAATCCGAAGCGGCCGCACTGCCGATGCGCAGCCAATGCCGGAAGTAATCACTGATATTGTAGCCGCAGAAAGGCAGCATGGCGAAAGGATCACGCCGGAGTTCGCCGATCCGGTTCTCGGCTGCGGCGGTCCCTTCCGAGGCGATATTCGCCGCAAGATAGACGCCGTGCTGCCAATTGAATGCCTCGGTCACGAGCGGCACTGCCGATGCGCGCCGACCGCCGAACAGCAAGACGGAGATGGGTACGCCCTCGGGCGCCTCCCATTCCGGCGCGATCGAAGGGCACTGGCGCGCGGGCACGGTGAAGCGCGCATTGGGATGAGCGGCGGGCGTGCCCAATTCGGGCGCCCAGTCGCGTCCCTGCCAATCGATCAGGCCTTCGGGCGGCTCGTCGGTCAGGCCTTCCCACCAGACGTCGCCATCGCGCGTCAGCGCGGTATTGGTGAAGATGCAATTGCCGGTAAGCGTCGCCACCGCGTTGCGGTTCGTCGACGGCCCTGTCCCCGGCGCGACGCCGAAGAAACCCGCCTCGGGGTTGATCGCATAGAGTCGGCCGTCTGCGCCGAAACGCATCCAGCAAATGTCATCACCGATCGTCTCGGCCTTCCAGCCGGGAATGGCGGGCTCGAGCATCGCCATGTTGGTCTTGCCGCAGGCGCTCGGGAAAGCAGCTGCGACGTAGCGGACATGTCCTTCGGGAGAGGTCAGCTTCAGGATCAGCATATGCTCGGCGAGCCAGCCTTCGTCGCGCGCCATCACTGACGCGATACGCAGCGCGAGACACTTTTTGCCGAGCAGCGCATTGCCGCCATAACCCGAGCCGTACGACCAGATTTCCCGCGTCTCTGGGAAGTGGACGATCCATTTCTCGTCATTGCATGGCCAGGCAACGTCCCGAACGCCCGGAAGCAGCGGCATGCCGACCGAATGTACACAGCGGACGAAGAAGCCGTCATCACCCAGCATCTGGAGCGCAGGACGCCCCATCCGCGTCATGATCCGCATCGACAGCACGACATAAGCGCTGTCGGTTACCTCCACGCCGATCATGCTCTTGTCGGAGCCGATCGGGCCCATGCAGAACGGCACGACATACATCGTACGGCCGCGCATGCAGCCCGCGAACAAGCGATTGAGGTTGGCGCGCGTATTCGCGGGGGAGCGCCAATTGTTGGTCGGGCCAGCATCCTCGGGCCGTTCCGAACAGATAAAGGTCCGGCTCTCCACCCGCGCGACGTCGCGCGGATCCGAACGCGCGTAGAAGCTGTTGGGACGCTTGGCCGGATCAAGCGGAATCAGGGTGCCACGGTCGACCAGATGCTGCGCCAGCTCCTCCCATTCCTGATCGGAACCATCGCACCAGCGTATCGTATCCGGCTGCATATGCGCCGCAAGCTCGGTGACCCAATCGAGTAACGCTTGATGGCGAGTTGGAAGGCTCGGCGGCTTGAAATTATGCACTACTGACTCCGCAAACGAGGAGGGACCAGAACTCGGTCCTCCCCGCCGTTTTCTGAAAACAAAGGCTGCCGCCCGCCTGGAAGCGAGCGGCAGACAGGTGGGAGAGGACTAGAACTTCGCGCGTACGCCGATCGAGATCACGCGACCGAGCGGATTGGAAACGAAGCCATTATAGCCCCAGGCACCACCAAGGATGCCGTTGGTGTTGCCGTTGTAGAAAGGCGGATCCTTGTCGAAGATGTTCTGGCCATCGACGTAGATCTGCCAGCCGCGCAGGAAGCCTTCACCCTTGAACTCATATTGGACGTGAAGGTCGAACGTGTTGCCGGCCTTGACCTTGTCGCCGCCGCCGATCGGATTGCCCACCGCATCCACCTTGATCGGCGTGACCGTGGTGCTGATCCAGTTGCGATAGGACCCGACATGGTTCCAGAACAGATCCGCGGAGATGCCGCCCAGCTCCCAGCCCAACTGAGCGCGGTTCTTGAACTGCACCGACGGGAAGGTAGTGTTGTAGCCCGACGTGTTCAGGATGCTGAAGTTCGTACCGCCCCCGAAATTCTGCTTGAATTTCGTGAAGTAGGTCAGCGCCGTTCCGACCGTGAAGCGACCCAGATCACCCACCGCATGTTGATAGGTGAACTGCGCGTCGATGCCCTCCACCGTCAGGTTGAGCGCGTTGCGCGTGCTCTGGTCGATCAGGAAATAGACCTGCGGCGGGACCGCACCGGAGATCGTGGCACCGTTCGCCAGATTAGCGAATTCGTTGATCTGCGCTTGCGAGCAGGTCTGCGGACAGAGCGTCAGCAGCGGCCGTAGTCCTGCCGAGTTGACGATTGCGCTCGGGCTCGGCGAGCTCACGCCACCGATGAACTTGTTGTGGAAGAAGGTCGCCGCCGCGACGAAGCCCGGCAGGAACCTCGGTGCCAGATCGACGCCCGCCGACCAGCTGCGGCCCTTCTGCGGCACTTCATGCGTGAAGCCGCCACCGAGCTGGCGGCGCAGACCGGCTGAATTGGCGTTGATGCCGATCGAGCAATTCTGCCCGGCCGCAGCCTGCGAGCATGGCGTGCTCGTGTTGGCGATGACCGCACCCGGGATCAGCTTGACGTCCGGATAATTGTTCACCGGCACGTTGACCTGACCCTGCGTGCCGACGCTACCCGAGGCATAGAGGTACCCCTGCGTCGGATCGCCGATGACGGCGAGCGGCGGCGCCACGAACGCCCGCGAATAGTTGCCGCGAAACTTGAGGCCCTCGAATGGCTCCCAGTTTGCCGCCAGCTTCGGATTCTTGGTCGAACCCACATCGCTATATTTATCGTACCGACCTGAAATGCTGAGATCTATGCGGTGCGCGAACGGGATCTCCATTTCCGGCGACACCACGGGGATATAGAGTTCCGCGTAGGTCGATTTGATGTTGCGCTCGTAATTGTACACGCGGAAGTTCGAACCGGTGGTGGTCGGGCCCGTGCCGTTGGATCCGCTGATCTTCTGCGTCTGCGTCGCCCAGAAATATTCGGCGCCTACCGCCAGCTTCACGGGGCCGGCGGGTAAGCTGAATAGCGATCCCTGAAAGTCCAGCTTCACTTGGTTGAACGTGTTGTAGTTCGTATTTTCGCTGTTGGCCCGATACAGCGACCGCAGCACTGCGGCAGATGTCCGCGTGCTTCCCACCGGGCTCCAAACGTCGAGTGCATTGGCAGTCGTCAGGGGCAGGTTGAGCGCGACGACATTCTGGCCGGCAACGTCCGTCGTGCTGGTGTTCGCCGACGTCTGCGCAGTGCCGTTCAGAGCGAGTAGCGCGCAGGCGTTACAGAAGCCGTTGATCGTATTGAGCGCGGAGCGATTCCAACCAAAGGCGTCGCTAAGTGTCGCAGTCCAGTCGCCCGCGATCTTATAGTCCGCGACGAGCGTGGCGTAGATCGAATCTTCCTGCGACTCGGTGCGGCCGTATTTGCCGTCGGGTGTAAGCGCGAGGTAGCGGACTGCCTCTTGGGTGGCGGTCGGCGAGCCGGCCGGAGCCACGAAGAACGGATTACCCCGGCTCACCTGCGTCGGCACACCACCGACAATGATCGTCGCCATCGAAGCAGCCGATCCAGGCGCGAAGACAGTGACATCCGAAAGTCCGCCGGGCGCGTTGGGCGCGTGGGTGGCCTGTCGGTTATAGTTCAGCGACGCCGTCACGGTGAGCTTGTCCGAAAAGTCGTTGGTGACCTTGAACAAAGTGTTGGCGCGGTACTGGCTCGGCAGCAAGGTGGCGTAGACCGAGTTGTTGCACGGCGCGTTGTTAGACGAGTTCGCCACCGTGCTCGTCGCGGTTGGCGACAGATAGACGCCCGACACGCCCGGCACGGTGATCGTTGCCGGTGAGCATTGGAAGCTGTTGGTGTTGCTACCGCCAACCGAGCGATAATCGCCCCTGCTGGCGAAATCCCGATACTTGTTCAGCAGCTTCGACTGGTCGCTATACGAACCCGCGACATAGACACCGCCGGTTTCCCACTTCTTGCCCCAGATGAAGTTGATGTTGCTGTTGTGGTAATGGTCGGCAAAGCCATATTGCGCATTGGCTTCGAAGCCGTCGAAGGTGCGCCGGGTGATGAAGTTGACCACACCCGCGACCGCGTCCGAACCGTAGACCGACGAGGCACCGTCAGCGAGAACTTCGACGCGCTGGATCGCACTCACTGGAATGATGTTCGGATCGGTTTGCGCGAATTGCGTGCCGCCGCCGGGCAGGCGAAGGCCGTCGACGATCACCAGCGTGGTGTTGGACGATGAGCCTGCAAGGCTGTGGATCTGCGGCGAATAATAGGAATAGGCATTCTCGCCCTGCGCCACCGATCCGGCCGTCGAAATCGACGGGACCGTGTTGACAAGCTGCGAGACGTTGACCGGCGCGACCTTCTCAATGGTCTCCTGGCCGACCGCGACGAGATTGGACCCGATGGGCGCCACGCCGCGGATCTTCGAACCGGTGACGACGATTTCCTCGGCGCTTTCGCCGGTGGATTCGGCCGTGATTACCGGTGTGGGATTGGCCGTATTACCGGGCGGCGTTGTCTGCGCGGTTGCGGCGGTTGCTGCGAGCGCCGCAGCGACGATGGCTAGGACGGAACTCTGATATTTGGTGCGTGACGAAAGTCGCATCTCTCCTACCCCTCTTATCACATCCTCGATCGTTACGTTTTTCATATCATATACGATCATGGGGCGGGGTACGGGCAGCGTCTGCGCTCGTCAAGTCTTCCTACGTTAACGTTATCAAAATATGATGTAAACCGGTCACACCACACCATAAAGCGCAGGCCATGCTGTGGCGTTCTATGTAACCTCTACGCTTTATGCCGCACTGCGCAAATTGCGCGCCTGTGCATGTCTAGGAACTTACAGGCGCGGCGCGGCCAATATCCGATTGATCCGCGGCTAACACTCAGAGTCGACCGAATTGGTCGGAAAATTCTATTTAGGTTAGCGCTATCATTACTTATCAGGAACGAACACGTCCGTGCAGCGCGCCGAGCTGGCATGCTGCCGTGCCGCAAGGGGAAGAGATGACCCTTCCCAAAGGCATTCAAGGCTTTCGCCCTATTGGCGCCCTCCCGATTCCACCGAATAATTATGCAAGCCGCGAGGATAAGGGTTGATCGCCACCCGCGTACCCATCTGCCCGACCGGTCCGCCGAAGCTGGCGCGGTGCCAGCGGCCCTGCGCGGCGGTCACGATATCCCCTGGCCCTGCTGTGAAGACGGGAATGCCCTCGATCTGGTAATCGATGTTCCCCTCCATCACGAACCAGAACTCGTCATAGCCGAAGTGGAAATGGCCGAGGTTGCTCGGCGGCGGCGTCGGGGTGCCCTTGCCGCGGATATTGTTCACGAACATGTGATCGCTGGCGATGAAGGCGCCGGCCCGTGCTCCGCCCTGGACCACGTCTTTCATGTAATCGAGATAGGGCTTATTGGCCTCGTCATACTGGCCGTCGCCGCCCATCAGCACCCGTTGCTCATAAACGAAGCCAGCGACGTCCTTGGGCTTCTGCGGCGTGCTGGCCACAGGGTAGATGGGCAAATCGCCGGCGGCATGCACCTCGAACCACAAGGCCGGCTCGCTGCCCACCGCTTCCATCGTGAACGGAAGGCGGAAAGGCACGTCGATCTCGAACCCCTTGGTCGCGACGAATGGTTCCTGGCCCTTGATGCTCACGCGGAGCTGGCCGCCCCACACTATGATTGCCGTGCGATTGTCGGGATATTCGACTTCGGTCGTGCGGACGCCCGGCGCCATCTGGTGCCAGTCGGCCTCAAGATCCTTGTTACGGACGATCGCCTGCGTCCAATTCTTCTGCCCCTTGTGCATCGCCAGCACGTCGGACAACTTCCACCAGGGGCGGTTCGGCGCCTCGTAAGCACGATAAGGAGTGCGTTTGGGGGACCAGGCAATCTGGATTGGGGGACGGGCCATCCCCGGGCCGCCGGCCGGCGGTGGGGCCGTCTGTGCCAGGGCGACGGACGTGAGCGATGCGATCGCGCACAGCGACAAAGTGGCCTTGAGCCCCATTTTCCTCTCCTGTCAGCCCATCGAAGGCTTGTTGTTGCATCATATATGATATGATGCTTCTGTCGCAGTCAAACGAATAATCGAGCTTAGGAGATGTTGATGAATCGACATGTATGCGCAGCGCTAGGAGCCCTGGCGTCGGCGCTCGCGGGGGCCCACGCTTCTGCCGCAACGCGCTCGATGGAGGATTGCCGCGCGCTCGCCGATCCCTCCGCTCGGCTGGCCTGTTATGACGAACTTGCGGGCGGCACGCCGGCAGCGACGCAGGCGCGCCCCCCTGCTGCGGCCGCGCCGAGCTTCGGCACGCGCGGCACATCCGCGCCCGCACCCGCCACCCAAGCCATGCCCGCGCCGCAAGCCGCGAAAGCCCCCGTCGAAGATCTGAAGCACCGGCCGGATTTCGACAGCCACCTGGTGGCAGTGGTTCCGTTGCGTCACGGTTATTATCGTCTCGAGCTCGAGGACGGCAGTGCTTATGAAACGACTGCGGTCGCGCCGCCGCCACAGGCGGGCGAGGCCGTCCATATCCGCCGGACCTTCGTCGGCACCACCTATCTCGACACCAAGGGCCGAAGCCCGATCGCGATCAGACTGGCACGGCGGCAGTAGATGCGGTGGGCGTGGTTTCGTCCGGCTCCAGCAGCCGGCTCGGATCGACCACCGCCCAAGCGGCGACGCCGACCAGCACGATCGCCGCGCCGACGATGAACGCGGCCGTCCAGCCGAATTGCTGCGCGATCCACGGCGTGAGCGAAGAGGTCAGCGCGCCGCCAATCTGGCACCCCATGTTCATGAAGCCCGACACCACGCCGGTATGCGGTCCTGCAATGTCGGCCGTCGCCGACCAGAAGGAGCTTTGCGACAGGTAGATCGCCCCTGCCCCGCCGGCGAGAATGATGACCGCCAGCAGTGCGCTGTCGGCCATTGAGCCGAGCACAAGGAAGGTGGCTGTAAGCAGGAAGGAGACCACCGCTAGCCCCGACCGACCCCAGTAAAGGCCGAAGCGGGAAGCAAGGCGATCATTGATCACGCCGCCAGCCAGGCACCCGCCCGTCATGCACAGGAAAGGCAGCATTGCGTAGCCGGCGCTAGCCTTCAGGTCCAAATGCCGTGCTTCGGCCAGGTAGATGAAGAACCAGCTGAAGAAGATCCACACTACGTATCCGAAGGCGAAATAGCTCAGGAACAGCCCCCAAACGTTGCGGCTGCTCAGTATCGCGCGCCACGGAACTGGCCCCTGGGGTGCCACTTTCACCGGCGGGAGCCCGGCTTCGATATGCGCTACCTCGCCACCATTGGTCAGAGGGTGGTCCTGCGGACGATCGCGCGCGGCGATGTACCAGACCACGCCAGCGAGCAGCCCGACCGCAGCACAGACGTAGAAGGACGCCCGCCAGCCGCCCGCCAGGATGATCGCGGTGATGAGCGGAGGCGTGATACCGGATCCGGCACCCACGCCCGCAAAGATCCACCCATTCGCCTTGCCCCGCTCCTGCACAGGTATCCAGCGGGACAGCAGCTGGTTGCCTGAAGGATAAACGACCGATTCGCCGATCCCCAGTGCGAACCGCACCAGGAACAGCATCAGCAAGGCGTGTGAAGCATCCGGCGGGACGAGCGCGGTCAACGCGGTGAACACACCCCACCAGACCAGCGCGCCGGTCAGCACCTTGCGCGGGCCGAAGCGCATGGCGAGCCAGCCGGCTGGCACCTGGAACAAGGCATAGCCGATCAGGAAAGCGCTGAAGACCCAGCCGAGCCGCACCTGATCGATCCCATATTCCTGCCGCATCTGCACGCCCGCGACCGAAATATTGGTGCGATCGAGAAAGGCGATCGCGCTGATCAGGAACAGGAGGAAGACGAGGCCAAGCCTCACCCGGGAGCGTCCGTGTCCAGCCATGAGCATCCTCCAAACACGCCGCTTCACGGGCGCATAATATCATATAGGATTCTTGTTACGATGCTTGTATGCCCACGTAAAGACCGGCTGACCGGCACGGAAAGAGGGGATGATGATGGGACGATGCCGCGGCTTCGCACTTGCTGCGCTTACCGGCTTGCTCGCAAGCGGTATGGCGCAAGCAGCTGCACCTTTAGCCCAACGAATTGGCCACAGCGATCCAGCCAAGTTCCGCCACCTCTCGGCAGTTCATCGCGGCGCCGGCACAATGGATTTCGGGCCGATCGTGGGCGCCGACGCGCTCAGCACGAACCTGATTTTTGTTCATCGCGGCGTGATCGCTCCCCACAGCGGCATCGGCCAGCATTTTCACAACCAGTGCGAGGAGATGTTCGTCATCCTCGACGGCGAAGCCCAGTTCACGATCGACGGACGGACATCTCTGCTCAAGGGGCCGGCGGGCGCCCCCGATCGGATGGGCCACGCCCACGCCATCTACAATCCGACCGACAAGCCGCTGCAATGGCTCAACATCAACGTCGGCATGACCAAGACCTACGACAATTTCGACCTGGGCGATGCGCGGACCGATGTCACGCTCGATCCGATACCGCAGTTCATCAGTATGCGTCTCGACCGCAGCCTGCTGAAGCCGGTCGCCGGCATGAATGGCGGCAATGGCACGGTTATGTATCGCCGCGCGCTGGACCCCACGGTCTTTTCGACCCCTTGGTCCTATGTCGATCATCTGCTGATCCCCCCCGGCGCGTCGGTTGGTCAGGCAGCGCAGGGCGACATGAGCGAAGTCTATTACGTCATGTCCGGTAGCGGCGAGGTAACGATTGCCGGAGAAACGGCGACGATCCGAGAAGGGGACGCAATACCCGTCGACCTTGGCCAGACGCGCGCGCTCAAGTCCACTGGTGCGGCGCCGCTCGAGCTAATGGTGATCGGCGTCGCGCGCGATCTCCAGACCAAAGCGCAATATCGCGAGCGGATGGCGGCACAGATGATGGCCGCGCGGCCCGCCCGCTAATCTGCCTGAACCAACAATCCTGAGAGGACGAGATGAAGAGGCGCAATCTTCTGAAGGCGTTGATGACCGCGAGCCTGGGTGCTGCCGCTCTTTGGGGCGCGCCGCTCGCCGCCGAACCGGCGCCGCAAACCTCGATCGAACGCCTGGACCCCGCGCTCGACGCGGTCATCGCGCCGGGGACCAAAATCGAGCGCGTGGCGACCGGCTTCGTCTTTACCGAAGGGCCGATGTGGCGCGAAGGCCGGCTCTGGTTCTCGGACGTCCAGCGCGATCAGTTGCTGGCGGTGTCACCCGCCGGCAAGGTCGAGGTGCTGAAAGCCAATTCAGGCGGCTATTCCAACCCACCGGCAGGGGCCAATATCGGCTCGAACGGTATGGTCACCGACAAGGATGGATCGGTGCTGCTGACGCAAATGGGCGCGCGCAAGATCGTCCGGGTCGACGCGAAACGGGGCTTCCATCCGTTCCTGTCCGAGTATCAGGGCAAGAAGCTGAACAGTCCCAACGACCTGGTCTTCGCCCGTGACGGATCCCTGTGGTTTACCGATCCGCCCTTCGGATTGTTCAATGGCATGGACAAGGATCCGGCCAAGCAGCTGCCGTTCAACGGCGTGTTCCGCTACGCCAATGGCAAGCTGACCGCGCCGATCACGGACATGACGCTACCAAACGGAATCGGTTTTTCCCCGGACGGGAAGACGCTTTACGTAAGCAATTACGGCCCCGACATGTACGTGCGTGCCTATTCGGTCGGGCCAGGTGGCAAGCTCTCCGCGCCGCGCACCGTGATCCGCTACCCCGCCGGCAGCGGCGAAGGCGGTCCGGACGGTCTCAAGGTCGATATGGCTGGCAACCTCTGGACCTCCGGCCCAGGCGGAATCCGCATCGTCACGCCCAAGGGCAAAGTGCTGGGCCAGATCAAATTGCCCGAAGTCGCGGCCAACCTGGCCTTCGCCGAGGACGGACACACGGTCTACATCACTGGTTCGACCAGCATCTATCGCCTGCACAGCAAGGTCGCGGGCGAGCTGCCGCTTTACTATCGCCGTTGAAGGGGTGCGCCGGGTCAGTCGACCCGGCGCAAATCCTGCGAGAAACGTTGCTGGCGCTCGACATAGCCCGCCGCCGACCGTTTGAGCCCTTCAATCACCTCGGGCGAAAGCTCGCGCACCGCCTTGGCGGGTGATCCGATGATCAGGCTGCCCGCGGGGAAGCTTTTGCCTTCGGTCACGAGCGCGCCGGCGCCAATCAAACAATCGTCACCGATCACCGCATCATTGAGCACGATCGCGCCCATGCCCACCAGAACACGATCGCCCAGCGTGCAGCCATGCAGGATCGCGTGATGCCCCACGGTGCAGTCGCGACCCAGCGTGAGGGGACTGCCTGGATCGGAATGCAGCATCGCGCCTTCCTGGATATTGGTGCCGTCGCCCAACACAATTGGCGTATTGTCCGCCCGTATCACCGCCCCGAACCAGATGCCGACCCCTTCCCCCAGCCGTACGTCGCCGATCAGGTCGGCGGACGGGGCGACCCAGCTCGTCTCCGGAACGACGGGGCGGAGGCCGTCAATCTCGTATAGCGGCATTATTTTTGCGACGGCGCTGATGTGGCGGGCTGATCCGGTGCGCCATAATTCTTGGCGAGATAGTCGACGATGACCTTCTCTTCCTCCGGCGACACCTCCGCCCCGCGATTGGCCATCTGCGATACCGTCGCCGCCCAGGCCGGCGCGCTCTTATGTTGGGAAAAGATCTGCGCGGTGTTGTGGCAGAATGCGCAGCGCTGATTGATCAGATCGAGCCCCGGCCCCGGCGGTGGGACGGCGGACGCCTCAGCAGCGAGCGCGCGGGCTCCCAGCGCGATCAAGGGCAGCAAGGCGGCGGCGGGAAGGAGATTACGCATAGCCTATCCTATCTCAACGTAACGAGAATGCCACAACGGCATCGCTGATCGGCGGCGAACCCGAGAAGCCGCCCGTCGCGACGACGCCCACCATCTGGCGTCCGGACCGATCGCTATAGGTCATCGGATTACCGTAGTTCGACGCGGGCAAGACCGCTTCCCACAGCAGTTTCCCGGACTTGGTATCGAACGCGCGGATCTTCTTGTCGGTCGTCGCGCCGATGAAGGTCAGGCCACTAGCAGTCGTAATCGGACCGCCGGCGCTGATGCGTCCGGCATCCTTGAAGGCAGGATCCTCATTGTCGCCGAGAGGGCGCCGCCACGCGATCGTGCCCTTGTTGACGTCAACGGCGACCAGCTCGCCCCACGGCGGCTTCTGGCACGGATTACCCGTCTCCTGATCCTGGAAATAGACGTAACCCGCCTTCATGCCCCACGTGCCGTCCGGCTGCTGCGCGAGCTGTTGCGGGCTGCCTAATGCATTGACGTTGATCACGTAAAGACCGGTCTTCGGATCGAACGAGCCTCCGCCCCAATCGACACCGCCCAGGCTGCTCGGGAAGAAATTGACCGCACTGTCCGCCCGCGGCGGTTGGAACATCTTGCTCGGTACGACCAGCAGATCGTTGGTCAGCTTCTGACAGACGGCCTTCATTGTGGGCGTGAGATCGTTGATCTCGTCTGCGCTGTAGCTGATCCGCGCCAACGGCGGCGGCGACACTGGCATCGGCTGCGTCGGCCAAGGTTTCTCGCCCGGCACGTCCGTATCCGTCGGCACCGGCACCTCGCGGACATCATAGAGCGGCTTGCCCGTGACGCGATCGAGGATGAACATGAGTGCCGTCTTGTTCATGACCGCGATCGCAGGAACGACGCGGCCGTTACGCCGCACGTCTATCAGCGTCGCAACCGGAAGGTCGACGTCCCAGATGTCGTGATGAACCGTTTGGAAGTGCCACAGATATTTGCCGGTGCGGGCATCCACCGCGACGATCGAGTTGGAAAAGAGATTGGCGCCATGGCGATCGCCGCCCCAGCGGTCGAACGTCGGCGCACCGAACGGCAGGTAGGCTATGCCCCGCTTGTCGTCGACGACGACCGTGGTCCAAACGTTGGTGCCGGACCGCTCCTTCCAGCTGTCTCCCTCCCAGGTCTCGTGACCATATTCGCCCGGGCGCGGAACCGAGCGGAAGGTCCACACCAGCTTGCCGGTACGCGCGTCCCACGCGCGCACGTCGCCCGCCGCGCCCTTCACCGGCATTTCCTGCACGCGCGAGCCGGTGATGATCAGGTCGCGATATATAGTAGGCGGGCTGCTTAGCCCGAGCGGCACCGCATGATTTCCGTTCGTCACCTCGGGCGTCTTCATATCGATGATGCCGGCGGTTCCGAAGTCGGTGGCCGGCTTGCCCGTCGCCGCATCGAGCGCGATCAACCTGCCCGCACGCGTCCCGAATATGATTCGCGGTGCGACGCCTTTGCCCCCGGGCCAATAGGCCACCCCGCGGGTCGATGCCTGATCACGTGGCGGAAGGACATAAGCCCACAGCTCTTGGCCATTCGAGGCATCGACCGCCACGACCCGGTTATAGGGGGTCGAGAGGTACATCACGCCCTTGACAACCAGGGGCGTCCCCTCAGACGGCGAGAAGCCGGTCGCAAATCTTTTGCGCACTGCCTCAGGCATACCCGGAAAAGTCTCAGCCACCACACCTGCGGGACGCATGTGGTAAACCCATGCCTGATGCAGCTTGCCCACGTTGGCGGGCGTGATCTCCGCAAGCGGAGAGAAGCGGGCATTGCCGCCATCGCGCCCATAATCCTGCCAGTCGCCGGGCGCGACTGCTCCTACCGGGGAGGCGAGCGCAAGGCACGCCGCGAAAGCGCTGATGCGGGAAAAGCGGACCTGCATGGCGGCCGCCTTAGGCTGCTTTCTCAAGGGAATCCTCTCATGATCGGCGCGTTTCCCGGCTACCCCGGACGGCACCATTGTTCTTTGACGAAGCGGATGCTAGCAGCCGCGAAAATCATATACAATATGATCTGCGGCGAGATGCAGCGCCATTTGCAAGGGATGCGATCTGGGCCGATGAATGCCGAACAAGGAGAGTGAAATGGCGACGTTGCCGCTTGCCGGGCTGAGGGTGCTGGATATCTCGCAGGTCATGGCGGGGCCCTTCTGCTGCATGCTGCTGGGCGACATGGGCGCCGACGTGATCAAGATCGAGCCTCCCAAGACCGGCGATTCGACCCGGCATTCGATGGGCTTCCGTCTGAAAGGAGAGGATAGCCCCGGCTTCCTAGCGCTCAACCGTAATAAGCGCAGCATCACACTCAATCTGAAGGACGAGGCGGATCGTGAAGTGCTCTACGCACTCGTCAAGACGGCAGATATCCTGGTCGAAAATGCCCGCCCCGGCGTCGCCGCTCGACTCGGGATCGATTATGACACGCTCGCCAAGATCAATCCCCGGCTCGTCTATGCCAGCATCTCGGGCTTCGGGCAGACCGGGCCCTGGGCGCAGCGGCCCGGCTTCGACCTGATCGCGCAGGCCATGTCCGGCATCCTGAGTTCGAATGGATTCCCGGGGATGGAGCCGGCCAAGAATTCGATCGCGGTAGCCGATCTCGGCGCAGGCCTGTTTTCCGCTTACGCGATCCTCAGCGCTGTGATCGGCCGCGAGAAATCGGGCCAAGGCCAATATATCGACGCTTCGCTGCTCGAGGCTGCGCTCGGCCTGTCGGTTTGGGAGACGACCGAGCTGTGGGGCACGGGTAAATCCCCTACCCCCATCGGTTCGGCCAACCGGATGTCCGCGCCTTATCAGGCGGTGCAAGCATCGGACGGCTGGTTCGTGATCGGTGCCGCAAATCAGGGCCTCTGGCTGACCTTCCTCCAGGTCATCGGCCGCCCCGAGCTGCAGGACGATCCGCGTTATTCGACCAATGCCGCCCGCGTCACCAACCGTATCGCGCTGATCGAGGAGCTTGCCCCAACCTTCCTGACCCGCACCAAGCAGGAATGGATCGATGCGATGCTGGCCGCTGGCGTCCCCGCTGCGCCGATCCTGGATTATGGCGAAGCCGTCGAAAGCGAACAGGCGATTGCGCGCGAAATGGTTATGCAGGTGCCGCATCCGATCGAGGGCGAGTTCAAGGCGCTCGGCTTTCCGGTGAAAATGCGCGGTACGCCACAGCAGGTCCGGATGCCGCCACCGCTGCTCAATGAGCATGATGAAGAGATCCGACGGGAATTGATCGAGAAGGGCCTGCTGCAACGGTCAGCGGAGGCCGCGGAATGAGCGAGGCACGTCTCGTCTACGAGAAGAAGGGCGATGAGGCGCATATCCGCTTCGACAATCCGCGTGCGCACAATGCGCTCACCAGCCAGATGTGGCACGATTTGCGCGACGCGGCGCGCGACATTGCCAGTGATCGCGCGATCCGCGTTGCCACCTTCCGCGGCGTCGGCGGGAAGGCGTTCATTTCCGGCACCGACATTACCAAGTTCGCCGATTACACGACCGGCCAACAGGGCGTCGATTACGAACGCGACATCGACGAATGCATGGGAGCGATCGACGCAATCCCCTGCACGACGATCGCGATCGTCGAAGGCTGGGCGGTTGGCGGCGGGATCAACATCTCGTCCGCCTGCGATTTCCGCATCGCCACCCCCGACGCGCGTTTCGGCTCACCGATTGGGCGGACGATCGGCAACTGCCTGTCGGCGGCCAGCGTGGCGCGGATCGGGGGAGCAGTCGGCGTGCAAATGGCCAAGCGCATGGTCCTGCTCGGCGAAATCCTGACCGCCCAGGAGCTTTTGGCGCAGGGATTCCTGCTCAAGATCGTCGAACGCGACGCGCTGGACGCGGAGGCCGAGGCTTTGTGCCGCCGCGCCGTTGAAAATGCGCCGCTCACGACGCGCACCACCAAGGAGACGATCCGTCGCATGACGTTTGGCAATCTGCCAAACATCGAAGCGCTCATCGCCCAAGTCTATGGCAGTGCTGATTTCCGACGCGGCGTCTCCGATTTCCTTGCCAAGACCAAACAGCTTCCCGCCTGGACCGGAGAGTAGGCCCGGACACCCTTCAGCCGCGCTGTTGATCGAAAAAGGGTTTACTTGTCAGGGCGGCGCGAAGCACCTCGAGCTCGCTCGGGCTGAAGGGCAGGTCGAACAGGATTCCCGACGAGAAATCCTCGCACCATCTCGTCCGGCCGGTTCTGATCGTACCGTTTGTGAACTCCACCCGTACGGCCGTGTCAGCCTCAAAGGGTGTCAGACCGTCCGTGCCCAGTCCTCCGCACGAAATGTCCAGTGTGGAGAGTGCGACTGCCTCGCCCTCTTCGGTAATCACGCGGATGTCGGCTGCCAGGCCGTAACGCTTCTCTCGACGGAATGGGCTTTCGTCCATGATCGCGCCTTCCTTTTCGGCGCGACATGCGCCCCCAATGCGGCTTCGATAGGTCGGCATGGTTAACGACAATTAAACACGACCAGAAATTGCTTCCGGTTCGGTAACGATCGAGCAGCCCGCGGCAACGCAGCGCCTGATCCGTGCTCTCGACGGCTTGAATAGAGCCTGATTGGCTTGCCGAACTGCGTTTCACGTCATCGGCGGACCGCGCAGCGCCTCCACCAATAACGATCAGGCTCCAGGCGAGGGCCTGCCCTACCCTGCGGGCTTGGTCGCGACGATCTTGATTCCCGCCATCATTGCCTGGTTGGGCGGCAACGCGGTCTGGCCGGCGGGGAAGCCATTCGCCTGGAGGATATAGGCTTCGATGTCGGAAACCGTCTTGGCGCCGAGGCCGCCCGGATTGTTCAGCGGCATCGTGTCATGGATGCGGGCGAACAGGTCTCCGGCCGAGGTGTTGTTCCAATTGTTCAGGAACGCATTGCCGCTGAGCGGCGGGGCAACGTCGATGCCGCCTAACGTCGGCCCGTGGCAGGCGGCGCATTGCTCGCCATAAGCGGCCTTGCCACGATCCGCCTGGTCGGCGGTATAGACGCCGTTCCAGACGGTTTTTTCTGTCCCCTGGGCATGCGCGATGGCGCCGCCCAGGACGAGCAGGGCAGCGCCGAGTGCGGCGGAGCCCCAGAGGTGCGTTCTCGAATGTGCCATCATGCTTTCCCGGGTAATCTGTAAGCCACGAGCTCGGCGCTATAATTGCCGCCGCCGATCGCGACGACAATATATTGTTTTCCCTTAAGCATATAGGTCATCGGCGAGCCGCTTTGCGGGGCAGGCATATAGACCGCGCCTTTCTCCTCGCCCGTGGCCTTGTCATAGGCGCGCAGCATCGCACCGCGCACGCCATATTCGTTGGTGTAGAAGCCCGCCTCGCCGCAGATCACCAAGGTCTTGGTGGTGAGCGGCCCCAGATTGCCGGGGCGTCCGGTGCGCGGAATCTTGAGGCCCTTCAGCGCCGGATGGTTGCGGATATTGTCGGGCGTTTCGCCATGCGCGACTTGCCAGGCGATGTCGCCCTTGGTCAGGTCGATTGCGGTGATCCGGCCGTAAGGCGGCTTGAGCAAAGGCAGCCCCTGGACGGTGAGGAAGCCCGGAAAGGCGCCCCCGCCTGCTTTCTGCCCCGGCCTGGGAGGCGGCGGAGGAGGCGGCCTGAAATCGCCGCCGCCGGATTCGGCGCCCATGCGCGGCATCTTGCGCGGTTGCATACCCGAAATGCCGTGGACGTAGGCGAATTCCGAAACATTGGTGTCGGTGTTGGGGATGATGCCCATCACCGACGGCTGCGTCTTGGAATAGACGTAGACGATGTGCGTTTCGGGATCGTAGGAGCCACCCGGCCAGTTGGTGCCGCCCTGCACGCCAGGCGCGGAGATAGTGCCCCAGCGGCCGGGCTTGCTGATCACCGGCGGGGTGAAGAGCGGGCCGATCTTGTAATTCTTGACGAACTCGACCGCCTCGGCGCGTAGCGCGGGGGTGAAATCGATCAGATCGTCGATCGCGACGCCCTGCTGATCATAGGCCGGGGGCTTGGATGGAACGGGCTGGGTCGGCGAATACCATTCGCCGGGCACGTCGCCCGCCTCGACCTTGCGCTCGACGATCGGCCAGATCGGCTTTCCGTTGGTGCGGTCGAGCACATAAAGATAGGCTTGCTTGGTCGGCTGGGCGAGCGCCTTCACGATCCGGCCATTGTGCGGGATATCGCACAGGATCGGCGCGCATGGGATGTCGCGGTCCCACAGACCGTGATGCACCAACTGATAGTGCCACTTACGTAGGCCCGTCTCGATATCGAGAGCTACGAGCGATTCGCCGAACAGGGCGTTGCCGCGGCGATAGATGCCGGTTTCGTCACCGGTCGGCAGCTCGACCGGGATATAGACCATCCCCAGTTCCTCGTCCGCCGACATCTCCGCCCAGACGCCGCCATTGCCGGCCTTGTCGGCGTCGCCGCCGATCCAGCTTTCATAGCCGAACTCGCCCTTGAGCGGGATCGTATGGAAGATCCACTTGCGCCTCCCAGTCCTGATGTCGAAGCCGCGGACATAGCCCCGCACATTCTGCCGGATTTCGGGAACGTCGCCAGCAGTATGCGCGGCGCCGACCACGACCACGTCCCTGGCAATCAACGGCGTCGCGTGTAGGCCGACGTCCGAGTTGACGAGGTCGAGCTCCTGATCGAAGTCCTTCTTGAGGTCGACGATACCATTGGTGCCGAACTCCGGATCGGGAATACCCGTGGCGGCATCCAGCGAGACGAGCTGATAGCCAGTCGTGACATAGAGGATCCGTTCCTTGGTTCCATCCGTCCAAAAGGAGCAACCATGGCCCGACAGCTGCCGCGGCGCATTAAGCGCGCGCTGCCCCTCGTCGACGCGATGCATCCACAGTAACTCGCCCGTCGCGGCATCGAGTGCGATGCAATCCCGACGCGACCCGGCAGTTGTGAACAGACGCCCCTTGATCAGCAGCGGCGTCGATTCGAACTGATATTCCTTCCGTGCGCCAAGCGCGTCAGTCTTGAACGACCAGGCAACTTCCAGGTCGTTGAAGTTCTTGGCGTTGATCTGGTCGAGCGGCGAATAGCGCGTATTCGCCTGGTCGGCGGCATAATGGCGCCATTCGGTGTCGGGAGGCGTGCCCCCCGCCCCGGCCTGAACCGGGGCCGCAAAGGCCTTACCGCCGACGGCGAGCCCCGAAAGCACGAATGACGATGCCGTACCTGCGAGAAGTCTCCGCCGGGAAATGCCTGTCATATCATCCTCAGTTTGGGCTTGTTTCCGCCCGTTACGTTCGATCGTGAAAAGCCTCCAGCTACCAGCTGACGGCGATATATTTGGCCTCGCAATAATCGAGCAGCCCGTGATGCCCGCCTTCGCGGCCGAGGCCGCTCTGCTTGACGCCGCCGAAGGGCGCCGCCGCATCGGACACGAGCCCGCGATTCACCGCGACCATCCCGCATTCGATCCGCTCGGCGATTTGAAGGCCCTTCTTCAGATTCTCGGTATAGACGTAGGCGGCAAGGCCATATTCGGTGGCATTCGCAAGCGCGATAGCCTCTTCGGGATCGTCGAACGGGATCACCGCGGCGACAGGTCCGAATACTTCCGTCTTCAGGATTTCGGACCCGGGTTGGACGTTGGCAATCACCGACGGCGGGTAGAAAAAGCCCGCGCCTGCCGGCGTCTTGCAGCCCAACCTCGCCTCCGCCCCCTTGGCCAGCGCATCCTCGACCAGGCTCTCGATCTTCTCTATCGCCTGGCGGTTGATCATCGCCCCGCACTGGGTGGCGCCATCGACGCCGGGGCCCACCTTCATCGCACCCATGCGCTCGACAAGTTTGGCGACGAAGGAGTCATGGATCCCGCGCTGGACGTAGAAGCGATTGGCCGCGGTGCAGGCCTCGCCGGCATTGCGCATCTTGGCGATCATGGCGCCTTCGATTGCCTGATCGAGATCGGCATCGTCGAGGATCAGGAAAGGCGCGTTGCCGCCCAGCTCCATCGACGAGCTGATCACCGAATCCGCGGCTTCGTGCAGCAGGATGCGGCCCACTTCGGTCGAGCCGGTGAAAGACAGCTTACGAACGCGCGGATCATGCAGGATGGCGCTGCATACCGGCCCCGGCTCACTCGTATTGATGACGTTGACCACGCCATCCGGCACGCCCGCGCGGCGCATGATCTCCGCGACCGCAAGCGCGGTCAGCGGCGTCTCTTCGGCAGGCTTGAGGATGCAGGTGCAGCCTGCCGCCAGTGCCGGCGCGATCTTGCGCGTCGCCATAGCCGCCGGGAAATTCCACGGCGTGATCAGCAGTGCGATGCCGATCGGCTGATATTGGACGACGATCCGGTTCGCGCCTGATGGCGAAATCGCCAGGTCGCCGTTGATCCGCACCGCTTCTTCGCCGTACCAGCGGAAGAATTCCGCCGCATAGGCGACCTCGCCGCGCGCATCGGAGATGGCCTTACCATTCTCCAGTGAGATGAGCTGCGCGAGCCATTCCTGCTCGGCCATCATCGCGTGGAAGCAAGCCTGAAGGATCTCGGCCCGCTTGCGCGGCGGCGTGGCGGCCCAAGCCGCCGCGGCCGTGGCGGCGGCGTCGACAGCCGCAATACCTTCCTCAACGCTCGCATCGGCAACCGAGGTCAGCACCTGCTCGGTTGAAGGATCGAGAATGTCGATCCTTTTGCCACTGGCGGCGGCGCGCCAATCACTGCCGATCAGCAAATCGGTTGGGATGGCGAAAGGACCCTGCCGCCCGTTCGCAGGCGGCGTGGCGTAGCTATTCGTGGCAGTCATGTTGGAAACCTTGTTCAAAGCGCGCGCAGCGCGGCCCGCTCGCCGGAGAAAGCGGCGCGCGTGATGCTCTGCATCGCAGCGAGATCGAGAGGACGGGGGTTATTCTTGACGAGCCGCGCTGCGTTCAGCGCATTCTCGGCCACAAAGTCTTGCTGGTCGGCGCGCAGACCGAGCGCAGCTAGCGAGCGCGGGATGTGCACCTTCGCCAAAAGCTCGGCGACGGCGTCGATAAACGCCTGCGACATTTCGTCGGGCGACCCCTCGGGCAAGCCGACGGCACGGGCGAGTTCAGCGAAAGCGCCGACGCAGGACGGCCGATTGAACTGCATCACGAAGGGCAGCAGGGTCGCCACCCCATCGCCATGCGGGGTGTGCGTGAGGTTGCCGACGGGATATTGCAGCGCATGCGCCGCGGCCGTGCCGGCGGTGCCGAACGCACAGCCCGCAGAAAGTGCCGCCAGCATCAGCCCCTCGCGCGCTTCCATGTCGCTGCCGTCGCGATAGGCGCGATCCAGGAACCGAAAGATGTTGGTGACCGCCAGCTTGGCGAAATGATCCGAAAGCACGTTCTTGCCGACGAACACATGCTGTTCGGTCAACATCGCATCGATCGGACGCGCCAGCGTCGTGAAAGCCTCGACCGCGTGCGTCAGCGCATCGGCGCCCGAGCAGGCGGTCAGGCCCGGTGGGCAGGTGGTGGTCAGCTCCGGATCGCAGATCGCGATCAGCGGGATCAGGTGCGGACTGGCGATGCCCACCTTAGCGCCACGCTCTTCGTCGGCGACCACCGCCACGGGCGTAACTTCCGATCCGGTGCCTGACGTGGTGGGGACCGCGATCAAGGGGATGACCGGACCGGGCACTGCGAACTCGCCATAATAAGCGCGCACGTCGCCGCCGTGCGTCAGTAACACCGCCACGACTTTGGCCATGTCCATCGAGCTGCCGCCGCCGACACCGATCACGACGTCCGGCGCGAAATCGGCGACTTGCTCGACGCACGCCTGGATCGAACTGATCGGCAAATCGGGGATGGTCTGATCGAAGATGCGGGTCTCAACGCCATGCGCATCGAGATCGGCGACGATCTCCTTGAAAACGGGCTGCGCGCCCTGCCAGGCATCGGTGCACAGGAGTGCACGTTTGCCGATCTTCGCCGTGGCGGAGCCGATGGCGTGCCGCTGCCCCCGACCGAACAGGATCGACCGCGGCAGGCGCAACGCGCCGAACATGGGATGCGTATCTGTCACTTTTTGCTGCCGTCCGCGCGATATTGCTTGAGATATGCGGTGAGGTCCGCCTGGTCCTGGGGATTGGGCAGGCCCGGGAAGAACATCTTGGTACCGGGTACGACCTTCATCGGCGCCTGCAGGAAGCGCCCAAGCGTGGCCGGATCCCAGGTCAGGCCGGAATTCTTCATGGCCGGGGAATAATTATAGCCGGCCACCGACGCCGCCTTGCGCCCGACCACTCCGTTCAGCGAGGGGCCGATCTTTCCGCCGGTTTGTCCAACCGTATGGCAGGCGGCGCAGCGTGCGAACAATTGCTGGCCATGCACAGCATTTCCGCTGGGTGCCGACGGGGCAGCGATCGCCGCGCCTCCAATCAACAGCAGGCCCGCGCCCGCAGCCCGCACTAAGGTCATCACTTCGACCAATCTCCTTGGGTTACAAACACTCACGCCACCTCTTCCCGATAGAAGCGCCGCTCAGGATTGACGGTCAGCATCAGCAGTCCCGCCATCACGGCCAGTGCCGCGATCACCGCGAAAGCGGACCCCCAGCCGTAATAAGTCGCCAGTCGGGCGGTGACCGCGACCGCGATCGCCGCACCAATATTGCCTAGCGTGTTCATCACCGCGGATATCGATCCTGCGAACTCGCCGCCGACATCGAGTGTGACCGCCCACGATACGCCGACGGTCAGCTCGAGTGCGAATAGGGCGAGCGAGAACCAGGCGATGCTGACCAACGGATCGGACACCCAAGCCGCCAGCGACACGGCGACTGCGGAAACCCAAAACCCGAACACCGACACGATCGCACGCGCAAAGCGAAGCTTGCCTGTCCGCTTCAGAATCTCGTCGGAAACCACGCCACCGGTGACATCGCCAATCAAGCCCGCCAGGAATGGAACACTGGCATAGAGTCCCATCGTCTTGAGATCGAGACCACGCGCCGCATTCAGATATTTGGGAAACCAGCTGAGAAACACGCCGATGTCATAGGCGTAGCAGAAGTACATCGACGCTAGCAGCCACATCTGCGGGTTCGACAGGATCTGCCCCCAAGGGACTTGCCGCTTGCCTTTGCGAAAATGGCCCAGCGCGGCGTTGATGCGCTCCAGCTCGGCTTCGTTGACCGAAGCGTGCTCGGCGGGCGTGTTGCGGTAAAAGCGGTACCAGAGCAGCGCCCAAACGATCCCAACGATCGCGAACAACAGGAAAGGCAGACGCCAGCTCAGGGCAGTCAGGCCGACGAGCGTCACCACGATGATCGGCGTAAGCGTGCTCCCAAGACGCGAACCCGCGTGGGTCGCACCCTGCGCGAGCGCCCGCTCCGAAGGCAGCATCCAGCGCGACAGCGCGCGATTGGCGATCGGGAATGCGCCCGCTTCACCCATGCCGATCAGGAACAGGCAGACCCCCATCGAGGCCGCCGACCAGGTAAGCGAGGTTAGCGCGGTGAACACCGACCACCATATCACGACGCACGTCATTGCCAGTCGCGGCCCAACTTTGTCGCCGAACCAGCCGCCGGGAATTTGGAAGGCGGCGTAAGCGATGCTGTAGCAGAACAGCACCCAGCCCATCGTAATCGTGGAAAAGCCGAAATCCCGCTCGATGAACGGCGCCGACACCGACAGTAGGACCCTGTCGATGTAGGTGATGAAATAGGCCGCTATGACGAACGCCAGCACCTTATAGCGGGCACGGCTCGGTACCATCGCGCCAATCCTCGCGAGCCCTGCTGTTTTCGTGGACGCGGTGCCGGCCGCGACGGTGTCGCTCACCGTGCTGCCCCGCACGCCTCAACCGGGCGACCCGTGCAGATCTGCCAGATCGTCGGCATCTTCCGGCCCGCGATGAAGACCTCGTGGATCGTCCGCGTATTCCGAATGTCGGCCACAGGGTTCTTGTCGAGCACGAGGAGGTCGGCCCATTTGCCGGGCTGCACCGTGCCAATGTCGCGCGCTCCGAGAAATTCGGCGTTGGAGCCAGTGGCGGCGGTGAGCGCTTGCAGCGGCGTCACGCCGGCCTTCACCATCAGCTCCAGCTCCCAATGCGCGAAATAGCCGGGGAAGCGCGCGGTCGGGCCACTGTCGGTACCCATGCCGTACCGCACGCCTGCTTTGGCTTCGGCCGCGAAGTTCTGCATCGCGTTACGAAGCGTCGGCGCATATTTGGGGAAGTTGGGGCCGGACGAGAGCCTCTTCGCCCGTTCCGGACTCGCCAGTTCGGTCAACACTTCCGGCGTTACGCCGCGCGCGAAGAAGGGGTCATTGAGGAACGGCAGCGTCGCATAAGTGAAAGAGGCCTCGCGGCTCAGCGTCGCCGCCATTTGCCACACGCCCTTAGCCTTCATCTGGCCGAGCAAAGCCGCATCCACCGCACGATCACGCACCTCATGCGCAAAGCCGTTCACGCCCTCACGCGTGAGTTCGGCGGCATTGTCGTAATAGAAGATGTGCGCGATGGCCTTCTTGCCATCCTTATGGGCCTGATCGATGACGGCGGAGCTGATTGCCGGCGGCATGCGTTCCGACAATGCGCCAAACTCATCGTCGACCCACAACTTGATCGCATCGACATTCTTGGCAGCCTGGGCATCGACCATCTGTCGCGCCTCTTCAGGGGTCGCCACCGACTGTTCGAGACCCGGCACACCGCCATAACTGCCCTTGAACACCACGCCACGGCCAACGGTGAAGACGCGCGCCTTGTCCGGGCGCGTCCCGCGCTCGGCATCACGGATCGGGAAGATGATGTCCTTTTCCGTGCCCAGCGTCTGCACGCTGGTCACACCGTAAGCAGCATAGAGATGGAGCTGCTTCTCGATATTCTCCGGCGTCTGATACTTCAGATCCTGGGTGATCCCGTTGACCAGCCCCAGGTGAACGTGATTATCGATCAGCCCCGGCATCACGAATTTGCCGGCCAGATTTTCGACGGTTGCGCCTGCAGGTGCCTTCAGCTTGGCATCGGGTCCGACCCAGCTGAGCTTGCCGTCGGTCATGACCAGCGCCTGATCGGCAACCGGCACTCTGCCGGTCCCGTCGATCAAGGTGAAGTGGCGAAGAACCGTCGTTTCCGCGCTGGCTCCGCCTGCCAACGCCACAGCCACAAGAGCCGCCATCACGCTGCGGCTGCGCCGGGAAACAGATGCGGTGATCGAGCCCATCAATCCATCCTCTGCCGGTCACTTCATATCATATATGATCCGGGTACAGTGGTCGTACGGGGCCGGCGGCGGGCCGTCAAGCGCCCTTCCAGCTTTCTGCGACGGGTTGTTTTAGTTCGAGCGCACCACTTCCAAGGCGGCTTCCCGCAGTTGCGCGCCGGCAAATGCCCTTAAAACATGGCCCCTCAGGCCTGCTCCTCGGCCATGCGGGCGGAGGCGCGGTCCATCCGGTCCTTCGATCGCTCGAGATGGTCGCGCACCGCGTTTTCGGCGGCTGCGGGGTCGTGCGCAAGCAGCGCCTCGATGATCCGCTGATGCTCCGCCGCCGCCTCTTCGGGCGCATTGGTACTGTAGAGCGAACGGAAGATCTGCAGGTGCGCGTGCAGCCGTTCGATCGTCTCGGCGATCAGGCGGTTGCCGCTGCCGGTCGCGATCAACCGATGCAGCTTGGCGTCCGCTTCGGCGAAGCGTGCAAAGTCCCGCTCGTCGCCGCCCGCGACCCCGCTCATATCGCGGTCGATTTCCTGCAGCATGGCGAGCGTTTCGTCGTCCATCTTCTCGGCCGCGCGCGCCGCGGCATAAGGTTCGATCAGCAGGCGCAACGCGTAGAGATCCTGAACCTCCTCGCGCGTCATCCGAGGGCTGGCCCGGTAGCCGACGTTCGGCATTTTGTAGACCAGCTTCTCCGCTTCGAGCTGGCTCAGCGCTTCGCGGATCGGCGTTTGCGAAATGCCGAGCTGCCGCGCCACCGTATCGATCGCGATCCGCTCGCCCGGCGCGATCTGAACGCTCATCAGCATCGACAGAAGATGGTCATAGGCCCACTCGACCAAGGTCGGGCCGACCGGCGGACGCGCCACTTTACTGGCATGTGGGATGGGCGCGGCTCGGCCTCCGTTACGGGAATTGCGGAGGGCGATGGAAGGTGTAGGCGGCATAGACACATCGAACCTATAGGATATTGCTGGGAGGCGGAAAAGGCCGCTTCGGTTCATCTCGAAAATTGCGTTTTCGAATTGCCCACAGCGCCCCCAAAACACATCCGATCGCGAGCGGCTTGCCCGCTACGCAAGCGGAGCTAGGAACAGGCATATGCTGCTCGACGATCAATTGCGCCATTATTTCGGCACCGACGACCTGGCTGCGGTGCCGCCCGCGGCACTTGCCGCCGGGATCGAACGGATCCGTGTCGATTTCGGGCTGCAAAAGGATCGCGGCCGCCGTTTCGCGCTTTGGGCGCTGCTGCACATGTTGGGCGCAGCCCCGGATCTGGACGTCGCCTTCAAGGACGAAGCGGATCGCGACGCAGCGCGCAGCTTCATGGAACTGGCCGAGCAAACGGGCGACGCCAACTGAAGGAAAATCTATCTTCGGCCGAGGCGCGGCGGACCGCGCTGGCGGCACAGGGCTTCGGCAGAGCGCGTCCTGACGGCGCGATTAAGCCGCGACATTTGCGTGGTGTGATCGAACGGGTCGCACTGCACCAGATCGACAGCGTCAACGTGCTGGTGCGTGCGCATTATCTTCCGCTCTTTTCCCGGCTCGGCGTTTATCCGCGCGAACTGCTCGACCAAGCCGCTTGGGGGCCGAAGTCCAAGCGTCGCCTGTTCGAATATTGGGCGCACGAAGCTTCGCTGCTGCCGCTCGATACTCAGCCCCTGCTTCGTTGGCGCATGGCGCGCGCAGCAGCGGGCATCGGGCTCTGGGGTAATCTGAAGCCCTTCGCGCACGAACGCCGCGCCGAGGCTGAAGCGATGCTGAAGCGCATCGCCGACGAAGGCCCCCTCGCCGCCTCCGACGTGGCAGAGACGCGCGGTCAAGGCGGATGGTGGGGCTGGAGCGAAACCAAGCGCACGCTCGAATATCTGTTCTGGGCCGGCCGCATTACCACCGCCACGCGCCGCGGCAGCTTCGAGCGCGTCTATGACCTGCCCGAGCGTGTGCTGCCACACGCAATCCTTGAGACCCCCACGCCGAGCGAGGCCGATGCGCAACGCGCGCTGATCGCTTATTCGGCCAAGGCGCTTGGCGTCGCGACGGCAACCGATCTTCGCGATTATTTTCGGCTGAAGCCGGCGGATGCGCTGCCCCGCATTGCAGAACTGGTGGAGGACGGTACGTTACATCCCGTGACCGTACGGGGCTGGAGCCAGCCTGCCTATCTCCACGCCGATGCAAAAGTACCGCGCCGGGTTGCCGGACAGGCTCTGCTAGCGCCCTTCGATCCGCTCATCTGGGAGCGCGCGCGCACCGAGCGGATGTTCGGCGCGCGCTATCGGATTGAGATTTACGTGCCCGCCGAAAAGCGCGTGCACGGTTATTATGTCCTGCCCTTTCTGCTCGACGGGCAGATCGTCGCCCGCGTCGATCTCAAGGCGGATCGGCAATCTGGCAGCCTGCTCGCGCAAAGCGCGCACCGGGAACCGGGCGCTCCCGCTCACACGGCCGATCGGCTGGGAGCCGAACTTCAGATGATGGCGCAATGGCTGGGATTGGAGCGGGTCGAAATCGTCCGGAGCGGCGATCTGGCTGATGCGCTCGCCGCAGCGTTGCGGTGAGACCGGCGTCAGCCGATTGCGCACTGTGCGGGCGGCCGCTGGGCCGCAAGATAGAATGGCATCATGTCGTGCCGAGGAGCCAGGGCGGTCGCGAGACGGTTCCGCTCCACCCGATCTGCCATCGTGCGATCCACGCCAATCTTTCGAACAAGGAGCTGGCGCGCTTATTTCCGACGATCGAAGCCTTGCGCGGGAGCGAGGACATCGCCGCCTTTCTGAAATGGATCGCGAACAAACCTCCCGATTTCCACGCGCCAACTTTGCGGCGCCGTCCCTGACCGCGGCGTCTTAGGTTGCCCAAAGCTGGCGGCAGGTCAAACCCTGCTCGCCGGCTGAGTTGCCCTAGGCGGCTTCCGGAAGCGTGAGCTGCGGTTCGGTGATCCGTTCAAGGCCGAGTATCATGATCAGCTTACCGTCTATCGTCGCAATACCGTCCAGAAAGGCAGCTGCGGCGCTTTGCCCGACATCCGGTACCGGCTGAATCTCGCTGGGATTCAGCGTGACGATATCGCTTACCGCATCCACGATAATCCCTTGAAGCTGCTCGGCGACGCGCATCACGATAATGACGTGCCGCCCGCTCGGATCGGTCTCCCCCCAACCAAGGCGCTGGCTGAGATCAAGCACCGGCAGGACCACGCCGCGGAGGTTGACGACGCCGCGTACGTGTGGCGGCGCGTTGGGAAGCGGCGTGGCAGGCGACCAGGCCCGGATTTCCCGGATGGCCATGACGTCGGCACCCAGCCGGCGGTCGCCTATCTCGAAGGTGATGAACTCGCGAGACATGGATTGCTCCCTCAAAATTCGGACCAATCGTCCTGGACAGCTACGGCAGCATTGCCGACGCTTTGAGGAGCTGCTGTGCGCTGAACGCGTCCGGCGCGGGCCTGCAGCTGGTGGACCGGGTTAGTCGCGCGCGGCGCCGCCGCAGCGGTTTCGCCGAGTTTGAAGCGGCCGATCTGGGTTGCAAGCTGATCCGCCTCGGCGGCGAGGCTGCGCGCGGCGGCGGTCGCCTCCTCGACCATCGCGGCGTTCTGCTGAGTCACGCCGTCCATTTCGGTGACCGCGGTGTTGACCTGCTGAAGGCCGGCCGCCTGCTGCTCGGCGGAGGTAGCGATATCCGCCACCAGCCCATCGACCTCGCCGATGCTGCTGATGATGCGCTTGAGCGCGGAGCCTGTCTCGCTGACCAGCGCGACGCCGGCATCGACCTGTTCGGAACTGGCGGTGATCCGATCCTTCACGTCCTTGGCGGCATCCGCCGAACGTTGCGCGAGCGCGCGCACTTCCGACGCCACAACCGCAA
>Ga0207647_10000313_pt1 | contig 40307 bp, 29 predicted proteins | sample KBSCornC2_FD_184295 | JGI IMG/M metagenome (GOLD analysis project Ga0207647, IMG submission 184295) | Corn rhizosphere microbial communities from Kellogg Biological Station, Michigan, USA - C2 (SPAdes) (version 2) | ecosystem: Host-associated > Plants > Roots > Rhizosphere ... | reverse complement strand
CGGCAAGCCTACGGTTGGCGATTTCCTGCGCGACGCACGCGTGCAAGGCTTGGGTGGCGCGCTCGCCGAGCGGCGCATGTGGAACCAGATGCGCATGAACCCGAGCGATCTCGCCGACGTGTCGGGCTACGCCTATACCTATCTGATGAACGGCGCGGCGCCTGCAGCGAACTGGACGGGACTATTTTCGCGCGGCGACAAGGTGCGGCTGCGATTCATCAACGGCTCGTCGATGAGCTTCTTCGACGTGCGCATCCCGGGCCTGAAGATGCGCGTGGTCGCCGCCGACGGGCAGGAGGTGGAGCCGGTCACGGTCGATGAGTTCCGCATCGGCAATGCGGAGACGTTCGATGTGATCGTCGAACCCGATGCCGATCGCGCCTACACGATTTTTGCGCAGTCGATGGACAGGTCGGGATATGCGCGCGGCACGCTCGCTGCGCGCGCCGGCATGAGTGCCGAAGTGCCCGAGCTCGATCCACGCCCGCTGCTGACGATGCGCGACATGATGGGCGAGATGGATCACTCGGCGATGCCGGGCATGGATCACTCGAAGATGGATCACGGCTCGATGCCGGACATGAAAGGTTCCGAAGGCAGCTGCGGCGCCAGCATGACGAGCACGAAGAAGGGCAGCGAGGGAAGCTGCGGCAACATGCCCGGCATGGCGATGCCCGCCGCGGCATCGCCGCTGAAGATGGGGCCGACGATCGATATGCTCGTCGCCACACCGCGCACGAATCTCGACGACCCGGGCATCGGCCTGCGCGACAACGGCCGGCGCGTGCTGACCTATGCCGACCTGCGCACGCCCGGTGCGCCGATCAGCGCCGAGCCGCAGCGCGAGATCGAATTGCATCTGACCGGCCACATGGAACGCTACATCTGGTCGTTCGACGGCAAGAAGTTTTCCGCCGCGCAGCCGCTCAAGCTCAAGCACGGCGAGCAGGTGCGCATCACGCTCATCAACGACACGATGATGACGCACCCGATCCACCTGCACGGCATGTGGAGCGAACTGGAAACACCCGACGGCGGGTTCCAGGTGCGCAAGCATACGATCGTGGTGCAGCCCGCGCAGAAGCTGAGCTATCGCGTCAATGCCGACGCGCTCGGCAGCTGGGCCTATCACTGCCATCTGCTCTACCACATGGAAGCGGGCATGTTCCGCGTCGTGGAGGTGGCGTGATGCGCATCGCAAACCAGATTCTGCTGTCTGTCGTGCTGATGGCATTCGCCTTCGACGCGAGCGCACAGGAGCAAGCGCAAGCCGAGCATGCGCATCACCCGGCAGCGTCGAAACCGGTGGACAAGGATGAGACGGCCGCGCAAAGCAAAAACCCGCAGCAGGAAGCTGCCGATGCGCACGCACATCATCACGACCATGCCGCGGCGTCGCCGGCGAAAACGCAAGTCGACAAGCCGACTGCCACCGACGATCACGTTCCGCCAGATCCCGCGCAACATCCGATGGCGCCGATGACGGATGCGCAGATGACGCGCGCGATGGAAATGGACGATACGGCAAAGCTGTTCATGTTCAAGCTCGACACATTCGAGCGCGCGAAAAGCAGTGATGCGTATTCGACCGCGTGGAACGCGCAGGCCTGGTACGGCGGCGACTTCGACAAGCTGCTGTTGCGCAGCGAGGGCGAACGCGAGTACGGGACAACCGACGCGCGCGTCGAGGCGTTCTGGAATCACGCCTTCGCCAGTTTCTGGGACTGGCAGCTCGGTGCGCGCCACGATTTCGGTAGCGGTCCGTCGCGCGACTGGGCGGCGTTCGGCGTGCAGGGTCTCGCACCCTACTGGTTCGAGATCGAGGCGACGGCGTATCTCGGCGACGGCGGTCGCACCGCACTCGGACTGCGCGCCGAGTACGAACTGCTGCTGACTCAGCGCTTGATCCTGCAGCCGGAAATCGAGGTCAATTTCTATGGCCGAGAGGATCGCGCGCGAGGTATCGCCTCGGGGCTGAATGATGCGGAGCTTGGTTTGCGTTTGCGCTACGAGATTCGTCGCGAATTCGCACCATATATCGGCGTGGTGTGGAAACATCGGCGCGAAGCGGGGGACGTTTTCCCGCCCGGCGTCGATCGAGCCGGTACGGAGCGCCAAATCGTCGCCGGCCTGCGCTTGTGGTTTTAGGTGCGGCGGTGTCCTAAGCCGCTTCCAGCTCCGCGTCCGCCAGCTGCGCCGCACGCTTGATCGCCTGCGGTGGCAGCGCGTATTTGCGCACGAAGGCGCGGCGCATGCGCTCTGGATCGCCGAAGCCGGTTTCGCGAGCGATCGTTTCGATCGAATGGTCGCTCGTTTCAATCAAGGTCTTCGCCGCCTCTAGGCGCAGGTTCTCGACGGCTTTCGCCGGCGAGTGTCCGGTCTCGACATGGAATACGCGGCTGAATTGGCGCGGGCTCAGATGCGCGACCTCAGCCAGCTCCTCGACCGAAAGCGTCTTGCGCAGGTTGTGCCGTGCATAGTTCAACGCAGTCTGGATGCGATCGGACTGTGGATCGAGTTCGAGCAACGCGGAGAACTGCGACTGGCCACCGCTGCGTCGGTAGTAGACGACCATGTGGCGCGCGATCGAGCGCGCGAGGTCGCTGCCGAAATCGTCCTCGACGAGGGCGAGGGCGAGATCGATACATGCGGCCATGCCGGCGGAAGTCCACACGCCGTCGTCGGCGATGAAGATGCGGTCTTCTTCGACCTTCACTTGCGGATAGCGCCGCTGCAGTTCGCGCGCTTTGAGCCAATGCGTTGTCGCGCGGTGGCCGTCGAGCACGCCGGCGGCAGCGAGAACGAACGCGCCCGTACAAATCGCCGCGGTGCGTCGCGACTTCGCATGCGTCTTGTGCACGAAGCCGATCAGTCCCGGCGACGGTTCGGCTACCGCGAGATCGCCCATGACGATGAGCGTATCGAAGTTCGCGCGCGCGAACGGCTGCGTTTCGACCGCGATGCCGGCCGATGTGACGACCGCACCGCCGTGCTCGGACAGAAGCTGGATGTCGTAGCGCGGACGCGGCGCTTGCCTGTTGGCCATCTCGAACACGGTCACCGCCGCCAAATCGAGAATCTGGAAGCCGGGAAAGACGACGAAGCCGATACGTTTCATGATGCTGAGTCCTGGGAGTGCGAATGTCCTAAAAAGAGGTAATTACGACATTCAGGACATAGTCTGCGCGCGCAGACTGGCTCCCGTCAAATTCATCCGCGGCGCTTTGCCGCGAATCCCCTACGAATCGAAGGAGTCCCGTCATGAACACCCCCATCCGCAAAGGTACGATTGTTGTCACCGGAGCCTCTTCGGGCATCGGCGCGGTCTACGCCGATCGCCTAGCACGGCGCGGCCACGATCTGGTTCTCGTCGCGCGCGATGCGAGCAAGCTCAAGGCGCTTGCCGCGAAGCTCACTAGCGAAACGGGACGCAAGATCGAGGTTCTCGTCGCCGACCTCACGTTCAAGGCCGACATGCATCGCGTCGAGGATCGCCTGAGCAACGATGCGAGCATCACCGGCCTTATCAACAATGCCGGCGTTGCCGCCAGCGCGAAGTTGGTCGATGCCGATCTCGATCAGCTCGAGGCGATGATCGTGCTCAACGTCACCGCGCTCACGCGCCTGGCCGGTGCCGCAGCGCGCAGCTTTGTGGCACGCGGTGGTGGCACGATCGTCAATATCGCCTCGATCGTCGCGCTCGCGCCGGAACTGTTGAACGGCACCTACAGCGGCTCGAAAGCCTATGTCCTCAGTTTCACCCAGTCGATGCACCACGAACTCGCGGACAAAGGCATCCGCGTGCAGGCGGTGCTGCCGGGCGCAACGATCACCGATTTGTGGGAGAAGAGCGGCGTACCGGTGACGAACCTGCCGAAGGAGTGGCTCATGAGCGCCGAAGAAATGGTCGATGCCTCGCTCGCCGGATTGGATCAGGGCGAGTTGGTCACGATTCCGGCGCTGCCGGAGATTGCCGATTGGGATAACTATGAAGCGGCGCGCAAGGCCCTCGCGCCGGGGCTTTCGCGACAGCACGCGGCGGCGCGCTACCACGTCGGCAAGCTACAAGCAGCGTGAGTAGGCCGTTGGTCCTCGCGCGACGTGGTCGCGCGAGGACGATCAGCTAAGCAGCACCGAAGTCATCGACACCGTGCCGAAGTAGCCGACGTTGTGAAACGACGCGACATCGCCGTCGCGTCGCGCACCAAGCACGTAAAGCAGCGGCAGATAGTGCTCGGGCGTCGGCACGGAAAGATCGGCCTCGCGGCCGAGCGCATGCCAGTCGAGCAAATCCTCGACACGGCCGTCAGCGATGCGCGCGCGCACCGTTTCGTCGAAATGCACCGCCCAGTCGGTCGGGCGCGGATCGCGGAAGTTGAGCAGGCGCAGGTTATGCACGATGTCGCCGCTGCCGAGAATCAGCACGCCTTCGTCGCGCAGCGCGGCGAGCTCGTTGCCGAGCGCGTAGTGGAAGGCGCCGGGTCGCGAAGTGTCGATGCTCAACTGCAGGGTCGGCACATCGGCTTGCGGATACATGATGTTGAGCACGCTCCAAGTGCCATGATCGAGGCCCCATTCTTGCGTGGCGCTCACCTTTGCACTTTTCACCAAGCTGGCGATGCGCTGTGCCAGCGCTGGATCGCCCGGTGCCGGATAGCGCACGTCGAACAGCGCTTGCGGGAAGCCGTAGAAATCGTGGATCGTCTGCGGCTGCGCGGCGTCGCAGACGAAAACGCCGCGCGTTTCCCAATGCGCGGAGACGCAGAGAATCGCCTTCGGCTTCGGCAAGCGCGCGGCCAGCTCCCGCCAGCCGTGCGTGTACGTGTTGTCTTCGATCGCGTTCATCGGCGAACCGTGGCCGACGAACAGCGCGGGCATGCGTATCGTATTCACGTCGCTCAGTATGCCACCGTGATGCGTTGACGCGGCTTGTCGCCTTTTTCGAGGCGATCTAGCACGGCCGCTGCGTAGTCGGGAATCGTGATGCGGCTCTTGCCGTTCGCGTCGACGAGCAACTGATCACCGCCGATGCGATATTGACCGCTGCGTTCGCCGTCTTCGATCAACGCGGCGGGGCTGATGTAGGTCCAGTCGATGTTCGCTTTGGATTTGCGGAAGATATCGAGCGCATCGGCCTGAGCCTTCGCTTCCGGCTTCCACGCCGCGGGAAAATTCGGATCGTCGGCCACTTGCACGCCAGGCGCGGTTTCGAGACTACCGGCACCGCCGACCCAGACCAGGCGCTTTACGCCCGCAGCGGGCAGCGCTTCAAGCAGGGTCGCTGCGTATTTAGGAACGAGGCCGGCGTCGGCGTCGCGGCGTCCGGACAGGCTCGCGATCGCCGCGTCGGCGCCGGCGATCGCCTTGCTGTACGTGGCCGCATTGGCGACGTCGCCGGCGACGACTTTGACTTTGGGGTTGTCGATGTTCGCGCGCGCGGGATCGCGCACGATGGCGATGACGTCGTGGCCGCGCGCGACCGCTTCGTTGAGGATGCCGCGACCGATATGGCCGCCGGCGCCAAAGAGAGCAATGATCATGAGGAATGTCCTATTGATAGATGAGCAAGATAGAGGAGCGATTCGGTTGCGGAAATAGCCGAATGTGGAACGCTACGTTTCGTTTTCAGCGGATCTTCTTCAGCGGCCCGTCCAGATGCAGAAACTCACCGCCCGGTATCGCGATCTGGGAGAGTTCTTCGACATGCGCTCATCCGGTTTGGTGCACAGAAAATAGTCGGTCGGCGTACGGTTTCACGGCCATTTCATCTCGCCCTTGCTGACTTTCGCACTGAGTTCGAGCGAGGAGACGGAGCCGAGGTTCGGATAGCGCTGCTTCATCGCGGCGACGAGATCCGCCGAGGTCTTGGTTTTCGCGGCCTCTTCGTCGTAGGCGCGGATGTAGTCTCGAGTGAAGCGCACCGCAGCCAGCGTCTGCGCGGTGCCCGGCGCGAAGTGCCCGGGGACGACGATGCTTGGCTTCAATTCTTCGATGCGGTCGAGCGTGGTCAGCCAATGTGCGTGGGATTCCGGCGTCTGTGTGTCGGCCATCCAGATGTATTCGCCGGCGAACACCGGGACGCCGCCGACTACGGCCTTCAGCGAAGGAATCCAAACAAACGTGCGGTCGGGTGTCGGCCCGTTCAGGCCGATGATCTCGAGCTTGTTTCCGTCGAGATCAATGCTTTGCCCGGAAAGCACGTCCGGCACGACGATGCGCTGTGGAGCATTGTCCTTGAGGATCGGTCCCCAGTAGGCCAGTTTTGCCGCTTCGCTCGCGCGGATGTGGTCGACGGTGGATTGCGTGGCGAGAATCTTCGCCTGCGGAAACACTTTCACGATCGTGTCGAGCCCGAAATAATAGTCCGGGTCGCCGTGGCTGATATAGATCGCTTTGAGCGTCCTGCCGGAAGCGCGGATCTTCTCGACGACCTTTTCGGCGTCGGATCTGGCGAATTGCGCGTCGACGAGCACGGCGTCGTGCGCACCTTTGACGAGCACCGAGGTGACTGGAAAGACCGCCTTGTCGCCGGCGTTGTAGACATCGATCTGCAACGCGGTCTGCGCGGCGGACGCGAATGTCGAGGCAGCCAGAAGGGCGGCGGCGGAAACGATCGAGGCAAGGCGTGGGAAGGACATGACGGGCTCCAAAGTTCGCGGTGAGTCTCGCTAGCTTGCGCTGAAATATTGATTAGATAAACTGCTCAAATTGGAAATCATCGTCCAATTTTTCTGGACAATCTGTCGTGCACGAATCCGAAGTCGATCTGAACCGCCTGGTCGTGTTCACCGCTCTCGTCGAAGCAGGCTCGTTTACTGCCGCAGCGCAGCGGCTGGGCACGACCAAGTCGCGGGTCAGCCAGCAGCTCGCGGCGCTCGAGACCGAGCTCGGCGTCACGCTCGTGTTGCGCACGACGCGGCGCATGGCACTGACCTCCGCCGGCGAACAGTTCCATGCGGACAGCATGCACCTGCTCGACGAGGCGCGCGCAGCGATCGCGCGCGTGGGTGCAGCGCGCCACAGGCCATCGGGATTGCTGCGCGTCACCGCGGCGGGCGACTATGGCCCGGCAGTCATCGCGCCGGCGCTGGCAAGCTTCAAGCACGCGTACCCGCAGATCGAGATCGATCTCGTCGTCACCGATCGTATCGCCGACCCGATTGCCGAGCATTTCGATCTGTCGATTCGCATCGGCTGGCTGCGCAATTCTAGCTTGCGCGCAGCGCGCTTGGCGGCATTTCGCCAATGCCTCGTTGCCGCTCCCGCGTATCTGTCGGAGCGCGGCGCGCCGACGCACCCACGCGATCTCGCCGCGCACGATTGGATTGCCTTGTCCGCGCTGCGCTCGCCGTTGCGCTGGACCTTCGCTTCGCAGCGCGGCACGCGCACGACGGTGCGCCTGCATACGACTCTGCAGACCAACAACACGCTGACCGTGCAAGCGTTCGTGCGTGCCGGCGCCGGGCTGTCGGTGCTGCCCGACTATCTGGTCGACGAGGATCTGCGCACCGGCAGACTCGTGCAGGTTCTCCCGCGGCATCGGTTGCCCGACGGCGGCATCTTCGCCGTATATCCAGGACGCGAGCCGCCCGCGAAGGTGCGCGCGTTCATCGAGCATCTGCGCCAACACCTTGCCACGCCGTCGTGATGTCGGCGCCGGATGCGCGAGCCCCGCGCAGCTCGTGCGGATGGTAGATTACGCGGCCGCCAACCTCTGCGCTCGGCAGCGAAGAAGAACAAACCGTGCGAAAAATTTCCGACAAGGTGAACGACCATGGCCCGGTCTGAGGGCGCACGCCGGGTCGCGGTCATCGGCGGCGGCCCTGCTGGCCTGATGGCTGCTGAAACGGCGCGCGCTGCGGGTGCGACTGTCGATGTCTACGAGCGCATGGGCTCGGTCGGGCGCAAATTGCTGATCGCGGGCAAGGGCGGGCTCAACCTCACTCATTCCGATTCGTTCGAGCGGTTCGTATCGCGCTATCGCGGGCGCGAGCGCGAAATGCGCGCATGGCTGGAAAAATTCGATGCCGATGGGCTGCGCGAATGGGCGCGCGGGCTCGGTGTGGAAACCTTCGTCGGCACGTCGGGTCGAGTGTTTCCGAGTGATCTGAAGGCCGCCCCGTTGCTGCGCGGCTGGGTGCGACGGCTGCGCGCGAGTGGCGTCAATTTTCATGTGCATCACCGCTGGCTCGGCTGGAACGACGACGACGCGTTGCGCTTCGCGCATGAGGATGACGAGCGCGTGGTGCGCGCCGACGCGGTTGTCCTCGCGCTCGGCGGCGGCAGCTGGCCGGTGCTCGGATCGGACGGATCGTGGACACGGATACTCGAATCGCGCGCGGTTGAGCTGGCGCCGTTGCAGCCGGCCAATTGCGGTTTCGAAGTCGCGCGCGACGGCGTCGAAGGCTGGAGCGAGTTCTTCGCGAACAAGTACGCGGGACAGCCGATCAAGCCGGTCGTCGTCGCCTGGCGCGACGGCAGCGGCAACGATGTCCGCCGTCAGGGCGAATTCGTCGTCACTGCGCATGGTGTAGAAGGCAGTCTGATCTACGCGTTCAGCGCCGAGTTGCGCGATGCGATTGCCGCGCAGGGCAGTGCGACGATCCATCTCGATCTCGCGCCGGCACGTGATGTCGAGCGCCTCGCGCGCGATCTCGCCCAGCCGCGCGGCAAACGCACGCTGAGCGAGCACCTGCGCCGGCATGCGGGCATCGATGGCGTGAAGACCGGGCTGTTATACGAATTGCTCGCTAAGGACGCGATGCAAAATCCGGAAAACCTAGCCCGGGCAATCAAGGCATTGCCGCTGACCTTGGTCCGCCCGCGTCCACTCGACGAGGCGATCAGCACCGCAGGCGGCGTGCGTTTCGCCGCGCTCGACGAACAGCTCATGCTGAAGTCGCTGCCCGGCGTGTTTTGCGCCGGCGAAATGATCGACTGGGAAGCGCCGACCGGCGGTTATCTGCTCACGGCTTGCTTTGCGAGCGGCAAGATCGCGGGGCAGCGTGCGGCAGAGTGGGTGGCTCGCGCATTCAGTGCGCCACCGGCATTGTGAACTGCGCGCGCGACGTGCCGATCAAAGCGAGGCGCGCGCTGAGACTCTCAATGGGCGACGGGCATGGTGAATTGCGCGCCCTTGGCGATCGAGTCGGGCCAACGCTGCATCACGCTCTTGTAGCGCGTGTAGAAGCGCACGCCTTCCTCGCCGTAGATGTGCGCGTCGCCGAACAGCGAGCGCTTCCAGCCGCCGAACGAATGCCAGGCCATCGGCACCGGAATCGGCACGTTGATGCCGACCATGCCGCACTTGATCTGCCGCGCGAACGCGCGCGCGACGCCGCCGTCCGAGGTATAGCACGACACACCGTTGCCGAATTCGTGCGCGTTGATCAGCTCGACCGCGCTGGCGAAATCTGGCACGCGCACGATGCCGAGCACTGGGCCGAAGATTTCCTCGCGGTGGATCTTCATCTCCGGCGTAACGTGGTCGAACAGGGTGCCGCCGAGAAAGAATCCGTCCTCGTGCCCGTCGACGACATGGCCGCGGCCGTCGACGACGAGCTTGGCGCCTTCGGCCACGCCGGCATCGATGTAGCCGACGACCTTCTCGCGATGCGCGGCGGTAACGAGCGGACCCATTTCGATGCTGGCGTCGAGGCCGCTGCCGATCTTGAGCGATTCGATCCGCGGCACGAGCTTGTCGACGAGCCTGTCGGCGACGTCGCCGACCGCGACAGCGACCGAGATCGCCATGCAGCGCTCGCCGGCCGAGCCGTAGGCCGCGCCGATCAGCGCATCGACAGCCTGCTCGAGATCGGCATCGGGCATCACGATCAGATGATTCTTCGCGCCGCCGAGCGCCTGCACGCGCTTGCCGCGCGCGGTACCCTGCGAGTAGATGTATTCGGCTATCGGGGTCGAGCCGACGAAGGACAGCGCGACGACATCGGGATGTTCGATCAGTGCGTCGACCGCGGTCTTGTCGCCGTGGACGACGTTGAACACGCCGTCGGGCAGGCCGGCTTGCTTGAGCAGCTTCGCCATCAGCAGCGAGGGCGAAGGGTCGCGCTCGGACGGCTTGAGCACGAAGGTGTTGCCGCAGGCCAGCGCCACCGGAATCATCCACAGCGGCACCATGAACGGGAAGTTGAACGGCGTGATGCCGGCGACGACGCCGAGCGGTTGACGCAGTGAAAAATTGTCGATGCCGCCGCCGATCTGGTCGCTGTACTGGCCCTTGAGCAGATGCGGCGCCGCGCAGGCGAACTCGACGACTTCGATACCTCGCGTCACTTCACCTTTGGCGTCAGAGAACACTTTGCCATGTTCACGCGTGATCAGTTCGGCGAATTCGTCGGCGTGTGCGTCGAGCAGCGCCTTGAACGCGAACAGGATGCGCGCGCGCTTGAGCGGCGGTGTTTCGCTCCATGCCGGAAATGCGCGCCGCGCGGCGGCCACCGCGGCGTCGATTTCCTCCACGCTCGCGAGTGCGACCTGTGCGGCGACGCTGCCAAGCGCCGGATCAAAGACATCGCTGTGGCGTCCACTGGCGCCGGCAACTTCGCGGCCGTCGATGTAGTGGGCGATCTGGCGGATGGAAAGTTCGGGGGACTTGCGGTTCATGGCCTGGCTCGTGCGTGTCGATGGATTGCCGGTCCAATCCTACAACGTATCCCGCTGTGTTGCCGATGGCACAGCGCTGGTGCCGGCTTTGCGGCTGCGGCGGCTTGAGCTATCGTCGCCCGCATGATCGAAGTGAAGACGTTCAGCGGCGCGCAGATCGAACCGTATCTCGATGCCGTGGCTGCATTGCGCATCGCCGTGTTCCGCGACTGGCCTTATCTGTATGCGGGCGATCGCGACTACGAGAAGCAGTACCTCGCGACCTACGCAAAATCACCCGAGAGCCTGTTCGTGCTCGCGTTCGATGGCGAGCGCGTGATCGGCGCGTCGACCGGCATTCCGCTGACCGACGAGACCGCAGCGTTCCAGAAACCGTTCCTCGACCGCGGTATCGCGCTCGGCGACGTGTTCTACTTCGGCGAATCGGTGCTGCTGCGCGAGTATCGAGGCCACGGGCTCGGCCATCGCTTCTTCGAAGAACGCGAAGGCTATGCACGGCGCCTGGGGCGTTTCGCGCTGACCGCATTCTGCGCGGTCGAGCGCGACGCCGGTGATCCGCGCAAGCCGGAAGGTTTTCGTCCGAACGATGTGTTCTGGAACAAGCGCGGTTACACGCGCCAGGAAGACATGTTCTGCACGATCGAGTGGCAGGAGATCGGCGCGAGCGCGCCGACGCCGCATCAGTTGCGCTTCTGGCTGCGTCCGCTCACTTGATGTTTTCCGCCTTCGTCTTGTGCTTGTACTCGCACAGGTCGCGGATCACGCATTGCGGACAATCGGGTTTGCGCGCCTTGCACACGTAGCGGCCGTGCAGGATCAGCCAGTGGTGCGCGTCGAGCTTGAATTCGTCGGGCACGACTTTCTCGAGCTTGTCTTCGACCGCGCGCACCGTCTTGCCCGGAGCGAGTCCGGTGCGATTGGCGACGCGGAAGATGTGCGTGTCAACCGCGATCGTCGGCATGCCGAACGCGGTATTGAGCACGACGTTCGCGGTCTTGCGGCCGACGCCGGGCAACGCCTCAAGCGCTTCGCGCGTGCGCGGCACGTCGCCGCCGTATTCCTCGACCAGGATCCTGCAGGTCGCGATGACGTTCTTCGCCTTGGCATTGAACAGGCCGATCGTGGAAATGTAGCCGCGCAGCTTTTCCTCGCCGAGCGCAAGGATCGTCTCTGCGGTGCCCGCGACCGGATAGAGCTTGCGCGTCGCCTTGTTCACGCCGACGTCGGTCGCCTGCGCCGACAGAATCACCGAGATCAGCAACTGGAACGGCGTGGCGTATTCGAGCTCGCTGCGCGGCTTCGGGTTGACTTCGCGCAGGCGGCGGAAGATTTCGGCGCGTTTTTCCGCATTCATGGATTCGGCATTCCTTTCTTGGCCTTGGCGCGCGCGATCGCCTCGAGCACGGCGCTGCGTGTGCCCGCGTGCACCTCGGCCTTGCGCGCGGCGATTGCCTGTTCGTGCTCGGCGCGCTCGCGTGCGAGCCGCGCATTGCGCGCCTCGTAGCGGCGATGATAGTGCTCGGCACGCGCGTTGTGCGACGCATCGAGTTGCGTGTCGTCGACGAGCATCGTGATGCAATCAACCGGGCAGGCCGGAATGCACAGTTCGCAGCCGTTGCATTCTTCGCTCAGCACCGTATGCATCAGCTTGTTCGCGCCGATGATTGCGTCGACCGGGCAGACCTGGATGCACTTGGTGCAACCGATGCAGGCGTCTTCATCGATGACCGCGATCTCGGCCGGTTTCTCGACGCCGTTCGCCGGATTGAGCGGCTTCGCTTCGCGCCCGAGCATCGCGGCGAGTTCGCGGATGCCCTGTGCGCCGCCGGGCGGACACTGGTTGATGTCGGCTTCGCCCGACGCAATCGCCTCGGCATAGGCGAGGCAGGCCGGATAGCCGCAGCGCGTGCACTGCGTCTGCGGCAGCAGGGCGTCGATGCGAACAACCAGATCAAGTGTCATCGGTGAACAGGGGAAGTCACTGCTTGCTCTGCTTTTCCAGCCACACCTCGAGACCCTGCGTATTCAGCTCGATATCCATCGCTAGCAGTTCGCGTACGTGCTCAACGTCGAGCGCGCAGCCGTGCGCTTGCGAGCGTGTGACGAACAGTTCGCCGAGATCGTGCGCGATGCGCGCGTGGCGCGCGCTGTCGTGTGCATGTGCGCGCGCGATCGCGACCATCGCATCGATCGATTCGTGCAGGTCGGCAGCGAGACGCTCGACGCCGGTCACGCGGCTGTAGTGCGTCAAGAACATCTGCTGCGGTTCGAAACCGAGCATGCGATCGATCGAGGCATGCAGTGCATCGGGCTCGAACTGCACCGGCGTCGAGGTCGGTACGATGAAGGCGCCCTTGTCGGTGTCGAACTCGCGGTAGGACAGACCGAAGGTATCGCCGGTGAAGAATGCACGGCTCATCGCATCCCAGATGCAGATGTGATGACGCGCATGGCCCGGCGTATCGAGGCAGAGCAGTTCGCGCCCGGCGAGGTCGACGACATGGCCGTCGGACGCCTGGACGACGCGTTCGGCCGGTACTGGAGCCAACGTACCGTAGCTGCGTTCGATTTCCGCGGCGCCATACACGGCGGTCGCGCCTGCGATCAGCGCCGACGGGTCGATCATATGGCGCGCGCCGCGCGGATGCACGACGAGTCTGGCGTTCGGCAATTGCTGCATCAGCAGGCCGGCGCCGCCGGCGTGATCGAGATGCACGTGAGTGAGGATCACCCAGTCGACTGCCTCTACGCTGAGATTTTTTGCCTTGAGAGCATCAAGCAGGCGCGGAATCGAATAATTCGTGCCGACGTCGATAAAGGCGGCGCGGCCGTTGTGCAGGATCAGGTGGCTCGCGTCGAACTGCGGACGAAAGAAGCCGGTATCGATCGCGCTGATGCCGTGGTCGAACTCGATCGTTGCTGCGCTCATTTCACCTGCGCTCCGGGCTGTGCGCCCTGGTCCGCATCGAGCAGGAACAGGTCGGCATCGCCTGTACCCGCGGAAAGGATCATGCCTTCAGAGACGCCGAAGCGCATCTTGCGCGGCGCGAGGTTGGCGATAAAGACGACGTTACGGCCGACGAGCTTTTCCGGTTCCTGGTATGCGGCACGGATGCCCGAGAAAATCTGGCGCTTGCCGAGTTCACCCGCGTCGAGCTCGAAGCGCAACAGCTTGTCCGAGCCGTCGACGAACGCACAGACGAGTACCTTGCCGATGCGCAAATCGAGCTTCGCGAAGTCGTCGATCGCGATGAAACCGCCGGTCGACGTCGTCGGCTTGTCGCTCGCCGGTGCAGCCGGCGCCGCGGCCTTCACGGATTTCTTCTTCTCGGGTGCGGTTGCGGCCGCGCCGGATTGCAGCGATTCCTTCGACACCTCGATCATCGCTTCGACCTTCTTCGTATCGATGCGCGCGGCAAGCGCGGAGAATTCGTTGATCGCGGTGCCGAGCAACGGCTGCGTCGCCGCATCGAAGCTGGCCGGCGTCTCGTTGAACAGCGCGAGCGCACGCGCTGCGGTGGCCGGCACGATCGGTGCGAGGTACACGCTGAGCAGGCGGAAATAGTTCAGCGCGAGCGTGCACACCGTGTGCAGTTGCGCGAGCTTCGATTCGTCCTTGGCCAGGTTCCATGGAGCGTTCGCGGCGACGTAGGCGTTGGCTGCATCAGCGACGCCCATGATGTCGCGAGTAACAGCGGCAAACTCACCTGCATTGAACTGGTCGGCACAACGCGACAGCTCGTGCGCGGCGCTGGCGTAGGCCGCGGCTTCGCTCGCTGGCAGCGTCGTCGCGAGCTTGCCGCCGAAGTGTTTGTGCACGAAGGCCGCGGTACGGCTGGCGATGTTGACCCACTTGCCGACGAGGTGCGAATTGACGCGCTCCTCGAACGCCTTGAGGTCGAGATCGACGTCCACCGGCGCCGGACCGAGAATCGTCGCGAAGTAGTAGCGCAGATAGTCCGCATCGAGGCCCGCGTCGAGATAGGTGCGCGCCATGACGAAGGTACCGCGCGACTTCGACATCTTCGCGCCGTTGACGGTGAGATAGCCGTTGACGTGCAGCGCGGTCGGCGTGCGCAGCTCCGCGCCGTGCAGCATCGCCGGCCAGAACAGGCCGTGGAAGTTGACGATGTCCTTGCCGATGAAGTGGTGCATCTCGGCCGTGCTGTTCGGCGCGAGGTAGGCGTCGAAATCGGTGCCGGTCTTTGTGCACCAGTTCTTGAAGCTGGCGAGGTAGCCGACCGGCGCGTCGAGCCAGACGTAGAAGAATTTGCCCGGTGCGTCGGGAATCGGGAAGCCGAAGTAGGGCGCGTCGCGCGAAATGTCCCAGTCGCGCACACCGCCTTCGGCGTTGAGCCATTCCTTGAGCTTGGCCGCGACCGACGAGTGCACGACCGGTTTGCTGTTGGTCAGCTTGCCTGCGAGCCAGCCGCGCAGCAGCGTGGTGAAGTCGCCGACCTTGAAGAAGTAATGTTCCGAGTCGCGCAGCTCCGGCGTCGCGCCGGAGACGACTGAGTGCGGATCGATCAGGTCGGTCGGGGCATACGTCGCACCGCAGTTCTCGCAATTGTCGCCGTACTGGTCTGGCGTGCCGCAGTTCGGGCAGGTGCCCTTGATGTAACGGTCGGGCAGGAACATCTGCTTGACCGGATCGTAGAGCTGGCGGATCGAGCGCTTCTCGATGTGCCCGGCATCGCGCAGGCGCGTGTAGATCAGGCTCGCGAGTTCGCGGTTCTCTTCCGAGTGCGTGGTGTAGTAGTTGTCATAGGCCACGCCGAAATCGGCGAAGTCGCGCTCGTGCGAGGCCTGCACGCCCTTGATGAATTCTTCCGGCGCGAGACCCGCCTTTTCCGCGGCGAGCATGATCGGCGTGCCATGTGCGTCGTCGGCGCTGACGAAAACGACCTTGTCGCCCGCCATGCGCCGCGCGCGTACCCAGATGTCGCATTGCAGATAGCCGAGCAAATGGCCGATATGCAGGGGGCCGTTCGCATAGGGCAGGGCGTGGGTGACGAGGATTTCGCGGGAGGACATTGAGCGGATTCCGGAAAGTTCGCCGTGGATTATCGCATGGCGGTTCATGTCTTCCCCAGAGGGTGGTACAAATCGGCGGAACGTTCTGCCGTTGAGAGATGAGGGGATGGCCAGGTTTTCGCAAATCGTTGGAGCAGTGCGGAGGATGGCATTTGCTGGCCTGTGCGGCGCCCTGTTCCTCGCGTCGCACGCGTTCGCCGGGCGGGACGTGGATTTCAATGCGATCCGTTTTGGCAACCACGATGCACAGCTCGTCATTGAGGCGGGCTTGACGATGCCGCGCATTAGTGGGTGGCAACCGGCGGCGGGACAGGCTCTCGAAGGCAATGCGGGAAATCCGCTGATCGGTTTCGCGACGATCGACGGCAAGGCGTCGCGCCTGCATTGGCAACTCGACCGCGAGGCGAGCCGCGTCGACGGGAAATCGCTGGCCTTGGTCTATCGCGATCCCGGCTTCCGGCTCACGCTGAGCTGGGAATGGCATGCGCGCGGCGAGCATGGCCCGCTCGAACATACGATCCGCATCGAGAACCGCGGTGGGCGCGAAGTCTGGATTCCGCTGCAGGACAGCTTCACGTTTCGCTGGAAGACCGATGCGCAGGCGCTGCAGCAGCTCTGGATTGACAAGGGCGCGGGCGAGGCGCCGCCGGTCGGCACGCATCTCGTCGACGTCGGCGATGGCTACTACTGGCTCGGCGAATCGAGTGCGTTCGCGCATCCGCGCAAGGGCGAGCCGCGCGAGATCATTCCGTATTTCCTTGTGCGCTCCAAGGGCGAGACTAGCGACGGCTGGTACCTCGGCGTCGAGTTCAGCGGGCGCATCGCAATGACTCTGAAGCGTCGAGGCGACATGCTCGAAGGCAGTGTCGGATTGAATCCCGAACCCGGTCCGTTCCGCACCCGTCTGGCGGCCGGCGGCGAGTTCGTTGCCCCGACCGTGTTCCTCGGCACGACGCACGGCAGCATCGACGACGCGGGCAATGCGCTCAAGCGCTGGATTCGCGAAGCAATCAACGATCCGCGCACATTGCGCGATCCGACGTATCCGTGGACGACGAACAACAGCTGGGGCAGCGCGATGGCGATCAGCGAAGCGCAGGCGCGACGCATGATCGACGACGCGGCCGCGCTCGGCCTCGAGATGTTCCACCTCGATGCCGGCTGGTTCCGTGCGGTCGGCGATTGGCATCCCGATGCGAAGAAATTCCCGCACGGACTTGCGCCGCTCGCCGACCACGCGCACGTACGCGGACTGAAGTTCGGCCTCTGGGTGGATTGGGCGCAGGCGGGAATCAGCAAGGAGAAAGGCGCGCTCGACGTCGCCGATCCGGCAATCCACGACTGGCTCACGACCGATCCCCCGCCGGGCTGGAGGCCTGAGGAATTCAAGGGCCTCACGATCGACATCGGCGTGCCGGCGGCGAAGGCATGGGTGGCGAAGGAGGTCGATCGCCTCGTGCGCGAGTACAAGCTCGACATGCTCGAACACGACGGCTACGTCGTCGCGCAGGGCTGTGATCGCGCCGACCATGAGCACGCGACCTGCGATCCGAAACGCGTGAAGAAATACAGCGACGACGGCTTTATCTGGATGGACGGGCCGAATTCGACCGACGTGAGCTATCACGCCGCGCGCGCCTACTACGATATCCACGATGGACTGCGCCGCGACCATCCCGACCTGCTGCTCGAAGTGTGCAACGACGGCGGGCGCATGGTCGACTTCGGCAGCGCGGCGCATGCCGACTATTTCTCGATCGTCGATTCCTACGATCCGGTGTCGAACCGGCAGGCGTTCTACGACGCGAGCCACGTGCTGCCGCCGGCGATGCTCGAAACCTACGTCAAGGAATGGCCGGCCAAACGCATCGAAAACTTCCGCTACATGCTGCGCAGCGGAATGATGGGCTGGTTCACGCTGATGCTCGACACGACGACGTGGAGCAAGCAGCAGCATGACGTCGCGCGCGCGGAGCTCGATTTTTACAAGACGACACTGCGGCAACTGATCCGTGAAGCTGATCTCTACCATGTCAGCGCGCGTGCCGACGGCAAGGGTTGGGACGGTATCGAATATTTCGATGCGAAACGTGGCAGGGGCGTGCTGTACGCCTTCCGCGGCGCGGAGACCGGTGCGAAGAGCCACACATTTCCGCTGCACGGACTCGATGCGCAGCGCCGTTACCGGCTTAGCTTCCGCGACCGCAGTTCTGCCGACATCACGCGCAGCGGGCACGAGTGGATGCAAAGCGGTGCTACCGTGGAATTGCCGATCGCGGAATCCTCGGAGCTGGTGCTTATCGAAGCGCTGTGACGAAGAGCCGCTGCCAGCGGTGTCAGTGCTCTGCGGCAGCCGTGCGCTTCAATCGCACCTTGCCGTCGCTGCCGCGGTCCACGCGGATATCGTAGCGTTGGCCGCGAAACGCGACATTCTTCAGTGTCATCGACCGCCAGTTCGGCGGCAGAAACGGGGCGTAGGCCGCGTTCAATCCCGCTTCCTCGATACGCAGCCCGGTCATGCCGAAGATCAGGTTCTGCAGGAATCCGGCCGCTGCGGTGATGAAATAACCGGTATTGTTCGTCGCCGTTTCCGTGCGCACGTCGAACGGCGGCTTGACCACGCCGCCGCTGAAGTTCTTCTGCAGCCAGGCGACGGCGTGCGCATCGTCGCCGACGGTCGCTGCGGCGATGGACAGCGGCGCCAGACCCATGCTGTTCGGATCGCGGCTCGAGGCGAGGATCGGACCGATCGCTGCGGCGTAGTCGTTACGGCGTACCTGCGGGCTCATCGCCAGGTCGAGCGCGGGCAGGGCAAGCATCGGCAGCGAACTGCCACCCCAGGTGTCGAGATCGTGCGGCACGCTTTCGTCGAAATGCAGATGGTGCTGCGCGGCCGCGTCGAACGGGATATGCAGTTTCGTCGCGACGTCGGTCCAGCGCGGGTCAGCTTTTTCGCCGACCACTGCGGCCGCCTGCGCGGCGATGCGCAACGCTTTTGCCGCCGCGGCGTTGGTGTAGGTGTCGTTGGGCACGTCGTTGTAGTCCTCGTCGACCGAGGTCACGTGCAGGATGTCGTAGCGCTGCTTTTCCGTGTTCCAGGTGGCCCGGCTCACCCAGAAATCGGCGAGGTTGCGAATCACCGGCCAGCCGTGTTGTTTGAGCCATGCGCGGTCGTGCGTGGCGAGCCAGTATTGCCATTGCGCGATCGCGATGTCCGCGTTGACGTGGATTTCGCGTTCGCCGAGCACGTAGGCGAAGTGCGGCGTCTGCTCGGTGCCGTTCTCGGGGTCTGCTTCCCACGGATATTTCGCACCGGCGTAGCCGGCGGCCTTCGCGCGCGCCTGTGCAGCCGCGAGCGTGCGCGCGCGAAACATCACCAGCGATTTGGCGCGGTCGGGGTGGAGCAGAAGCAGGGCGGGAAACACCCAGAAGTCCGAATCCCAGAAGACATGCTCCGCGTAGCCCGGCGTCAGTGCGCAGGCACCGATAGCCCAGGCCGTGTCCGCTGTCGACGACGACAGCAGGTAGTAGAGATCCGAATGCACGGCGCGCTGCGCGCGTTCGTCGCCGTCGATGAGGATGTCGGACTTCCACAGCTTCGCCCATGCATCGAGGTGCGCGGCGTGCAGTTTCTCGAAGCCGCCCTTGCGCGCCTGCGTGGCGAGTGCGAGATCAGCTTTGGCGTCGCCACCCCAACCTTCGCGCGAGCTCGCGACGTATTTGGTAAAAGTATAGGTTTTGCCTTTTTCCAGTTTTACCGATAAGTTCAGCGCAAGCCGATATGCGCTTTTGTACAGCTTGGCGTTAGTCGGCGTCACGCCTTGCGGCAGCGCGACCGCTGCCGCCTGGGCCATCGCGAGTCCCTGCTCGGCCACGCCGTCGAGCCACAACGTCGCCGTTTTCGCGTCGCCGTCGGCAGCCTGCACATGCACGTCGCCGTGATACCACACCGGCGCGCGGTCCGGCGTCGCCGGCGGAATCGCGACGAGTTTCATCTGCTGTGCGGCAACCGCCTCCTGCATCTCGTCGCCGCTCAGTCTGGCGAGTGGCAGGCGCGGCTGGTACGGTGCCCAGAGATTGAGTGCAAACGACAACTCCACCTCGCCGTCGAAATCCGGTATGAGCGTGAGTTGGGTTGCGGCGAGATGGGCTGATGCCTGGCTGACAAACGTGACGATTTTTACGACCGTCGATTTCTTGTGGTCGACGTAGCGATAGCCAGTCGTCAGTGTCGCTTCATGCAGATCGAGGGTCTGACGGTAGTCCTCGAAGATCGCCGGCTTGAGATCGACCTGGTTCATCCAGAAGCGACCGGCGTCGGATTGGCCGGTCGAGTAGTCGATTTCGGTCCATCCAGGAATCGCCGCCGGACGCGAAAAGTCGTCCTTGGCATAGTCCATCAGGCCGACCATGTAGGAGAGATTGCCCTCGGTGCCGCGCGGACCGGTCAAGGTCGAGACATAGCCGTTGGCGAGATAGCCGGGGAAGTAATTGTCGAAGTCCTTCGCCGTCGCGGTCAGCGTGAAGCTGGCGTCGGACGCCGGCGCGGCGCCGCTCGCGCAGGCGAGAATGAACGGGATGAGATGCGATGGCTTCACGGGCATTCCAGAATTGGACGGTTGCCAAAAACGCTTGCGGTGCCGTGCATCGCTCGCACAATATGACGCGTATTCGCGCTGCGACGGAGCGAGGGATGGTGAGCAATTTCAAATTCACGATGCAGATGCCGGGCGGCTTTTCCCAATCCGGTTTCGCCGGTGCCGGCGAAGCACAGGCGACTCCTGCGCTGCGGCCTTACGATCTGTTCGTGACGCGCATCTGGCAGGCACGCCTGCCGTTCGCCGCCGCGCAACTGGCGGCGTGGGTCGATGAAGTCCTGGCGTTGCGTGCCGCGAGCCCGAAGCCGGCCGGCCGCACCAATCGTCACGGTTGGAACAGCGAGGACATGAGCCTGCTCGAACGCCCGGCGTTCGCGTCGCTGCAACAGGCGGTGCGCGCCGGCTGCGCCGCGGCGCTGCGCGAGATGGGGCAGGGCGACATCTCTTTTCGCCTGCAGTCGTGGGTCAACATGCACGATCGCGGCGGCTTCAATTTTCTGCACCTGCACGAAGGTTCGCTGCTCTCGGGCAGCTTCTATCTCAAGGTGCCGCCCGGTTCGGGCAAGTTCGTCTTCCGCGACCCCCGCGCCGGCGTCGTGCACGGCTACGTGAAGGGCGCAGTACCGAACGGCTACAGCGACATCCATCTCGCGCCCGAGGACGGCCTGCTCGTGCTGTTCCCGTGCTGGATGGAGCACTACGTCGAACCGCACGACGCCGACGAGCCGCGCATCGCGATCGCGTTCAATGCGCTTGAAGGCGAGCGCTGAGCCAGCTGCCTCGCCAGATAATTTCAGTGGCTGCGGAGTGGACATCAGTGTCCTGGCACCACATCGAAGGCGACGGTCAATCGCGAGCGCTCGCTCGCGAACGGCACGGTGCCATGCCAGAAATACGATGGGAACAGCACGAGCATGCCGACCTCGGGACGCACGATGTACTCCGCCGGCAGCGCCGGCGTCGTGATCAGGCTCGGCTGGCCGAAGGTCAGGCTGCCGGCGTTCTCCTCAGCATCGCTGCCGACGTCGGGCAGTTCGATATAGCACGCTGACGAGATCCAGCCACGCGGATGCACATGGTTCGTGTGGAAGCCCGAGGAGCGCAGGCGCACCGACCAGCTGCCGTTGAAGCGCCAGCGGCCGATGTTGCGCCGACGCAGCGGCTCGGGGCCGTTGTGGATATGTTCGAGATAGCGGCGGATCGGCGTATCGAACGCGGCGAACAGCGCGCGGATCGCGGGATCGTCGCTGCGCGACAGATCTTCGGTTGTCTCGGTGCCGTGACGCAGCGACTGGAACAGCAGCGGATGGCCGTGCGGGTTGTGCAGGCGGTCGAGGCTGCTCCGGAGATCGGTGAAGAAGCTCGCGAGGTCGGACCATGGCGTCGGTGCTTCGAGGTGCTGCGGCAACACCCATTGCGCATAGTCGCAGTATTCGCGGTAGCGCGGATCGCCGAGCAGGCGCCACGCGATGGTTTGCAGAGCGATGAAGTATTGGTCGTCCGGCGCCGCCGCGCGTAGCGCATCGCAGTGCGGCAGCGCGCTGCGGGCGTCGCCGACGCCGAGCAGTGCCGCGGCAAGGAGACTGCGCGCGGCGGGGTTGGCCGGCATCGCACGCAGCGCGCGTTCGGCCAGAGGCAATGCCAGTGCCGGCTTGAAGTCGAGCGCGGCCAGGCCGGCGCGCACCAGCAGCGACGGCGGCGCTTGTGGATGCCCGGCCTGCTCGGCGAGGCAGGCGTAAGCGTTGCGCGCGTCGCCGACGCCCTGGAGGATCGCCGCCTTCGTGGCACGCAATGCCGGATCGGCTGCGAAAGTGCGCAGCGCGGCGTCGAGCGTCGCGGTCGCCTGCGCCGCGTCGCCCGTGCGCATCCAGACGAGGCGGGCGAGATGATCGTGCGCCTCGCTGCGCTGAGGATCGAGGCGCAGGCAATCGCGCAGCGCCGTCTCGGCGCGATCGAACTCGCCGAGCGCGATCAGGCTGCGCGCCTGTGTCTGGTACAGCGCGGCATTGCGATGACCCAGCGCGAGCGCGTGTGCGGCAATGCGCTCGGCTTGCGCGGGCTGGTTCGCGGCATCGAGCGCGATCGCCAATGCCTGGTTCGCGACGGGATCTTCGGATCTCGCCTCGACGATACGGCGGAAGTTCGCGACGACCTCGTCGAGGCGACCGAGCGTGGCCGCGGCAGTGACGAATTGGGCGACGAGGTCGGCGTCGGCATGTCCGTTCGCGCATGCCGCTGCGGCCAACGCGAACGCCTCGCCCGCGCGCTGCGAATCGTTGAAGTGGCGCGCGAGCACGAGCGTGGCGCGCGGCAGACGTTGCGCCGCGCGGCGCAACAGCGATTCCGCCTCGGCGCCACCGCCACTCGCCAGAAGGAGTTCGCCGAGTGCGGCCAGTGTCGGCGTCCAGTTCGGATCGATGGCCAGTGCCCTGCGCAGGATTTCCTCGGCACCACCGATGTCGCCTAGCGCCTGCTTGGTGCCGGCAAACAGGCGCAACGCTTCGACGAAGTCCGGCTGCGCTTCGACGAGCGCCGCGAGCTGGTCGTGCGCAGCATGGAACTCGCCGGCCCGCAGCGCCGCGTCGATGCGACGCATGGTATCGAGCAGCGCGGGCGAGGGTGGGGTCATGATGCGCAGCGACCGGTTCGCGTCGGTCTAGGAGAGCCGTGTCGTCAATGTGCGCGGCGAGTCAACTTCGCCTTGCCGTCCGTGCCACGTTCGACCGCGATGTCGTAGTGTTTGCCGCGGAACGCCACGTTCCTGAGTGTCAGCGACTTCCATTGTGCGGGCAGTGTCGGCGGATAGGCTTCGTGCAAGCCTTGGTCATCGATACGCAGGCCGGTGAATCCGTAAACGAAACTCTGGATGAAGCCTGCAGAGGTTGCAAGGATGTAGCCCGCGTTGTTCGCCACCGTTTCGGTGCGCACGTTGAACGGCGCCTTGAGAAAGCCGATGAGGTTGCGCTCGACCCAATCGCCCGCGGATTTCGCATCGCCGAGCTGCGCGGCGTGTACGGCGAGCATCACCATCATCATCTCGTTCGGATCGTCGCCGTGCACCTTCAGCTCGTGCAACTGGAAGTCGTAATTGTTCTTGCGCACCTCCGGTGACATCGGCAGATCGAGATTCGGATACGACAGCCACGACAGCGACGAACCCATCCAGGTGATCTTGTCGTGCGGTACCGTTTCGTCGAAGTCGAGATGGCGCTGGTTCTTCTCATCGAACGGGATGTACATCTTCTTGGATATTTCCGCCCAGGCCGGATCGGCCTTCTCGCCGACGAGCGCGGCGGCCTTGATCGCGATGTCGAGTGCCTTGCGCGCGGCGCCGTTGGTGAACGAGTCGTTCGGCACGTCGTTGTAGGCCTCGTCGGGCGAGGTGACGTGGTGGATCTCGTAGCGGTCGTGGTCCTTTTCGTAGCTGACGCGGCTCTTCCAGAATTCGGCGATCTCGCGGATCACCGGCCAGCCGCTGTCCTTGAGCCACTTCTTGTCGCCGCTGGCGAGCCAGTACTGCCACTGCGCGATCGCGATATCGGCGTTGACGTGGATTTCGCGATAGACGTCGTAGGCGAAGTGCGGCGTATTGTCGACGCCGGTTTCCGGATCGGACTCCCACGGATACATCGTGCCCTTCACGTCGAACTGTTTCGCGCGCTCGCGCGCTGGCTGCATCGTGCGATGGCGGAAGTCGACGATCGGTTTGGCGCGCTCGGGATGCAGCAACAGCAGCGCGGGAAACACCCACGAATCCGAATCCCAGAATGCATGGCCTGCGTAGTTCGGCGTCAGCGCGCAGGCACCCATCGGCCACGCGGTGCCGACCGTGGTGTTCGAGAGGAGGTAGTAGAGGTCGGAGTGGATCGCCTTCTGCACGTTGGCGTCGCCGTCGACGAGGATGTCGGATTTCCACAGCTCGTGCCATGCGCTCTGGTGCGCAGCGAGCAGCTTGTCGAAACCCGTCGTGCGCGCTTTCCTCACGAGGTCGAGCGTGACCTTGGCGTCGCCGCTTTCGCTTGAATTACCGCGCTCGGTAAGACCGAGCGCACGGTGCTCACGCGACATCGCGATGTATTTCGTGAAGGTATACGTCTTGCCCTTCTGCACTTTGGCCGTGAGGTTCAGTGACAATTTGACGTCATTCTTTTCGAGCTTCGTGTCGACGACGGCAAGATCCTTCGGCAGCGCGATTGCCGCCGCCTCGGCCATGGCGAGGCCTTGTTCGGCGCGGCCGTCGAGCCAGAGGGTCAGATCCTTCGCATCACCGTTGGCGCCCGACACGTGGGTCACACCGTGGTACCAGACCGCCGTGCGATCGGAGTAGGGGATAGGCTTGTTGTCGAGCGTCTGCCCGCTGGCAATGACCGAAGCGATCATCTGATCGCCGGTCAGCTTGCCGATCGGCAAGCGCGGCGCGTATTCGGTCCACAGGCGGATCGGGAAAGTGATCTGCACTTCGCCGTCGAACTGCGGCGTGATCGAAAGCTGGGTTGCGGCGAGGTGCTGCGCGGCCTGGCTGACGAACGTCGTCACCTTCACGTCGGTGGCCTTGTTTGCATAGACGAAGCGGTAGCTCGTCGTCAGCGTGGCGTCGTGCATGTCCAGCGTCTGCGCGTAGTCGGTGAAGATATGCGGGGCGACGCGCGTCGAGTTGAGCCAGCCGCCACCGGGGTTGTAGTCGATCTCGCTCCAGCCGGGAATCGCCGCGGGACGCGAGATGTCGTCCTTCTTGTAGTCCATGAACGCGACCATGTAGGCCATGTTCGGCTCGGTGCCGCGCACGCTGGTCATCGTCGAGAACCAGCCGTTGGCGAGATAGCTCGGGAAGTAGGTGTCGAAGTCTTTCGAGGTGCCGGTCAGCACGAAGCTGGGGTCGGTGGCGGCGAAGGCGGGAGCGGCGAGTACGAAAAGAGAGGTAAAGATGAGATTGCGATATTTCATACAAATGAATTCCAGACTAAGAAGGTGTCGCTCCGGCATGGATTGCCGGAATCCAGGCCGTCCTTGGAATCTGGACCCCGGCACTCCCTGCCGGGGTGACGGCCTTGCCGTCATTTCGCCGCGAGCTTGACCGCAATCGGGCCGCCGATGCCCGCGCGATTCGTCTCGCGCTTGAAGAAGAACAGGGTGATCAAGATCAGGCTCATCGGCACGAGCGAGAAGTAGAAGGCGTGGATGCCGTCGAAGGCAGAGAACACGATTGCGGTGATGCGCGAGCCGAGCGTGCCGCCGAGCGCGGAGAAGATGACGATGAGGCCGGTCATCGCTGCGTGCGCGGGCTTCGGCAGCGACGACAGCGCGACCGAGTTGATGACCGGATAGATCGGCGCCATGAGCAGGCCGATCAGCGGGATCAGATAGGCAGCGATCGGCGCGTTGAACCAGCCAACGTCGGGGCGTTCGATCACATCGCGCGCGAGCGGCAAGACCAGCACGACGAGGACACCCATGCCGACCACGCAGATGTTGAGCAGCACGTACCACGGTACGCGGCGCAGCACCTGGCCCGCTGCGAGGCGGCCGAGCGCGGTCGCGCCGGCGAGGATCGTTGCGACCTGGATGCTCATCGCGTGCGGCAGCTTGAGGATCTCGTTGTTGAATGTCGGCAGCCAGGTGCTGAAGCTCTGTTCGATCAGCACGTAGAGGAAGGCCGAGATCAGGAACACGTAGACCAGCGGGCGCAGGAACAGGCGGAACATCTCCGCGAGAGATCCCTTGAAGCTGTTGGTGCGCTCGCTGTGCGCGGCTGATTCATCCAGCGTCGAAGTGGCGAGCAGCACGATGATCAGCGCACAGATCGCAGCAAGCACCCAGTAGACGTTGAACCAGACCGGATTGGCCGGATTCGCATCGTCGATGAAGGCGCTGAACAGCCAGCCGCAGACGAGCACGCCGATCATGAACTGCGCCTCGATCGTGTTGGTCAGGCGCGAGTGCTCGGCCGGGTCGTGGGTGAGCAGACCGATCGACGAATACACCGACACCTTTGCGAGCGCGAAGCCGATGCCGACGCACATGAACAGCAGTTCGGTCGTGTGGAAGGTCGGGTATAGGCGCATGACGATGCAGGCCGTGCCGACGAGCGCAAGCGCGATCATCATCGCGCGCTTGTAGCCGAGCAGCGGCAGGAACGAGGCGACGAGCAGCGAAGTGATCGCGACCGGCAGGTCCTTGAACAATTCCAGGTTGCTCGCTTGCGGTTTGGTGACGCCGAAGGTCGAAATCGACTGCAGGATCACCGTGCCGACGCTGTTGAGCAGGATCGCGAAGATCACGTAGATCAGCGCGAGGGCGAGGATCATGCGGAATCGATTGCTCATTCAGTCTCCCCAATCTATGTTTTTCTTAGTGTGCGCGCCCGAACGGATCGGTGACACCCTTCTGCCACGGATCGTGCGTTTTTGTGCGCCAGCTGTCGAGTTGCTGGCGCAGGTCGGCGAGCACTGCGGCGTATTTCTTGTCGCCGGCGAGGTTGACCACCTCGTCCGGATCGGCAGTCAGATCGTACAACTCCTCGGCAGCGCGGTGGTGGAACGCTTCCAGCGTGCGCTTGCCGAGTTTCGCGTCGGGTATCGTCGTGATCGCTTTCCATGACGGTGACAGTGCAACGTCGCTCGCGATCGGCACTTCGAGTTCTGGCTTGAGATTGAGGAAATAGCTGTACTTGCGCGTGCGCAGGCTGCGCGTCGGATAGTACTGGTCGATTTCGTGGAAACTGTGCGTGGCGAATACTTCGTCCCAGCCCTTTGCATCGGTCTCGCCGAGTATCGGTAGGATCGAGCGGCCGGGAAGTGGCAGGTAGCGATAATCCTTCGGCGGGGCCACGCCGGTCCAATCGAGGATCGTCGGCGTGATGTCGATCCAGCTCACCATGGCTTTATTGAATCGGGCGCGGTTGCGCAGGCCGCGTTTCGACGCGCCCGGCGCGCGCACGATCAGGGGCAGGTGAATGCCTTCGTAGTAGAGATTGTCCTTCGCGCCGGGGAATGGCCGGCCGTTGTCGGACAAGTAGATAACGAGTGTATCGTCCTCGTGGCCCGACTCCTTCAATTCGTGCAGCAGGATGGCGATGCCCGTATCCATGCGGCTGACCGCTTCGTAATACTCGGCTAGGTCGGCGCGCACGCCGGGCAGGTCGGGCAGATGCGAGGGAATGACGACATCGGAGGGTTGGTAGCGCTCGCGCTTCACCTCGGGCCAGTCGCGCGTGTTGCCGAAGTTCGATGCGTCGCCCGCACGGTGCGGATCGCTGTAGGCGACGGTGAGGAAGAACGGCTTGTTCTGGGCGCGCATCCACTTGCCCGCGGCATGGCCCGTCGCGGCGACGTCGCGCACGAGCGGGCGCTCGGGTTCGAGCCAGGCATCGTAGGCGAGCGACGCTTCGGGTTTGACATGCAGCTTGCCGACCAGCGCGGTCGCATGGCCAGCCTGCTTGAGCATCCACGGCAATGTCTTCACGTCGTCGAGCAGCGAGAAGTTGTGCACGTCATGGGCGAGCCCGTACATGCCATTCGTGTGCGAGTACAGACCTGTGTACAACGTGGCGCGACTCGAGCTGCACGAGGACACCGACGCATAGGCATCGGTGAACAGCACGCCCTCGCGTGCAAGCGTATCAAGCGCGGGCGTACGTACCTTGCCGCCGATGCAGCCCAGATCGTAGCCGTGGTCGTCGGCGACGATCAGCAAAACGTTGCGTCTGGGCTTCGCAGGAGCTTTCGCGGCGGCCGATGCGGACAGATTTGAAGCGACAGCCGCAGCAAGGCCCACGCCGAGGAAGTCGCGGCGGTTGATCTTCATGTACGCTGGCTCATGCAGTCGATTGTCCAAAAAAAGGGCGGCCCGAATCGCGTTGGAGGATCGATTCGGACCGCTGTCTGAGAGGACAAACGAAGCGTGGCAAAATCAGAACTGGTACTTGGCCTGGAAGTTGATCTCGCGGCCTTCGATCGAACGTGCCAGCAGCACTCCGCCCGGACCGGTCGGCACGCCGGCGACACGCGCGTTGCCTTCGGTCAGGCCGATCTCGTTGGTCAGGTTCGTGCCCTGGACGCGGAACTGCCAGTTCTTGCCGTAGTTGGCGACGACGCCGAAGTCCCAGGTGTGGTACTTGCCGAGTGGCGCCAATCCGGTCGTGTCTTCGTAACGTTGACCGTTATACGAGTAGGTGACGAACGGCATGATGTTGCCCCAGTCGAACACGAAGTTGTAGCTCGGCGTGACCATATAGCGCTGCATCGGCTGGCGCTGCAGCGGCTTGCCATTGATGTCGACGTACTGGGTGTTGCCGTTGACGTCGGTATAGGCCTGCGTCGTCGCGGCATGCGAATAGTGGCCGTACATGAGCGCGACGAGGCCGTCGATCTTGAAGTTCTCGACCGGGGTCAGGACGACGTGACCGTTGAAGCCTTTCGTATCCGCCCCGTAGATGTACTGGCACTGCGCCTTTCCGCTCGTTGCGGTCGGGACGCCGTCACAGTCGAGCGGTGTCGAAGCTCCGTTGGTCAGACTGTTGGTCAGACCGCTGAATTGACGATGGTAAGCGGACAAATCGGCATAGACCCAGTCGGTCTGCCACTTGAAGCCATACTCGAAGTTGCGGATCTTCTGCATCGGTGCGAAGTTGCCGCCCGTGCCGCGGATGCCGTTGTCGAAATCGTTGAAGTGACCGCCGCTCGACACGCGCAGATACGCGGACATGTTGTCAGCGATCTCGTAGTTGAGGCCCGCGGTGAACGACGGATGGGTCTTGTCGTAGTGCAACGTCGTGTAGGTGCCGTCGCAGATCTGCGCCTTGTTGTCGTACAGCGTATAGGGATTGTTGTCGAGATCGACGTTCTTCTGGTTGCAAGTGCGCTGGTTGACGCTGATGTTCTCGACGCGGCCGCCGATGTCGAACAGCCACTTGTCCCAAAGCCGCCAGGAATCGGCGAGGTAGAACGCCTTGTTGTTGCCGACGCCGTGCTCGATGATGTTGAAGCCCTGGCCGTAGCTCAGGATGCCCTGCGGATTGGTGACGTAGTAAGTGTTGCCGCCCTGGGCATAGCTCAGCGTGATCGGCGTGGCGTTGGGCGTGTTGGTCATCAGCATCGGATTGCCGAGCGACCAGTTGTCATCATCAGTGTAGTGGGCGAGATAGACGCCCGCGGTCAGCGTGTTGCCGTCGAAAATCTCCTTGCTGACGCGGAAGTCGTTGTTGAGGTTGCGCAGGTCTTTCTGGATGAACCACCAGCCTTGCTGGATCACGCTCTGGTTGAGGCTCGACGCGCCGTTGTAGGCGATGTTCTGGCTCAGCGGATAGCCTAGGTTGTTGCTGTCGATGGGCTGGTTGCTGGAGTTGCAGAATCCGGAAGCCTGTCCGCCCGACCAGTTGCAGCCATACAGGAAATAGCCAAGCGGCTTCGGATTCGGGCCGGAGAACAGCGCGTTGGTGTTGAGCTGGCCGCCGCTCCAGACGAATTTGTCGGACACGGTCCAGCCGCCGAATTCGGCGTCGTAGTTTCCGCCGAAGAAGTTCAGGTTACCGCCGCGGCCGTTGGCGAGGTTGGCCTGCTCGGTGCCGCCGGCGGGATTGACCAGGGTGACGTTCTGAATGGCCTTGCTGCCGTAAGTGTCGGTCAGCGCGTTGAAGCCCGGATATGTCGAGAAATTGCCGTGCGCGTCCTCGATCAACGGCGTCGGCACCATGAACTGGTTCTTGTCCTGCAGGGTGCGTGCCCAGAGCATGATCGAGCCGTTGTCGAGGTCATGCGTCAATGTGCCGGTCAGCTGGTAACCGTCGTCCGACTTGAACTGCGGGCTGCGCACGCCATCCGACTGGCGCCAGAAGCCGCCGATGCTGCCGTACCAGCCATCGGCGAGTTTGCCGCCGAAGAATCCGTCGACGCGATACATGCCTTCATTGCCGTAGGTCACGGCGATCGAGCCGGACGGTTCCGAGGTGCCTTGCTTGAGCAGGAAGTTTGCGGTCGCGCCCATCTGGCCGGCACCGTACAACACGCCGGGGCCGGTCTGGATGATTTCAACGCGCTCCACGGTGTCGTCGAGGCGCACGAACGAGCTCGAATCCATGAACGACAGCGAGGACATGCCGTACAGCGGGGTGCCCTGTACCATCATCGTGAAGAACGGCGCGTCGCCGCCGCCCGGGAAGCCGGCGATCTCGATGTTGGCGCCGGTCTGGCCACCGGAAGATTCCGGCCACAGACCCGGCGAGATTTTGAGGATATCGGCCGTGCTCTTCGGATTGGCCTGTTTGATCTGTTCGGCGTTGGCCGCGGTGATGGAATAGCTTGCGTCGAGTTTCTTCACACCGCCCGCAGTGGCGGTACCGGTGACGACGATGCCTTCGAGCGATTGGGTGTCGGATTTCGCCGCCGCATTGCCCTTGTTCTGATCGCCCGGCGCTGGAGCGGGGGCCGCCTGCGGGTCTGCGGTCGGTGCGGGTGCCGCGTCCGCGGCCATCACCATGGGGCTGAGCGCGGCGAGGATTGCCGTGGTCAGGGCCAGGCGAATCATATTCTGCCGCGGTGTTTTTGGATGACGGTTGTGGATCTGTTTCATGGGATTCTCCCTCCGAAGTATGAACACGATGTTGTTGTTACCCTCAGCCCGCGAATTCTGCGTTGCGGGTCTGCGGCGGTCAGGTCTTTGCAGCTCGGTTTTCCCTGTTTTTTTTGCTAACGAATTTCGCCAGATCGAATTGAGTGAGGTCGGGCAACACCGCGTCGGCCTCGTGCAGCACGCGCGCGTCGCCGATGCCCAGGGCGGCCATGCCGGCGGCCTTGATCGCGGCCACGCCGGCCTGCGCGTCCTCGATGCCGAGGCAGTCCGCCGGCGCGACGCCGAGCGCCTGCGCGGCGCGTACGAAGATTTCCGGATCGGGCTTGGCGCGCGTGATCGTGGCCGAGTCGACAACGTGGTCGAACAGGTCGGCCACGCCCATGCGCTCGACGAGTTCTCCTGCGCTGCGACTTGCAGAAGCCAGCGCGATTTTCAGTCCTGCGGCGCGCGCGGCCTTCAGCGCGTCGAGCGCGCCGGGCAGCAGGTCGCTTGCGGAGAACGTCGCGATCGCGGCGCGGTAGTAGCCGTTCTTGCGATCGGCCAGTTCGCGCTTCTGTGCATCCGTATACTTTTTCGCCGCGTCGCCGAGCACGATCTCGAGCGAGGCCATACGGTCGACGCCCTTGAGTTTCTCGCCGATCGCCTCGTTCCAGGGCAGGCCGAGTTCGCCGGCGAGGCGCTTCCACGCGGCGTGGTGCAGGTGTGCGGTATCGGCGAGCACGCCATCGAGATCGAAGATCAAGGCCTGGAATGAGCGGGCAACGGCGGAATCGGCATTCGCGCGGCCGCTGTGCCCGAGTGCGAGTGTTTGCGCGTTGCCGGTCGCGATGTTGGCGCGCTCGCCGCCGTGGACGATGTCGAGCGATGGACCTTGGGCCAACCTGTAGGTCACCCCGTTCGCATCGACGGCCACCTTGAGTTTGCGCCCCTGCCAGACCAGGCCGAAACGATAGCCACGCCAGCCGGGAGGCAGGATCGGATCGAAATGCAGCATGCCTTCGCGCACGCGCAGGCCGCCGAAGCCCCATGCCAGGCCGAGCCAGCTTCCGGCCATCGCAGCCATGTGCGCGCCATGGCTGGTGTTGCCATGCAGATCGTCGAGGTCGATGCGCAGGTTCTCGTGAAAGTATTCCTGTGCCTTGTCCGCGTCGCCCAACTCCGCAGCGAGAATGCCGAACGTCGACGGCGACAGGGTCGAGTCGTGCACCGTGATCGCTTCGTAGTAGTCGATGCTGCGCCGCTTGATCGCCGTATCGACGTGCGTGGAATCGGTGAGGACGAACGCGAGCAGCGCATCCGCCTGCTTGCACACCTGATAGCGATACAAGTTCAATGGGTGGTTGTGCATCAGCAGCGGAAATTTTTCCGCAGGCGTGCCGGCGATGTCCCAGCGCGGCTTGTCGAGGAAGGTGTCGTCCTGGGCGACGATGCCGAGTTTTTCGTCGTAGGGCAGATACATCGCCTCGGCGGCGCGCGACCATGCGTCGACTTCGGATTCGCCAAGCCTGAGCTTGCGCGCGAGCGCTGCATGGGCATCCGGCGCTTCGGCGGCGAGCTCGCGCACGACGGCGACGGTGAAGCGCAGGTGTTCCTGCGCCATGCGATTGGTGTAGTAATTGTTGTCGACGAGCGCGGTGTATTCGTCCGGACCGGTCACCGCGCAGATGCAGAACGCGCCGTCGCGGCGCGGGTTGAAGAAGCCGATCTCGAGCCAGATGCGCGCGGTTTCGATCAGGACTTCCGCACCCATTTCGACAAGGAATGCTTTGTCGTCCGTGGCCTCTAGGTAAAGGCGCATGGCGAAAGCGATCGCGGCGTTGATATGGTATTGCGCCGAACCCGACGGATAGTGTCCCGAGCACTCGTCGCCGGCGATCGTGCGCCACGGATACAGCGCGCCACGCGCCTGGCCCATTTCACGCGCGTGCATGCGCGCGCGTTCGAGTGTGCGATAGCGCCAGACCAGGCTCGGCTTCATCAGTTGCGGCGCGGTGAACGCGAGTACCGGCAGGACGAAGGTTTCCGAATCCCAGAACACATGGCCTTCGTAACCTTCGCCGGTCAAGCCCTTGGCCGCAATGCCGCCATGACCGTCGCGGTTCGCCGATTGGAACAGGTGGAACAGGTTGAAGGCGAGCGCTTGCGCATCGCCGTTGCCGGCGGCGGAATCGATCGCGATGTCTGCGTCGTTCCAGAACGCGCCAAAGTCGGCCGCCTGCGCGCGTGCGAGCGCATCGAAGCCCTGTGCCATTGCTGCGTCGAGCCTACTTTGTGCGGATGTATACAATGCTGCGTCGGTTTCGGCGCCGCCGGGCTGGGTCCACGCATAGGCGACGTATTTTTCGATCGTGATCTCGGCGCCCGCTGCGAGTTGCGCGGCGTAGCGCTGGCAGGCGCTGCCGGCATCGGCTGCGGCGTCGGCGAACGCGGCGCCGGCGACGCGCTGGCGTTGCACGCAGACGACACCGATCGCGCTGGCGCGCGTGTGCTGCGCGAGGCGCGCCTCGTGCGCATCGGCCGCTGCATCGGCGATCTGCATGGCGAGGCCGGCGCCGGTGCCGAAACGCGGATCGTCGCCTTGTGCCGCGGCGGCGACATTGCCGACGATGGCCGATTCGAGCGTGACCGGACCCGTGTAGTCGAGCGAGCGCAGTGTCCAACGGATGCAGAGCAGGCCCGGATGCGCGAACGGCACGATGCGTTGTGCCTTCACCTCGAATGTCGCGCCGTCCTTGCTGCGGAATGCGATGCTGCGCGACAACATGCCGGCGCGCAGGTCGAGCGTGCGCTCGAATGCGAGTACTTCGCCATGCGCGGGATCGGCGGCCACATCGTCGACAAGAATGCGGATCGAGGTCGCATCAGCCACCGGCACGCGCGTGTCGGTCGTGCGCGCGAAGCCGTGGTGGCGCTCGTGATAGTGGATCGCGCTGCGTTCCCAGACGCCGGCAAGGAAGCTGCCTTGCGTCGCGCTGGCCGATTCCTCGAGGCCGCCGCGCACGCCAAGCGCACCGTCGGCGAGCGCGAACAGGGTTTCGTCGCGCGCGGCCTGTGCCGGCAGCCATTGCGTTTGCACGATGCGCAGCGCACCCGTGGCGGGCAAGGCATCACCGGCGGCGGTTTCCGTGGCCGGGCGCGCAGGCAAATGCGCAGCGGACTGGTGCAATGGCATCCGATCTCCCTCGGTGTCGCCCGGCCCGCGCGCTGCTGCGCGTCTGTCACCGGACGGCTACTCGGGGCGCACGCTAACATCGAATGTTATCGATATCAAGATACCGATACCAGTTGCTGCGAATGCACATATCGACGGCGGTCACGCAATGGACGGCGCAGCGGCGAAACGCGACACTAGAAGCCCGGATTCGGCAATGCCGACCGCACGGCTCGATTCACCGCATGCCCAAATCCCGACGCAACGACAAGACTGACGCCGCGCCCGAGGGCGCGTTGACGATGGCCGATCTCGCCCGGCTGGCCGGGGTATCGAAAATCACTGTCTCGCGCGCACTCAGCGAAAACGGCATCGTCGCCGCGGGCACGCGCGACAAGGTGCGCGCGCTCGCCGCCGAGCACGGCTACAAGCTCAACGTCAGCGCGCGCAACCTGCGCTTGCGCCAGAGCCACACGATCGCGGTCATCGTCGAGATGAAGCCGAGCATCAACCGGCCGATGTCCGATCCGTATCCGCTCGAACTGCTTGGCGGCATCGCCCAGGAACTCGCCACGGCGAACTACAGCGTGCTGCTGACCACGCGCCCCGGTGCGCTTGCGCCGGCCGTGCAGGCGGCCGATGCGGTGATCCTGCTCGGCCAGGGCGCCAGGCAGCAGGCAGTACATCTGTTCGACCGCCTGCGCCTGCCGATGGTGGTCTGGGGAGCGCCGGGCGCGGACGAGGCACACGTCGTCGTCGGCAGCGACAACCGTCAGGGCGGGGCGAGTGCCGCCGAACGTTTTGTCGCGCTCGGCCGTCATCATCCGGTGTTCCTCGGCGACACCGATCACGCCGAGATGGCCGAACGCCACGCGGGGTTCGTCAAGCACCTGAAGACGCACGGCATTGCGCCGATCATCATCGACCACAAGGCGTTCACGGCCGAGTCGGGATTCGAGGCCGTAGCCGGGTTGCTGCGCAAGAAGACGCGCTTCGACGCCGTGTTCGCGATCAACGACCTGCTCGCGATGGGTGCGGTGCGCGCGCTGATCGAAGCCGGACTGCGCGTGCCCGAGGACGTGACCGTGATCGGCTACGACGACACGCCGCTCGGCGCTGCCTTCATCCCGCCGCTGACCTCGGTGCACCAGAATTGGCACGAAGGTGGCGTGCTGCTTGCGCGCAAGGCGCTGGCGTTGTTCCGTGGCGAGAAAGTCACGTCGGAAACGTTGCCGAGCCGGCTCGTCGTACGCACGACGTGACTGGCGGAGAATCTGTACAACAGAATCTGCACGCCCCTTGCAACCACGGAGGTCTCATGCCCGGCCTGCTTCCCGATGTCGATCCCGACGGCCTGCTCGAATTTTCGGTCGTCTACACCGATCGCGCGCTCAACCACATGTCCAAGCGTTTCGTCGGTGCGATGCAGGACATCCTCGGCATGCTCAAGTCGGTCTACGCCGCGCACAGCGCGGTCATCGTGCCCGGCAGCGGCAGCTTCGGCATGGAGGCGGTTGCGCGCCAGTTCGGCAATCGCGAAAAAGTGTTGATCGTGCGCAACGGCTGGTTCAGCTACCGCTGGAGCCAGATCTTCGACGCCGGCGGCTTCGGCGCCGGCGCGATCGTGTGCAAGGCGCGCCAGCTGACCGACGCCGCGCAGGCGCCGTGGACCCCATGCCCCGCGGACGAGGTCGCCGCCACGATACGCGCGGAAAAACCCAGGCTCGTATTCGCGCCGCATGTGGAAACCGCCAGCGGCATCCTCCTGCCCGATGACTACCTGCTTACTGTGTCCGCTGCCGCGCGCGAGGTCGGCGCCCTGTTCGTGCTCGATTGCATCGCCTCGGGCGCGGTCTGGGTCGACATGCAGGCCACCGGCGTCGACGTGCTGATCAGCGCGCCGCAGAAGGGCTGGAGCAGCACGCCGTGCTGCGCGATGGTGATGCTCGGCGAGCGCGCGCGCGCGGCGATCGAAAGCACCACGAGCAACAGCTTCGCCTGCGACTTGAAGAAGTGGATGCAGATCGCCGAGGGTTACGAAAAGGGCCAGCACGCCTATCATGCGACCATGCCGACCGACGGCCTCGTGCGCCTGCGCGATGCGATGCGCGAGACGCTGGCCTGGGGCCTCGCGCCCGCGCGCGCGGCGCAGTTCGAACTCGGTGCGAAGGTGCGCGCCTTGCTCGAATCGCGCGGCTTTCCGAGCGTCGCGGCGCAAGGATTCGAGGCGCCCGGTGTCGTCGTCAGCTATACCACCGATCCCGGCATACAGAACGCGAAGAAGTTCATCGAGGCCGGCGTGCAGATCGCCTCTGGCGTGCAGCTGCAATGCGGCGAGCGCGCTGACTTCATGAGCTTTCGCATCGGCCTGTTCGGTCTCGACAAGCTGCGCCACGTCGAGCGAACCGTGGCGCAGCTCGCGGCCGCTCTCGATCGCGTCGCGGCGGCTGCCTAGCTGCTGCGCCTAGCTGATACTTGCTGCAGTGCCCGGGGCAGTGGGCAGTGTATAAGCCGCGTATGCATTCGAGCTTGGCGCTTCCTCGATGATGGTGGCTATGAGGCCGTTGAATTCTTCCGTGTACCAATGCTTGCGCGTGTCCCACCAGGCCTGCACCCCGGGGTAGGCCACGACGTCCTGTATCTGTCGTCTGACGGATTGCCAGAACTGCGGTGGCATCGCACCGTCCGTATAGTGAAAGTAGATTCCGTCCCAGTAACGGAATACGCGCATCAGGTAGGCGCCGAAACGCAGGCGCGATACCGGATCGAGCGAGTCGAAAGACAGCAGTCCGCGCAGATAGATCGCGCCGAAATCCGCGCTCTCATTGATCGTGCGAATGAGTTCGATCTGCTGCTGGCTGTGCAGATCGAGCGACGCTCGGCGATTGGCCCGGTTTTGCTCGCGGACCTGCATGGCCAGGTAGAACAATGTCGGAATGAGGCCGCATGCCGCGGCGACCTGGCCGATTGCGCCAACCACTTGCCCGATTGCACCGACTTCTTCCCAGTTCATGATGAACCTCGGAATTCGAGCCTAAATGGAATCTAAGGCGAAAAATCACTTCTCAGGACGCACTGCAATGAAACTGCCACCCTGCCCGTCGGGTGTGTAGGTCACGTGGAAGCTGGCGGTCTTTCCGCAGGCCGTTGCCACCCAACGCTCCGAGGTGTCGCCTTTGATGACTTTCCCGGCGGCGTTACCTTTCAAATCCTTGTCGACCGAAAGTATGGAGGTTCGGATTGAATCGACCTGCTTGCAGTTGGTCGCCGCTTGAGTAGGGCCAACAATAAACAACATCGTATCTGCTCTGAGGCGCGAATCGGCGACGGACTGGCCGTAAAACTTCGGCCCTGAGGCGCATGCTGCCAATGCCAGCAAGACCAAAGACGATGTTATGTTTCGATTGCGCATGGCTGCACCCTAACGCTGAGGAAGCGGCTGCCGCTGCTAGGAACAGCAGCGCGTAGGTTGGACCGACAAGCCCAGCAAGATTTGAATCGAAGCCGACGAAAAGGCACTCTCACTCTGTTCCGTGTTGGGCCTATCTTTCTGCGGTAAAGACGAGCATTTCCTCCGCCACCTCACGGGGAGGGGAAATATCGGGAAGGGTGACATCACCAGTCTGCGGATCTTGCCTCACCCCAGCTCTTATGGCGGCGAAATATTGATTGTAGAGCGCAATAAACCGTCTGCGCTGAGATTTCGAGAGTTTGATGGAGAAAGCATCGACTTCGCTCCTGCTCGGCGCGGTGTGAAATGGGCTGGGGTACTCTGTGGCTTCAAGCAGGAATTTTCTAATTGGTCGAGCGGCATCGTTAAATTCTTTGCGTTTGTCTCTGCCAAGTGACAGCCAATGCCCTAGCCCCACACCAAGGAAGAAAGTCAGGAGACTTAACAAAATTGGGTCAGGTGGCCACATTGCGTCGAAGGTAAGCCTAGTGCTTGAGTAAAGCCGCGCGGCGAAGCGGCGTCCGCTCGGACAAACTGCTAGGGGGAAGCCGTTGAAGCATCTTTATCGCCAAAGATGTGGGCATGCTTCATCTTGAGAAAGCGGAACAGCATCTCCGTATTTTTGAGCTTAGGGACTACGTTCACCGGAACGTCCTTGTTGTGACGCCAGAACGTTTCTGCGACCAGTTGTGGAATGTCGCCTTGGAAGGGCTTGACGCAAGGGGTTGGCGACAGCACGAGGTGCTTTGCGTGCGACTGACCTTTTAGAGGTAGCAGATACTCTTGGAAAAGGTGGTGCGGGGAGTATCCATTTTTTTTGAACAGCACTTGCATGTCCTGTGCTGCGCCTCGTGACAGTGCGGTAGCGGCCAAGTCTAGGCTTTCCGACAAATGATGCGCTTCTATGATCGACTTGCCGGCAAAGCAATTTCCTTCCAGGACGAAGTCACCGGTGGTTATGGCGCCACGCAACGGTAACCCATAGTCGAACATCATTCTCGAAAGAATCTGAGCAATCATCGTGAACGCTACCCACTCATTAAAGCGATAGCGATCTACTTCTGCTTTCGACCAGGGCAGAACCACCAAGATGGTGTCCGAGAACACAAGCCACTCTACGCGGTCGAGTGGCTTTCTAAATTCTTCCGCCGTGTGCTGAAAGACCTCAGTAGCAAGCTTTGGGACTTTCTCATGCAATTTGGTGAGTACGTCGACAATAACCGTTGCTGCGTCCTGCGCATCGTTGTTCTCTAGGAAATTTGTGTACCCCAATATATCGAAAAAACCGACGATTCCGTGCTTTGGCTTGATGGTTGCCACGACGTTTCTCTTCCCCTACTACTATGTGGGCGCTGCCGATGATTCGCCGCGCCGCCTCGATCAGGGCGACACACGCTCCCACACCTGGGTGCGGCCGAGCAGCGAGAATCCCTTGAAGCCGCGTACCTGCAGGGTCTTGCCGTCGGCGTCGGGGGTGAGCTTGCAGCCGTAGGTTTTGCCGTTCTTCGGGTCGAGGATGGTGCCGCCGTCCCAGACGTCGCCGTCCTTTTTCATGCCCCAGATGATGGTCATGCCGATGACGGGCTTGTCCTTGCGCTCGCCGTCGCACTGGTCGCAGACCGGGTTTGGGCCCTTGTCGGACTGCAGCAGTTCCTTGATCTTGCCGATCACCTCGCCGTTGACTTCGCTGATCTCGACGATCGACTTCGGTTTTTTCGTCTCGTCGTCGATCGTGCGCCAGGTGCCGACCGGAGATGCGTCGGCGGCGAACGCCGAGCTGGCATAGAACGCGGCGACCGCGGCGAGGAGGAAAGTGTACGAACGCATGGCGACTCCCGTTGGTTGATGTGGACCCCGTTGATGCGCGGCGAATCGATACGCCCGCGCACGGTTGGTTACAATGGGCGATCCTATCCAAGTTTCACGGGTTGTCCATGACGCAAAGCATCAAGGAATCGGCCGAACGCCTCGTCGGCGCCATCTTCGATCCGCATACGGGCAAGACGCTGGCCGAGAGCGGGGCGCTCAAGGGCATCGGCGCCGACGGCGCCAAGGTCGCGGTCGATATCGTGCTCGGTTATCCGGCCAAGGCCTGGGAAGCCGCGCTCGCGCTGCAGGTGCGCGATGCGCTCAAGGCCGATCCCGCGATCGAGTCTGTGGCGATCGGCATCTCCTCGCGCGTGCACGCGCACAAGGTGCAGAACGAGCTGACCCCGTTGCCGAACGTGAAGAACATCCTCGCGGTGGCGTCCGGCAAGGGCGGCGTCGGCAAGTCGACGACCGCGGCGAACCTCGCGCTCGCACTCGCCGCCGAAGGCGCCAAGGTCGGCCTGCTCGACGCGGACATCTACGGCCCGAGCATCCCGCGCATGATGGGCGTCTCGGGCAAGCCCGATTCCAAGGACGGCAAGACGATCGAGGCGAAGCTCGCGCACGGCGTGCAGACCATGTCGATCGGCTTCCTGATCGAGGAAGACACGCCGATGATCTGGCGCGGGCCGATGGTCACGCAGGCGCTGACCCAACTGCTCAACGACACGAACTGGGCCGATCTCGATTATCTCGTCATCGACCTGCCGCCCGGCACCGGAGACATCCAGCTGACCCTGTGCCAGAAAGTGCCGGTATCCGGCGCGCTCATCGTGACGACGCCGCAGGACATCGCCACGCTCGATGCGAAGAAAGCACTGAAGATGTTCGAGAAGGTCAATGTGCCGGTGCTCGGCATCGTCGAGAACATGGCGCTGCATACCTGCACGAATTGCGGTCATACCGAACACATTTTCGGCGCGGGCGGTGGCTCGGCGATGGCGGCACAATACAACGTGCCGCTGCTCGGTTCGCTGCCGCTCGACATCCACATCCGCGAGCAGGCCGACAGCGG
>Ga0207647_10000312_pt1 | contig 40325 bp, 37 predicted proteins | sample KBSCornC2_FD_184295 | JGI IMG/M metagenome (GOLD analysis project Ga0207647, IMG submission 184295) | Corn rhizosphere microbial communities from Kellogg Biological Station, Michigan, USA - C2 (SPAdes) (version 2) | ecosystem: Host-associated > Plants > Roots > Rhizosphere ... | reverse complement strand
CAGCGTCCGGCTCGAGGCATTGCCGCCCAGCGCCCGCAGCGTTGCCCCCTGCGCCGACGGGTTGGCGGAGCGGCTGTCCGAACGGCGGAACTGCTGGAAGCCGGCGACGTCGTTCAGCACCGTCTCGATATTGCCCGACGTGCTGTTGAGCAGTTCCTCGCGATCGATCACGGTCGATCCATAAGCCGGGGTGCCGGGCGGCAAGGGGAGCCCCCGGCCGAGAACGATGATTTCGTCGTTCGAGGCACTGCCGCTCGCCGCCCAAAGCGGCTGGGCGGGAGCGAAGAGAAGCATCGTGACAAGGATCTGGTTGCGCATTGATGCTCCATCGACGCCGGGCTGGGAATAACCCGCACGGCGCTCTTGCACGAAGCGGCCGCATGGAAAAGCCGTTCCTGCTGGCGGCGCAAGCCATTGCCCTTCACAAGACGGTCCCGCGTGCGCAAGGATGCGATGGCTCGAAGGACTAGTGATGGCCTGTGTCGCGATGCAATTGCTGCCTCATCCGCAAACGCCGCATATGGCGATCCACGCTGTAACGGCCGAGTTCGAACAAACCAGAACGCGCTTGAGCTGCCGCTATATGATCGAGGGAGCGGCGAAAGCGCTGATGTGGGAGCAGGGCGAGCCCGGCCGCGCGGACGAGCTCTGGCGCCACACATGCTGCGAACTGTTCGTGATGGCCGAAGGCGGCGGCTATCTGGAATTCAACTTCGCGCCATCGGGGCAATGGGCCGCCTATCGCTTTGACGGCTATCGTAGCGGTATGTGCGATCTCGAACTTGTCGCGCCGAAGCTGGTGGTGGATCGAGGCGATGAGCGGTTGACGCTCCACGCGGAAGTCGATCTCCCAGCCATCGCTCCGATTGCTGTCGGACTGTCGGCCGTGATCGAAACCGCGGACGGAGCCAAATCCTATTGGGCGCTCGCGCATCCGCCCGGAAAGCCCGATTTTCATCATTCGGATTGCTTTGCGCTCAAACTCCCGGCAGCAGGCGGCGCATGAAGTTCGGGATCGATCGGCTGCTGGCAGAGCCCGCCTTGCGCGCGCGCTTGCCGGGAAAGCGCGTCGCCCTGCTCGCGCATCCGGCCTCGGTGACGGCGGATCTCACCCATTCGCTCGACGCGCTTGCCGCGTTGCCCGAAGTGAAGCTGAGCGCAGCCTTCGGGCCGCAGCACGGTCTGCGCGGCGACAAGCAGGATAATATGATCGAGTCGCCCGATTTCGCGGACCCGATCCACGGCATCCCCGTCTTCAGCCTCTATGGCGCGGTGCGCCGGCCGACCGATGCGATGATGGACAGCTTCGATGTGATGCTGATCGATCTCCAGGATGTCGGCTGCCGCATCTACACCTTCATCACCACGCTGCTCTATGTGCTGGAGGCGGCTGCCGCGCACGGCAAGGCGGTGATCGTGCTCGATCGGCCCAATCCCGCCGGACGGCCGATCGAAGGGCTGAGCCTGCGCCCCGGTTGGGAGAGCTTCGTCGGCGCGGGGCCGATGCCGATGCGGCACGGCATGACGCTGGGCGAGCTGGGCCACTGGTTCATCGATCATTACCGGCTCTCCGTCGATTATGATGTGATCGCGATGGAGGGCTGGCGGCCGGAGGATGCGCCGGGTTTCGGCTGGCCGCCGGAGCGCATCTGGATCAATCCCAGCCCCAACGCAGCCAACCTCAACATGGCGCGCTGCTATGCAGGCACGGTCATGCTCGAAGGCACCACCTTATCCGAAGCGCGGGGAACGACGCGGCCGCTCGAGCTATTCGGCGCGCCGGACATCGATGCGCGCGCTGTCATCGCCCAGATGCGAGGCCTCGCGCCGCAATGGCTGGCGGGATGCACGCTGCGCGATTGCTGGTTCGAGCCGACCTTCCACAAGCATGTCGGCAAGCTTTGCGCTGGCGTACAGATTCATGCCGAGGGGCCGGGCTATGGTCATGCCGCATTCCGGCCGTGGCGGGTGCAGGCGCTCGCGTTCAAGGCGATCAGGGCTCTCTACCCCGATTACAATCTGTGGCGCGATTTTCCCTATGAATATACCGTCGGAAAATTGGCGATCGACGTGATCAACGGCAGTCCCCTGCTGCGCGAATGGGTCGACGACCCGGCCGCCGAACCTGCCGACCTCGACCATCTGACCCAGCCCGACGAAACGGCATGGGCGGAGAAGCGACGGCAGTTCCTGCTTTATTAGAGGCTGTCTGCATATTTGAATCGTTGGTTTCGAGCGGTTCAGATTGAAGGTGAGCCGCTCCAAGCCCTCACCGTCACCCCGGCCCCGAGCCGGGGTGACGCTTTTTCTTCTTTGGCCGGCGAGGCGGAGATAGGTTGCCCGGCGGCACCGGTGCGCGCTCATCACGAAAAACGGATAAAGATCAGCGGGACCCCGGCTCGGCGGCCGGGGTGACGAAAAAGGAATTGCGAACGGCCGAAGCCCGGGGCGGTCCCGCTCAGGTCTTCCGCGTCAGCGTGCGCATTGCATCCTCGAGCCCGGCGATGGTGAGCGGGTACATGCGGCCGTCCATTGCCTGATGGATGAGCGTGGTGGATTGCGAATAGTTCCAGTGCTTTTCCGGCACCGGGTTCAGCCAGACCGTGGCCGGATAGACGTTGGTCAGCCTTTCGAGCCAGACGCTGCCGGCCTCTTCGTTGAAATGCTCGACCGAGCCGCCGGGATAGGTGACCTCATAAGGGCTCATCGCCGCATCGCCGACCAGCACCAGCTTATAGTCATGCCCATATTTGTGGAGGATATCCCACGTCGGGATGCGCTCGTTGAAGCGGCGGCGATTATCCTTCCACACGCTTTCGTAGACGCAATTGTGGAAATAGAAAAATTCGAGATGCTTGAACTCGGAGGTGGCCGCCGAGAACAGCTCCTCGCACAGCTTGATGTGCGGGTCCATCGAGCCGCCGACATCGAGGAAGAGGAGCAGCTTGACGGCATTATGCCGTTCGGGGCGCATCTGGATGTCCAGCCAGCCCTTGCGTGCGGTGCCGTCGATGGTGCTGTCCAAGTCGAGCTCGTCGGCGGCACCGGTGCGGGCGAAGCGGCGCAGGCGGCGGAGCGCCATCTTGATGTTGCGCGTGCCCAGCTCGACATCGTTGGCGAGATCCTTGAACGCACGCTTTTCCCAAACCTTGATCGCACGCTTGTGCCGGCTTGTCCCCCCGATCCGAACGCCTTCGGGATTATAGCCTGAATTGCCGTAGGGCGAGGTGCCGCCGGTGCCGATCCATTTATTGCCGCCTTGATGTCGCCCCTGCTGCTCTTCCAGCCGCTTCTTGAGCGTCTCCATGATCTCGTCCCAGGAGCCGAGCGCCTTGATCTTCTCCATCTCTTCGGGCGTCAGATATTTCTCCGCGATGGCCCGCAGCCATTCTTCGGGAATCGTCGCCTTGGTCTCGTCGGTCTGCGCGAAAATGCCGCGAAAGACCTTGGCGAACACCTGATCGAAGCGATCGAGCAGCGCCTCGTCCTTCACGAAGGTGGCGCGGGCGAGGTAGTAGAATTCGTCGGGCCGCCGTTCGATCACCTCGCGGTCGAGCGCTTCAAGTAGCACCAGATGTTCTTTGAGCGAAGCGGGGATCCCGGCGCCCCGCAGTTCATCGAGGAAGTTCAGCAGCATTCGTCCTTAATCCGATTTTTACGATCCATTCGCAATTGTTGTTGCACCGCACCAGAATATCGGCATTCTGGTGCCAAGGGATCGCACGCTTGAAGCATGAAGTCGTAAGGGACAGTCTTCTCGCAGACATTGGGGAGCAATGCGGCGCCTTGGCGTTGCGTTGCAGCGAAACGGCTGGCTTCGTGGCCGAAGTCAATATGCGTATTCAAACCGAGCATGGCCGGCTCGAAATACTCCATCAAAGCGTCGATCAGCTCGCGATGCTCCAGCAGGAGGCCAATGTCGCAGCGCGCGAGATCCGCTATGTCGCCGCGCGCGCCACGACGCTGGTAAGCGACAGCCATCGCAGTGCGGTCTCCGCGCTCGGCGAGATCGGAACGCTGATCGACGACGTCGTCCGCATGGGAGACGAACTGGCCGATTTCGCCCAGGCGATCGAGAGCGTGGCTTCGATCTCGGAAAATCTGCGGATGATCGCACGGCAGACATCGATCCTCGCGATCAATGCTTCGATCGAGGCTGCGCGCGCGGGAACTGAGGCGAGCGGCTTCGCGGCGGTCGCGGCCGAGGTCAAGAAATTGTCGCGCCGCGCCAGCGACGCCACTGCGACCGTGTCCGGCACGATCGGCCTGCTGGAGCAGCGCGCGCGCCGGGTGATCGACGATCTCAATTCCGGCGCCAATCGCGGGCGGCAGGCGCGGGCGCGTGCCACCGCCATATCGGACGCGCTGGAAACGGTCGCGGCCTTGATCGTGCAGTTCGACCAGAGCACCGCCGCGATCGAGCAGTGCGGCGGCCAGGTGACACGGCATGTCGATACGCTTGGCAGGGGGCTCGATGCCTTTGCGGGAACGGCTGCCACCAATCTTACGCAGCTGAGCGAAGCGCGCGACCAGCTCGATATGCTCGAATCCTCTTCGAACAAGATGTTCAACATGATCGGTCATAGCGGCGTCGAGATGGCGGACAGCCGCTTCGTGCGCATCGGGCTTGAAGGTGCCGCCCGCGTGCGGAGCTTGATCGAGGAGGCCTTGGCGAATGGCAGCCTGATTGCCGATCAGCTTTTCGATACCGATTACCAGGTGATTGCCGGCACCGATCCGATCCAATTTCTCAATGGCTTCGTGGCCTTTGCCGATGCACGGGTGCGCCCCGTCCTCGATAGCGAGACAGCACGCGACGATCGCATCGTCGGCTGTTGCCTGGTCGATCGCAACGGCTTCCTGCCGACCCACATCAGCGAGCGAAGCCTGCCGCAGCGGCCCGACGACCGGCGCTGGAATCTCGAAAATGCACGCAACCGCCAGATCTTCATGGATCGCCAGACCAGCGATGCGCTGAACAGCGACGGCGACTGGTTCCTCTACACCTATCGCCAGGATTTCGGCGAAGGGCGCTATCGCGCATTGCGCAGCGTGTTCGTCCCCCTCGCGTTCCGGGGGCGGCGCTGGGGGCTTTACGAGGTGGGCTACCTGATCTGAGCCGGCGTTCCTATATCGCGGCCATGCGTCTGTTCACGATCGGATATGAGGGCACCACCCAGCCCGAGTTCATCGCCGCGCTGCAGGGGGCCGGGGTCGAGCGGGTGATCGACATCCGCGCCGTGCCGTTGTCGCGAAAGCCCGGCTTCTCCAAAAATATACTGGCGGCGAGCCTGCGGGAGGCGGGGATAGACTATGTCCATCTGCGCGCGCTCGGTACGCCGCCGGATGGCCGCGAAGCCGCACGCAAAGGCCGGCACGAGGTGCTGAAGCGCATCTATGCCGATCAGCTCGAACTGCCCGAAGCCATCGCGGCGGCGGCGCAGATGCGCGATCTAGCGCAGGAAAAGCCGTCCGCTTTGCTCTGCTTCGAGCGCGATCCGGCCGGCTGCCACCGATCGCTGCTGATCGCGTCGGCGGCAGCGGACGCCGAGGTCGTCGACCTGTTCGCGTGACCGTGGCGCCGTCCGGATTTTGCTTAATGATGTGAAGCGGAGTAGCTCTTAAGCCATGTCCACCACCTATACGATCGATACCTCCACTAGCCGCGCCCATCCGACGCCAACGCCGATGCGGCGGCTGACCGTGCCCGCGATCCAGCGGCGCAAGTTCGAACGGCGCACCGAAGAGCCGCTGGTGATGCTGACCGCCTATACGGTGCGGATGGCGCAGTTGCTCGATCCGCACTGCGATATCCTGCTGGTGGGCGATTCGCTCGGTCAGGTGATTTACGGCCTGCCTTCGACGCTGCCGGTCACGCTCGACATGATGATTGCGCACGGTGCGGCGGTGGTGCGCGGAAGCTATCATTCCCTCGTGATCGTCGACATGCCGTTCGGCAGCTACGAGGCCTCGCCCGAGCAGGCATTCGCCAGCGCAAGCCGGGTGCTCGCGGAAACCGGGTGCGCGGCAGTGAAGATGGAAGGCGGCGCGGTGATGGCGCCCACCATCCGCTTCCTGGTCGAACGCGGCATCCCGGTAATGGGCCATATCGGGCTTACGCCGCAGGCGGTGAACGCGCTCGGCGGCTATGGCGCGCGCGGGCGCAGCCAGGAAGAGCAGGACAAGATCCTGTCCGATGCGGCAGCCGTGGCCGGCGCGGGCGCGTTCGCGATGGTGCTGGAAGGCGTGATCGAGCCGATCGGCCGCGCCGTCACCGAAACCGCCGACATTCCGGTCATCGGCATCGGTGCGTCGGCGGCCTGCGACGGCCAGGTGCTTGTGGCGGAGGACATGCTCGGATTGTTCGAGCGCACGCCGCGCTTCGTGAAGCGGTTCGGCAGCATGGCCGACAGGATTTCGGAGGCAGCGGCCGCCTATGCCGCCGACGTGCGTTCGCGCGCCTTCCCGACGCCGGACCAGACCTATCAGCCGAAGCCGGGTGCCTGACCCGAGCACACCCACTCGGCATAGCCCGGTCCGGCCCGTATTATCGGCCATGCGGTGATGGCGGGCACATCATAGCTGTGCATCGCCGCGATCGCCGCGATCAGCGCGTCGACCTTGTCGGCGGAGGTCTTGAACAGGGCTGGGACTTCCTGCGCAGTCTCGATCTCTTCTTTCCAGCGGTAGATCGAGCGGCAGGGCGCAAGGATGTTGATGCACGCGGCATGGCCCGCTTCGATCATCGCGCGGCCGATGCGTTCGGCTTCGTCGGCGTCCGCGAAGATCGCATAGACCGTCGCGATCGGGGTCACGCGCGCTCGCCGATCTTGTGCGCAGCGACAACCAGCGCCGCAAGGAGCAGCACCGCAACCGCCTGATGGGTGGCGGCGAGAGGAAGCGCGACGCCCGTCAACAGCACCGAAATTCCGAGCGAGATCTGCACGATCACCAGCAGCGGAATGATGAACGGCGCGGCCGGCCAGCGGCGCCGCGCCCGGATGCTGAGCGCCACCGCCGCGGCGGCGGCCACCCAGGCCCACCAGCGATGCTCGAACTGCACCACCACCGGGTTGTCGCGAAGATTGCCGATCGCGTCGAGATGCAGGTTCCAGCCGCCTTCGGGGAACAGCCGGTCGCCCATCAAAGGCCAGCTTGCGAATGCGAAGCCGGCATCGAGCCCGGCGGTAAAGGCGCCCAGCATGATCTGGATCGCAAGCACGCCGATCGCGGCCGCCCCGGCGGTATCGAGCCGCGCCGGTGCCATTTCGGGATTGCGCGCATGGCCACGCAGGTCGAGCGCCGTCCAGATCAGCCCGCTGAAGAAGAGCAGCGCGGTCAACAGGTGGATGGCGAGCCGGATATGGCTGACGTCGGGGCGATCGATCAGCCCGGACGCGACCATCCACCAGCCGATCGCGCCTTGCAGAACCACCAGCGCGGCAAGCGCGGCAAGCCGCGAGCCATAGCCCGGCGGGATTGCGCGTTTCCACGCGAACCACGCCAGCGGCAGGATCATCGCCAGCCCGATCAGACGGCCGATCATGCGGTGCAGATATTCCCAGAAGAAGATATGCTTGAAGCCCTCGATCGACATGCCCCGATTGATCTTCTGATATTCGGGCGTGGCTTGATAGGCGCGAAATTCCGCCGCCCATTGCTGATCGTTCAACGGCGGCACGACGCCGGAAACGGGCTGCCAACGCACGATCGACAGCCCGGACTCGGTCAGCCGCGTGATCCCCCCGACCACGACCATGACGAAGACGATGGCGGCGACGATCAGCAGCCAGCGTGCGAGTGCGCGCGGCTGCGGCGACGGGGAAGAGGAGGCAGGCATTGCGCGAGCGCTATGCCCCGCCGCGCGCCCGAACGAAAGAGGCTTGACCGTTACTGACATTCGTGTCGGTAATTGGGTTGGGGACGTTTCGGGCAAGGCATATATATTGGTGGAACGTGGTAAGGATGACTGAGATGGCTTCCGGCTTTCGTTCGACCTGCCCCGCCACCGGGGCGACATTGTGGGAAGGCGCGGCAACCGACGCGGCTGGCGTCGCTGCGGCTTTGGAGAAAGCCCGCGCTGCATTCGCGAACTGGTCGATCGTGCCATTGGCCGAACGGGTGGCGCTCGTCCGCGCCTATGCGGCTGAACTGGAACGTGACCAGGAGGGGTTGGCGTGCGCGATCGCCCAGGAAACCGGCAAACCTCTATGGGAGGGGCGGCAGGAAGTCGCCTCGATGATCGCCAAGGTCGAAGTCTCGATCCGGGCGCAGGAGGAGCGTGCGGGCACGCGCGCGCAGGCGCTCGCCTTTGGCCAGGCGGTGCTGCGCCACCGTCCGCATGGCGTGATGGCGGTACTCGGCCCCTATAATTTCCCTGGGCATCTGCCGAACGGGCATATCGTTCCCGCGCTGCTCGCTGGCGATACGGTGATCTTCAAGCCATCCGAAGAGACGCCGCTGGTCGGAGAGATGATGGGGAAGGCCTGGGCGCGCGCCGGATTGCCGGAGGGCGTGATGACAGTGGTGCAGGGCGGACGCGATACCGGTGCCGCCCTGATGGCGGGCGATATCGATGGATTGCTGTTCACCGGCTCGGCGGCTGCCGGCGCGCATTTTCGGCGGCTGTTCGTCGATCGGCCGAACGTGATCCTCGCCCTTGAGCTTGGCGGCAATAATCCGCTGATCGCCTGGGATGGCGATCCGGCCGCCGCTGCTTCGATCATCGTGCAATCCGCCTTCATCACCGCCGGCCAGCGCTGCTCCTGCGCGCGCCGGCTGATCGTACCCGAAGGCGAGCGCGGCGATCGCATCGCTGCGGCCGTTGCGGCGCTGGCGAACCGAATCGGCATCGGTCAATGGGATGAGGAGCCCGAGTCCACGATCGGCCCGCTCATTTCCGCCGACGCGGCCGATAAAGCGCGGGCTGCGGTTGAGAGTCTGATCGGGCTTGGCACAAAGGTGGTCTTGCCGTTCGAGAAGCTGGCGGGAAGATCCAATGCGTTCGTCACACCCGCAATGATCGATGTGACGCGGCTGGACGTGCCCGATGCGGAAATCTTCGCGCCGGTCCTGCAACTGATCCGCGTTCGCGATTTTGACGCGGCCATCGCAGCGGCGAACCATACCGCCTTCGGCTTGTCGGCGGGCTTGATTTCCGATGATGAGCAGCTTTGGATGCGCTACGCTGATCGCGCGCGCGCCGGGATCGTCAACTGGAACCGGCCCACCACCGGCGCGGCCGCGACGATGCCGTTCGGCGGCCTCGGCGCGTCGGGCAATCACCGGCCGAGCGCATATTATGCGGCGGATTATTGTGCCTATCCGGTCGGCAGTTTCGAGGCGCCCAGCGTCGTCGACCTGACCGGCGAGATCCGCGGCCTCCGCCCCATAGTGGCCAAGGCCAATGCCTGAGGTCAATTTCGACGGGCTGATCGGGCCGAGCCATAATTATGCCGGGCTTTCGTTCGGCAACGTCGCCTCCGCCGCCAATGCCGGCGCGGTATCGCGTCCGCGCGCGGCGGCGCTTCAGGGCCTGGACAAGATGCGCCGGATGATCGCGCTCGGCCTGCCGCAAGGCCTGCTGTTGCCGCATGACCGGCCGGACGCCGCATGGCTGCGCCGGCTCGGCTTCGGCGGCAGCGATGCGGATGTTTGTGCTGCCGCCTGGCGGGAGGAGCCTGCGATCTTCCGCAACGCCTTCTCGGCGTCGGCGATGTGGGCCGCCAACGCCGCGACCGTCTCGCCTGCGCCCGATACGCGCGACGGGCGCTGTCATCTGACCGTCGCCAATCTTTCGACTATGCTCCACCGCAGCATCGAGCACAGCCAGACCGCGCGGCAGCTTGCGCTTGCCTTCGCCGACGCCCGTCACTTCGCACTGCACGATGCGCTTCCGGCGGGACTCGGCGATGAGGGCGCGGCTAATTCCATGCGGCTTTGCCCGAGCCATGATGAACGCGGGATCGAGCTGTTCGTCTATGGCGAGACCGGCGGTGCCGCTTTTCCGGCGCGCCAGCATCGCGCAGCGAGCGCGGCGGTCGTGCGGCGTCACGGTCTGGACACCGAACGCACCATGCTCGTCCGGCAGAGCGACGCCGCGATCGCGGCGGGGGCGTTCCACAATGATGTGGTGGCCGTGGCGAACGAGCGGGTCTTGTTCACCCACGAGCAGGCGTTTGACGATCCCGACAGCGTCCATGCCTTCATCAAGGCGCATCTGTCCGAGGCTGAAATCATCATCGTGCCGGCATCCGAGATCAGCCTCGAGGATGCGGTCAGATCCTATCTGTTCAACTCGCAGTTGGTGACCTTGCCAGGCGGCGAAATGGCGCTGATCGTGCCGGGCGAATGCCGGGAGATCGCCCCGGTCTGGATGTGGCTCGAAAAGTTGCTGGCGGGCAATGGCCCGATCCGCCACGTCGAGGTGGTGGAGGTACGCGAGTCGATGCGCAATGGCGGCGGCCCTGCCTGCCTGCGGCTGCGCGTCGCGGTCAGCGATCGGGCGATGGCGGCGATCGACCAGCGTTTCCTGCTTGACGCGGCGGGTTGCGACCGGCTGCAATCGGTCATCGAGCGCTTCTGGCCCGAACAGATCGCGCCGGACGATCTCGGCGAGCCCGTGCTGTGGGACCAATGCCGGGGTGCCCGCGCCGCATTGCTGGAAGCGCTTGGTTTCAGGGAGGGGGAGCTGTGAGCCATCAGGTTCGCCTCGCGCGCGAAGACGATCTCGACGCGCTGTTCGATCTGTCCGGCCTTACCGGCGGCGGCATGGTCAATTTTCCCCATGATCGCGATTTTCTCGCCGAGCGGATCGCCTGGAGCCTGCGTTCGCTGGAAACGGCAGTCGAAGCGCCGAAGGACGAATTCTATCTGCTGGTGCTGGAGGAGATCCCCTCCAAGCGCGTGGTCGGAACCGGGTGCATCTTCGCCCGGCTGGGCGCGCGCTGGCCATTCTACAGCTACAAGCTTTCGCGGGTGACGCATGTCTCGCGCGATCTCGACCGGATTTTTTCGACGCAGATCCTCAATCTCGTCAACGATTTCGACGGCGCGTCGGAAGTGGGCGGGCTGTTCGTCCATCCGGAGTCACGGGTCGGCGGCACGGGCGCGCTGATGTCACGCAGCCGCTACATGTTCATCGCCCAGCACCGCCAGCGCTTCTCCGATTGCGTCGTCGCTGAAATGCGCGGCTGGCGCGACAAGGGGGCGTCGCCTTTCTGGGAAGCGGTCGGCCGACCCTTCTTCGGGAGCGAGATCGACGATGCCGATCTCCACAATGCGCTGCACGGCAACCAGTTCATCGCTGATCTGATGCCGCGTTACCCGATCTATATCACCATGCTGCCGACCGCCGCCTGCGAGGCGATCGGGCGCGTGGACGTGCGTTCGGAGCCGGCGCGGCACCTGCTGGAGATGGAGGGCTTCGTCTATGACGGCTATGTCGATATCTTCGATGCCGGGCCGACATTGAGCATCCACACCGACGCGATCCACACGATCCGGCAGTGCCATCTCATCGACGAGGACCGCATCGTCCGCACCAGCGAAACCGAGCGGCCCATCACGGCGATGGGCACCGGCGCGGATTTTCGCTGCTGGCAGGGCGCAGCCTCGGACGATCCGCTGGGGCTTGCAGCGGCATGAGCTTCGCCTTGTCATCGGACGATCGCGCGCTACTCGATGCGATTGGCGCTTCAGGGAATGCCTTGATCGAACGGGCGATCGGCTGGGCCGCGATCAATAGCGGCAGCTATCATCGCGAAGGGCTTGCCGAAATGATCGCGCCGCTAGCGCAGGCGTGCGCGCGCCTGCCGGGGAAGGTCGAACGGCTGGCGCTGGCGGATGTCGAGCAGGTCGGCGCCGATGGCGTGGTGCGACGGGTTCCGCAGGCCGAAGCGCTGCGGCTCACTGTCCGCACCGAAGCGCCAGTGCAGGTGGCGCTGACCGGGCATTATGACACCGTCTATCCGGCGGAGACCGGCTTTCGCTCCGTCACGGAGCGCGCCGACGGCACGCTCAACGGGCCAGGCATTGCCGATATGAAGGGCGGAATCAGCGTGATGCTCGGCGCGCTCGAAGCCTTCGAGCAGCATCCCGCGTCGCAGGCGCTCGGCTATACGGTGCTGCTGTCGCCCGACGAGGAGATCGGCTCGCTGGCATCCGCGCCGCGGCTGGCCGAGCTAGCCCGCAAGGCGCATGTCGGCATGACCTACGAGCCTGCGCTCCCGGACGGGAGGCTGGTGTCGGCGCGCAGCGGGTCCGGCAATTTCCACATCGTCGTGCGCGGGCGGGCGGCGCATGCGGGGCGGGAGTTCGCCAAGGGCCGCAACGCGATCGTGGCCGCGGCGCGCATTGCCGCCGCGCTGGCGGCGCTGAACGGGCAGCGCGACGGGCTCACGGTCAACATCGCGCGGATCGATGGCGGCGGCCCGCTCAACATCGTGCCCGATCTGGCGGTGCTGCGCTTCAATGTCCGCCTGCCCGGCGCGGGCGATACGGCATGGCTCGACCGCGCAATTGCCGAGGCGATGCGCGAAGGGGAAGGCGAGGGGCTCGCGCTGAGCCTGCACGGCGGCGTGAACCGGCCCCCCAAGCCGTTCGGTGCGGCCCAGCAGAGCCTGTTCGAAGCGGTGCGCAGCGTGGGCGAACTGATCGGCCAGCCGATCACCTGGCAGCCTTCGGGCGGCGTGTGCGAAGGCAATAATCTGCTCGCGGCGGGCCTGCCCGGCATCGATACGCTGGGCGTGCGCGGCGGGGAGATTCACAGCGAGCGCGAGTTCGCGATTCCGGAAAGTTTCGTTGAACGTGCGCAGCTTTCGGCGCTGCTGCTCGGCAAGCTTGCCGACGGCACGATCGATGCCCGCGCCTTGCGCAGCCAGGCGGCTGCCGAGCTTACAGGAACAGCTTGCGGAAGCTGATCAGCACGTTGCGCCCGATCGGATCGAGATAGCCCGGCTGGTAGCGCAAGGGCGTGACTCCGGTGGCGTCGCGGACATCCTGGCGGGCGTTGAACAGATTGTTGATCGATAGGGTGATGCGTGCGCCGCGAAAGAAGGGGTGGGCGAGCGCCAGCTTCGGCTTTTGCCCGAGATCGGAGAAGATCCGCAGGTTGACGGTGGTAAGATCGGAGAAGTGGAGGCTGCTGGCGGTTCCGGTATCGACCCGGGTGGCGCTTTGCCAGTTGACGCTCACCCGCGCGCCGATGCCGTTATTATTGTAGCCCGCCTGTCCCTCGAGCTGGTGCCGCGGCTGGCCGCCGGCATCGGTGATCGCGCCGCCATCGAGCAGATCGAGCTTGGGCGCGCCCGGCGTCAGCACGACATCGTCGGTAAAATGCCAGGTGTGGTAGAGCGCGAACTGCAGGCGCCCGCCGCCGCCGCCACGTCCGCCCCCGCCAAAGCCGCCGCCGCCGAGCATGCGCGGGCCGCGGTTATCGTTCTGGCCATCGCCGCGCTCGCGCGCCTGCTGGGCGCGCGCTTGCGCCGCATCCCGCAACGCGCGCAGCTCTTCGGGCTGGCCTTCGGGTTTGGCGCCCGCCGCGCGCCAGGCCTCGATCTCTTTCTGCAGATGCGATTTGATCGGCTTCGAGAAGTTGAAGCCCCAGCGCAGTTGCGAGCTATGCGCACTCGCAAAGTTGATCGGCCGCGTATCGATCTGGGTCAGCGTGCCGTCTGGATCGCGGATGAAGCGATCGGGGAAGGCCGCCTCGACCTGCGGCGTCGGTGACGGGAAGCTGGCGATCGGACGGCTGGTGCGGCTGCGCGTATAGCTTGCGGTGATGGTGAGGTCGGTCTTTTCCAGCGGCTTGAGCGTCAGGCCGAGCCGATATTGACGGTGGTTGCTCGCGAGTAGATCCACATTCCCCCCGCCGAGCTGCGAGAGATAGACGGTCTGGCCGGTGAGATAATCGAACACGGGCGTATTGGGCGTCAGCACCTGCGGGCCGCTCAGCTGCTGAGAGGAGGGCGCCGCGCGATCCTGCGATGCCGAGGCGATCAGCCGGATCGCCGGGATCGGCGTCCAGCGCACGCCATAGCCCAGCGTGCTCAGCGTGCCGAAATCCGAATAATGCTGGGCGGCGGCGTTGCCGTTGAGCGAAAGCTCGCCGATCCCGCCGAGCGGCCGGTCGCTGCGCCCGTTGAGAGGCAGGTCAATGCTGAGCTCGCCATCTTCGGAGGTGCGCGAGAAGCCGGTTGAGGTCGCCGTGCCCGCGCGCAGCGAGCGGCTGCTGATCTTGTTCCAGTTCGCGCCGACCTTGAGGCTGGCGGTCGCCATGCCACCCGGCGCCCGGAACAGGCTGCCCGAAAACAACAGATCGCCGTTCAATGCCGAGGTGCGGCTGCGCGCATGATCGACGAGCTGCGATCCGATCAGGCTATCGGCGTAGGTGCCGAACGGATTGACCGCCGGATCGCCTGCCGCGATCGCGCTCGTCAGCGCGGTCATATCGTAGCCGCGCACTGTCCGCGTCGTCTGGGAGCCATAGTCGTAATTGCCGGTGAAGGACCATTGCCACGAGCTGAGCGCGCCGTTCAGCGTCAGCCCGAGATGCGCGGTGGTGGTGTCGAAACTCTGCTTGAGCGGTGGCTTGTTCCCGAGATAGCGATAGAGCTGCACCGGGTCCGCAAAGGGCGAATAAGGATTGCCGGCGGGCACCAGCAGGCTGGTGCTTGGCAGGCCCTTCAGCGCATCATTGCCATAGAGCTGGAGTCGACCGTTGAGCGAACCCGAGATATTGCCGGGCAGCGTCCGCGCCAGCACCGCATTGAGCGTCAGTTGATTGGTCGAGGGGCTGAGCGTCCGGTAGCGTCCGAGATCGTCGACATGGGGGGTGTTGGCGCCAGCGAGGAAATCGGCAAGCTGCGGCACCCCTGATGCGGCGGAAGCAGGTACTCCCGCGATAGTGACCGGCACGCCCGCCAGCGCGGAGAGCGCGGGATCGATCTGGGTGAGGCCGCTGCCGCGCGGCGGCGCGATATTGCCAGCGAGCGAATAGGGACGCGACGAGGGGGTAGGCGCGATATCGCGCTCATCCTCGCGCACATTGCCTTCGGCGACGAACTGCGCGTTGAGCGTGAAGCGGTTGTCGCCGCGGATGCGCAGCAGGTTGCTGATCAGCGCGCCATTCTCATGCCCGCCATCGGTCGAGGTGCCGCCGCGTGCTTCGGCGGTCACGGCCCGGAAGCGCTTCCGCAGAATGATGTTCACCACTTTCTGATCGGGCGCATAGCCATATTTGAGCGAGACTTCCTCGGGCAGGATCTGCACCCGCGCGATCGCCTCGGTCGGGAGATCCTGGATTTCGGCGAAGGAAGAGATGCGCTTGCCGTTGAGCAGCACCACGGGGGTGCCGCCGCCGGCGTTGGTCTGCGGTGCAAGCTCGTTGAGCAGGTCCGAAATCGAACTGACGGCGTAGGAGCGGATATCGGCCGGGCTCAGCTCCTGCTCGGGCTTGATCGGGCCGGTGACGGATCCGCGCGGCGGGACGCCGTTGACGATGATCTCTTCGCCTTCGTTCTCGTCACCGGGGGAACCCGATGAGGGATGGGAAGCCGATGATTGCGGACTTTGCGCCGCAACATGATCGGGCGCCGAAGCAAGCGCGGCGGCAGCAAGCAGAATAGGCGCATTCTTGGATAAGGACATTGCTTGCCTGCCAGTTCGTAACGCGAAACCGCCGATAAGATCGGGCGATGACTTGAATAAGACAGCTTAACAAAAGCTGGCTGAGTTCAGGATTGCACCGTTAAAAAGCCGTGCGAGTCCCTGTCGCAGCGCAACGTCAGGACTGGCTGAGGCTCAACGATGCGCCTTTGCCGCCCCCGGTTCAAAGCCGCGCGCGAGGCCGTGATAGAGCCGCTCGCGACCGACCAGTTGGGCTGCACCGTCGGCAATCAGCGCGGTGGCGAGCAAGGGCAGGAGCATGCCGCGGCTGGCGGTCGTCTCCATCACCACGATCACCGCCGTCAGCGGCGCGCGCACCACGCCGGTGAAATAGGCCACCATGCCGAGCAGGACCACCGCGCCCGCCGGCTGGTGTGGAACGAGCGGTCGCAGCAGATTGCCGACGCCCGCGCCCGTCGAGAGCGATGGCGCGAAGATACCGCCCGGCAGGCCCGAGACGGCGGTCGCCAGCGAGGTCACGAACTTGGCGGGCGCATACCATAAGGGCGCACCCGCGCCCTCGGTCATTGCGCGGGCGGCGCTGTAGCCGGTCCCCCAGGTCAGCCCCGTCATCATGCCGACGACAGCCACGATCAATCCGCACAGCATCGCGAAGAGCGCCGGCCGGGCGCGCGCGTGCACCATCCAATGATGCATCGATTGCGAGCACCACAGCATGGCGCGTGCGAATACGCCGCCCCACAGGCCGCCGACGATGCCCGAGAGCAGCGCCAGCCCGATTGCCGGACCCAGCGTGAGGTGCGAGGAAACCGCGCCGAAATAGACATAGTCGCCGGCGACGCCGAGGCTCACCATGCCGGCGATCAGCACCGCCGCCATCACCAGCAGCGTCATGCGTTGCTCATAGGCGGCGGCAAGCTCCTCGATCGCGAAGGCGACGCCCGCCAGCGGCGTGTTGAAGGCGGCTGAAACCCCGGCCGCGCCACCCGCGATCATCACCGAGGCGCGCAGCGGTATGCCTGCCAGCCGGTGCGCATAGACCATGATGGTCGCGCCGATCTGCACGGTCGGGCCTTCGCGCCCGGCCGACGCGCCCACGAGCAGGCCGACTGGCATGACGACGAATTTGACGATCGCAGTGCGCAGCGAGACCAAAGATTGCAGCGCCCGCATCGGATCGCGCGACGCGGCGATCACCTGCGGGATGCCCGATCCGCGTGCATCCGGGGCCGCCAGCCGCGTCGCCCACGCCAGCAGCGCGAAACCGGCCGGCGTGACGATCAGCGGGATCCACCAGATCCGCGCGGTCAGCGCCAGAAAGGCCGCGCTGGCTTCATCGGCGATGCGGGCGTAGAGCAGCGCCATCAGCCCGATGGCGACCGCGCCGCAGCCGATCGCGAGCCGCCGCCGCCAGATCGCTCCGGTAAAGCCATGATAGCGCGCCAGGGCACGCGCCCGCCTGAGATCGAACCGCCGCATGCGCAGCGATTAGCGGCCAGCCGGCGCAGACAAAAGCCCGACTTTCATTAATTGCGAGCTCAGTCCCCTGTCTCCGGATCGTCCTCGTCGATCTTTCCGGAGAGCGTTTCCGGGCCGGTGCCGTCATCAAGCGTCACGCTATTGGTCGCGATTGGTTGGCCGGCTTCGGCCAGTTCCTCGACCACCGCCGCTTCCGCCGCATCCTCGGGATTTTCCTCTTCGTCGATGCGGGCGGCGCTGACGACATGTTCGTCGTCGGCGACGGTGAAGAGGCGGACGCCGGCGCTGCCGCGGCCGATGACGCGCAGTGTATCGAGGTTCATGCGGATCAGCTTGGCTTGATCTGTGACGAGCATGAGCTGCTCATGCGCATGTGCCGGGAAGCTCGCAACAACGGGGCCGTTGCGGCGGATATTGTCGATATTGGTGATGCCCTGGCCGCCGCGGCCGGTGCGGCGATATTCATAGGCCGAGCTGCGCTTGCCATAGCCGTTGGCGCAAACCGTCAGGATGAAATCCTCGGCGGCCTCGAGTTCGGCCATGCGCTCGGGGGCGAGCGTCGGCTCGTTTTCGTTTTCTTTCCAGGGCGCGGCGCGGAGATAGGCTTCGCGCTCCTCGGTGGTCGCATCCGAACCGCGCAGGATCGAGAGCGAGATGACCTCGTCGCCATCCTTGAGGGTGATACCGCGCACGCCCGTCGAGGTGCGGCTCTGGAATTCGCGCACCGCGGTCGCCTCGAAGCGGATCGCCCTGCCCCGGCGGGTGGCGAGCAGGATGTCGTCGGCCTCGCTCAGCAGCGCGACGCCGATCAGGCGATCAGTGGCGTCCTCCTCGAAGCGCATCGCGAACTTGCCGTTGGAAGGCACGTTGGCGAAGGCATCCATGCTGTTGCGGCGGACGCTGCCATGCGCGGTCGCGAACACCACGTGCAGGTCCTTCCACTCCTCCTCATTCTCGGGGAGGGGGAGCACGGTCGAGATCATCTCGCCTTCGGCCAGCGGCAGCAGGTTGATCATCGGTCGCCCGCGCGCCTGCGGCGCGCCTTCGGGCAGGCGCCACACCTTCATGCGGTACACCTTGCCGTGGGTCGAGAAGAACAGCACCGGCGTGTGAGTGGAGGCCACGAACAGCTTGGTGACGGCGTCCTCATCCTTGGTCGCCATGCTCGAGCGGCCCTTGCCGCCGCGCTTCTGCGCGCGATAGGCATCGAGCGGGGTGCGCTTGATATAGCCGCCCAATGTGATGGTGACGGCCATTTCCTCGCGCTCGATCAGATCCTCGTCATCGATGCCGTCGGCGGCGGGCGCGATGGTTGTCTTACGCGGGGTCGAGAATTCGGCGTCGATTGCGTTGAGTTCGTCGACCATCACCTCATAGAGGCGCTTGCGGTTGGACAGGATTTCCAGAAGCTCGGTGATCGAGGCGGCGAGTTCCTTAAGCTCATCGCCAATCTCATCCCGGCCCAGTGCGGTCAGGCTTTGCAGCCGCAGCGCGAGGATGGCGCGCACCTGCGCGTCGGAAAGCTTGTAGGTGTCGCCCTCGACCTCATGCTCGACCGCCTCGACCAGCGCGATATAGGATGCGATCTCGGCGACGGGCCATTCGCGCGCGAGCAGGGTGGCGCGCGCCTCGGCCGGATTGGCGGCGGCGCGGATGATGCGGACGACCTCGTCGAGATTGGTGACGGCGATGACGAGGCCGAGCAAGATATGCGCCCGATCGCGCGCCTTGTTGAGCTCGAATTTCGAGCGGCGGGTGATGACCTCCTCGCGGAACTTGACGAACGCCTCGATGATGTCGCGTAGGCTGAGCACTTCGGGGCGGCCGCCCCGCAGCGCGAGCATGTTGGCCGGGAAGCTCGATTGCGCCTGGGTGTGGCGCCAAAGCTGGTTGAGCACGACTTCCGGGGTAGCGTCGCGCTTGAGATCGATGACGATGCGGATGCCGAAGCGGTTCGATTCGTCGCGAATGTCGCTGACGCCCTCGATGCGCTTCTCCTTGGCGGCCTCGGCGATGCCTTCCACGAGACCGGACTTGCCGACCTGATAGGGGATTTCGGTGAGCACGATCGAGCGCCGGTCGCCGCGGCCTTCCTCGATCTCATGGCGGGAACGCATCATGATCGAGCCCTTGCCGACATGATAGGCCGCTCGTGCGCCACCCTGGCCCAGGATCAGCGCCCCGGTGGGGAAATCCGGGCCGGGGATGATCTGCATCAGCTCTTCGACGGTGATGGCCGGATTCTCGATATAGGCCCGGCAACCCGCGATCACCTCGCCCAGATTGTGCGGCGGTATGTTGGTCGCCATGCCGACCGCGATGCCGCCCGCGCCGTTGACGAGCAGGTTCGGGAAGCGGGCGGGCAGCACCTGCGGCTCGCTGCGCGAACCATCATAGTTGGGCGCGAAATCGACCGTGTCCTTGTCGAGATCCTCGAGCAGCGTCATCGCTGCCTTGGAAAGCCGCGCCTCGGTATACCGCATCGAGGCAGGGGCGTCGGGATCGATCGAGCCGAAATTCCCCTGTCCGTCGACGAGCATCACCCGCATCGACCAATCCTGGGCGAGGCGGGCCAGCGCCATGTAGATCGCGGCGTCGCCATGCGGGTGGTAGTTGCCCATCACGTCGCCGACGATCTTGGCGCACTTGCGATAGGGACGGCCGGGAACGAAACTGCCTTCCTCGGACGCGAACAGGATGCGGCGGTGGACTGGCTTCAGGCCATCGCGCACATCGGGCAACGCCCGGGCGACGATCACCGACATCGCATAGTCGAGATAGCTCGACTTCATCTCGTCCACGATCGAGATCGGGGAAATATCGGAAGGTTCGATCGTCGGAGTGCTGGCCAAGGGTGAGTCCGTCTATGCTGTGGTCGTGCGATGGGTGCCGGCTGGCGCCTTCGGCATGGCCCTAGCGGAGCCGATCATAAAGCGCCACCCCTCGCGCACGCGCGTACATGCGTACGTGCGCGCGACGTGCGCGCGCAGCCGCTAACAAACGTTATTCAATTCACGCCGGAGCAATGTTAACTGAAGCACATCCAGCGCGTGCGGTTCGGCCTCTGGCGATCGGTGCACGGAAAGTCTCAGCCGCCTTTGTTCGGGACTGAGCAGTTTTGAACATTTTCTCGCGAAACATTCGGCTAGCAAGCCCGTAACGATCCTGTTTTCCAAGGGACGACCGTGCACGATAAAACTAATACCGACCACTGGACCACCAACAATCTGTTGCGATCGCTCCACGCGGACGATTTTGCGCTGATCAAGCCAGGTCTGCAACGTTGGTCCGCCAAGACCGGCACCGTGATCTACGAGCCGGGGGACGATGTGCGCTTCGCCTACTTTCCCTGTGGCTCCAGCCTCATTTCCTACACGGTGATGATGAAGGACGGGCGTGACGTCGAAACCGGCCTGATTGGTCGCGAAGGCGCCGCAGGCGGCATCGTCAGCAACGGCCATCTCCCGGCTTACGCGCGCGCGCTGGTGCAGGCGGGCGGATCCTTTTTGCGGATCGACACGCAGGCGCTCGACGAGGCGAAAAGCCGTTCGTCGAACATTCGCAACCTGTTCGCGCGCTATGCCGATTGCATGGTGGCGCAGATCTTCCAGTCGGTTGCCTGCAATGCCGTGCATACGATCGAGCAGCGCACGGCGCGCTGGATCCTGGCCTCGGTCGATCGCACCGGCGGTGGCGACATCAGCATGACGCAGGATGAGCTGGCGAACATGTTGGGCGTTGGGCGCAGCTATGTGAATCGCATCCTGAAGTCGCTCCAGAACGATGGTGTCGTCCAGACGCGGCGCGGCGGGCTCATCGTTCGCAACGTGCAGGCGCTGCAAAATATCGCGTGCGAATGCACCGACGCCATCCGGCGCCACTTCGAAGAGGTGTTGGAAGGCGTCTATCCCAACGGGCGGAACGAGTGATGGGGTAGGCGGGTGCGCGGCGGGGAATTATCATCGGCTTCATGTCCGACGCCCGCCGCATCATCGCGCAACTCGATCTCGCGCCGCATCCCGAAGGCGGATGGTTCCGGGAGACCTGGCGTGCGCCGCCCTCGGAGACTGGCGGCAGGGATGCGGCCACGGCGATCCTGTTTCTTCTGGAAGCTGGGCAGAAGTCCCACTGGCATCGCGTCGACGCGGCGGAGCTGTGGCTGTTTCACGCCGGCAGCGCGCTCACACTGCGGACCGCGCAGGACCGGGGCATGTCGCCGCCGCGCGAGATCCGGCTCGGCAACGACATTCTGGCGGGCGACCGGCCGCAGCATCTGGTCAAGCCAGGCGAATGGCAGGCGGCGGAGGCAAGCGGCGGATGGGCGCTTGTCGCGTGCGTGGTGGTGCCCGGCTTCAGTTTCGAAGGATTTGAGCTAGCGCCGGCGAACTGGGCGCCGCCCGGCTTCAAAGCCGGCTGATAAGCTCTTCGGCGGCGATCGCGGCAGCGCGCGCGGCCACGGTGAGGTTGGTATGGAAATCCGCCGCGCTCGATCCATCCGCGTCGTCGGTCGTCGCCTTGATCGCGCACCAGGGCAGCCGCCTGCGCGATGCGAGGTGCGCGACCGCCGCCGTTTCCATGTCGACCAGATCCGCGTCGAAATTCTCGCGCAGATAGGACGCATGGCTCGGAGATTCGACGAAGGAGTCGCTCGTGGCGATACGCGCCTCGGCAAGGTCCAGCATCGGCGTGGGCATGGGTTCGTGGAAGGTGAGCCTGGGCGGTCCGATCGGCAGCATGCCGGCGGTATAGTGCACGAAGCGGCCTTCCTGCTCCGCGCCGTAATCGGCTTCGAACGCGCTGCTGATCTTGAACAGATGTTCCTCGCGCGGCCCGATCTTGCCGGCGGTTCCCAGCACCATCAGCAGGTCCACCCCGCCCGCCGATGCGAGCAGCGATGCGGTCGCGGCGGACGCGACCTTGCCGATGCCCTCGCAGGCCAGCAGCACCTGCTTGTCGGCATGGACGAGCGAGCGGACCGCCGCGCCTGCGATCTCGATGACGTCCCCGGCGAGGTCCGGCCTGAACGCATCCAGTTCGAATGCCACGCCGGAAATGATCCCGATCTTGCGGATGGTCATCGCTCAATGTCCCGGAAAGGCGATCAGCGCATCGACGGTGACGTCGTCGGCGCGCAGCCGGTCACCGCCGCCGAGATCGGGCAGATCGACGATGAACGCCGCGCCGATCACCTCGGCATGGGCATTGCGCAGCAGATTGACGGCGGCATGCGCCGTCCCGCCCGTGGCCAGCAGATCGTCGATGAGCAGGACACGCGCGCCATGGTTGCAGGCATCCTCATGCATCTCGAGCCGGTCCATGCCATATTCGAGGCTGTAATCGAGCCCGATGCGCGCACCCGGCAGCTTGTTGCGCTTGCGGAGCAATAGCGTGCCCACGCCCAGCGCATAGGCAAGCGCGGCGCCGAAGATGAAACCGCGCGCTTCCACGCCTGCGATCAGCTCTGGACGCCGGTCAGCCACCACGCCGGCAAGGCGATCGATCGTCGTGCGAAACGCCGGACCGTCCAGCAGGAGCGTGCTGATGTCGCGAAACAGGATACCGGGCTTCGGATAATCGGGAATGGTGCGGATCAGCGCGGCGAGATCACTGTTTTCCCGAGAGAGGGCGTCGCTGCTCATCGCGCTATTTCTTTCGGAACAGCAGCGAGAGATTGTTGGCCGGCATCGGCACGATTTCGTCCAGCATCAAGCCGGATGCGTCCGCAGTCGCTTCCACGGTTTCGAGATTGCGCAGGCCCCATTGCGGGTTTCTCTGACGCAAGTCGGCGTCGAACGCAATGTTGCTCGGCGCGGTCTCGACGCCGGGCTGGATATAGGGGCCGTACAGGTAGAGCAGGCCACCCTTGGGCAGCAGCCGGCTGGCTTCGGCCAGCAAGGCCTCGGTGGCAGGCCAGGGGCTGATATGAACCATGTTGATGCACAGGATCGCGGCAGCCTCGCTGACCGGCCAGGGCCGGTTGCGAACGTCGATATCGAGCGGCGGAAGCACGTTGGGCAAGGCCTCGGCGCTGGCCCAGCTTACGATGGAGGCGCGTGCCGCCGGGTCCGGATCGGAAGGCTGCCATAGGAGCGCGGGCAATGCCTGGGCGAAATGGACGACATGCTCGCCCGTTCCGCTCGCAATCTCCAATACCGTGCCCGATCCGGGCAGTGCGGTGCGCAGCACTTCGAGAATGGGCGCGCGATTGCGCAAGGTCGCGGGCGCGCTGCGGCGGTGATCAGGCGATGCGGTCATCCGTCTCCCCTGATCCCGCGTCGGCCCCGACGCAAGCGGCGTTTATTTTACGAAATTGTCGGAGATCGCGCAGGCCGCCGGACCGAGGATGACGATGAACAGCACCGGCAGGATGAAGCAGATCAGCGGCACGGTCATGATCGCCGGCAGACGCGCCGCCTTTTCCTCGGCGCGCATCATGCGTTCGTGGCGGAACTCAGCCGAGAGCACGCGCAGCGCGCTCGCAAGCGGGGTGCCATATTTCTCCGTCTGAATCATGGTCGTGACGACACCGCGGACCGAATCGAGATTGATCCGGCGCGCGAGATTTTCGAATGCCTGGCGTCGCTCGGTGAGGAAGCTGAGCTCGATCGCGCAGAGCGAGAATTCGTCGCCCAGCTCCGGATAGGCGCGACCAAGCTCCTTCGCGACGCGGTTGAACGCGGCATCGACGGTCAGGCCCGCCTCGGCGCAGATCACCAGCAGGTCAAGCGCGTCGGGAAGGCCCTTGCGGATCGCGGACATACGCTTTGAAATCTTGTTCTTGAGGAAGATGTCGGGGGCCTTGTAGCTGCCGACCAGCGAGCCGGCGACCACCATATATTTCTTGAGCGCCGACCAGAGCGGGAACCAGTCCAGCCCATAAACGAACAGGATCATCACGCCACCAATCACCACCGGCATGACCATGCGCGCGAAGATCACTGCGACGGCGGCGTCCTTCGAACGGATGCCGGCCTGCATCAGCATGGTCTGCGCGGCCTGAAGCTGGCTATCCTGCAGCACCTTGAGCTTGTTGAGGAAGCTCCGCATCCGGTCGGTCGCTTCGTTGGTAGCGGTGAGCGAGGCGCGGCGCTTGGTGCGCGATGCGGTGATGCCGGCCTTAAGCTGCTCGCGCCGATCGTTCAGCGCCTTGACGCGGCGCGCCATCGGATCGCGCACGGTCGTCGCCATGTAGAGCGCGAACAGGACGAGGAATACTGCGACTGCGGTAAGCCCGGTCGCGACCATGATGACGTCGACGCCGAGAAGCTTGGGTCCGGTGCTGGGCATGTGCGCTATCTGGTCCCCGTCAGATCTCGAAGTTGATCATCTGCTTCATGATGAAAGCGCCGATCGCCATCCAGATCATGCCCACGCCGCCAGCGACCATCAGCCGCTCGTCGGTGAAGAACTTGCCCATATAGCCTGGGTTGATGAACATGATCAGCCCGAACACCACGAACGGCAGCACGCCGATGATATAGGCGGACGCCTTGGATTCGGACGACATCGCCCGGATCTTCAGCTTCATCTGGCTGCGCTTGCGCAGCACATCGGCAAGGTTGGAGAGCGTCTCGGCGAGGTTGCCGCCGGTCTCGCGCTGGATCGCAAGCGTGATGCAGAAGAACTGGAACTCGGGCGTGCCGAGCCGATCGGCGGTTTCCTGCAGCGCCTGGTCCATCGTCTTGCCGATCTTCATCTTGTCCGAGATGGCGCGGAATTCGATGCCGACCGGGCCGGGCACCTCGCTGGCGACGACCGAGATCGTCTCGGAAATCGGCAGGCCGGAGCGGAGGCCGCGCACCAGGAGCTCGATCCCATCCGGGAATTTTGAGGTGAACGCCGTGACACGGCGATTGATCAGCGAGCCGATCACCATGTGCGGCAGGCCGATGCCGATGAACAGGCCGAGCAGCAGCGAGAGCATGAACGGCATGCCCTTGAACCATGCGAGGCCGGCGATGACGACGGTCAAGACTATCGCTGCGAAGGCATAATGGGTCAGCGTCCAGCTCTTGCCGGTCATGGCGATGCGCTTGCGCAGCAGATCGGGCTTGGGCACGAACTGCATGAACCAGGTGTCGAGCTTGGTTTCGCGTGCGGCGAGCACGCGGCGCATCTGGGCCTCGACCGCGGTGACGCCGCCGCCGCCGTGCCGGGTGCGCAAGGCATCGAGCCGGCGGCTCTGGTTCTTTGTCCCGTCCGGCGCGGCGAACGCGAAATAGACGAGCAGCATCATCGCCCCGAGCGGGAGCGCGAACATCATGATGGGGGCCGAACCCGCCATCTCAGCCGGCCTTGGGCTTCTTGCTCGGAATCATCGTCTTGAAGTCGGCGAGCTTGCCGAGCAGCGATTTGCTGGCGGCAGCGGCTTCAGCCTCCTTGCCTTCGGTCGCGACGAGCCGGGCAGCCAGTTCGCCGATCGCCTGGCCGAGCTTGGTCGATTTGGCGACTTCGATCAGCGGCTTGCCGAGCTTGGCAGCCTGCACCGCAAGCTTCGTATCATAGGGCACGACGATATCGACCGCGCGCTCGATCGAGGTCTCGAAATCCTTGCGGGTGATCTCGGTCTGCCCCGTCGGCGGCACCCGGTTGGCGACGACGATCACGCCGGCCTGCGGCGCATTGCTCTTGAGCCAGCTCAAAATGCGGATGGTGTCGCGGGTCGCGGCGAGCGTGAGCTCGGTCACCACCACGATCGTCGAGACATCGTAAAGCAGGTGCGGATGCTGGATCAGCATCATCCGCGGCAGATCGATGATGGTGCATTCGAATGCCTGCTTCATCTCCTCCTGGAGCTGGAAGAAAGCGGTGCCGTCCGACATCATCGGCGTGTTCATCGGCGCTTCGGCGGAGAGCACGGCGAGCTTGTCATTGGCTTTGACCATCGCGCGCTCGATAAACAGGCCGTCGATGCGGCCGGGATTTTCGATAGCGTCGGTAAGGCCGCGACCAGGCTCGAGATCGAGCGCCAGCGCGCCCGTACCGAAATGAACGTCGAGGTCGAGGAATGCGGTCGAGCGGCCCTGCTTCTCGCTGAGCTGCCAGGCTACCGAGGCCGCGAGCGACGAGGCGCCGACGCCACCGCGAACGCCGACGACCGCAGTCATCATGTGCGGACGATCGACGACGGGCTCGGCTGCGCGCGGCCCGGCCAGGACAAGCTGCGCCTGGTTGAAGGCTTCGCGCAGCTGCTCCGGGTTGAACGGCTTCAGCAGATAATCCTGGATGCCGCTGTTGACGAGGTCGCGATAGAGCCGGACGTCGTTGACGTGGCCCGCCGCGATGACGACCGTACCCGGCTCGCAGACTTCGGCCAGCGCGCCGATATCGTTGAGCGGATCGCCGCATTCGGAAAGATCGACGAACAGGATCGACGGGCTGGCGGAGACCGACAGGGCCTGCACCGCATTGCGCAATCCGCCCTTGTTGATCCGGCCATGATCCCAGCCATTCTCGGTCGCGATCGGCTTCAGCAGCTCGGCGCTGGCGTCGTCGCAGACGAAGGCGGTGAAGGGTTCGCGGGTGGCCGCTCCGCGAGGATTAAAGGGCGCGTTCATTAATTGCCTCCGCCTTTCGCACTTTCAGACTTGAGATCGCCTTTTCCGGTGGGATCCTTGTCGCGATAGGTCTTAATCGCGCGGCTGATCGTGAGCGGATCGTTGCCGTCGACTTCGCGGCCCTGGACGAGATCGGCCGGGTCGGCGATCATCGCGGCGAGATTGCTATTGGTGGCGCAACCGAAGTTCGACATGGTCGAGGCAGCGAATTCCGGCTGCGAGGCGCGGCGCCAATTCGGACAGTTCGGTACGCTGGCAAGGCTGCGGCTGACCACCACGCGCGTGCCGGAAAGCTGGTCTGAACCCTGCGTAACGGGCGCGGTTTCGGACAGAAGAATGCCGTAACGCGCGACGATCGCGGCGATCGCATCATGCGTGCCGACATCGCCGTTGCGGCTGTCGATCGAAACCCGATCGCCATAGCGCAGGTGAACCGCATCGAACCAATCGACCAGACGCTTCTCTTCGGCGGAGCTCAGCCCATCAGCGCCTGCGACATCGAACACATAATCGGTGCGCTGCACGACCGGCTGGTTCACCGATTCGACCCCGCGATTGACCGGGCCGCAGGCGCCGAGCGCGAGTGCCGCTGCGAAGGCCAGGGTGGTGCAGGAGATACGCATCGTTTTCTTCTCCATCATGGTCGCGGCCCTCAGTTGAACGAGAAGCCAGGATCGGCGGACGCCGTGGCGTTCGATCCCTTTTTCTTCTTGTCGGCGTTGCGCTTGGGCTCGGCGCGATCGTCAGTGTTCGAGGCCTGCCGCTGCGCCGGCTTCACCGGCTCGATCGAGCCAATGGTCGGCTGCGTCACGGGGGTTGCCGATTTCGGCATCGAGCGTTCCTGCCCGGTCTTGCCCGAGAAGGACTGGCTCCCGAGCAGCCGTTCGGCGTCGGTCGGCGCCTTGTAGCCGTCGGTCGGCAGCGCGATCTGGTTGGCCGAGACCGGCTTCACCAGATAAGGCGTGACGATGATGACGAGCTCGGTCTCGTTGCGGCGGAAATTGTTCGAGCGGAACAGCGCGCCGAGCACTGGCAGGTCGCCGAGGAAAGGCGCCTTGTCGATCGAGTTGTTGTGCGTGTTGCTGAGCAGGCCGCCGATCATGAAGCTCTGGCCCGAGCCCAGCTCCACCGTGGTTTCCGCGCGCCGCGTGGCGATGCCCGGGATGGTGAAGTTGTTGAGCGTGACCGAGCCGGCGCTGGTGAGCTCCGACACTTCAGGGCGGACGCGCATCGAGATGCGGCCATCGGCAAGCACGGTCGGGGTGAAGGCGAGGCTTACGCCATATTGCTTGTAATTGACCGACACCGTTCCGAGGCCTTCGGAGATCGGGATCGGAATTTCGCCGCCGGCCAGGAAGCTCGCGGTTTCGCCCGAGAGCGCCGTCAGATTGGGCTCGGCAAGCGTCGTAACGAGACCGTCGGTTTCCGCAAGATCGATCGCGCTGGCGAGATCGAGGCCGAAAACATGGCCCGCCGCGCTGATCGCGGTCTTGCCGCTTACGCCGAGCTTGCTGAGATCGTAGAGCGTGCCGGGCTTGGCGATGAACTGGCCGCTGGTGGGATCGAACGGCAGCGACAGCGATCCGCTCGGCAGGCCGAAGATCGAGGACGCGTCCAGCTTCGGCAGCCCCGAAAGATCCTGATTGCCGATCGAGCCGAAGTTACGGCCCTGGGCGATCCCCAACAGGAAGCCGCCGGTGGTGTCGCGCGAGAGCAGATTGACGCCGACCTGCTTGACGAGATCGCGGCTGACCTCGGCGATCTTGACATGGAGCGACACCTGCATCGGCGTCGCGGTCTTGAGCCGGCTGATGACCTGGGTCTTGTCGCCGACGAACGCCTGGACGAGGCGCTGCGCTTCCTCGACGTCGCCCGGCGCTGCGACCGTGCCCGTCAAAAGGACGAGCCCGTTCATCGGCGTCGCGGCGATCGCGGCCTCGGGCATGGCGAGCTTGAGCATGCCGGCGACGCTGTTAAGATTGGTGCCGACGCGGACATTGGCGGAATAGACCACCGCGCCGCCCTTAGCGGTTGCATAGACAGTGGTTTCGCCCTGGCCCTTGCCGAACACATAGAGCTGGGTGGGCGAGCGTACCTGCACGTCAGCGATCGTATTGTCCGCCACGAACAGGTCGGACATCGGGCTGGGCAGCTTGACGAGCTGGCCGCGGCCTACCGAGAGCGTCAGCGTATCGGTCGGCTGGCTGCTCGGCGCTGCGCTCACTGGCGTGGCGATGGTCGTCGCCATGCTGGTGGCAAGCGCGGTCGCCACGAGCGCGAGGGCGGTCCCGCCTCGCTTCATTGCGTTGAACTTCATGTTATTTCCCCCCCACGGGAACGAATTCGATCGCATTGCCGCGTGCCACGCGCACGCTCGGCCCCTCCGGCTTGGCGCCCGCGGCACCCACACCCTGCACCGGCGGCTTGGCCGGCACGGTGCGACGCTGGAAGCGCGAGACGTCGGCACCGACGGTCAAAGTCGTATGCATGTCGCTCGGACGCGATGCGATGGCGAGCATCATGCTCTTCTCATCCTTCGCGTTGGCGCCTTTTGGAACGCTGACCTCGCCCGAGGCTATCTGCTCCTCAAGCTCCTGCGTGTTGTCGGCGATCGAGCGAAGCGCCAGCGAGAGCGTGCCGATCGACTGCGCGACCTGGACCTTCTCGGCAATCTTGGGTGTCACTTCGAGCGTTACGGTCGAATAGGTGACGACCTTGGTGTTGCCATTCTCGTCGGCCGTGTGGTCGGTGCGCTGGTCGGTTGCGAGCACGCGCAGATTGCTGACGATGGTCTCGGTTGCCTTGAGCGGATCGCCGTCGCCGCCGCCGGTGACGTTCTGGGTCAGCATCAGGTCGACGCGGTCGCCCGGAAAGACGAAGCCGGCGACGCTGCTCTGCGCCGATACGGGAACGGTGATCGCGCGCATGCCCGGCCCAAGCGCCGCAGCCAGAAAGCCGCGATCGCCCGGCTTCACCAGCGCGCCTTGGGTGAGCGGCTGGCCGGCGGTGATCTGGTAGCGCACGACCGTGCCGGCGAGCGATGCGGGATCAGCCTCGCCCTTCACATAATAAGCGTTCTTCATCAGCTCCTTGGGCCAGGGCTGGAAGCGGAAGCTCTCCGGATCGATGATGGTGCCGACGGGCAGCGCCTTAGTGGCGACGAGAATCTCCGGCCCATCCACCACCACCGGCTGCGGCGCGGCGGCAGTCGCCTGCGGCGTGCCCGAGGCGCCGAACATGCTCTTCGCCATGAAGGCGGAGATGAGGGCCAGAACGAGGGCGCCGACCAGAAGGGCTATTTTCTTTACATCCATGACACCAGTCGCTTTCGAAGAGGTCCTTGGTCAAAGGCGGTCTATGGACCGGAAATGGTTAATAGTTGGTTCGCGAACACCCACAGTCCGGCAACGCTGATCGCGACGCCGTAGGGAACCTCGGGTGGGCCGGCACGCCTGCGCAGCCGGTGCAGCAGGACGGTGACGAGCGTGACCACGCCGCCCAGCACTGCCATCACGAACAGCATGCGCACGAGCGGCACGAATGGCAGCCACAGGCTGAGCGCGGTGATCAGCTTGACATCGCCGCCGCCCATCGCGCCGATTGCGAAGCAGGCCGCGAAAATCGCGAAGATGCCGATGGCAAAGGCGATCTGAATCACGATGTCGGGCCACAAGCCCCAGCCATGCGCCCACCACCACAAAGGCGCGCCGGCGGCGATCGCGAGATTGAGCCAATTGGGGATGGTGCGCGTTTGCAGATCGCCCCATGCGGCGCGTACCAAGGCAATCGCGAGCGCCGCCGCGATCAGATAGCTGGCTGGTCCATGCATGCGTTAACCACTAGACGATGGCGCTTACCAAAAAGTAACCGGAGCCTAATGGAAGCGGAGCAGATCGACCGGCGCATTCGCCCACCCTGGCTCGCGATCGACCTGTGGGCGGCGGACGACGGGTGGCAGCTGCGCCGGTTCCGCGTCGCGCCGGCGCCTGGCGTTTCCCCGCGCGGCAGCCTGCTCTTCCAGCCCGGTCGTGCAGACTTCATTGAGAAATATATCGAAACCTACGCTTATTGGCGGCGCGAGGGCTGGTCGATCGAAGGCTTCGACTGGCGCGGGCAGGGCGGATCGGGGCGCCTGCTGGACGATGGCCGTGTCGGCCATTGCCCGCCTTATGCGCGGATGGTGGACGATCTGGCCGCTTATTCCGCGGAATGGCAGGCGCGGACGCCGGGCCCGCACGTCATCCTTGGCCATTCGATGGGCGGCCATTTGCTATTGCGGCTTATCGAGGAGCGCGCGCCGCCAATCGATGGCGCCGTGCTGCTCTCCCCCATGTTCGGGCTCAACACGGGAATCATCCGCGAACGGCTCGGCCGGCTGATCGCGCGGACGCTGTGCCGGCTCGGCCTCACCGAGCGGCCGGCATGGTCGGAAAAGAGCGGCCGCGGCAGCGGGCATCGCCAGCGCAACCTGACGCACAGCCTCGAACGCTATGCCGACGAGCAATGGTGGCGGCACCAGGACAAGGATTTCGATATCGGCCCGCCGACCTGGGGATGGCTGGCCGACAGCTGGGAATCGATTGCCGGCCTGCTGATGCCGGGCAAGCTGGAAAAGGTGGCGACGCCCATGCTGATCCTGTGCGCGGCGCACGATCGGCTGGTGATGACATCGGCGATCGAACTCGTCGCCCATCGTCTGGCCAATGCGAAGCTTGCCTGCCATCCGGACGCGGCGCACGAAATCCTTCGCGAAGCTGACCCGATCCGATTGTGGGCGCTCGACGAGATCGACCGGTTTCTTGCCACGATGAGGCCCTCGACATGATCGAAGGCGACATCGCGATCATCGGCGCGGGCATCGCCGGCGCAAGCCTCGCGGCAGCGATCGGCGACGCCGCGCGCGTCATCCTGATCGAGGCGGAAAGCCATCCGGGTTATCATGCCACCGGGCGTTCGGCCGCTTTCTGGTCGGAAACCTATGGTGGACCGGCGATTCAGCCGCTGACGACGGCTTCCGAGACATTTCTCCAGACCGGCGGCTTTCTGGCACCGCGCGGGTCGCTGACTATCGCCGAGGCGGGCGACGAGCATTTGCTCGACGAGTTTCTCGCTGCGTTCGAGGGCAGCGGGGTACGGCTGGAGCGGCTGGGGCGCGCCGGTCTCGAACATCATTTCCCGTCGCTTCCGCCGCATTGGTCGGCAGGGATATGGGAGCCGAGCTGCCGGGATATCGACGTAGGCGCGTTGCACGCGCATTATCTCGCATCGGCGCGTCGCGCCGGTGCGCGCCTCATCACGGATGCCGAAGCGGTCGAGATCGTCCGCACCGATTCGGGGTGGTCGATCGAAACGCGGGCGGGAATGGCCAGCGCGGCGATCGTCGTCAATGCCGCAGGCGCGTGGGCGAGCCGTGTCGCCGCGCTCGCCGATGCGGCTTCCACTCCGGTCGAGCCGTTCCGCCGCACGGTGATCCAGCTCGCCGTCGATCCGCCCGCGAGCGGCGATCTGCCGCTCACGATCGACGTGCGGGGAAGCCTCTATATCAAGCCCGAGGCCGGCGGGCGGCTCTGGCTGTCGCCGCATGACGAGGTGCCGACGCCGCCGTGCGACGCGGCGCCCGAGGAGCTTGACGTCGCGGTTGCGATCGATCGGTTCGAGCGGGCATTCGATTGGACGATCGTGAAGCGGGAGCGGGCCTGGGCCGGGCTGCGCAGCTTCGCGCCGGATCGCGCGCCCATCTACGGCTTCGATCGCCGAGCGCCGGGCTTCTTCTGGTTCGCGGGGCAAGGCGGCTTCGGCATTCAGACCGCGCCGGCCGCGGCTGCGATCGGGGCCGCGCTGATCCTCGATCGCCCGCTGCCCGATGCGGTCGCCGGCATCGACGTCGGGCGCTACGCGCCCGACCGCTTCTGACTCACGATCTTCTGGGCTTCGGCGCAGGCGAGCACGTCAACCCGCTCATTATCAGGATGGCCGTTATGGCCGCGCACCCATTCCCATTTGATGCGATGCGGCGCCGCTGCCGAAACCAGCTCCTGCCACAGATCGGCATTCTTGACCGGCTTCTTGTCGGCGGTGCGCCAGCCATTGCGCTGCCAGCCGTGGATCCACTTGGTGATGCCGTCCATCACATATTTGCTGTCGGTCGAGAGCGTGATCTCGCAAGGGCGTTTGAGCGCTTCGAGCGCCCTGATCGCCGCCATCAGCTCCATGCGATTATTGGTGGTGTGCGCTTCGCCACCCGAAATCTCCATCTCGCGCCCGTCGAAGCGGAGCAGCGCGCCCCAACCGCCCGGGCCGGGATTCCCCTTGCAGGCCCCATCGGTCGCAATCTCGACATGCGGAAGCGCTTTGGTCACGCGCCGAGCAGCTCGACGGGATCGGCATCGGCATAGGCATCGAGGCGGCGCAGGAAGGCGAGCGGATCCTTGCGCGTCACCAGTGCGTCCGGCGGCGTGTTCAGCCAATCCCATGCACGCGTGAGCGTGAAGCGCAGCGCAGCCCCGCGCGCCAGAATCTGGAAGGCCGCACGCTCCTCGGGGAGCAGGGGCATATGGCGCTCATAGCCTTCCACCAGCGCGCGGGCGCGCTGGCGATCATAGCCAGTCCCGTCATTCTCGAAGCACCACGATGCGTGGGTGACCGCGAGATCCCAGGCGCGAATCTCCGTACAGGCGAAATAGAAGTCGATAATGCCCGTCACGCGGTCATGGTGGGTGAGCACATTATCCGGAAAGAGATCGGCGTGAATGACCGACCGCGGCAGGTCGCGCGGCCAGTGCTGTTGAAGCACCACAAGCTCATCGAAAACGCGTTGACGCAAATTGGGGGCGATCCGATCGAGATCGTCGCCGCAGCGCTCGGCCAGCGCGACCCAGCCGCTGAGGCCGAGCGCGTTGGGCCGCTCGAGCGCGAAATCCGCGAGCGCAAGATGCATTCGCCCCAGCGCGGCTCCGGTCGCGGCGGCCTGGGCCAGCGTCGGATAAGTAACGGACACGCCGGGCAGGAACTCGATCAGGCATGCGGGCCGCCCGGCCAGGGTCTGGATCTGGACGCCAGCGCGGTCGCGAATGGCGCGGGGGACGGGCAGGTCGCAGTCGGCAAGATGATCGAGCAGCGCCATGAAAAACGGCAGATCGCGTTCGTCCACCCGCTTTTCGTAAAGCGTCAGGATATAGCGGCCGGCGCTGGTATCGATCAGATAATTGCTGTTTTCGACGCCCTCCGCGATACCCTTGGCCGAAACCAGTTCGCCTGCATCATAGCGGCTGAGGAAATCCGCCATCTCCTCGGCCGAGACATGGGTGTAGACGGCCATGGTCGCGCGGCTCAGGCTGCGGCGAGGCTGCGCGGCAGCTTGAAGAGCATGTCTTCGGACGTGACTTCCACCTCTTCGCTGGTCGTCACGAAACAGGTCCCAAGCCGATCGATCAGCTCCCTGACGAGGATTTCCGGCGCCGATGCGCCGGCGGTAACGCCAAGCACCTCGACGCCGTCGAGCCATTCGAGGTCGAGTTCGTCGGCGCGTTCAATGAGTTGCGCCCGGATGCCGGTCCGTTCGGCCACTTCCGCCAGCCGCAGCGAATTGGAGGAATTGGGCGCGCCGAGCACCAGCATCGCATCGCATCGATCGGCGATCGCCTTGACCGCAGCCTGCCGATTCGAGGTGGCGTAGCAGATATCCTCCCGCCGGGGCGCCTGGATCTGCGGAAAGCGTGCCTGCAATGCCGCGACGATCTGGTGGGTGTCGTCCACAGACAGCGTCGTCTGCGTCAGGAAAGCGAGCCGATCGGGCCGGGTGGGTACGATCGCGTCGGCATCCTCCACCGTCTCGACCAGCGTCATCGAGCCTTCGGGCACTTGGCCGAACGTGCCGACCACCTCGGGGTGACCGCGATGGCCGATGAAGATGATATGCTTGTTCGCGGCAACCAGCTTCTCGGCCTGCCTGTGCACCTTCGAAACCAGCGGGCAGGTGGCATCGACATAGGTCAGGCCGCGCTCCTCCGCCTTGGAGGGGACGGCCTTGGGCACGCCGTGCGCGGAAAATACCACCGGCAAGCCGTCGGGCACCTCGTCCAGCTCCTCGACGAAGATCGCGCCCTTGGCCTTCAGCGAATCGACGACATAGCGATTATGGACGATTTCGTGCCGCACATAGACGGGCGCGCCCCATTTCGAGATTGCCAGCTCGACGATCCGAATCGCGCGATCCACACCCGCGCAGAACCCGCGCGGCGCCGCGATCAGAAGATGGAGCTTGCGTTGCGGACGGGACATGTCGATGGCGCTCTACGCGATTGCTTGCTTCGGCGGAAGGCGCTTCCTATGATTAACCTCCATATCCGTCGCGTGGCCCCCGCGCGACTTACATCTCGGGGTGAAACCACGTGCCGTTCAAACGCCTGACGCCTGTCCTGCTTGTGCTGGCTCTGGCCGGCTGCGCCGGAAAGAATGATTTCGATGAGACAGGTGGCGTGAAGATCGTGCGTTCATCCTGTCCCGCGATCGCGATTCCTGCCTATACGGGTGACGTCACACTGTTCAATCCGCCCGCCAGCCGCGATGCGAGTGCGATCGATATGGTGGCGACGATCACCAATGTGCGCACGACCTGCAACGATGCCGGCGCGCAGATCGCGGCGACCGCGACGTTCGACGTCGAGGCGCGGAGAACCAGCGCTGCCGGGCCGCGCGACGTCGTGCTGCCCTATTTCGCGACGGTGACGCGCGCGGGCACCCAGATCATGTCGAAGCAGCTTGGCCGCGTCGCGCTCCATTTCGACGACGGCCAGCTTCGCGCCCAGACCCAGGGCAGCGCATCGGCCAGCATCGCGCGCGCCGACGCAACCCTGCCGCCGGCGATCGAGCAGCGGCTCAATCGCAAGCGCAAGGCCGGCGACGCCGATGCCGCGATCGATCCGATGTCCGAACCTGCGATTCGCAACGCCGTCAGCAAGGTGAGCTTCGAGTTGCTGGTCGGCTTCGAACTCAGCGAGGACCAGCTCGCCTACAACGCCACGCGCTGACCGACCGGCGCTTGCGCCTTACATCGGCTGGGACGTCTGGCCCGCGCGCGCGCGCTCGTGATGGCGGATCACCTCGTCGATAATGAACCGCAGGAATTTTTCCGAAAAATCGGGATCGAGATTGGCGCTCTTGGCCAGCGCGCGAAGGCGCTCGATCTGCGCTGTCTCGCGCCCTGGATCGGCGGGCGGGAGCCCGGCCGAGGCCTTGTAGCGGCCGACCGACTGGGTGATCTTGAAGCGTTCGGCGAGCAGGAACACCAGCGCCGCATCGATATTGTCGATGCTCTCTCGAAAGCTCTCCAGCGTCGCGTCCGTCATCAATCGTCCTTATCTTGGGCTCACTACCGGCCCAATATCCCCCTTCTGTTGCCGGATCGACGCGGACGCAAGTGCATGTGCTTGCCTTTGCGCGCGCGAAGGGCCAGATGCAGCCCCGTCATGACCGCCAAAGTCGTCCCGCTTCACCGCGCCACTGCGCCTTCGCTCGATCCGATGATCGCGCTGGTCGCCGCCGATCTCAATCAGGTCAACAGCGTCATCCTCACGCGCATGCAGAGCGAGGTGCCGCTGATCCCCGAACTGGCCGGCCATCTCATCGCCGGCGGCGGCAAGCGCATGCGCCCGATGCTGACCCTCGCTTGCGCGCGGCTGCTGGAATATGGCGGCGCCCGCCATCACGGCCTGGCGGCCGCGGTCGAGTTCATCCATACCGCGACGCTGCTCCACGACGACGTTGTCGATGGCTCGGGTTTGCGGCGGGGGCGGCGCACCGCCAACATCATCTGGGGCAATCCCGCCAGCGTGCTGGTCGGCGATTTCCTGTTCTCGCGCGCATTCGAGCTGATGGTCGAGGATGGGTCGCTGCGCGTGCTCAAGATCCTCTCCAACGCGTCTGCGGTGATCGCCGAGGGCGAGGTCAACCAGCTCACGGCGCAGCGTCGGATCGAGACCGGCGAGGAACGCTATCTCGATATCATCGGCGCCAAGACTGCGGCCCTGTTCGCTGCCGCCTGCCGGATCGCGGCGGTGGTGGCGGAGCGCAGCGAAGCAGTCGAGTTGGCGCTCGATGCTTATGGCCGCAATCTGGGCATCGCGTTTCAACTCGTCGACGACGCGATCGATTATGTCTCGGACGGCGCCACCATGGGCAAGGATTCTGGCGACGATTTCCGCGACGGCAAGGTAACGCTGCCGGTGATCCTCGCTTATGCCCGCGGCGGCAGCGACGACAAAAGGTTCTGGCGCGCTGCCATCGAAGGCCACCGGATCTCGGACGAGGATCTGACCCACGCCGTGGGGTTGCTGCGCGAAACGGGCGCGATCAACGATACGCTCGAACGCGCCCGCCATTATGGCCAGCGGGCGATCGACGCACTGGGCGGGATCGGCGGCGGCCCGGCCAAGGCCGCCTTGGTCGAGGCCGTCGAGTTCGCGATCGCGCGGGCTTATTGAGGCACGGACGATGACCATCAAAGCGATCGATCATGTCAACATTCGGACTGCCAAGCTGGCCGAGTCGATTGCCTTCTACCGCGACGCGCTGGGCATGGATGTGCAGCCCGGGCCGGGCGAGAAGGACATGGATCGCTTCGCCTGGGTCTATGCGGGCGACGGACGACCGGTCGTGCATCTCAACATCGCGGACGACAGCAGCGACTTCCTCGGCGAGGGCCGGGATTGGGAAGGGGTCTCCGGATCCGCGCGCGTGCATCATGTCGCGTTCGATTGCGACGAATATGATGCCTTCAGGGCGCGCCTGGAAGCGTCCGGCTTCGCGCTCAGATTTAACGAGGTAGCCGCGATCGATCTCCGGCAGATCTTCGTCTACGATCCGAACGACATCCTGGTCGAGCTCAATTTCCGATAAGCAGGGACGTGGAGCGCGAACTCCCCGTCCTTTCCGTTCTTGGCGCGTTGCGCGGGGCGCTGATCGACGGCAGCAGCGCGGTGCTCGTCGCCCCGCCCGGCGCGGGTAAGACAACCGCCATCGCGCCGGCCTTGCTCGAAGAAGGCTGGTGTGCGGGCCAGATCCTGCTGCTCAGCCCACGCCGCCTGGCTGCCCGCGCGGCGGCCGAGCGGATGGCGCAGCTTGCAGGCGAGCCGGTCGGGCGGACAATCGGCTACGCCACCCGGCTCGACAGCAAGCAATCGCCCGCGACGCGGGTGCTGGTGATGACGGAGGGCATCTTCATCAACCGGATTCAGGCCGACCCGGAGCTGACCGGCGTTTCCGCCGTGCTGTTCGATGAAGTCCACGAACGCAGCCTCGACAGCGATTTCGGCATCGCGCTCGCGCTCGACACGCAGGCGGGGCTGCGGCCAGACTTACGGCTGGTGGCGATGTCGGCGACGCTCGACGGTGGGCGCTTCTCGCGTCTGATGAACGATGCGCCGGTGATCGAGAGCGCGGGCCGCAGCCATCCGCTCGCGCTGCGCTATCTCGGCCGCAGGAACGAGCAGCGCGTGGAAGATGCCGTGGCAGCCGCAATCCGGACCGCGCTTATCGAAGAGCGGGAGGGCGGGCTGCTCGCTTTCCTTCCGGGCGTGGCGGAAATCGAACGGGTTGCGGAACGGCTGGAGGGCCTGCCGCCGAACATTGCGCTGCATCGCCTGCACGGCTCGCTCGATCCCGCCGAACAGCGCGCCGCGATCGCGCCCGCTCCGCCCGGCAAGCGCAAGCTCGTGCTCGCCACCTCGATCGCGGAAACGAGCCTGACGCTGGATGGGGTACGGATCGTGATCGACAGCGGCCTTGCCCGCCGTCCGCGCTATGACCGTGCAGCAGGCGTCACCCGGCTCGTCACCGAGCGCGCCAGCCAGGCCGCCATCACCCAGCGCGCCGGCCGCGCCGCGCGACAGATGCCAGGCGTGGCCTATCGGCTTTGGGAAGAGGCGGCGACGGCGGGCCTGCCGCCGTTCGATTCGCCGGAGATCATGGAGGCGGACCTTTCGGCGCTGATGCTCGATTGCGCTCTATGGGGCGTGGCCGATCCCGCCAGCCTGCGCTGGATCGATGCGCCGCCCGCCGCTGGACTGGCCGAGGCACGCACGCGCCTGCTGGCGTTGGGTGCGATCGATGAGGATAGCCGCCCCACCGCGCACGGCCATGCGATCGCGAAGCTACCGCTGCCGCCGCGCCTTGCCCACATGCTGATCGCGGCGGGCGAGCGCGGCTGGGGCACGCTCGCTGCCGAAGCCGCCGTGCTGCTGACCGAGCGCGGGCTGGGCGGCAATGACGCCGATCTGGAAGCGCGGCTGCGGCGCTGGCGCGGCGAGCGGGGCAAGCGTGCCGAGGCGGCGCGAGGCTTGGCGCGCCGCTGGGCCGCGTTGGCCTCCGCCGGCCAGTCGTCGGCCGACGATCATCTCGGTGCCTGCGTCGCGCTCGGATTTCCGGATCGCCTTGCCAGGCGGCGCGGTGCTGACGGAGCTGACTGGATTTCGGTGGGAGGGCGTGGGTTCAAGCTCGATCCGCTCTCGCCGCTCGCCCGCGAGCCCTGGCTGGCCGTCGCCGAGACGCAGGGCATGGCCGCCGGCGCACGCATCCTCGCCGCCGCACCGATCGCGGAGGCCGATATCGAAGCTTTGTTCGGGGAGCGGATTGTACTGCGCACCAGCGTCGGCTTCGATCCGGCGACCGGTGCGGTTTCGGCGGTTCGTGAGCGCCGCCTCGGCGCGATCGTCTTGTCGCGTGGCCCAGCCGACGCGATCGATCCCGAAGCATTGGCCGCGGCACTGATGGAAGGCGTGCGGACCCACGGTCTTGCGCTGCTGCCTTGGGGCGAAGCGGCGATCGCGCTGCGCCAGCGCGCCGTCTTCGCCGGGATCGATCTTTCCGATCAAAGGCTGCTCTCGGATCTCGACCTGTGGCTGGCGCCGCTGCTCGCGGGAAAGCGACGGCTCTCCGATATCTCGCCGTCGGCGCTTTATGGTGCGATCGAGGGGCTGCTCGATTGGCCCCAGCGCAATGCCATCGATCGGCTCGCGCCCCCGATGCTCGAAACGCCCGCAGGCAGCCATCACGCCATCGATTATGCCGCCGAGGGCGGGCCGGCGGTCGATGTGCGGGTGCAGGCGCTGTTCGGCATGACGCGGCATCCGATGATCGGCGAAGGCAAGGTCCCGCTCACCTTGCGGCTGACCTCGCCCGCCGGGCGGCCGATCCAGACCACGCGCGATCTGCCGGGCTTCTGGGCAGGAAGCTGGGCCGCCGTCGCCAAGGAAATGCGGGGGCGTTACCCCAAGCATCCCTGGCCGGACGATCCCGCCGCGGCCAGCGCGACGCTGCGCACCAAGAAGGCCGATGCACGCCGCTCTTGACGAAGCCACTGCGGATGCGGCACGCGGCACGCACATCGATGGGGTTTATCATGCCGCAGGCTCGCCTCTACCAGCGCGTCAAGAATAGTATGCAATCGGGCCGCGCACGCGTTGGCCAATGGGTGCTCGAATTCGAATCCTCGGAGCCGCAGCGCCCCGATCCGCTCACCGGCTGGGCGGGCGGCAGCGATACGCGCCGCCAGGTCCGGCTGACCTTCCCGACGCTGGAGGCCGCCAAGGCCTATGCCGCCAAGCAGGGCATCGAAGTCGAGCATATCGTGCCAGCCGCGCCGAAGACGCTCAAGATCCAGGCTTA
>Ga0207647_10000311_pt1 | contig 40365 bp, 37 predicted proteins | sample KBSCornC2_FD_184295 | JGI IMG/M metagenome (GOLD analysis project Ga0207647, IMG submission 184295) | Corn rhizosphere microbial communities from Kellogg Biological Station, Michigan, USA - C2 (SPAdes) (version 2) | ecosystem: Host-associated > Plants > Roots > Rhizosphere ... | reverse complement strand
AGGCGATTGAAAATCTTGCCGAGGCGCAGAGCGCACTGCGCACGCTCGAAGAAGCGCTGCGCAAACTCGCCGAGGCGCTCGCCGCACAGGCCGAACGTTCACGCGGTCTGACGGCCGCGCACGAACGCGCCGAAGCGTTGTGTCAGCGCTTGCACACGGTTCTCGACGGCGGTGCACATGACGCAGTGCATTGGTACGAACTGAGCACGCACGGATTTTCGTTTCACGCCACGCCGCTGGATCTCGCGCCGCCATTGCGCGCGCTGCGTGAGCAAAGCCGCGCGAGCTGGATCTTCACCTCCGCGACGTTGTCCGTGGCCGGCGAGTTCGACCATTTCTCGCGCCAGCTCGGTCTCGACGATCCCGTGACCACGAGCTTGCCGAGTCCGTTCGATTACGCACGCCAGGCGCTGATGTATCTGCCGAAAGGCTTGCCCGATCCGAACGCGCCGGACTTCACCGAACGCGTGATCGCCGCGGCGCGCCCGGTGCTCGATGCGGCGCGCGGTCGCACATTTCTGTTGTTCACTTCACATCGCGCGCTGAAACGCGCTGCCGAGTTGCTCGCGGATGTGCCGTTTCCGCTATTCGTCCAGGGCACCGCACCGCGGCATCAACTGCTCACGCAGTTCCGCGAATCCGGCAATGGCGTGCTGCTCGGCGCGGCCAGTTTCTGGGAAGGCGTCGATGTCGCCGGCGAGGCGCTCAGCTGCGTGATCATCGACAAACTTCCGTTCGCCGCGCCCGACGATCCGGTGCTGGAGGCGCGCTTGAGCGCTTTGCGCGAGTCCGGCGGCAATCCGTTTTTCGAATGGCAGGTGCCGGCCGCGGTGATCGCACTCAAGCAAGGCGCCGGGCGTCTGATCCGCGACGTCGCCGATCGCGGCGTGCTGATGCTGTGCGATCCGCGCCTGACTACGCGCGCGTATGGCAAACTGTTTCTGCGCAGTCTGCCGCCGATGCCGGTCACGCGCGAACTGGGCGATGTACAAAAATTCTTTACGCAATAGGGAGCGATCATGGCGAAGGTAATCGGACTCGGTGGATTTTTCTTCAAGGCACGCGATCCGAAAGCGCTCGCCGAGTGGTACGCGAAGCACCTGGGTCTTGAGATCAATCCCTATTTCGGCGGCACGAAGTTTCGCGACGATGCGCAGGGGCCAGGCTGCATCGTCTGGCGCCCGTTCAAGGACGACACGCAGTATTTCGCGCCGAGCGACAAGCCGTTCATGATCAACTTCCGCGTCGACGACCTGGATGCGCTGCTGGCACAACTGCGCGGCGCCGGCGTGGAGGTCGACGCGAAAGTCGACAAATCCGAATACGGCGCGTTCGGCTGGATCATGGATCCCGAAGGCAATCGCCTCGAGCTGTGGCAACCGCCGGCCGCGAAGCAGCCATAGCCCACGCCGTTTTCGCCCGCAATTCGCCCGATTCCGTACCACGCCGCGACACCTCGCGGCGCTGCAATCGCGCCACATTCCCGATGGAGGCGTGGCATGGCGATCAACGCGTTGCAATCATCGACCGCAAAGGTGCTCGGCATCGGTTTTCTCGCGCTGCTGATGCTGATTCCGCTCGCGCAAGTGCAAGGACTGATCGGCGAGCGCAGCGAGTTGCGTTTTCACGCGATCGCCTCGATCGCCCAGAGCTGGGGTCGCGAACAGCATCTGGGCGGTCCGGTGCTGGCGATTCCGAAACGCACGCGCGTGCAGACCAATACCGGATGGAGCACGTTCGACAGCGCGGAAATCGTCCTGCCGGATACGTTAAATATCCACGGCAGCCTCGCCCCGGAGTTGCGCAGTTACGGAATCTACTCTGCGCCGGTGTACACGGCGGAACTCAAGATCAGCGGACGTTTTCTGGCTGCTGATCTCAAGGCGCTCGGCGGTAGCGAGACGAAGTACCTGTTTGATCGCGCCGAATTGTTGTTGCCCGTCGGCGACGTGCGCGGCATCCGCCGCGTGGGTGCGCTGCACCTGGCCGGAACAGAGTATACATTTGGACCGAGCGAGAGCGGCGTCGGCAACGCCAATGCGATCGCCATTCCGCTGGACTTGAGCAAACTCGACAGCGATGAGCTGCCGTTCGAACTCGACATGACCCTGGCCGGCACGCAAAGCCTGCAGCTGCTGCCGCTGGCGCGGCGCACCGAGGCGGCGCTGAATTCGGCATGGCCGGATCCGAGCTTCGACGGCGCGTTCCTGCCTGCCGAGCGCCATGTCGGCGCACAAGGCTTTGACGCGCGATGGCAGGTGCTGGATCTCAACCGCAGTTTCGGCCAGCACTGGCAGCAGGACTCGCAGCGCTCGCAGGATCTGAAGAGCGCGGGATTCGGCGTGAATCTTTACGAGCCGGCCAGTGTCTACCAGCAAAATGAACGCGCCGGCAAATATGGCGTGCTGTTCATCGCTCTGACGTTCGTCGCGTTCTTCCTGTTCGAGGTGCTGAAGAAGCTGCGCGTGCATCCGGTGCAATACCTGCTTGTCGGCTTGGCGCTGACGACGTTCTATGTCGTGCTGCTTGCACTATCCGAACAGGTCGGCTTCGCCTGGGCCTATATTGCGGCGGCCGCGTCCGTCGTTGCGCTCGTCGGCGGATATGCGAGCGCCGTGTTGCGCGCGTGGCGTGCAGGCGCGGTGCTCGGCGGCGTGATCGCGTTGGTGTACGCGCTGCTTTATGGTCTCGTCGTCAGCGAACAGTACTCGTTGCTGATGGGTGCGGTGGCGCTGCTCGGCGTCGTCGCGGCGCTCATGTATCTCACGCGCAAAGTCGACTGGTATGCAGCGACTGCCGCGAAACCGGCGTGAGTGAGATAGGATTGCGCGCCATGCCCACATTGATCGCCATCGAGACCTCGACCGAAAGCTGCTCTGCCGCGCTGCTGCGCGACGGTACGCTGATCGAGCGCAGCGAACTGGCGCCGCGCCGGCACGCCGAACTGATCCTGCCGATGATCGAGTCCGTGCTCGCCGAAGCCGGCGTCTCGCGGCGACAGCTCGATGCGATTGCCGTTGGTCGCGGTCCAGGCGCATTCACCGGCGTGCGTCTGGGCGTCTCGGTCGCGCAGGGCCTGGCACTGGGGCTGGATATACCGGTCGTGCCGGTGTCATCACTCGCCGCCCTGGCACAGGATGCACCGGCCAGCGTCGACGAAACAATCCTCGCATTGATCGACGCGCGCATGGGCGAGATTTACGCCGGCAGTTTCCGTCGCCGGGCGGATGGCTTGGTCGAGGCAATCAGTGACGAGTCCGTGGGGCTGGCGAGCGAACTCGTCGTGCCGCGCGCCGACTGCATTGTCGGCAGCGGCTGGATCGCGTACGCCGATGCGCTCGCCGCTCGGCTGCCCGCCGCGCCGAGACTTGTCGACGGCGCGCGCTACCCGCAAGCACGGGCGATTGCGCGGCTGGCTGCGCCGCAATTCGCTGCAGGCAACGGCGTCGCGCCGGAGCAGGCGTTGCCGGTTTACCTGCGCGACAAGGTGGCGTTGACGCTGAAGGAACAAAGAGCTCGGTGACCAAATAACGCAGGTTGCCGGAAGAGTGCAACTGAGTCATTCTGCGCGCCCTTAAAGAAGGCTTTATCCATGAATTACCTTCACCGAAAGGCAAGGCAGATAAAGAATTCAGTGCCCTTGCTACGACGGCTGTACGCCAGATTGCAGAGAGGAAATGATCAGCCCTCTAGTTTGAGCAGCACGGATTACGAGACCAGGCTGGCTAGCGAAACTCGCACCTATAAAGATGTCGAAGACATCAACGTGCTGCCGGGCATCTTCCACTACTGGTCGAACAAGTATCTTCGGCCGATGCTCGAAGAATATGGCGTATCCAATCCAGATCAGTTCTTTGCCAAATATCTGTTCGAGAGCGCGGAGAAATGCGGGCATGCTGCGCCGACATTTGTGAGCATTGGTGCGGGGAACTGTGACACCGAAGTTAGAGTGGCCAAGCTACTGAAGGACGCGGGGCTGCAGTGTTTTTCGATCGAGTGCCTGGACATGAACAGGCACATGCTTCAGCGCGGCTCAGAAATGGCGGTTCGAGAAGGCGTAGCGGAGCACATTGCCGTGGTTGAGGGAGACTTCAACCAGTGGCGCGCGAACAAGCAATATGTCGCGGTGATGGCGAATCAGTCATTGCATCACGTCGTCAACTTGGAAGGGCTGTTTGACGAGATCAAGCGCGTCCTAAACCCCAAGGGTTATTTTGTTGCCAGCGACATGATCGGTCGCAATGGACATCAGCGATGGCCCGAAGCCCTCACGGCCGTTGAAAATTTCTGGCGCGAGCTGCCGAAGGAGTATCGCTACAACCATCAGCTCAATCGTCATGAGGATGTCTATAAAAACTGGGATTGCTCAATCGAAGGTTTCGAAGGCATTCGGGCCCAAGACATTTTGCCGCTATTGATCGAGCGGTTCGATTTTCATTTATTCATCGGGTTTGCCAACGTGATCGACATATTTGTCGATCGCTCGTTTGGACATAACTTCAAGGCAGACGAAGAATGGGATCGTGCATTCATTGATCGTGTGCATGCATTCGATGAAGCCGGGCTGTCAGGTGGTACGTTGACGCCGACGCATATGATGGCGGTGCTGACCACTCAACCTCCTTCGCAGAACTTTTACGCTCGCGGGCTGAGTCCACGGATGAGTATTCGTATGCCAAGAAGCTAGCTTTGGCCTAACCCAGTCTACTCAGCTTTTTGTATGGCCAACATACGAACTGAGTTGGGCAACTCGTACATGTCGTAGTTGACGTCGTGGACAATCCGGGTGCTTGGGTTTTCCGACATTTCGCGCGCTAGTTTTGAGATCATCGGGGACACATACATCGACGCAATTGATTTTGCGACATGGTCCTCATGCGGCACAATCAAAAATTCCACGTTCGTCTTTGCGACGTATGTGAGGAATTTCGTCCGATCATCGACCAGCTCCCGATGGGAGAAGGAGATGTCCTCCAAACCCTCGTAAATACCGGGCAGGCAGTAACCCGGTTCGTAGTCCACATAGCCAACGATATGGGCAGTTGTGCCTCGGCTGCGAAGATAATCGGCAATATGTACAAGTCCGTCGTTGTCCAACACCGCACGTTTTTTATGGTGCAGCGATCGTACGCCACGGTTAAATGCAAGATCGAACGTTCGCGTACCGGTCGTCCACGCCGCGCTCATGAAACTGTAAGCAGCCTGGCTCAGAGAGAAAAAACATAGCCCCACGAGCAATAGTTGTCGGGCTTTCGGCAACGTCTGAGTGACGTTCAATACTGCGGCGACTCCGAGCAAAGTCGCGGCCAGCAGGCCCGGCATGAAGTAGTTTCCATCTCCACCACGGTTGTTGTTGAAGGCCAAGCAAAACATCAGAGCAATCCCGGTAAGGATCAGTGCCATTCCGGGGTACGCGAAGTGAACCGGTATTTGTGGCCGCCTTCGGGCAAATCCGACAGCAAGTAAAGCGATCACTGCGACCCAGATCCATACGTTGCCGACCCAGGTAATCACGATATGGCCCAACCGTTGCGGTCGGAAAAGGTAGTCAATCAATAGGGGGAAAGTGTCGGTCCAGTCTTTAGCTAAATTCCACTGCAGAGTACCAGCGGGAAATTTGAATTCAAAACCCAGCCACAACCATAATTTGACGAGCTGATCGGGCCCGACTGTCGGCAGCCCAGCGAGCAATATTGTGCGGGCCGTTAGCAGTGCAGTTACAACAATTGCGAGCATCAAAGCGACCCCGGCCAATCGCAACGCATGCGGGGCATCTGTTTTATGTTCTTTGCGATAAATCATGCTGGCGAGTAGTGTCGCGGCTGCCAGCGCAACGGCGAAAGGGACCGCGCTCAGTCTGGCCTGCGTGGAAAGCAGGAGCAGCGCAAAAAGCCAAATTAGCGGCGCGCGCTCACGCCTTGCAATGAATTCTGCGGCTTTGAGCCAGGCGCATGCGAGAAGCAAGGCGGCAAGCATGTCTCCCTTGGACTGCAACATCTGATTCGCAATTGCAGGTAGCGTCATGCAAACGCTGACGCCGAGCAGACGTAAAGCCGCATCTTTCGTTCCTAGACGGCGCAGGATTTCATAGCCTGCGGCTGCAAGCATGCTCGACACGAGGATTGTCAGTCCCGTTATCGCGGAGCTGCTGCCTAGACCGCTCACTGGTATGAGGAACAGCTCGTATAGTTTTGGATAGTAATAAACCGGCGACACCAATCCGGAAGAAATGAACGGGGATCCGGATCCCACCAGCACATATTCACCGCGCAATCCATACCAGAGTCCGTCGAAGTCAATCGCAACTGCGCTGCGAGCTGCTTGAATCAGAAACCAGCCGAGCAAAATCGCCGCGCAAGCACGTTGGCGCTTTGGCATTTCGGCAACACGTTCGTGCACGAAAAACAGCCAGGGTCGGCAGCGTGTCGACAACGCCGGGATGAACAATACGAGTGTCAGCAAACGCAAATCACGTACTGAACCAAATCCGAATGCAGATAACATCCAGGCGCATACGCTCCACACGCATAGGCCGATTATGAAACTGCACAGATACGCAGGGATGTCGTTGGGCTGCACATTGCCGGTGAGTCTCATCGCCCAAGCGCCGAGACCGATACATAATTCGAAATACACCAGATCGACTGCGATCGCGATGTCGACGCCGTGCCGGCGCAGATAAAGTTCGGAGATGACCGCTGTCAGGATCATTCTCCAGCTTCGCCGGGCGAGTTGCTGCACCAGCGCAAGTAGACCCATCAATCCCAAAGCTTCAGCGCCGCCTTGCTGGAACTCAGGCTGAGTGATGTGCCACGAGAACGGCCCGAAACTCAGCAGTTGCCACGCCGGAATGACGATAAAGGCTATGGCGCTCGCAATAATCGCGATCGCAAACACCATCTGGGCGCGCGAGCTGGACTCATGCATGATAAAAATTCTTGCGGTTATTCACCCAGCCGAGCCAATATGCGCCGCGCAAAATACCGCAACCGCTCCAGCTTTCCCGCGTGCAACGCCCCTTGCGCCTGCTCGAGTTGTTTCGTCACCTGAGTAACGTCGCGATACAGCCTCTGATTGTGCTGATCGCGGCGAGCCAGCAACACGCGCAGTTCCTGCACATCGGCATCGCTCAATGTGAATCCGGGTTTGAATCGGTCGGGCAGTGGACGATCGACGTAGATAGTGGAATGTGTGTCGGCGAGTTCTTCGGTTGAACGCTCGCTGGTATAGAAGTATAAAGCGATCGACTTGCACGATAGCGCCCGTTTGTCTTCGGGTAGATTGATGCGGCTGAAGCCGTGCCAGCTCCATTCCGTCGTTTCGAAAATGACGGCACGGTTGTACAGCGGTGTGACGAGCATGACGCGATCGTCGGCCGCACGCGGGTCGGAATGCAGCTCGAGCGAGCCGCCCCACGCATCGTCCCATTCGTGGTTGAGGTAGACGATGAGATTCAGGCGCCGATGCCAGCGTTCGACCGGATGGCGGTTGAAATCCACGTGCGCATCCAGATCCTGGCCGTGGCGGTTTTCGTGCGTGCCGCCGCCGAAATACCACGGGTCGTAGAGCAGTGCGGAAATGCCGGTGATATTGCCAATCAGGCCGAGAAATTTGCGCGTCTGAATCAGGTCGTCGAGCGCCGTATATGTCGGCCCGAGACCGCGAATTTTTTCTATCGTGGATTTGTTGCCGAGCTCGCCGGCCTCATTGCGTGCATTGCCGCGATCGAATGGAGGAAATTCGTCAAGCAAGCGAGCGCAGATCGCCGCATCGAAAAAATTGTCTACGACGACATGACGAAATGGCTCGCGGCGCTGGAATTGCGCGGCCATGTCTTGCGCGCGCGCGGCGACGGCGGGGTTGAGCATCGGGTTGCTGGTGATGGTGCGGGGCGCCAATTCTGCCATAGCGCGGCTGTGGGCGTCCGCGCCGGCGGTTCAGGAGGCCACGGCGGCCAGCACGCGCTCGATGCCCGCGCGAGTCTGCGCGCGCAGCAGTTGCGCACCGACTTTGCCCAGCTGTTTGCTATCGCATTCGGAAATGGCTTGACGCACTTCGAGCAGCGAGCTCGGGTGCATGGAAAAGCCGGTCAGGCCGAGCGCAAGCAGCAGCCGCGTGTAGCGCACATCGCCGGCCATCTCGCCGCACAAAGTGACGGATTTGTTGGCACGCGCACCGACGTGGATGATCTGTGCAAGCAGCTTGAGCACGGCCGGGTGCAGTGGATCGTACATCGCACTGAGCGCGTCGTTGCCGCGATCGACCGCGAGCGTGTACTGGATCAGATCGTTGGTGCCGATGGCGAGAAAATCCATCGCGCGTATCATGCCTGGCAGCGCGATTGCGGCGGCCGGGACTTCGATCATCGCGCCGAGTTCGTAGTGATCGGCGATCTCGTAGCCGCCGGTGCGCAAGTCGCGTGCGCAATTTTCGGTGAGCTTGCGCACCGCGGCGATTTCCTCGCCGGAGGTGATCATCGGCACGAGAATGCGTACCGGTCCGAATACCGAGGCGCGCAGGATCGCGCGCAGCTGTGTGGCGAACAGCCCCGGCCGGCGCATCGACAAACGCACGCCGCGTACGCCAAGCGCCGGGTTCGGTTCTTCGCTGAGCGACAAGCCCGTGCTGTCGGCCTTGTCGGCGCCCAGATCAAGCGTGCGGATCGTCACCGGCGCGCCGCCCATCGCCAGCACGAGGTCGCGATAGACCGCGAACTGTTCTTCCTCGTCCGGCAATTCGTGACGCTGCAGGAACAGGAATTCGGTGCGGTACAAACCGATGCCGACCGCGCCGCAGGCGCGCGCCTGCGCGACATCGTTGAGCATCTCGGCGTTGGCGAACAACTGGATTTCCGCGCCATCGCGCGTCAGCGTGCGCGCGTGCTTGAGGCGCGACAGCGCTTCGGTGCTGCGCGCGACTTCGCGCTGATACTGGCGGTACCTGGCCAGATCCTGCGCGGTCGGGTGCACGGTGATTTCGCCGGCCGTGCCGTCGACGAGCAAAAGATCGTCGTCGCCCACGCGCTTGAGCGCGTCGTGCGTGCCGACGACCATCGGCAGGCGCATGCTGCGCGCGAGAATCGCGCTGTGCGACAGCGGGCTGCCGCCGCTGGTGACGACGCCGAGTACGCCGTGTTCGGTCAAGTGCGCCAGTTCCGCGGGCGCGACGGTTTCGCCGATCAGAATCGTGCCGACGCGCGAGGCAATCTGGCGCTCGGCCGGCGTGGTGTCACGTGCGAGTGCGGCCTGCGCGCGGCCGATCACGTGATCGACGTCTTCGCGGCGGCTGCGCAGATACGGATCGTCGATCGCCTCGAAAGCGGCGACGAGGCGGTCGCGCTGCAATTTGAGCGCGGCGCTCGCGCGATAGCGGCCCTTGCGGATCAGGTTGTACAAACCTTCGGTCAACTCGGGATCGTCGAGGATCAGGCTGTGCGCATCGATGAACTCGCCGACTTCGCGGGCGAGCGCACCATGCAGCTTGTCGCGAATGCCGCGCAGCTCATCGCGCGCGCGTCCGATCGCTTCGCGCAGTCGCGCGACTTCGCCTTCGATTTCCTCCGTGGCGAGCGGGCGCTCGTCTATGGCGAATTCGCTTCGCTCGACGCGGCGCGCGCGCCCGAGCGTCATGCCGCGTGCGGCGGCGGTGCCGGTAATGACGAAGCGAGTACTCATAGTCCCTCGTCGAACTTGCGTTCGAACAATTCGGCCATCGCCGCGAGCGCCAGGGATTCATCGGGCCCGTCGGCACGGATCGTGATGACCTGACCGACGCCGGCGGCGAGCATCATCACGCCCATGATGCTCTTGGCATTGATCTCGCGGCCGCGATGCACGAGCCACGCATTGCACTTGTAGCCTTGCAGCAGCTGCACGAGTTTGGCCGAGGCGCGCGCGTGCAGGCCCAGCTTGTTGCTGATGGTGATTTCGCGCTCAATCATGATCGATACGCACGCCCGCGCGGGCGCCGTCCGCCGCGGTCTGCGCCAGTTCGGCCAGATTCTGTTCGGAATAATTGAGCACGCGCAGCAGCATCGGCAGATTCAGGCCCGATACGCGGCGGATCTTGACGCCGAGCGGCTGAATCTTGTCGATGATGTTGCTCGGCGTCGCGCCGAAGACGTCGGTGAGCACGAGCACGCCGTCGCCCGAGTCGAGCTTGCGCACGCGCGCCGCCGCGCTGGTCATGGCGAAATCCGTGTCGCTGCCGGGCGGTATCGAAAACGCGTCGATCTTGAGCGAGATGCGGCCGAGCAGATGCCGCGCGGTTTCGATCAGCGCGTCGCCCATCGCCTCGTGGGTAAGCAAAAGTATACCGACGCTCACTCCAGCTCCCGATGGAACGTGAGCACCTGTTCGCGCGTGGCGCGGAAATGCTCGGCCAGGCGTTCGGCCATGTAAACCGAACGATGGCGGCCACCGGTGCAGCCGATGCAAATCGTCACGTAGGAACGGTTCTCGGCTTCGAAGCGCGGCAGCCAGGTGTCGAGAAATTCGCGCACCTGATTCAGATATTCGCCGACTTCGGGCTTCTCTTCGAGCCACGCGCGCACCGCGGCATCGCGTCCGGATAGCGGCCGCAACTGCGCGTCCCAGTGCGGATTCGGCAGGCAGCGCACGTCGAAGACAAAATCCGCATCGGCTGGCACGCCACGCTTGTACGCAAACGATTCGAACAGCAGCGAGAGCGGCCCTCCGGCCATGCCGAGTTCGGTGGCGATCAGCCGGCGCAATTGATGAACGTTCAGATCGCTCGTATCGACGACGCGTTCGGCGATCGAGGCCACAGGTTTGAGCAGCTTGCGTTCGAGTGCGATCGCATCGCTCAGCGACAGGCCATCGCCGGAAAGCGGATGGCGCCGGCGCGTATCCGAATAGCGCTTGAACAGGATGTCATCGCGCGCATCGAGAAAAATCAGCTGGTGCTCGATGCCGGATTTGGCCAGATTGGCCAGGATCGCCGGCAACTGATGCAGGTCTTGCGGGCGATTGCGCACGTCGACGCCCACAGCCAGGCGCGGGTGCACGCCCGCGCGCGCGACCTCGGCGACGAATGCCGGCATCAGTGCCGTCGGCAGATTGTCGACGCAGTAGTAGTCCAGATCCTCGAGCGTACGCAGTGCGATCGTCTTGCCGGAACCCGACATGCCGCTGACGACGATGAGCCGCGTCGCTGCTTGAACCCTCTCGCTTTCGACATTGTCGTTCACGACTGCGCCCTTGGCACGAGCCGGTAACCGGGAACCGGGAACGAGGAACCGGTAGAGCAGCGTGCTGGCTGCGCTTTTCCGGTTTCCGATTTCCGGTTACCGGTTTCCGTCTTGGCTCTCATCGCTGTCACCATGGCGCCTGCCTTCTCATCTGATGCGCCTGCCGGTCAAGAAATGTCTGTGCCGGGTCAATGCCCTTGGTCTTGAGCACGTGATTGCGCACCGCGGCTTCGACCAGCACGGCGAGGTTGCGGCCGGGCGCGACCGGGATCGTCGTCTGCGGAATCTTGGTGTCGAGCACGTCGCGATAACTGTTGGCGCCGTAAATGCGTTCGAGTCCGCCCTGGTCGATCGGCTGCTCGCGCGGCGTGTGCACGAGGTGCACGATGAGGCGCAGGTATTTGGATGGCTTCACCGCCGTGTGTCCGAACATTTCGCGGACATTGAGAATGCCAAGGCCGCGCACTTCGAGCAGGTCCTGCAGCATTTCCGGACACGAGCCGTCGATGACGTCGGGCGCGATCTGGGTGAATTCCGGCGCGTCGTCGGCGACAAGGCGATGCCCGCGCGTGATCAGTTCCAGCGCGAGCTCGCTCTTGCCGGAGCCGGATTCGCCGGTGATCAGCACGCCGATCGAATACACCTCCATCAGCACGCCGTGCAAAGTCACGCGCCGCGCGAGCATGCGCGCGAGGTGATATTGCAGATACGTCAGCAGTTCATGGCCGCGCTGCGTGCTGATCCAGATCGGCGTACCGGTCTCGTTCGCGGCATCGCGCAGGTCCGCCGGCAGCGGCTGGTCCTTGGTCACGATCAGCGCGGTCGGCTGGAAGCCCATGATCTTCTCGATCATTTCCCAGCGCAGGCGCGAATCGAGGCCATCGAGCCAGCTCAGTTCCTCGGTGCCGACGATCTGGATCTTGTTCGGATAGATGATGTTGAGATAACCGGCCAGCGACGGCCGCCGCGACTGTTTTTCGGCAGGCACGATCGCGCGCGTCTCGCCGCGCTGACCGGCAACCCAGCGCAGCGCCAGCCGCGTGCTGACCTTGTCGAACAATTCGCGGGCGGTGAGCCTTTCCATGGGAACTCAATGTCGCAGAGCGGCGTTCATTTTGCCAGCATCCGCAGGTTTAGTCGCCGGCGCGCGGCGGTTATCATTGCCCGTCCAACGAGGAATAACGCATGAAATCAGCTTTGGTCGCGATCCCGCTGCTCGCCCTGGCGGCATGCAGCGCAGGCAAAACCGGTGCCGAGGCTGCTGGCGGGCACAAATTGGCCATAGTCAATGCGGATTTCGAGCAGGCGGCGAGTGACGGCCGCATCCCCGGCTGGACGCCGATGATGCATGCCGATCCGGGCTCGTTCCAGATGCGCGTCGACGCCGAAGGGGCACATCAGGGACACGGCAGCTTGCACATCACGCGCGTGCGCAACGAACCCTACGGCATGATCGCGCAGGATGTCGACGCGGCGTCCTACGTGGGCAAGACGCTGGAATTGACTGCGATGTCGAAGACGCGGGATGTGAGCGAGAATGGCTGGAAACTGTTCCTCAACGGCAACGCGCCCGACACGCTGATTTACTCGGAGCCGCTCACCGGTACGCAGGACTGGCAACGCCAGAGTGTCCGCCTCAAGGTGACGCCGTTCGTGAAGAGGTTGACGATCGGCGGCATCCTGCTCGGCGGTGGGGACGCGTGGCTGGATGAGGTTGAGTTGAAAGTGCTCGACTAGTGTTCCGTTCGCGTTGAGCGTAGCTCGCGCAGCGAGCGGAGTCGAAACGCCGAATGCCCTTCGACTCCGCGCCTTCGGCGCTACGCTCAGGGTGAACGGAATTATTTCAGGCTAACGGAAGCAGAATCTCCACTTCGAGCCCGCCGCCTTCTGCATTGGCCGCATGAATGCGCCCGCCTTGGCGTTCTATCGCACGCTTGGCAATGGCCAGCCCGAGGCCGCTGCCGCCGCTGCTGCGCTGGCGCGCGTTGTCGGTGCGGAAGTACGGTTCGAAGATGCGCGTGCAGTCGCCGGGCTGCACGCCGGGACCCGAGTCGCGCACACGCAAGCGCGCCTGGCCGTCGGTGCGGTCCAGGCGCACGTCGATCTGCGAATCCGGCGCGGTGTAGTTCACGGCGTTGCGCACGACGTTCTCGATCGCGCTGGTGAGCAGGTCGGTTTCCGCGCGCACGGTCAGCGGCGCGGTCTGTGCTATGTGCAGCGTGCACGGCCGTGCCTGCGCTTCGAACGCGGCGTCCGCCGTGATGTCGGCGACGAGTTCGTCGAGTGCGACGTTTTCCACTTTGTCGGGTTGCGTTGTCGTTTCCATGCGCGACAGCTGGATCGCCTGCGCAATGAGTTCCTCCAGGCGCACTGTCTCGCGCTCGATGCGGTCGAGTTGCACGCCGGCATCGCCGCTGACCTGCGTGCGCGCCAGTTCCAGCGCGACGCGCAGGCGCGACAACGGCGAGCGCATCTCATGCGAGACGTCGCGGATCAAGCGCCGCTGGCTTTCGACGAGCTCCTTCAGGCGCGCGCCCATGCTGTCGAATTCCTCGGCGAGCGCAACCATTTCGGCGCTGCGCCCATAAGTCAGTTCGCCGACGCGCGCCGAGAGATCGCCGCGCGCCACGCGTCGCGCGCTGGCACGGATGCGCGTCAGCGGGGCGACGATATAGGAAGCGAGCAAGGCGCTGGCGAGCGCGCTCAGGCACACGGCGACGAGCAGATTGGTCCAGAACGCGGCCGGCCGACCCCAGATCAAGCGCTTGAGGAACGTGCCCTCGAATATGGCGACTGCTTGATAGACTGAGCCGTCGCTCGCACGCAACTGGCGCGTACGCTGGCGCTCGGCGGCGCTGCGCGACCCCGCGGGCACCTCGCGCCCGAGCAGGTCCCGGCCTTGCGCGTCGAGCACGTACAAAGTGCCGGGGCCGTAGCCTGCGGTACCGGCCAGCCAGCGGTGCAGATCTTCCACGCCGCCCTGGTCGAGTTCGTGTGCGGTGCGCAGCAGTTGATCGTCCATCGCTGCCTGCAGACGCGTGACGCCCAGGCCGGGAATCTTCGTCGACTCGAACGTGCTCGTCCAACTCCAGGCGAAGGCGATGATCAGGGCAACGCTGACTACCCAGAACGCCGCGAACATGCGCCAGAAAAGGCTGCGCATGGGCGTTCAGCCTTCCTCGACGACGCGGAACAGATAACCGCCGCGGTGCACGGTGCCGATCAGCGATTCGCCGTCGGCGGCATTGCCGAGTTTGCGCCGCAACTTGGAAATGTGTACATCGATGCTGCGATCGAATGGACCGAGCGGGCGCCCGAGGACATCCTGCGAAAGCGTCTCCTTGCTCACGACGTGTCCCGCCTCGCGCAACAGGATGGCGAGTACGTTGAACTCGGTGCCGGTCAGCGTGATCGGTTCGCCGCGCAGACTCACACTGCGCGACGCGGCGCGCAGGGCGACTGGCCCGACCGTGACGTCGGTCACGCGCAGTTCGCCGTCGCCACGCGTGCGGCGCAGGATCGCACGCAGGCGCGCAGCGATTTCGCGCGGGTTGCACGGCTTCGGCACGTAGTCGTCGGCGCCGAGTTCGAGGCCGAGGATGCGGTCGATGTCTTCGCCGAGCGCGGTCAGCATCAGCACCGGCAGGTCGCTGTCGCGCCGCAGTTCCTTGAGTACGTCGAGGCCCGAGCGCCTGGGCAGCATCACGTCGAGCACCAGCGCGTCGTAATCGCCTTCGATGGCTTGGCGGTAAGCGGAGTCGCCGTCGAAAGTCACATCGACGGCGAAACCCTCGCGGCCGAGAAAATCGCGCAGCAGCTGGCACAACTCCTCGTCGTCGTCGGCCAGCAGGATCTTGGCTTCGTTCATCCAGCGAGTTTATAAAGGCCGCGCAGGCAATGCGGCGGCGTTTACGTTGATTTACGCGTTATTCCTCGACCGAGACCGTGCGCAGTGCCGCCGCGCCGGACGCATCGCTCGCGTGGTCGGACGACAAACGTTTCATCAGCGGCAGCAACGCAATCGCGAGCACGATGCCGCCGACCGCCACGAAACCGAGCTTGTTGAACAGGCCCGTGTAGATCGGCAGGCTTTCGAGCGGATTCGTGATGTTGTCAGGAATGCTCGCGAGGTTCGCGACGATGCTGCCGAGATACTGCGAGACGCCGACCGCGACGAAGTACGCGCCCATCATGAAGCCGCCCATGCGTGCCGGCACATAGCGCGCGATCATCGCCAGGCCCAGGCCGCTGACGAGCAATTCGCCGAGCGAATAGAAACCGTAGCCCCAGATCATGTACCAGGAAGAAACCCTGCCGGCCACAGCCGTGCTGCCACTGATGCCGAAGATGAAGAAGCCGATCGCGACGACGACGAAGCCGAGCACGAACTTGGCCGCGATCGGCAAATCGCGACCGGACTTGCCGAAATGCGTGTAGATCCACGCGAGAACCGGCGACAGCAGCATGATCCAGATCGGATTGAGCGCCTGGTACTGACCCGCCGACCAGGTCACGTCGAACAACAGGAAGCTCTGCTTCCACTCGACGTTGTGCAGCGCGAACAGCGTCAGCGAGGTCGACATCTGCGAATAGAAGATGAAGAACAGGATCGTCTGCACCGTCAGCACCAGCGCGGCGATCAGGCCGGCGCGTTCGCTGCGCGCGCCGACCACGATCATGTAGACGAAAATCGCGAGCACCGTGAGCCCGGCAATGATCACGGCGATGTCGCGTGCGGCCGAATACTGCACGATGAACGTCACGATGAACACGCAGACCACACCGAGCCCGAGGATCATGCCGAGACGATCCCAGCGCACGGGTTTCTCGTCGGGCGGCGAGCCGATATGGCTGAGCGTGCGCAGCATCAGCGCGTAGTTGATCAGGCCGAGCACGAGACCGCCAAAGCAGAACGCGAAACCCGCATGCCAGCCGTAATGATCCTTGATCCACGGTGTCATCAGCTGCGACACGGTCGAGCCGACGTTGACGGCCATGTAATAAAGCGTGAAGGCGCTGTCGATCTTGGCGTCGTTGCCTTCGTAGATGCGGCGCACCATGTTCGCGGCATTCGCCTTGAACAGACCATTGCCGACGACGATCACGCCCATCGAGATGTAAAGGAAGTATAGATTTTGCGACGGCAGCGAGAGCATCGCGTAACCGAGCGCCAGAATCGCCGCGCCGATCGGCATCGTGCGCCGCGTACCGAGTACGTTGTCGCCGATCCAGCCGCCGATCGCCGGTGCTGCGTAGACGAGCGCGGTGAATGCACCCCACACGAGGTTCGCCTGGGTGTCCTTGAAACCGACCTTCTCGACCATGTACAGGACGAGAATCGCGGCCATGCCGTAATAGCCGAAGCGCTCCCACAGCTCGATCAGCCAGATCGTGACGAAGGCGCGGGTTTGCGAGGCGGGGGAGGTCGTCGTGGACATGTGCAGCTCTGCGATAATGGGACGCAGAGCCTAACGCAACCGTTGCGGGAATGCGTGTGCGGTTGCGGAAAGAACGCGGCTAGCCGCCTTTCATCAGATCCATCAGTATCGCCGTCTCGGCGCCGATTGCCGCCTTGAGCGTCGGTTCGCGCAGCGGCGCCCACAGCGGCGAATGCACACCGGGAACCGGCACACCGGTTTTTCTCGATTCTTCGAGTTTCGCCGCATCGACCGCGCCGACATGCAGCAGCACGGAGCGCACGCCCGCCAATCCGAATTGCGAGAAATCTTCTCCGCCCATCTGCGCAGGCATCTCGACCACGCGGTCGGCGCCGAGCGCCGCGCGCGCAGCGACGACCATGCGCTGGGTCAGCTCGGGATCGTTGTAGACGGCATCGGTATTGGATTTTGTTTCGATCAGTGGTTCCTTCGGTGCGTTCGCCGCCAGCGCTTCGCCTTTTGCCTGGCGCGCGATTGCCGCGAGCAGGCGCTTCTGCACAGCCGGATCAAGCGAGCGCACTGTGATCTGCAGTTTCACCTGATCCGGAATGATGTTCGAGGCGCTGCCGCCATGGATGCTGCCGACCGTGATGACCGCCGGGTCGTTCGCGTCGTTCTCGCGCGAAACAATCGTCTGCAAGCCGAGCACGATGCGCGCGGCGATCACGACTGGATCGATCGCGTTCTGCGGATACGCGCCGTGGCCGCCCTTGCCGTACACGGTCATGTCGAGACCGGTCGAGTTTGCGCGGAAATAACCGGAGTGGAATCCGATCACGCCGGCCGGCAAGCTCATTTCGTCGTGCACGCCGAGTGCGTAATCCGGTTTCGGGAAACGCGTGAACAAGCCATCGCGCAGCATTGCGGTCGCTCCCGAGACGATTTCCTCGGCCGGTTGTCCGACCAGCATCAGCGTGCCATGCCAAAGCCCTTTGTTCTGCGCCATCAATTGCGCCGTGCCGACCCACGCCGACATATGCAGATCGTGGCCGCACATATGCGAAACCGGCACGAGCTCGCCCGCATCGTTCTTCGTCTTCACCGTGCTCGCGAACGGCAGGCCGGTCTTCTCCTCGATCGGCAGGGCATCGAGTTCGGTGCGCAGCATCACGACCGGGCCCGCGCCGTTCTTGAGGATCGCGACGACACCGGTGCCGCCGACGCCCGTCGTCACTTCGAAGCCGAGTGCCTTCACGCGCTGCGCAAGTTCCGCCGCGGTACGCTGCTCGTGAAACGCGAGCTCCGGATTACGGTGCAGATCCATGTAGAGCTTTTCGATGTCCGGATAGATTGCATCGACTCGTGCAGTGCCGACATCGCTGGCGGCACTGCCGGATTGCGGCACCACTGCGGCGAACAGGAGCGAGGCGATGCGCAAGCCCAAACTGAGGTGAGTCATGACGCTCTCCGGGTTCGCGAAATGGGGACGTTGCGCGGATTCCAGGTCTTCTGTGCCGCGGCCGGTTTGATCCAGCGCCCGAACAACGTGGCCGCGATCAAGGTGATCAACGCCGCCAGCGCGATACCGCCGAGCACATCGGAGAGGAAATGATAGTTCTCGTCGATGCGCGCGAAGGCGATGAACACCGGGATGATCAAAAGTGGAATCCGCCATCTCGGGTAGAGGTAGGCCAGCGGCAGGAACAGGCCCCAGAAGAATGCGTTGTGTCCCGACGGAAACGAATTGCCGCCGGCGAACCAGATGTGAGTCCAGTCGTTGCGCTCGATCAGCTGGTGCGGGCGCAGGCGGCCGAAGTAATCCTTGATCCACCACGCTGCCTCGATCGTCGCGAGTTGCACCGTGCCGGCGAACATCAGTGCGCGCCCGTGGTAACGGGCGCGGCGCGCGAGCACGAGCAGCAAGCCGAGCACGATGAAGATCGCGCCAAGCATCAGCTGGCCGAGACCCACGTGGCTGCCGAGCAGCGCTACGCCACGGCCCGTGAAGATGTCGAAGAACTCGCGCAGGCGCACGACGATGGCGGCGCGCTCGATGCCGGAATTGTGCACGCCGAGCGCGATCGCGCGATCGAATGCGAACACGCTGATCAGCGCCAGCACTGCGCAGATCGCGAAAGTCAGCAGGAGGGCTTTCTTGCTCACGTGCGGTTACCCTTGCGGCAGGAACAGCAGGATCGCGGTGCCGAGCACGATGCGATAGATGGCGAACACGGTGAAACGGTGTGTCTGGATGTAGCGCAGCAGCCATTTCACTGCGATAAACGCGGTGACGGCGGAAACGACGAAGCCGAGCATCAGCGCGCCCCAGTCCTCGTGCGCTTGCCCTTGCTTGAGCTGCTTGAGCAACTCGTAGCCGCTCGCGGCGAACATCGTCGGGATGCCGACGAGAAAGGCAAATTCCGTCGCGGCCGCGCGATTGCTCGTGCCGGCGAGCATCGCGACGAAGATCGTCGCCGCCGAACGCGAGGTGCCGGGGAAAATCGCGGCAACGACCTGGGCGAGTCCGACCAGGATCGCCACGCCCCAGCTCACGCGGGCATCGTCGGCGCGTTTGGCCGCAAACCATTCCGCGACGATGATCCACAAGCCGCCGATCAGCAGCGCCCAAGCCACCGGCGCGACGCGCTCGGGCAGCTTGAAACCCAGTTTGGTAACGGCAAAACCGAGCGCGCCGGTAATCAGGAATGCGAGTGCGAGTTTACCGGCGTAATCGCGGTTCTCGCGTCGCCCGAGCCCGCTGGCGAGCTGCCAGAGGCGTTCGCGATAAATAAATACTACAGCGAGAATCGCGCCAGCCTGGATCACGACATTGAACGTATCCGAGCGCGCGCCGAGCCAATGTTCGGCGATCAGCAGATGCCCGGTGCTGGAGACGGGCAGAAATTCGGTAATGCCTTCAATCAGGCCAAGCAGAAATACGCCGACGAGGTTGCCCATGAGAGATCGCACAGGTGGCAAAAACGCGATTGTGGCATGATACGCGGCCTTGTTTGCCAGCATTCGCGCGAGAATCGCGAATGGCACAGTGGGGAATGTCAAGATGCCGAGCACCGAGTCGCGCGGCCCGAAGCAGATCTATCGGGCGCTGATCTGGTCGATGAAAGGTCTGAGGGCGGCGTGGACTTACGAGGCTTCGTTTCGGCTCGAAGTATACTTGTTCATTATTTTCTTTCCGCTCGGCCTGTGGCTCGGTCACGGCGGAGTCGAAAAGGCGATACTGGTCGGCAGTTTGTTCCTGGTGCTGTCTGCGGAAATCCTCAACTCGGCAATCGAGGTCGTCGTCGACAAGACCACGCCGGAATTCCATGAATTGGCCGGTCGCGCCAAGGACATGGGTTCGGCGGCGGTGTTCGTGCTGATGGTCAACGCAATGTTGTGCTGGGCACTGGTATTGTGGCCGCGCGGATGAAACCTGGAGATGACATGAGACGCGCGCCTTGGAATTCCTGACCAATCCACAACTGCTGATTGCGCTACTGACGCTGTCGACGCTCGAGATCGTGCTCGGCGTCGACAACCTCGTGTTCATCTCGATCGCGGTCGGCCGTCTGCCGCATCACATGCGCCCGCGCGCGCGGCGCTGGGGCCTGGCGCTGGCCTGCATCACGCGCATCGGCCTGCTGCTCGTGCTCGCGCACCTGGCGGCGATGGACGACAAGCACATGCGCCTGTTCACGCTGTTCCAGCAGCCGATCTCGATGCGCGACCTGATCATGATCGGCGGCGGCGTGTTCCTCATCGTGAAGGGTTCGATGGAGATGTACGACGCGATCTATGCTGCGGCGCAACCGCCGCCGAACAAGGACGCCGCGGCCGCCGCGTTCCTCTGGGTGATTCTGCAGATTGCCGTCATCGACATCGTGTTTTCGCTGGACTCGGTGATCACCGCGGTCGGCATGGTGCGCAACATCCCGGTGATGGTCGCGGCGATCATCCTTGCCGTGCTCGTGATGCTGTTCGCCTCCAATCCGGTCGGCGATTTCATCGATCGCAATCCGACGATCCGCATGCTCGCGCTCGCCTTCATCCTGCTCATAGGCGTCGTGCTGATCGGCGAAGGCATCGACGTGCACATTGGGCGGGGTTACATCTATTTCGCGATGGCCTTCTCGGCCGTGGTAGAAGCGTTGAATCTGCTCGCCAAGCGCCAGCGCCGTTTGCATCGCAAGCAGCGCGAGGGCGAAGTCGTGCGGCATGAGTCCTGAGCGAAACAACCGAGCCGGCGTTCAAGGGCGGCGCGGGGCTGTATGATATTGGCCGGATAATTCACCGGAGACGTGCGATGCGTGTTGTGCGAATTCTTTCCCTGCTCGCGTTGTTGTTCGGACTGAGCGGTTGCGGCTACAACTCGATGCAGTCCGGCGACGAAGCCGTGAAAGCGGCGTGGTCGGAAGTGCTGAATCAATATCAGCGCCGCGCCGACCTCGTGCCGAACCTGGTAGCTACCGTGAAGGGTTACGCCGAGCACGAGCAAAGCACGCTCGAAGCCGTGACCAACGCGCGCGCGTCGGTCGGCAAGGTCACCATTACCGCGGACGACCTCACCGACGAGGCGAAAGTGAAGCAGTTCCAGGCCGCGCAAGGCGAGCTGTCGAGTGCGCTGTCGCGCCTGATGGCGGTGTCGGAGAACTACCCGAACCTCAAGGCCGACGGCTTGTTCCAGAACCTGCAGGCGCAACTGGAAGGCACCGAGAACCGGATCACCGTGGCGCGCAACCGCTACATCACCGAGGTGCAGAGCTACAACGTGCTCGTCCGCAGCTTCCCGCAGAATCTCACCGCGATGATGTTCGGCTACAAGCCGAAGGCGAATTTCACGGTCGAAAACGAGAAATCGATTTCGGCGCCGCCGACGGTGGACTTCAGCAAGCCGAAAGAACCGGCGCCGACCAAGCCCTGAGCGCCAAGTGCACGGCCTGCGGTCGTTGCCGGCGGTACTCGCTGGCGTCGTACTGACGCTGGCGAGCGCGCTCGCCGACGATCGGCAGCCGATCCCGGACCTGCACGCGCGCGTCACCGATCTGACCAATACGCTCGATGGCACGCAGAAGCAGACGCTCGAATCCGAGCTCGCCGCGCTGGAGCAGCGCAAGGGCGCGCAACTTGGTGTGCTGGTCGTGCCGACGACGCAGCCGGAGGAAATTGCGCAATATGCAATTCGCGTGTTCGATGCGTGGAAGCTCGGGCGCAAAGGCATCGATGACGGCGCCTTGCTGATCATCGCCAAGAACGATCATCGCGTGCGCATCGAAGTCGCGCGCGGGCTGGAAGGCGCAATACCCGACGCTGCCGCAGCGCGCATCATCCGCGAATACATCACGCCGAAATTCCGCGCGGGAGATTTCTACGGTGGCATCCATGACGCGACGACGACGTTGACGAAACTGATCGACGGCGAACAACTGCCGCCGCCGATGACAAAGGAGTCCGATGACCATTCGTCGCTGCCGAATCTGATTTTCTTCGGCTTGTTTGGCGCGATCTGGCTGCGCGGGTTCCTCGGGTTCCTGCCGCGCGCCGTACGCGGGATTTCGATCGGCGGTATCGCCGGCGTCGCCGCCTGGTTCATCACGCAGGCGCTCGGGCTGTCGCTCGGTCTCGCCTTCGTCGGTTTCATCATCGGCGTGCTCAGCGGCGGCGGTGGCGGCCGCTATGCGGGTGGCGGCGGTTTTGGCGGCTGGAGCGGCGGTGGTGGCAGCTGGGGCGGCGGAGGCGGCGGCTTCGGCGGCGGTGGCGGAATGTCCGCCGGCGGCGGCGCGTCAGGGAGCTGGTGAGTGCGTTTCGCACCGCGATGGGTCGGAATCTGCTGCGCCAGCGTGTTGATGCTGGCCGCTGCAAAAGTTCAGGCTGAACTGCAGCCGGTCCCCGACCTGCATGCGCGCGTAACCGATCTCACCGGCACACTGAGCGCATCGCAGAAGCAGGCACTCGAATCCGATCTTGCCGGCCTGGAGCAACGCAAGGGTTCGCAGATCGGTGTGCTAATCGTGTCTACGACGCAACCCGAAGACATCGCGCAATATGCGACCCGCGTGTTCGACGCGTGGAAGCTCGGGCGCAAAGGCATCGACGACGGCGCGCTGCTGATCGTCGCCAAGAACGACCATCGAGTGCGCATCGAGGTAGCGCGCGGCCTGGAAGGTGCGATTCCGGACGCGGCTGCAGCGCGCATCATTCGCGAATACATCACGCCGAAATTCCGCGACGGCGATATCTACGGCGGCATCCACGCCGCGACCGACACGCTCACGAAGCTGATCGACGGTGAGAAGTTGCCGGCTCCATTGACGCCGACCAGCGAGCCGTTCCACCCGCCGCCGCCGGAATTCCTGTTCCTCTTCGCCATTGTGGGTGCCGGCGCGCTGCGCAATATGGTCAGCGTGATTCCGCGAAGGTTTGCTTGCTTCCTGGTCGGCGGCATTCTCGGTGGCGCGGCGTGGTATATCTGGGGCGGACTCACCGTAGCGCTCGTTTACGGGTTAATGGGATTCCTCGTGGGTCTGATCAACTTCGACACTGGAGTGCGCTATGCCGGCGCCGGCGTCGGTCGCTACGAGGCAGCTCGAATCCGGCGAAAACTAAAGACTGCGCGCCTGCGAGATTCGTATGTCTATCCTGCTGGCGGGGACTACGGCAGCAGCAGTTCGAGCTCCAGCTACAGTGGCAGTAGCAGTTCAAGCTCCAGCAGTTCCAGCAGCAGTTTCAGCGGCGGCGGCGGCGAGTCCGCCGGCGGTGGAGCATCCGGGAGTTGGTGATATGACCATTGCGCGCTATTTTCCGTTCCTCTCGCACCTCGTCGTGCGCCAGCACTTCTCGGCGTCCGTGCTCGACGCGGTCCAGAAAGCCATCGCGGCCGGCGAACAGCAACATCAAGGGCAGGTATGTTTCGCCATCGAAGGCGCCCTGCCTTTGCGCGAGCTCGCGCGCGGGCGTTCGCCGCGCGCACGCGCGCACGAGGTGTTCGCGCATCTGCGCGTGTGGGACACCGAGCACAACAGTGGCGTGCTGATCTATGTCTTGCTCGCCGATCACGCGATTGAAATCGTCGCCGACCGCGGCATCGCCGCCCGCGTCGCGCAGGGCGAATGGCAGGCACTGTGCGATCGCATGCGCGATCGCTTCGCTGGCGGCGATTACGAACGCGGCGCAGTCGAAGGGGTGAGCGCAGCGAGTGCCATCCTCGCCCAGCATTTCCCCGCGGATGGATCGGTGAAGGCGAACGAGCTACCGGATCGCCCGGTCTTGCTCTAGAGCCGGTTTCAACAAGCCGGGCGAGCCGATCGGAGGCTGACAGCTCGTGCCGCGGCAAACGTACGCGACGCCGCCGGAAACATGGGTTTGTGCTTTGACAATGCCCGGCAGACCGCTCGCATCGGCCGGAATGAAATAGGCGTCGGTGCGGTGCGCGTTTGTCTGCGCTGACGCCGCGCGCCAGACGCGTTCCTCATCAGTACCGCCGTAGCGAATCACCACGTGCGTGCGCGGCTGCAGGAAATCGTTGAGCGCGCGCAATAACGAGCAGCACGCCTGTGGCATGTGTTGCAGCGTTGCCCACGCAGCGCGCAGCGTGCGTTCGGCGCCATCCAGATAGCGAGTTTCGCCCAATAGGTGACCCAGCCGCAGCAGCGCGCGCGCGGCGATGCCATTGCCCGACGGCGTGGCGTCGTCGGTGAACGGCTTCGGCCGCTGGATCAGTGATTCATGATCGTGCGCGGTGAAGAAGAATCCGCCGTGCTCGCGATCTTCGAAGCGTTCGAGCAAGGCATCGGCGAGTTGGATCGCCCAAGTCAGGTCCACGTCGCGCCAACGGCATTGCAGCAACTCGAGCAGTGCATCGAGCAGGAATGCGTAATCGTCGAGATAGCCAGGAAAACGCTCGCTGTCCGCCCCGGCTTTCGCATACAGGCGGCCATCGCGCCATGCCTGGTCGTGCAGACAGTCGAGTGCGAGTTGCGCGGCGGCCGCGCATGCGGGCGCGTGCACCGTGCGTGCCGTGCGCGCGTCCGAGTCGATCTTGCTGGCACGCGAGGCGCGTGCCAGCGCGGCGATCATCAGGGCATTCCACGACGTGAGGATCTTGTCGTCGAGTCCGGGCCGGACGCGTTGTTCGCGTGCCGCGAACAGTTTCCCCGCCGCGCGCTCAAGGCGCGATCGGGCTTCATCAGGCGCGATGCCGAGATCCTGCGCGACTGCAACGAGCGGCCGCGCAATGATCGGATTCCACGCGTGCTGCTCGAAATTCGGCGCGCGATCGAAACCGAAGTACGGCATGGCCACGGCGAGCTCCTCGGCACTCAGCAGTGACTCGACCTCGCTGCTCTGCCAGACGTAGAACTTGCCTTCCTCACCTTCCGAGTCGGCGTCGAGTGCGGCGTAGAAGCCGCCCGCGGCCGCCGTCATTTCGCGTTGCAGCCAGCCGACGATGCCGTCGGCGACAACGGCATCCACCATTGCGTACAGCGGCAGCAGCTGCGCGTTGTCGTACAGCATCTTCTCGAAATGGGGGATTTCCCAGCGTTCGTCGACGCTGTAGCGCGCGATACCGCCGCCGAGCTGATCGTGGATACCGCCCGCGGCAATGCCCGCGAGTGTGAGTTCGACTTTCTGCGGCTGCTGCAGATCGAGCAGCAATTCCATTTCCGGGCAATGCGGAAACTTCGGCGCACCGGTGTGTCCGCCGAATTCTGCGTCGAAACTGTTTTCGATCTGCGCCAGCGCGGCGCGTATCGGCGCATCGCTCAGCGCGTCCTTTGCCGATTCCTCGCGCCCGTAGTTCTGCAGGAACTCGCCGAGCATGAGATTCTGCGCGCGCACGTCTTCGCGGCGCTGATCCCAATACCCGCGCACCTGTTGCAGCACGTGCACGAACGGCGGCATGCCGTAACGCGGCGCCTTCGGAAAATACGTGCCGGCATAGAACGGCAAATGATCGTCGGGCGCAAGAAATACCGTGAGAGGCCAGCCACCAGCACGGCGCGCCATCGCCTGATGCGCGAGCTGGTAGATCTTGTCGAGATCCGGGCGCTCTTCGCGATCCACTTTTACGCACACGAACAGCTCGTTCATGAGACGCGCCGTGTCGGCGTCTTCGAAACTCTCGTGCGCCATCACATGGCACCAGTGGCAGGCGCTGTAGCCGATCGAGAGCAGGATCGGCTTGTCCTGCGCGCGCGCCAGTGCGAGCGCTTGTTCACACCACGGCCACCAGTCGACGGGGTTGTCCGCATGCTGGCGCAGGTAGGGGCTGGTTTCCCGGGCGAGACGATTCGGCATGGGCGCAGTGTAAGCCGTTCGCGATCGTGTTACCGTTTGCGGCATGACAGAGGAAGTCGCTTACCCGGCCCTGTATCTCAAGCGCGGAGAAGACGCGCGCTTGCGCGGCGGACACCTGTGGGTCTTCTCCAATGAAGTCGACGTGGGGCGATCGCCGCTGACGGATTTCCAGGCCGGCGACGCTTGTGTGGTCATCGACTCGCAGAACAAGCCGATCGGTATCGGCTACGTCAATCCGAATTCGCTGATCTGCGCGCGACTGGTCCATCGCGGCATCGCGCACGCGTTCGATCGTTCGCTGATCGTCCACAAGCTGAAGGTGGCGCTGGCCTTGCGCAAGCGTTTGTACGTCGAGCCGTTCTATCGCCTCGTGTTTGGCGAATCCGATGGCCTGCCGGGCTTGACGCTTGATCGCTACGGCGACGTGATCGTCGGCCAGATCACGACCGCAGGCATGGAACGCATGAAGAACGATATCACCGAGGCGGTGCTCAAGGTGATCAAGCCGTCTGCTCTCGTGTGGAAGAACGACGCCGGTGTGCGCGCACTCGAGCAGCTGCCGGAATATGCCGACCTGGCCCATGGCGAACTCGCGCCGCCAGTGCTCGCCATCGAAGCCGGACTCGAATTCGAGATCGATCCGATCGGCGGCCAGAAAACCGGCTGGTTCTACGATCAGCGCGCGAATCGCGATCTGCTCGCGCCATACGTGCACGGCACGCGCGTGCTCGACATGTTCAGCTATCTCGGCGGCTGGGGATTGCGCGCGGGCGTGGCTGGCGCGAAGGAGATCGTGTGCGTCGATGCTTCCGCCGCGGCGGTCGCCGCGATCGGTCGCAATGCACAGCGCAATCGCCTCGGCGAACGCGTGACCGCGGTGCGCGCCGATGCGTTCGATTATCTCAAGGCCCAACGCGAAGCACGCGAGCGTTACGATGTGGTGATTCTGGATCCGCCGGCGTTCGTCAAGCGCAAGAAGGATTTCGCCGAAGGCCGGCTCGCCTATCGGCGCATCAACGAAATGGCGATGCAGATCCTTGCCAAGGACGGCATCCTCATCACCTGCTCGTGTTCGTATCACATGTCACGCGCCACGCTGCTCGAAGCGGTGCAGCAGGGCGCGCGCCATCTCGACCGCAACGTGCAGGTACTCGCGCAGCTGCAGCAGGCGCCGGACCATCCCGTGCATCCGGCGATTCCGGAAACGGACTACCTGAAAGGGTTCATCTGCCGCGTGTTGCCTGTCTGAGGCGGGCTTCCGCTAAACTTCGCGCTTCCTTTTTGCACAGCTGACGATGCCTTACTTTCACGACATCAATCCGGTCGCGTTTTCCCTCTTTGGTTTTGGTGTGCACTGGTACGGCATCATGTACCTGCTCGGATTCCTCGGCGCGTGGGCGTTGGGAGAATCGCGGCGCAAACAGGGGCGCTTGCCGATGAGCGCGGAAGGGTTCTCCGACCTTTCGTTCTACGTGATGCTTGGCGTGATCCTCGGCGGCCGCATTGGTTACATGCTGTTCTACACGACGCCAGGCTGGATGCTGCACGATCCGCTGCAACTGTTCCGTGTCTGGGAAGGCGGTATGTCGTTCCACGGCGGCCTGCTCGGTGTGCTCGCGGCGGGCTGGTGGTGGTCACGTCGAAACCGGATTCATTTTTTCGATACCGTTGATTTCGTCGCACCGCTGGTGCCGATCGGATTGGGGCTCGGGCGTCTCGGCAATTTCATCGGCGGCGAGTTGTGGGGCCGTCATACCGACGTGCCATGGGGCGTGATTTTTCCGCGTGCGCTCGATCATCTGGGCAAATCGCGCGACGAGCTTTACCAGATGTATATCGCCGGGCAGCTCAATGGCGAAGCGCGGCATCCATCACAGCTCTACGAATTCACGCTCGAAGGCGTCGTGTTGTTCGGCGTGTTGTGGTTCTACTCACGCAAGCCGCGACCGCGGTACGCCGTGTCTGGCCTCTTCGCGCTGCTGTATGGTCTGTTCCGCTTCGGCGTCGAATTCGTGCGCGAACCCGACGTACAACTGGGTTTTATCGCCTTCGACTGGTTGACGATGGGACAGATCCTGTCCACGCCACTGATTTTGATCGGCATCGTTTTGCTGTGGCTGTCGCGTAAAAATCCGGTGGTGACGGCATGAAACAGTACCTCGAACTGTTGCGTCACGTCCTCGATCACGGCGTCGACAAAGACGATCGCACCGGTACCGGCACGTTGAGCGTGTTCGGCTGGCAAATGCGTTTCAACCTCGCCGATGGCTTTCCGTTGGTGACGACGAAGAAGTTGCATCTGAAATCGATCGTGCACGAGCTGCTGTGGTTCTTGCGCGGCGAGACGAACGTCAAATATCTCAAGGAAAACGGCGTCAGCATCTGGGACGAGTGGGCCGATGCGAATGGCGAACTCGGTCCGGTGTACGGCAAGCAGTGGCGCTCGTGGGGTGGCGCGGACGGCAAGACTGTCGACCAGATCGCATGGTTGATCGAGGAGATCAAACGCAATCCCGATTCGCGGCGGCTCGTGATCAGCGCGTGGAACGTGGCCGAACTGCCGAAGATGGCGCTGCAGCCCTGTCACGCACTGTTCCAGTTCCATGTCGCGCAAGGTCGCCTGTCGTGCCAGCTCTATCAGCGCTCTGGCGACATCTTTCTCGGCGTGCCGTTCAACATCGCCAGCTACGCGCTGCTCACGCACATGGTCGCGCAGGTGTGCGATCTGCAGCCCGGCGACTTTGTGCATACGCTTGGCGATGCCCATTTGTATAAAAATCACATCGAGCAGGCGCGCACGCAACTCGCACGCGAACCGCTGGCGCTACCGAAGCTCAAGCTCAATTCGAGCGTGCGTTCGATCTTCGATTTTCGCTACGACGACATCGCTATCGAAGGCTATCAGCCGCAAGCGGCGATCAAGGCGCCGGTGGCGGTGTGAGTGCAATCGCGCTGATTGCAGCGCTCGATCGAAACTACGCCATCGGCCGCAACGGCGCGATGCCGTGGCATCTGCCGGACGACCTCAAGCGTTTCAAGCAGCTCACGCTCGGCAAGCCGGTGCTGATGGGGCGCAAGACCGCGCTCGCCATCGGACGGCCGCTGCCGGGGCGGCGCAACCTCGTGCTGACGCGTGGTGGCGTGGCGCCATTCGCCGGTCAGGAAGCCGTGACGTCGCTTGATGCGGCAATCGGCGTGGCAGGCGATGCGGAACTGTGCGTGATCGGTGGCGGCGAGGTTTACGCGCTCGCGCTGCCGCGGGCGACGCGGGTGCATCTGACTTGGATCGATACCGCCGCCGAAAATGCCGACGCATTCTTCCCGCGCTTCGATGCGCGGCAGTGGCGCGAGACATTGCGCCTCGCACATGCGGCCGATGCGCGGCACGAGTTCGCATTCGAATTCGTCGATTACGAGCGAATCTAAGAAAGTCCAGTACTTTTTTTGCCGTCATCCCAGCGAACGCTGGGATCCAGCTCTTCTGCACCGAGTTGAAAAAGCTGGATTCCAGCTTTCGCTGGAATGACGAGCTAAAGAGAAGTTGGGACTTGTGCTGTATCAGCTAATCGACGGTCACGCCGCGGCGCTCGCTTTCGATGTGCCGTTCCTGCTCCGCCATGACCAGTCCGGCGAGTTCACGCTTGAGGGCATTGAACTCGTTGGAGGCCGGGTCGCGCGGACGCGCAAGCGCGATGGGCTGATCGCGCTTGACCGTGCCGGGACGATACGTCATCACCACGACGCGGTCGGCAAGATAAATCGCTTCCTCGATGCTGTGCGTGACGAACACGACGGTGCGGCGCAGTTCGCTCCACAGTCGCAGCAATTCGTCCTGCAACGTGCGCCGTGTAAGCGCGTCGAGCGCACCGAACGGTTCATCCATCAGCAGGATCGGCGAGTCGAGTGCGAGCACGCGCGCGATCGCCACGCGCTGGCGCATGCCGCCGGAAAGGTCTTTCGGAAAACGGGCGCGGAATTCACCGAGCTTGAGCAGTTTCAACAGCTCGCCGACACGCGCGGCAATGTCGGCGCGCGACATGCCCTTGATCGTCAGCCCGAACGCGACGTTCTGCTCCACGGTCATCCAGGGGAACAAGGCGTATTCCTGGAAAACCATGCCGCGGTCGGGGCCGGGCGAGGTCACTTCCACGCCGTCGACGCGCACACTGCCTGCGGTCGGCGCGATGAAGCCGGCAATCATGTTGAGCAGGGTCGACTTGCCGCAGCCGGACGGCCCGAGCAGGCAGACGAACTCGCCATGTGCGATTTCGACATGGATGTCCTGCAGCGCGGCGATGGCGTTGGCGTCCTCGCCGAAACGCTTGCTGACATTCTGAACGCTGACATGCGCGGTCATTTCTCGGCGCTCCGATGCCAGCGCAGCAGATGCGTGTTCAGTCGATTCATGCCGGCGTCGATGCCCAATCCCAGCAGGCCGATCGTGATCATGCCGGCGATGATCTTGTCCGACCACATGAACTCGCGCGCTTCGAGGATGCGATAACCGAGGCCATTGTTGACCGCGATCATTTCCGAGACGATGACGACGATGAACGCCGTGCCGATGCCGATGCGCATGCCCGCGAGAATGTACGGCATCGCCGCCGGCAGCATCACACGCGCGAAAATCGTGCTGCGGCTCGCGCCGAGATTCTGCGCGGCGCGCAGGTAGATCGTATCGACGCTGCGCACGCCGGCGATCGTATTCATGAGGATCGGAAAGAACGCACCGAGCGCGATCAGGAACACGGCCGGCGGATTGCCCAGTCCGAACCAGAGGATCGCCAGCGGAATGAACGCGATTGGCGGAATCGGACGCAAAATCTGAATCAGCGGGTTGAACAATGCGTAGGCGCTCGCACTCGCGCCCATGATCAGTCCGAGCGGCAGCGCCGGAATCGCGCCAGCGAGAAAACCCATGAGCACACGCCACAGGCTGGCGGCCGCATCGTGCGGCAGTTCGCCGGAGAACAGCCAGGTCACATACGAACTTTGCGCAGCGTCATACGGTTGTGCAGGCAGCAACGCCGCCCACCACCGCTCGGCCACGGCGAGCGGCGACGGCAGCACCATCGGCTGCACGATGCCTGTTGATGCCAGCGTTTGCCAGAACGCGAGCAGCGCTAACGGCAAAATGAAGCCGGCGAATTGCCCGATGGATTTACGCATCTCTATGGCTCGTCATTCCGGGGCCGCGCGCAGCGCGGAACCCGGAATCCAGCGCCTTTGGTTTGAACATGGAAGGCAGGGCGCTGAATTCCGGCTTTCGCCGGAATGACGAGCCAAAGCAAATCATCACTTCACGCCCAGCTGCGCTTTCGCGGCGGTGAGCAGATCGAGTTTCACCCAGTCGCTCGCCTTCGGCGGATTCTGCATGCGACCGACGCCGTACTTCTGCATGAGGTCGGTGGTGGTCTGAATGTGTTCGACGGTGATGTCGTACGTGTATGGTGAATTCTCGATCGCTTCGCGGAAATCCTCGGCGCTCAGCTGGCCCTTGAACATCTGCTCGCTCACATATTTCTGCGCGAGCTCGGGCTTGTCGATGAATGTTTTCGTCGCTTCGACGAAGCATTGCAGGAAACGCTTGGCGACCTCGGGTTTTTCCTTGTACAGTTTTTCGGTGATCACCAGCGCACGCACCGGCGCGCCGAGCGGCGTGTCATACGGTTTCATCACCTCGACGCCGAAACCCTTGTGGATCGCCTGCGAGGATTGCGGTTCGGACTGGCACATCGCGTCGATCTGCTTCTGCAGAATCGCCTGATTCAAATCGGCAAACGCCATGTAGACGATTTGCACGTCCTTGCCGGGCTGATCGGACCACGTCAGATTGGCTTTCGCGAGTTCGGCGAGCAGCAGCAATTCCTGCGCGCCACCGCGCGCGACGCCGACTTTCTTGCCTTTCAGATCGACAACGCTTTTTATGTTTGCGTCGGGCCGCGCGACGATGCGAGCGCCGCCCTTGGCGAAACCGGCCACGACGTAAACCGGGACGCCGCTGGCGCGCCCGGCGATTGCCGCATCCGCCGCGCTTGCTGCCGCATCGATCTCGCCGGCGACGATGGCCGGCAGGATATCCACGCCCTTGGCGAACATGTGCTCCTCGATCTTGAGGTTGTACTTCGGCGCGATCTCCTTCATGTACGACACTGCGCCGTAATGGGCGAACTTGAGGTTGCCAAGGCGCACGACGTCTTGCGCGGGAGCGACGCAGGCGACTGCGGCGAGCGCGAAAGCGAACAGGGGCTTACCGAATTTCATCGGACCTCCTTGCGCGCAGGGGGCCTAACAACAACCGGTACGCCCAGTCCCGTAGCGTTTCTGCTGCCGTTCGTTGAAAAACTCCGGATAGCTCATCACAGGCGCTCCTGGGTGATGCGTGCGCATGTGTACGACGTAGTTGTCGTAGTCGGGTACGCCGATCGCCAGGCGCGCGGTGCGTACGGCAACGCGCCAGATTTTCCTGAGCTTGGCCCGCCAGTCGCTCATGGGTGCTGCACTGCCGTGAGCGCGACGTATGGCGTTTCCGTCGCCGTGGGTTGATTTGATTTGCGCGCGGCCAAGGCCGAGCGCAGCCCGAATCCGACCATCGCCAGCACGACCAGCGTGAACAACGCTGCCAGCGTGACATCGACGTAATCGTTGAACACCACGCGCTGCATGTCGTCCAGAGTCTTCGCTGGCGCAGTGATCTTGCCGGCGGCGAGATCGGCGCCGAACTTCTTCGCGTGCGCGAGGAAGCCAATGCCGGGTTTTTCGCTGAAGATTTTCTGAAAACCGGCGGTGACGGTGCAGATCACCAGCCACGCGGTCGGCACCAGGGTCACCCAGAGGTAGCGCTCGCGCTTCATCTTGATCAACGTCACCGTCGCGAACGTGAGCGCGATCGCGGCGAGCATCTGGTTGGCGATGCCAAACAGTGGCCACAACGTGTTGATGCCGCCGAGCGGATCGACGACGCCCTGATAGAGGAAGTAGCCCCAGCCGGCGACGCACAAGGCGGTGGCGACGAGATTGGCGGTCCACGATTCGGTTTGCTTGAGTGCCGGTGCGGCCAGCCCGAGCAGTTCCTGGATCATGAAGCGGCCGACGCGCGTGCCGGCGTCGATCGTGGTGAGGATGAACAGTGCTTCGAACAGGATCGCGTAGTGGTACCAGAACGCCATGCCGCTCGGCACCAGGCCGTGGAGGATTTGCGCCATGCCGACAGCGAGCGTCGGCGCGCCACCGGCGCGCGACAGGATCGACGTTTCGCCGATGTCCTTCGCAGTCTGCGTGAGTTGATCGGCCGTGACCACAAAACCCCATTCGCTGATTTTCGTCGCTGCATCCACTGCGGTTGTACCGATGACCCCTGCTGCCGAGTTCATTGCGAAGTACACGCCTGGCTGCAACACACAGGCGGCGACCAGCGCCATGATGGCGACGAACGCTTCCATGAGCATGCCGCCGTAACCGATCAGGCGCGCTTCGCGTTCATTCGCCAGCATTTTCGGCGTCGTGCCCGACGAGATCAGCGCGTGGAAGCCCGACACCGCGCCGCAGGCGATCGTGATGAACAGGAAGGGGAACAAGCCGCCGGTGAACACCGGTCCGGTGCCGTCGATGTACTTGGTCAGCGCCGGCATGTTCAGTTGCGGCGCGACGAGGAAAATCGCGATCGCAAGCAGGAAAATCGTGCCGACCTTGAGGAACGTCGATAGATAATCGCGCGGCGCCAGCAGCATCCATACCGGCAGCACCGAAGCGATGAAGCCGTAACCGATCAGCATCCACGCGAGCTGCGTGCCCTTGAACGTGAATGCCGGACCCCACGTCGGATCGGACGCGACCACGCCGCCGAGCCAGACCGAGAGCAACAGACCGACGAAACCGATGATCGACATTTCGAGAATCCGGCCGGGCCGGAACCAGCGCAGGTAGGCGCCCATCAGCAACGCGATCGGAATCGTCATGAATACGGTGAACGTGCCCCACGGACTCTGCGCGAGCGCCTTGACCACAACGAGCGCGAGCACGGCGAGCAGAATGATCATGATCATGAGAATGCCGATCATCGCGATCGCACCGGCGCCGTTGCCCATTTCGGTGCGGATCATCTCGCCGAGCGAGCGGCCGTCGCGGCGCATCGACAGAAACAGGATGACGAAATCCTGTACCGCGCCGGCGAAGACGACGCCGGCAAGTATCCACAACGTGCCGGGCAAATAGCCCATCTGCGCGGCGAGCACGGGGCCGACCAAGGGACCGGCGCCGGCGATCGCGGCAAAGTGATGTCCGTACAGTACCCACTTGTCGGTGGGCACATAGTCCAGGCCATCGTTGCGGCGCACCGCAGGCGTAGCGCGCGACGGATCAAGCTGGAGCGCCTTGTCGGCGATGAAGCGGCTGTAGAACCGGTAGGCAATCACGAATGTGGCGATCGCCGCGGCGACGAGCCAGATCGCATTGATGCTCTCACCGCGTTCCAGCGCGACCATTCCCAGGCAGACCGCGCCGATGATTGCGATTGCCGCCCAGCCGAGCTTGCCTGCGAGTGTGTCCATGGATCTACGCTCCCGTATTTGCGTCGCACGGTAGTTTGCGCGCGGCGGCGCAAGGGTCAAGCGGCTTTGCAACAGATTGCGAGAGCTTTAGACGAAAGTCGAACGCGCGAAGCCCGATTCAAATGGAATCCGTTCGTGTTGAGCGTAGCGGAACGAAGTCGAAGCACCGTTGTTCTCAGACTTGTTGCCCTTCGACTCCGCGCCTCTGGCGCTACGCTCAGGGCGAACGGGATGGGCGGTGATCTTGTAGTTCTCGCTTTGGCTTCTTACAACCACTTTGCCCGGCGCAGCACCACGTATAGCCCTACGCATACGAGCAGCGTGGCGACGATCGTCGCCGGATAGGCATAAGGCGTGTCCAGTTCCGGCATGTCCTTGAAGTTCATGCCGTACCAGCTGGCGATCGCCATCGGCGCGGTGACCAGCAGGCCCCAGCCGGCGATTTTCTTGAAGACGTCGTTCTGCGAGACGCCGACCAGCGCGAGGTTCACGTCCATCGCCGAGGTGAGCATCTCGCGCAGCATCGCCGAGATGTCGTTGATGCGCGCTGCATGATCGCCGACGTCGCGGAAATACGGCCGCACTTCCTCGCGGATCAGTCCGGGATACAGGCGCGTGAGCTGGCTCAGAATGTCCTGCAGCGGCGTCACCGCGAGCTGCATGCGCACGAGTTCCTTTTTCAACTCGTACAGGTGCACGATCGTGTGCCGGTCGAACTCGCCGCCGAGGATCGCGGTTTCCAGTTCGTTCAAGCGGTCCTTGAACGAATCGACGATCGGAAAATAATTATCGACGATGAAATCCAGCACCGTGTGCAGCGCGTAGCTCGGTCCCAACGCGAGCAGTTCCGGTGCCGTTTCGCAGGCGCGTCGCGCAGGTGCGTATGACAGCGACGCGCCGTGGCGCACCGTCACGAGGTAGTTGCGGCCTAGGAACACGTGCGTTTCGCCGAACTCGATCTTGTGATCGCGCATCTGCGCCGTGTGCACGGCGATGAATAGCGAATCGCCGTAGACCTCGATCTTGGTGCGCTGGTGGGCCTTGTGCGCATCCTCGACCGCCAGTTCGTGCAGCCCGAATTCCTGCGCGAGTTTTTCCAGCAGTTCCTCGTCCGGTTCGTACAACCCCACCCAGATGAAGATCTCTGGATCCTTGATCACCTCGCTGATGTCGTCGAGCGCAATCGAGCGACCCTTGCCGTGTCCGTAGGCGATGCAATTGACCAGCATCGGACAGGTGTCGTTGGAAACCGGTTCCATCGGGTTCATGACGGCGCTCGCAAAGTTCTGCGGATGATGCCGGACAGGCGTGATCGCCGGCAAATCAGGCTGCCGACTCGGTCCGTTCCGAGTTGTTACGTCCGCGTTACACAATGTTGTAAAAATCTGTTAACGTCGCTGGCGAATCCCCGCAGGTGTGCGGGTATTCGCGGTAGCGGTGCGGGGCAAACATCTACGGAGGAGAGACCATGAGCATTCAGTTGTCGGGATTGCGCGCGCGCGCAATCCACCTGCGTCGTACGGCGCTGCTGGTCGCGCTGTTGGGTGCGCTATCCGCGCACGCGCAAGATCAGGGCGCGACGGAAAAGAATGAAAGCAAGAAAGGCGTCACCGAACTCAATCCGATCGTCGTGACCGGTACGCACAAGGCGGGCCTGTCGCCGACCGAATCGATCTCCCCGATCGATGTGCACAGCGGTGCGGAGGTCGAGAACCAGGCAGCCGTGGACATGACTGATGCGATCACCAAGATCGTACCGTCCTTGAACACGCAACGTTTCCCGATCGCCGACGGCACGGCGTTCGTGCGCCCGGTGTCGCTGCGCGACCTGTCTCCCGATCAGACGCTCGTGCTCGTCAACGGCGTGCGTCGCCATCGTTCGGCGCTGGTGAACCTGCAGTACGACCCGCTGGGGACGGTGAACCAAGGTGCCCAGGCTGTCGATTTTTCCGCGATTCCGGCCAATGCGGTCAAGCGCATCGAAGTCCTGCGCGATGGCGCTTCGGTGCTGTACGGATCCGATGCGATCGCCGGTGTGGTCAACGTGATTCTCGACGACTCGCCGCAGGGCGCGGCGGTCAGCGCGCAGTACGGCGAGTACACCAAAGGCGACGGCGCGCGTCTGCGCATCGACGCGGACGCCGGTTTCGCGCTCGGGCCGCAGGGTTTTCTGCATGTCAGTGCGGAGCGCGATTCCTCCGATCTCACCTCGCGCGGCCAAGCACGCCCGGACGCGGCCGCCATTGCCGCCATCGTCGGTGCCAACAACGTGCCGTACCACGGACTCGGTCAGCGCTGGGGCGATCCGGACATCGATGCGAACAAGTTGTTCCTCAACGCCGGCGTTCACGTATCCGACAACGTTGAGCTGTACGGCTTCGGCAGCTACATGGAAAACGAGACCTTGGGCGGCTTCTTTTATCGCGATCCGGTGCTGCCTGCTCAATACGGCATCGGTGGTCGATCGACGCTGATCTCCGATACCAATCCCCACGATTTCCTGCCGGACAATGCACCGCAATCGCTGGTCAACAGCATCATCGCCGGCGGCGGCAATCCGGCGAACTACCTCACCGCCGACCCGAACAGCCCGAGCGGCTGGGTGTTGCTCAATCCGATCTACAAGAAATTCCCGGGCGGCTACAGTCCGTTGTTCGGCGCCGACATCCAGGATCACGAGGCCGTGGGGGGCGTACGCGGTGAGTGGAACAGCGTGAAATGGGATTTCCACGGACGCACCGCCGGCAATGACATCGACTACAAGCTGCAGAATTCGATCAATCCGAGCCTGGGCGACCTGTCGCCGACCTCGTTCCATCCGGGCAAGCTAACTCAGCAGGAAAGCGAACTCGGTGCCGATTTCGTGCAGTCGTTCGGCAGCAATCCGCTTACGCTCGCTTACGGCGCGCAGTGGCGCAATGAAACGTACAAGGTCCACGCCGGCGATTACGGCTCGACCGCAGTGGGACCGACCGCCGCGGTGTTCGGTGTAGGCTCCGACGGCTTCCAGGGCTTTTTCCCGGCGACCGCCGGGTCGTTTGAGCAGGATAGCTATTCGGCCTATGCCGATGCGGAAACCTCGTTCAACGACAAGTTGTCCGGCGCGGCGGCTGTTCGCTATGAGCACGCCGATCGCTTCGGCTCCAAGACGGTGTTCAAGCTCTCCGGTCGTTACGCGTTCACGGAAACCTTCGCCGTGCGCGGCACGTACAACACCGGTTTCCGCACGCCGACCCCGGGCCAGGAGTTCACGCTCAACGTAACGACCACGGCGGACTCCAGCGGCAACCTGATTCCCGCCGGAACCTATCCGGTCAGCAATCCGGTCGCGCAGGCGCTCGGTGCGGTGCCGCTGCAGACCGAGAAATCCAAGAACCTTAGCGTTGGCGTGGTCTGGGATCCGCTCGACAATCTCACCACCACACTCGATTACTACAAGATCAAGATCGACAACCGCATCGGCCTGATCAATCGGACGGTGGATCAAGCCACGGTCGACAAGCTCACGGCAGCGGGCTACCCGAATGCCAACCTGCTGCTCAACAGCGCCGCCAGCTATTTCGGCAACGCCTTCGGTTCGGATGTCGACGGCATCGATTTCGTCATCGACTCGCGCCATCACGTTGGCGCCGGCACGCTGAACATCGACTTCCGTTACAGCTACAACAAGCAGGACGTGGTCGACGTCAAGCCGGGCACGATCAATCCAAGCCGCGTTTACGACCTCGAGAACCAGGTGCCGAGAAACCGTGCCACGCTGAGTTTCGATTATGCGTGGAACAGGTTCGATGCCATCGCTCGCGTCAACTATTACGGCGGTTGGAGCACCACCGGCGGATTGTTCAGTCCGGGCGATGCCTCGGATATACACCACTATGGCAGCAACGCTTTGCTTGATCTGGAGGCACGCTACAAATTCAACGACACCTTCTCGCTGGCGATTGGTGGCGACAATGTGTTCAACACCTATCCGGACAAGGAACAGGACGGCACGCTGGCCTTCCTCGGCAGTACCTACGCCGTAACCTCACCATTCGGTTTCAATGGCGCGTTCTGGTACGTGCGCGCGAAGGCGGAGTTCTAAAGACGCCCCGGTTTCGCGCAGGAAAAAGAAGGCCGGCGCAAAGCCGGCCTTTTTTTGCCTGGACGCTCGGGTTCAGTCTTCGCCGAAATCAATCGGCGTATCCAGATCTTCGCAGAAGTCCTGCTTGCTCGGCGCGCTGTATTCGCCGTCACTGAACTTCGCGCGGATCCATTGCTCGCATGGTTCGCTGTCGGTGCTCGAGTCCCACACCATCTTGGCGGTCTCGCCCGGGCCGATGCCATCCTTGCCGATGTCAAAAGCTCCCCAATCCTTCTTGTTCGGTGAAACCTGCAACTTGACGATATCGGTGTTGGTGGAATTCTTCACCTTGAAATGCCACTCACCCGGTTTCGCCGTGGCCGAAATAGCGACGAAGCCCAAGGCAATGCAAATCGATGCAGAAAACATTCGCTTCAGAACCATGGATGACCTTCCCCTTGACGTGAGCGCGCCCGGTCGGGGCGTGACGATCGGCCGGTTTGGCCGCCGGCTACTAATAGCACGAGAGCTGTGCGATATGGTGAACGGTCGATTGGCGTGCTATGCACCGCGCCGAGTCAGGCAGAGCGCCAGCCCGCCGTGCACCGGCAGCAACAAGGCGATCCACATGCGGTTGTCCTGCGCGAACGCGGGAAATACCTTGAGGAAGAACGCCAGGCCAGCGAGCGCGGCGATCAGGATCGCGGTGATCCGTACAAAGCGTGACGGCTGCCAGCGGCCGCGCAAGCTGCCGATCCATGCCGGCAGCAAAAGTATACAAAGCGGATTGAACAGCAACAGGTTCTCGTTGCGCCACGCCGAGATGTGATCGGTCAGGGTCCAGAGTGCGAGCAATACGATGCCGCCGAGTCCGAGCGCGAACGCGATGGTGGCGGCGGCGAAAGCGAAGCTTACACGCGCCCATGCGTGCGCGCGCATGCGGGCGAGGGCAACCAGCGCGAGCGCCAGGCCGATGCCGCTGACAAGCGCCTGCCAGAACCAGTCCGGCGGGAAATCCGGCGGCTCCGGAATGCGCGCGTCGGCAATGCGGGTTTCGCGCGTTACGAGCGGAACGGTTTCGCCGCTCGCGTCGCGCACACGCACGTCGCGCATGTGGCGCATGAATTCCATCGGCACGAAGCTCTCGTCCCAATACGACAGGCGCTGGTCGGCGAAGCGCCCAAGTCCTGCATCCATCGCCAGCATCACCGCGCCTTCCGGCCGCATCAGTCGATCGGCATCCATGCGATAGGTGAAGCCGCGCGAAGGCGCGACGGTCTGCGCGCGGATCACGCCGCCGACGGCTGCATCGATCGCGTCGCGCACGCGCGTGGAGCAGTTGGCGCGGAAGTACTCGTAAAGGTACTGCGCGTTTTCCGGGCGCGCGTTCCAGTCGAGGAAGTCGCGTAAATGCACGCGCTGTGCGGGCGTGAGGTTCAGTTCCTGCTCGACGATCCAGCGGCCTTCATCGCGATAGATGGGGTAATCGTCGTCGGGAGTACTCACCGAGATGCGATACAACATCTTGCCGCGCGCAAAGTTCAGCCAAAAATTCTCCTGCGCGAAATCGAACATGCCGTAGTTGTAGAGACGCTGCGCTCCGCTGCTGCGGTCGCGAATCAGGATCGCGTTGTGGCCGAAGCGTTCCCAGATTTCCTCGCCCGGGCCGAACGTGACCAGGGCGACGTCGAGTTCCGTGCCGGGCGCTTGCGCAGCTTGCGCGGTCGCGAAAAGTGGAAAAAGCAGCAAAATCCACAAAAGCAAAAACCCTCTCTCCCAAGCTTGCTTGGGGGAGAGGGCAGGGTGAGGGGGTGGCGCAGCGGTATTCTGCAGCATCGCAGATGGGCGCAGCGCCTCCCCCTCACCCCAGCC